>Ga0315284_10008443_pt1 | contig 14714 bp, 5 predicted proteins | sample YL17G09_16_MG_FD_203696 | JGI IMG/M metagenome (GOLD analysis project Ga0315284, IMG submission 203696) | Sediment microbial communities from Yellowstone Lake, YNP, Wyoming, USA - YL17G09_16 | ecosystem: Environmental > Aquatic > Freshwater > Lake > Sediment | place: USA: Wyoming | collected... | reverse complement strand
TCAATCTGGTCCACCTTGTGCTCTCAGAAGTCCTCGATTCGTCGGTGCCCCTGGATGCCAAGGTGCTTGACCTATCCTGCGGCTCCGGAGTCTTCCTTGTCGAGGCGCTTCGCCGCTTGGTAGCGCGCCGCATCGCCCGCGGCGAGCCCCTCTCGCGCAAGCTCATTCGCGACGTCCTCTACAATCAGATATTTGGCGTCGATATCAAGTCCGCCGCAGTCGAGGTGGCGGCTTTCAGCCTCTGCCTGACGGCATTGGAATTGGAACCATCGCACGCCAATGGAAGCCCGATCCGCTTTCCTCGCCCACTTACAGAAGGAAACCTCTTCGCAGCGGATGCATTCGACCGCAACGCCCCCTTCAACTCTGCTGAGCCGTTCAAGTCCAAATCGTTCTCCGTCGTTGTTGGCAACCCACCGTGGACCTCTCCCAAGGGCAAGGGGTCGAGAAATGCCGCCGCTGTCCCCCCGAAACACATCAAATACTGCCAGACCTGCGTCCCTCCGTTTCCCCTCGCACATGATAATCCTCCTGATCCCGCTTTCTTCCGACGCGCCCAGGATTTCTCCCAGAAGGGCGCGAAGTTCGGAATGATCGTCGCCGCAACACGATTCTATAGCCAGCAGGAGGATTCCCAGAAGGTCAAGCGAGCGATCTTCTCCCGCTATCGCCCGCGTGTGGTGATCAATCTCAGTCAGGTCCACCGCGACCTCTTCCCGAACGCCCAACAGCCCGCGCTTGTTCTCATTGCGGAGAACACACCTGCCACCGAAAGCGATACCTTCACCTTGTTCTCAGTTGAGAGATCGAAGTCCTTCAAGAACCACGGCGCTTTCGAGATCGGCCCGGAGAGCGCCCGCCATCTGCCCGTGCTTGACGTCGCGACAAAGATGGACGCGCTCAAGGTCGCGTCTTGGGGTACGGCGAGGGATTGGGTTTTGGTGCAAAAGCTGCTGAAATGCGACACACTGAGCACAGTCTTGAAGAACATGGGCGTTACACCCTGCTCGGGCTACAACCACGGCACACCCTGGAAACCCACTCCAGCCGAGATGCTCGGTAAGAAGCATCTCAGCCAAGACGCTTTTCACCACTGCGGAATTCAACTCTCGTCACTCCCCAAGTTCGATAAACCCAAGCTTGAAGCTCCACGCGATCCCAAGATCTACAGAGCGCCACTGCTCTTGATAGCGAATAGCTTGGTCCGCAACCGTAACCGTGCCGCTAGCGCCTATGTGAACAGCGATGTGATCTACTCGAAAATGTTCACCGGCATCCCCGTCACCAACATAGGCCATCGCGATGTCAGATTCCTTAATGGCATTTTGAACTCCGCAGTCGTCACCTATTTCCTGTTCCTTAGCAGCCCAGCGTGGGGTGTTGAGCGCTACACGCTACGACAGACCGAATGGATGCTTGTCCCCATTCCCTCGTTGGCCGATGCTCCGACCGGTCCCCTCGAATCGCTCCTAGAAGCAGAAAAGGCCTTGCGCGACAGCGCCGCGAAGGGCGCAGACCAAAGTGCGCTTTTGCCCAATCTCGACCGGGCTGCATATGACCTATATGGCCTTTCACGCAACGAGCGTGCACTCGTCGAGGACATGCTCGACCTGACCATCGACTTCCAGTGTGAACATGAAGCCTCCGCTGCCTTGCAGGCCTGCACGGCCACGGAACTCGAACGTTACGCCGCCTGGGTCATCCGAAACATCGACCCGATCCTGCAATCCAAGCGAGAGTACACGCTCAATGCAAGGATATTCGACTGGCCCCGCACGAAGACTGCAAAGACCGTAACCCACCCGTCACGTTCACTCCGCGCGGTGGAGTTCTCCTTCGTCAAAGGATCACCCAAAGAAGATCCCATCGACACGGTTAATTTCATCGACCTCGACGCAGCCCTCGACATGATCGCCAACGAACTGGACGAGGAGCTCGTGGAGAACCTCTACACTCGCCGGCACCTTCGTATCTACGACGATAACCGAGTCTACGTGATCAAACCGGACCAGAAGCGATGCTGGTCTCGCTCAGCCGCGCTCAGCGACGCCGACGCGATCATCGCAGATCACCTGGGGGATTAGCGTGCCGGACTTCAGAGACTTTCATCCGATTGGACGCCTCAAGGTCCGCATCCCTGAGAACCTTCTGTGGACCGTGTTCGATTTGATCCTCTCCGCGTGGCCGAACGTTGTTGCAGACACAACGGTAAGCTCGCAAAGCAAGGAAGATGAGATCACCGACATGCTCGTTGACCGGGTCTACGCCGAGAAGGAGCGCCGCGAACTCGACAACATCGACTTTGAGCGAGAGCCGCAGAGCAATCTCGCCCACGATCCGCTCCCACTGGGCTACATCGACGTAAAGGTGAGCTACAACCAGTGGCGCAAGACAGACTACTTCGCCATCGAGTGCAAGAAGGTCTCCGCGACCCAGCAGACCCTCGCCAAAGCCTATGTGGATAATGGCGTGGTGCGCTTCGTTTCCGAGAAATATTCTTCGGGCCACCCCTGGGGTGGTATGATCGGCTACCTGATCGACGGCGACGAGACGCCCTGTGCGCTGCTGCTGGAAAGAACCCTCGCTTCGCACAACACCGCGGCGACCAACACCCGCCGCCCCTGGGCCAGGGAAACCCGTTTCAGCAACTATCCCCACTGTTACAGTTCCGACCACCAACAGCAGACCTGCAGGAAGATTATCACGTTGCTGCACATCCTACTCGCTTTCCCTCAACGCTGACGCCTTCCCCCGCTCCGTCCGCGACATCATCATTCTCGCCGCCAGGCACATCATCGACATCGAACACGCCCGCGGCCCCATCGCCCGCTCCGACCGCTCCGCCCTCGCACCCGCCGCCCAACCCTACCAGGACCTCATCGACCAACTCCTCTACCGCCTCGCCGGCCTCTCCCCCGCCGAATCCGCCGCCCTCGAATCCCGCCTCGCCACCATGCTCTAACACCCTCTCGGCCCCAACAAACCCCAAATTTTATACTTGACAAACAGGCCATAATATGGTATAATGCCGCCTGTGACCGACCGATAATCGGCCGCCACTCCGTGGCGTATGGGGGTGATTCTTTGGCAACCGAATAACACGCCGCCGCACCACATCGGCGGAAAACAACCACCCACATCACCCCTGCGCGCCTAACCTCCCATAAATACAAACCTTACAATCGTGACCAATCTTACCCCTTACCCCTTACCCCTTACCCCTTACCCTTGGACCCCGCCGAACCAGGGTCATTTCGGGGTCATTTCGGGGTCGTTTTGGGGTCGTTTTGGGGTCGTTTCGGGGTCGGTTTAGGGTCGTTTCGGGGTCGTTTTGGGGTCGTTTTGGGGTCGGTTTGGGGTCGGTTTTTTATCCTCGTCTTGCCCAATGAATCGGCCAACCACCGGCCCCCCCTCCCCTTACGCCGCCACCACCTCCCAAGAGAAATTTCTTCACCCCCCCCGCATCCAAGCAATAAGTCGAAGGAACAACGCAGGATAGGATGATATCTTCCCCCATGTGCCGCAATGACCAAGCAAGCGACCATCAAGAACCCCATCGAGTCAAAACATGAACAAACTCTTGTGCATCCTGGTGTTTGTGGCGAGCAGTGCGTCGGCCCAGGACCTGAAACTGTGGTATGACAAACCCGCCCGCAACTGGCCCGCCGAGGCCCTGCCCCTCGGCAATGGCCGGCTGGGCTGCATGCTCTTCGGCGGCGCCACCCGCGAACGCATCCAGTTCAACGAGGACAGCCTCTGGACCGGCGATGAGAATCCCACCGGCGACTACGCCTCCATGGGCGCCTACCAGAACTTCGGCGACCTCCTGATTGAGCTTGACGCCGGGGAAACCGAGATCGTCTGCGCCAGCGCACACCAGGCCTACTACCCCACCGAGGAAATCGAGTTCGGCGCGGACGGACGCCCCGACACCAAATGGTGTGTCGAACACAAAGGCCGCCCGGTCATCTGGGAACTGCACCTCGCCAAGCCCGCCGCGTTCACGGCGTACGCCCTCACGAGCTGCCCCGATCTCCCCGAGCGCGACCCCAAAACCTGGGAAGTGTCGGCCTCGACCGACGGCCGGCAATGGACCGTGCTCGATCGCCACGAGAATGAACCGCCCTTACCGAAACGCGGCCTCACCAAAACGTTCTCCTTCACCAACACCACCCCCTACCGCTCCTATCGCCTCACCTTCATCGCCAATCAGGGCGCGCCGCATTTCCAGATCGCCGAAATCACCCTTCCGGCCGCGCAGCCACAAGCCGCACAGCCCGCCCCAGAGGCCTACCAGCGCGCGCTGTCGCTGGCCCAGGCCGAGCATCGCGTGACCTTCAAAAAGGATGGGGTCACGCACACGCGGACGGCCTTCGCAAGTCATCCCGACAACGTCATCGTATGGCGTTGGACGGCGGATCGGGCGGGCGCTGTCTCGGGCACGATCAAACTGAAGGGCGCGCACGGCGAAACAACCCAGGCCGACAAGGACACCCTCGGCTTCACCGGCAAACTCAAGAACGCCTTGGAATACGAAGCGCGGGCACGCGCCCTGGCGAAGGGCGGCCAAGTCGAGGCCGGCGGAAGCACGATCCAACTCCGCGGCTGCAACGAGGTCGTCATACTGCTCGCTGCCGGCACCAACTACGTCATGGATTACGGAAAGAAGTATCGCGGCCCCAACCCCGGACAGCTTCTCCGCCAGCAACTTGACGCCGCGTCGAACCGCACCTACGAGGACCTGCGGGCGCGGCACCTGGCCGACTACCAGAGGCTGTTCGCACGCGTCGCGGTGGCGTGGGGCGAATCGACGCCGACCGTGCGGGCGATGGCCACCGACCGCCGTCTGGCTGCCTACCGCGACGGCGGCGCAGACCCTGAGCTGGAGGCCTTGTTGTTTCAGATGGGCCGCTACCTGCTGATCTCCTGCTCGCGACGGCCCGGTTTGCCCGCCAATCTGCAGGGGTTGTGGAACGACAGCAACTCGCCGCCGTGGAGTTCCGACTACCATGCGAACATCAACGTCCAGATGAACTACTGGCTTGCCGAGGCATCGAACCTGGGGGAGTGCCATGAGCCGTTTTTCGATCTGATCCAGAGTCAGCTCGACCCGTGGCGCAAAGCCACGCAGTCTGACAAGGAGTTCCGGACCGCCTCGGGCAAGACGCGCGGGTGGGCCCTGCGCACCTCGCACAACATCTCCGGCGGACTGGGCTGGAAGTGGGACAAGACGGCCAACGCCTGGTATACCCTGCACCTCTGGGAGCATTATGCGTTCGGCGGCGATCAAGCCTACCTGGAAAAGACCGCTTATCCGATCATCAAGGAAACCTGTGAGTTCTGGGAGGACCACCTCAAGGCGTTGCCTGACGGCCGACTGGTCGTGCCGAACGCCTGGTCGCCGGAGCATGGTCCCGATGAGGATGGCGTCAGCTACAGTCAGGAGATCGTGTGGGACTTGTTCAACAACTATGTCGAGGCCGCCGACGTGCTGGGCGTGGACAAGGCGTACCGTGACCGGGTTGCCGCGATGCGGGACAAGCTGGTGACGCCGAAGATCGGCCGGTGGGGCCAGTTCATGGAATGGATGGTGGACCGTGATGATCCGAAGGATCAGCACCGGCACACCTCGCACCTTTTCGCCATTTATCCCGGCCGGCAAATCAGCGTGGCGAAGACGCTCGACCTGGCCAAGGCGGCGGCCGTCTCGCTGGCCGCCCGGGGCGAAGCCGGCGACAGTCGGCGGAGCTGGACATGGCCGTGGCGTTGCGCCCTCTGGGCGCGGTTGGGCAACGCCGAAAACGCCCATCGCATGATTCGCGGCCTGCTCACGTACAACATCCTGCCCAACCTTTTTGGCAATCATCCGCCATTCCAGATGGACGGCAACTTCGGCATCACCGCCGGGGTCTGTGAGATGTTGGTGCAGTCGCAGGACGGCGAAATCGTCCTGCTGCCCACGCTGCCGAAGGCTTGGCCCACAGGGAGCGTCAAGGGCCTTTGCGCCCGCGGCGGGTTTGAAGTGGATATCGCCTGGAAAGACGGCAGACTGGCGGAGGCGACGATTCGGTCCAGGCTCGGTCGGCCATGCAGGGTCCGCTATGGCGAGAAGACGGCCGACCTGCGGATTGCCCCCGCTGGCGTCATGGCGATCAACGGGGACCTGGCAGCCAGGTAGCGCACACTGTCTCCGATCCTCCTGATCGGTTTGTGCGATTGCGGTTCAACGGCGCACTACAGCACCGGCTCGGTTGAGAACAACTGGGCCAGGAGGCTGTCCTCCGTAGCTTTCTTCCCTGGCTGCTTCATCGCCGCCACATCCTGTGACAAGGTCGCCGGCTGGGGCTTGGACGCCGATAGCGGCTTGTCCTGCCCGATGAACGCACTGTCGATGAGGAAATAGTCGTCCGCATTGACCACGCCGTCATAGTTGAAGTCGCCGTTGTACCATCCGGGCTTCTGCGTGATGAATGCGGAGTCGATGAGGAAATAGTCGTCGGCGTTGATGACGCCATCGATATTGGCGTCGCCGTTCCAGACGCACTTGACGAGCACGTCCCTGCTGGAAACGGTCTGGCCGTAGAAGCTTGCCCTGATGGTCGTGCCGTCCCCGCGAACGTTCAGCACGGCGGCGACGCCTTTGTAGTCGCCGGCGCTGGCCAGCGAACTGGTGATGCCGCGCCCTGACCAAAGGCCGGCGCTTCCGGAGCGGGCGGATCGAACCAGGGCGGAGATCTCGTCCAGCGCCATGGCAGGCACGATCAGCCCGTTGTCATGAACATCCAGGACACCGTTGTCGGTGATGAACACGCGGCCCGCGCTCAGACAACGGCTTCCCGGCGGTCCGATGCTCACGGCGCCGGCGCCGCTGATGGTCAGGCTTTCCAGGCTCTCCGGTCCAGTGAACTCGACCCCCGCTGTGCCGCGGACCTCCAACCGCTCGATGCTCCATGCCCCGGCCAACTCGTCGGCGAAGCTGTGGGCGCCGGAATCCAGGATGAGCGTGTCGCTGCCGGCGCCGGCGCTGAGGATCGGAGTCAAGGGAATGCTCCCCGCAATATACAGCACATCGTCGCCGGCGCCAGCGTCGAGAGCGAAGCCGCTCAGGATGTTCAGCGGGCTGCTGTACGTTGGCGTAGCGCCTGGCGGGATGTCCGTGAATACCTCCAGGCTGCCGCCGTTGGCCCGGATATAGAACTGGTCGTCGCCCGCTGTTCCCGAGATCGCCGTCTGCGTCACGCGGAACATCTCGATGGCATCGGCGGAGAGAATGCGGCCGGGCGACGTTCCGGTGACCGCTGACCCGTTAGCCATGAGGTGCAGCGTGTAGTCGCCGGCGACATTCGTCACAGGCGGAAGATTGCCCAGAATCCACGTCCTGCCGCCGTCGGCGCTGCTGAGCGACTGGCTGCCCGTCAGAAGATTCGACCCGGAGCCTCGCGTGAGCCGAAGATCGGCCAGGTCAAAGCCCGAGACGGGCTCGCTGAACTGGATGGCGATGGAGTCAAGCGAGTCGGCCCGCGGGTCGGGCTGCACGTCAACGATGTCAGCGGTCACGCCCTGAATACTGCGCGTGGCCGACAGCTCGAGCCCGAACACCACGTCGGTGCTCGTCTTGTTGCACTGCTTGACCATCACGGCGATCACGTTGTCGCCTTGTTTCAGCCACGAAGCGGAGATGGGGAACGGCCCCTCGTAGGTCGCATCGCCGACCACGCGATCCTGCCGCGTGAAGCTCGAGTAGGTGGGTTCGGGGTCCTTGTCGACGCCCAGGAAGAAGGACTTCTCCGGGTCCATTGTGCCGTTGAAGTACGCGACGAGTCCGTCGTCCACGATGACCCGGATCATCACTTGCGACAGCGACGCCGGATCGACGTCCAGCGTGAAGCGCTTGCGGAAGTAGAAGGTGGGCGTGCGGTCATTGTCCGGGCCGCGTAGGAGCGGCGTGTTTTTGGGCTCCGGCAGCGAAGCATCCTCGTAGTAGAACAGCGCGTCGTCTTCACTCCAGCCCGTGCCCTGGTCGTTGTAGTCCACCGCGGTCCAGGCCATGTACAGGTTCTTGCGCGCCTGGTTGAACCGCCAGGTGTCCGTGAAGCTGATGAGCTTGAAGGTTTGCACGCCAAGCGTTGAGGCGCTGAACGTGTTGGAGAAGCCCGATGTGCTGGCGCCGTTGTAGGCGCGAACACGGTAGGTGTAGAACTTCGCCGAGGCCAGGCCGGTGTCGTCGAAGGCGGCGGCATTTGGCCCGGCCAGGCCGATCTGCTTGAAGGTCAGGCCGTCGTCAGATCGCTCGATCCGGAAGCCATCTTCGGAGTTGGAATTGTCGATCCAGTTCAGGCGGATGGCCGTGCCGGACAGACTCGTCGCGGTGAGCATCGTTGGGGCATCGGGCGGGAGGAAGGGGCGGCCGGGCGTTCCGCCGAATGGGCCGGCGATCCAGTTGGCGACATCGTTGCCGTAGTCGCCCGGCGAGCGTTTCGACAGGGACGAGCCCATGCCGTCCGCCGCGACCGGCCACGGGTCGCTGTCGTTGTAGTGCACCTGGTCGGCGGTGATGTACGGCACGATCGTCGCGACCGGGATGCCCGGCCGAGCGAGCTTCACATTTTCCCCGCCATTGCTCAGGGCGCCAGTGTACGGGCCGAAGATCGGCACCTGAGGCGGAACGCTGTAAAGCGTGCGGAACAACGCCGGATCGATGCCGACCACGAGTGCGTAACCGAAGGGCGGCAGCTTGGCGCCCAGGGGGAATGTGTAGTCCACGCCCTCGGTGAACATCCAGGTGTTTTCCGGGCGATCGGGATCGAAGAGCGGCAGTTCCGCGCCCGCGAGGTTGAGGATTTCGATGAACTCATCCCCGGTCGAGGGATTGTACATCAGCTCGGTTATGACGACGGGCCCGACGGCCGGCAGGGCATTGGGCGCCTCGCGGGTCGGCGCGCTCATGGCCATGAAGTCCGTGCCGCCGGTGCTCTTGATGAATCGGCCGAAGGTCACTTCGCGGGCCGATGCGCCGAAGTCGACGTGTTCGCGGTAGCCGCCCACGCCTGTGCCATCGTTGTTCGTGAGGAACACGTCATTGCGGAAAGAGCTCAGGGCAAACGGCGTGATGACGCCTTCGGCGGACGGGTTGCCGAAGCTCTGGGCCTGGGTGAAGACGACGAATCCCTGGGCGCGGAGGGTCGTCCCGTCGGGAATGCGGTACATGGCGAGGTTGATGGCGCTGTTGCTGAGGAACCACCCGCCGATGTCGATGTCCCCGTCGGTGGTGTTGTGCAGCTCGATCCAAGGGCCGTCCAGGCCGGTGGTGTTGCTCATGACTTCGTTGATGACCACCGACTCCGGGTTGACTCCCGGATCGGCCAGCCCGGGTTGGCCATGCAGCGTGTTGCTGGGCCTCCAGTTGCCCTTGTCGCCGAACGTCGCCGCCGGCGCTGCGGGGTCGATCGCGACCAGCGAGTAGCCTTCTCCGTCGGTGATCGAATACCAGTCGTTGTCGTAGGCGAACTCCATCAGGAGCCCGCCTGGCCCGCTCAGAGCCAGTTGTTCGCCGCGGTTTTCGAGCGAACCGGAGTACACCCCGCGTATGCTGACTGCGGGGTACCGCGCTGCAAACGCGTCGGCGTTCTTCACCAGGACGATTCGCTGTCCGGGCGAGAGCTTCGTGCCGTCGGCAAAGGTGAAGGTGAGGCCCGCGCTGAAGCCCGCCTTGGACAGGTCGATGGTCGAGCTGCCCGTGTTCTGGAGCTCGATGAACTCGAAATCCTGCGCGGTGTACGGGCCGATGGCCGGCGGGGCCGGGTTGTACATGATTTCCGTCACGCGCAGCGCCGACAGATCATGATGGAACGACGCCTCCGTCAGAGCGCTCCACGTATCCCCGTCGAACACCCTCGCCATGACGGTGATGTTGCCCGCCAGTGTGACCGGGCCGCCGCAGATCCTGGCCGAGGGCGAGATCGCTCCGCCCAGGTCCCGCGGGTCGCTGCCGTCGACCGTGTAGTAGATGGTCCCGGCGGTGTTGGGGTTGCTGATGGTCAGGTTGAACGTCGCAGGGATCGTTCCGCCATACTGGTTGAAGCCCGGCGGCAGGACGTCGGGATAGAACCCGTCGTCGCGAAGCTGGTTGAAGACGATCTGCGTTCGCTGGGGCACATACTGGTTCAGCACGCGGTTCATCTCGGAGAGCCACTCGGCGTTTCGCGTGAAAGGCGTGGACCGCTTGGCGTCTCCCCAGCGCGCCGACTCGCACGCCACCGCCGCAAAGATCTCGTCTTTGCGGCGCGTGATCAGCTCCGCCACGTATTGCGGGGTCAGGACGCCGCCGTTGTGGAACCACTTGTGGATCCGATCCGCCACGCGCAGCCTGAATTCGGGATTCGCCGCCAGGAGCTGGAACATGTACTGCGGGTTGCTCTTGGCCAGGGCCTGGTTCGGATCGGACGAAATCGTGTTGAAGGGCCCGGTGCGGTTCTCGTTCACGTCCAGCAGCGTGTGCTCCGCATCGCGGATAAAGAACTTGAATCCCTGGTCGCCGTTGCGATTCCGCGCGGCAAAGAAGTTGTTCGGGCTGACGTTGCTCAGGAAATTGCTCAGCGGCGCATCCAGGTTCCCCCCGTAGAAGATGATCAGCATGTAATCGATGAGATTGTCCACATCGAGCAGGACGGGATAGTCGGGATTCCGCGCCCCATCGGGGTTGTTCCCTTGCACCCGCTGGTAGCTGTCGTTGGACGCCATGCCCGCCATCATCTGGGTCCACAGATCCGTCCACGCCAGCATATTCCCGTCGGTCGCGTACACCGTGTACCCGGTGTCCGGCGCGGGCTTGATGACGTCGTAGTCATCAGGACTGCCGCCGAAGTAACTGGCGGAGTAGGAGGCTTCCGGGCGTTCGTCGGTGTTGTACAGCCCCCAGTACTGGCCGTTGATGTAGAGATGGTAGTAGTTGCCGCGCTCGGCCGGCATACCCATCGCCAGTTGCAGGTCGCGGTTGACCTGATCGCGGATGAAAATCCCCCGGCTGTCCCCTTGGAAGCTCCAGGAATAGTTCTGGAACGTGCGCAGATCAAAGCCGTCAAAGGCCTGCGCCCCGTCCGGCCCGAACAGCGGATAGTGAAGTTTGCCCTGGCCATACTGGTCTCGGAAGAAAACGCGGAACGCGTGCTTCGAGTTATCCGTGCTTCGGCTGAAACCTCCGCGAATGCGGATGCCGCAGTCCGACTGAAAACCTTCGGTGCCGTCGGGATAGATCAGTTCCAAAGAGGCTGGGCGCTCCCAGATCCGCCCGTCCTGCCCCGGATTCGAGTAGATGCCGCTCGGGCCGAACAGGTCATCCAGGTCCATGACGATCGAGAACGTCGGGATGGATTTCAGGTCCGTCTCGAGTTCGCTGCTGTAGAGGGGGTTGTTCACCACGTCCGGGTCCATCCCGTAATCGGTGGTGTTGGGGCTCCAGCTCACGGGCCAGCCCGTGGGCGCCTGGCCGTTGGGCGACTGGTGAATGACATCGCTGGTGAAGATGTAGGTCACGGTATCGACGTTGGTGGAGATCGCTCCGGGCTTGAAGGCCGCGGCGCGCACCGTCGTCGTGCCCGTGATTGGGATGGGCTGCGCATAGACCAGGCCGGCGGTCGCCGTCGGCGCTGAGCCGTCCAGGGTGTAGCGGATTTCGGCATCGGCCGTCTGAGTGGTGATCGTGAGCAGGAAGGGCTGGTCGCAGAGACCGCGAGGATGGCTGAAGTGCGTGTCCGCCACGACCTCGACGACGCTTGACTCGGCATTGGCCCTGCGCGGCGTGGGTGTGGTGAAGTACCGCGGGGCCTGCTCCAGAACGCGCAGCCCCAGCAGCTCCGGATAGAACAGGACATCCTCTTCGCCGGCCGACTCATTCATGGCGTGAATCGCCAGCAGATTCGTACCCACGCCGGCGTGAAGCAATCCCTCCGGCAACGTGACATCGATGTCCTCAAACACAATGGCCTGCGTATCCTCATGCGGCTCAGAAGCCGAGGAGTTCCAGGCGGCCCCGTCCGGCGCATTCCGCCGGGCGATCTCCTGGCCATTGAGGTATGCGATGAAGCCGTCGTCGTACTTGACGCGTAGTCGGAGGGCATCGAAATCGTCCGGGTTCACAACCTCCTTCAGCGGAATCCGCAGGTAGGCCGAAGCGTTGTGATTGTGCATCGACGCTTGGAGACTGGTCCCGATGAGCGGGCGGTAATCCGGCGGCGGCGTGCCGGATGCCGTCTTGACCGACCAGCCCGGAAGAACGCCGTCGCTGAGCAACACGAAACTCGGGTTGTAGGTCTGCGCGCTCGCGGCGACCGACAACTCCACGGTGTCCCCGCCCCAGTTCTCATAGAAATCCAACGTCAGCGTCGTCGACACACCCCCAGCCGGCACGGTGAAGCTGGCCGACGTGTGGTTGTGCCCGCGCGTCCGGCTGTAGACAAGCGTGTCGTTCTGCACCGCCGGCACATTCGTCATGTCCTCGTTGTAGCGGTTGAAGAAACTCACACCCGGGATCTTCAGCATGAAGCCGTCGTCGCTGCCTACATCGATCGACCAGGTCCCGGCCGGGATGACCACGTTCGCAGAGCAGCGCAGCACGTAATAGTCGCCGCTGTTCTGTCCGTTGGGCAGAACCTGATCCGGGAAGAAAACCCCATCCGGCCCATGGTTCACGACATCACAGTCCTTCGTGTGGTCGCCCAGGAGCGTGTAGCCGGGCGGCGTCGGCCCGTCGACGATCCTCTGAGCCGTCGTGATGTCGCCGAGGTCCCCGGCGAACTCCACCATCCTGATGGTGAACCCCGGAATCTGCGGAGGCGGCGACCACAGGTCAAACCCCACCGCACCCTTGCCGCTGGTCCACGCGGAATCGTCAAACGCGACCTCAGTCCAGCTCAGACCCATCGAGGCGTCCGTCGGGACAGCGACCTTCAGAGGGACCTCCGCAGGCAACAACGGGGTCCTGTCCGTGACGGTCGCGATCCCATAGGAGATGTCCTCAAGCTGCTGCGGATACTCCGGTGCGTATGCCGACACCACGATGCCGTTCGGGTCCACAAGGGCCAGGTACTGCCCGTCTTTGTCGAGATTGAAACTCGCGTACAGTTCCTCGCCCCCCGTCGGCACCTTGTCCTCCGAGGCGAAGACCACCAGGTAGCCGCCGCCAGGGACACTCACCGCGGGAAAGTGCCACTGGTCCAGGTCGGCGGCGTCGTTCGTCAGGTGGTAGCCATCGAGAGAGACCGGAGCCACATCCGGATTGGCGATCTCAACCCAGTCGAGATACTCGCCATCGTTGTCGGCGAGCGTCGAGTCGTTCCAGGCCATGAACTCGCTGATGTATGGCGAGCTCAAGAGCACTCTCGGCTCGAGCAGCTCGGTCAGCGGACGCTCCTTCACGCGATCGGCCTTCGGCCGCCTAGGCCTCGCGGCGCGAATGCGCCTGGAAAACCACCCCATACCGGACCGATTTTGTCCCGAAATAATGCCCATGATCCCTCTCCGCTCGGCTGAAACCGTGTTTGCGCGCTATTCCTGTTCTAAACTACCCCATGCTTTGGCGTTGGGGAAGGGAAATCCCCTGCCTTTGAGCACTTTGCCAAGGCTCGCGGCCGCGCCGTATCACTAGTTTGCTGTCCCGCTGTCTGCCGAGCTGTTTCTGCCGGGGATTCCTTCGCGGTGCACCGATGCATGGCAGCCTGACCGTAATGGCCGCGCTCGACACAGCCGAATCGACCCCGATCCGCGTGCCGGTTCGGGGCGGAAAATCGACCACGACGACTGGATCGAGATCGCATAGTCAACCTCCTTCTGATGAGTTTCGGCACGTTACGCGCTCACGATCAGTTACTTCCTCAACCTCCTGTCGCGGATATGCCGGGACCGCAGCATCCCGATGCGCCACCTGCACCTGGATCTGTCCACGCCCCGCCCGTGCTTTCGCGCCCTCAACGACCTGGCTTGTCTTCTCAACGCCAGCAAGCGATACAAGAAAGGCATCTCGCTCGACGAACGGATGCTTCGCATCGAGCAGGCCCTGAATGACTACCGCGGCTGCCTGATCCTGTTCGTCGACGAGGTCGACCACGTTCGCCGGGACTCGGACACCTTCGTCACGTTCCTGGTGCGCAGACTGCCCCAGGCTGTCCCGGCAAGGCTGATCCTGGTCTTTGCCTCCAACCGCCTGGACTGGCCCGATCATCTGGACCCGAGGGTCAAGTCGTTCCTCAAAACGAATGAGCTGATCTTCAAGCCCTACGATGCCCTGGACTTGCAGCACATCCTGCGGATCCGCGTGGAAAAAGGCCTGCACGCCCAGGCAGTGGGGCAGGGCGTGGTGGAGAAGATCGCGGCCCTGGCCAGCCGGAATCATGGCGATGCCCGGCAAGCTGTGGCCCTTTTGGCCAAGAGTGCCTACCTGACCGAAAAAAGCGGCAGCCCTATCACCCTGTCGCTCGTGGATGAGGCAGCTTCAGCCTTTGAGCAGGACCGCTACCTGACGATGGTCCGCACAGCTCCGGTCCAGATGCGCGTGGTTCTGTCTGCGGTGATCGAGGCAGCGGAAAAGGCCAGAGCATAGCGCGGCGGAGGGCGGCGAGGAGCATGACGAAGACGACGATGAAGGCCATCGTGGAAGCCGCGACGGGCCTGAAGCCGCGGAACTGAGTCAGGAAGGCGTGGACGACGAGGGAACCTGAGCC
>Ga0315284_10008442_pt1 | contig 14715 bp, 12 predicted proteins | sample YL17G09_16_MG_FD_203696 | JGI IMG/M metagenome (GOLD analysis project Ga0315284, IMG submission 203696) | Sediment microbial communities from Yellowstone Lake, YNP, Wyoming, USA - YL17G09_16 | ecosystem: Environmental > Aquatic > Freshwater > Lake > Sediment | place: USA: Wyoming | collected... | reverse complement strand
AGGGTCACCGGCATCTCAACCTGCCAGCTCGCCATCTCTGGTTCCTGGCCCACTGCCGCACAGGCCGCCAGGTAGAACGCCGTAGACGCAACGCCAGTCGTCGGCTGGCGAATGGTGGTGAGGTGGGGGATGATCAGAAGCGCCTCATCGACATCATCGAAGCCGCTGACCGCCAGGTCCTCGGGCACTCGCAGCTTCATCTCATTGGCGACTTCGATGGCGGCTATGGCCACTTCGTCCGTCACACACACCAATGCCGTTGGGCGGTCTTTCCGCCCCAAGAGGCGAGCCGCGGCGGCCCGTATCTCGGCCGGGTCGGCGTCTGCGACCAGCTCGGCCAGCAACTGCGGGGTGACCGTCAGACCCTCGCGCGTCATCCCGGAGAGGTAACCTTCCCGCCGCTCCTCGAACGCCGAGGTGCTCCCGTCGCCCCCGAAGTAGCCGATGCGCTCGTGTCCGAGACGAGCGAGATGGTGGACAACCTGGGCGATCCCCCCCCGGTTGTCGCAGGTTACCCATGCCACCCGCGGATCCGGGTCCCGGCTCCAGCTCAACACCACCGGAACTCCCCGCTCGACCAGAGCGCGAGTCAGCGTCGAATGCTCCGCACGGGGGGTGAACATCACCACCGCGTCGCATTCCAGGAGATCGTCGGCCACCTCCTCCGGCGACTCGCCTTGCCGCCAGAACCGCCATACCAGATCGAGTAGGGTCTCCTGGGCGGCGTTCACGAAACCGTTGACGGCCTGTGAGGTCCAAGCGTCGAGGCTTTCCTCGGGTCCCCAAGGGTCGACATAATCCTTGATCGGCCAGTGGGTAGCGTGTCGGACTACCGCAATCCTATTGGTGCGCCTGCCGCGGCCAAAGCCGCTCGGCGCTTGCCGAGGGGATAGCTGAGTGGTCACTTAGCTGACTTCCGGGCCATGCGCCTGGGCCCGCCTTGCTGGGAATGGGACGCGCTCCAGGGCGCGTCCATGGGCTTATTCCACAACAGGGAAGCCGGGGTAACGCGCGGCGGGCCCTAGTTGGCGACAGTGACCGAGAGCGTCAGTTCGAGACCAGTGCTGCCATTGCGGTCGAACCCGGCCACTTTCAGCGTATGGGGTCCATTGGCGATCCGCTGCGTATTGAGGGAGTAAGCGAACGGGGGGCCTGCGACACGCCGCAAGACTTGCCCGTCCAGTGAGAACTCAACTGCTGTCACATTGCCCGCCCCGGTGGCTGACAGGTCGACCCGACCGGTCAGCACCTCATTGGGCCGCGGGGAAAGCAGCGCCAGGCTGTTATAGATGTCCAGCACCTGCCCGGACGGGGGCTGGAAAGTGGTGTCGGCGCTCAGGATCACCTCGGCATACCGGGGTTGAGCGCCTGGCGGGCCGCCCGGAACCTCCTCCGAGACCACCTGCACCTTGCATCGTCCCGAGTCCAGTCTGACTCGCCCCACGTGCTGCCAGCCGTCCGGCTGTTTCGGGTCAATGCCGCCCACCCGTCTGTCGCCGACGTAGACGCCGATGCTCTGGCCTCTGCCCCCGGCAAGAATCCACACTGTATAGGCGCCTTCAGTCAGATTTGCCGACGCCGTCTCACGTAGGCCGGAGGCGCTCGCCTGGCGGCCTGCGCCGTCCCACCCCGAGACAGCAGACCAGTTCCCCACAAACTCCCGGGTGCTCACCAGGGCCACCGTCTCTCTCGCCCGCGAGCCGACCGGGAGGAAAGCCGGTGAGGCGCCCAGCGTGATGCCGCCGGCATCTCGAGCGGTGATCCACCAGTCGACACCCTCCCTGTTCTCCAAGGCTGGAATCGACGCCACATAACGCTGAGACGCGCCGACCTCGTGCATCGGAACGGTGATCTCGCCGTCCCCAGCGACCCGATAGGTCAGCGATACATCGGCGATACCTTTCGGGCTGAACGCAGTCGCGGAGACCACCACCGGCTGCCCAGGCCCCGGGTGCAGCGGGTACACCGATGGAGAGGCGACGGAGGGCGCTTCAGGGACTGAAAGCAGCCCGATGCTCCACAGGCGCATCTCTCCGGTCGCCCCCTCCGGGCAGGCCACCTTCACGAACACCCCTCCGGGCGGGGGAGCGGGGATCATCGAGCTTTGCCAGACGCCGGCCAGGTTGCCCGAGAACTGGTCTGCATAGATCGAGCCGTCGGTTGAGAACGCGATCGTTGCCGGACCGGAGCCGTCGAGGCTGACCACCGATGGCGCGCCGTCAGGCACGGTCGCGGCGGGCAGCCAATAGGTGCACGATTGGCCCGGGCGGATTAGCCGGCCCTCTGCGTCAGCCGTTGTTTTCCCCGGCTCCGGGAGGTAAGGCGAGTCACTCGGGGGATAGATCGGCCCAAGGTAGTCCACCATCACCCGGTCAAAACGGAGCGGAGTCGGGTCATTCCCGTCCAGCAGGCCGTCCCCATCCGTGTCGGTCACCTCGGGGTCAGTGAGCAGGAAGCTCTCCTCCGCATCGCTCAGCCCATCACCATCGCTGTCGACACGCGGAACATTGATCTTCCAGGTCGGTGACCAGGAGGCTCTCCCCGCGGTGTCGATCGCCCGTACGCTGAGGCCGATCTCCCCGCCGCAGCGCAGAGGCGGCAACTGGGCCTGATACCCATCCTCAGTGGGATGCATGACCTCGTAGAAAGGACGCGCACTGGCGGGCGCCTGATAGACCACGGAGGCTGAGAGCAGCGGCTCGTTCGCTGCGATCATCGCTTTCACCGGAACCGGGTCACCGGGCTCGGCCGGGTCGGGATACTGAACCGATGTCACCGCGGCTGCTGCCTCGCCTGGCTGGGACGCCTGCGCCGGCAGCCGCATCAGGTCCACCATCTGCTCTGGGGTCACGACTGCGTACCGCCGCGCCACATGCGCGGCGATGTGGCCGGCGTCTGCCGGAGTGAGCGTGCTTGGATTCAGGCGGAGAGCTGCGAACCGTCGCTCCAGGGGGATGTTGTCGAGGTAGGACACGGCATCCCCTACGCTTTCTGCCCATGGAGCCGCGATCACGGGTATGCCATCGAACAGCAGGGGCTCGAAGTCTGTGGGCGCGATCACGAAGGCACCGCGAATGCCGGTTTCCGCCGCAAGCCGCGACACCACCGGTCCCAGCTCGGCGAGATCGGCAGGCGCAGAGAACAGGACCGCGTGCGCGTCCATCTGGTCACTCGCCTTCCCGGTTGCCCGGAAGAAGGTGAAGGGGGCGCCCGCAGCGCTCACATCCATCTCCCCGGCCCCGCTCGCGCCGAGCACGAAGCTGTCCGCGCCGAAGCGGTACACATCCCCGTAGTAGGAGCGCAAGACTGCGGGCGCTGCCTGCACCATGGCGGAAGGCACGGCCCATCCGAGCGGAAGCGATCCGCGATTGGGCCGATCCCAGAGCGCAGGCAGATCATTGATAGCAAAGCCGAGATCGGAGCAGTCGAAGATCAAGGTGAGATAGCGAGGGGCGCCGGAGTCGACGTAGCCGAAATACTGGTAGAACGAGCGGCCCGCGTCGAGCCCGGAGAGGAAGGACAGGTTCGCCGCCTGAGAGCCGCGAACGAGGAAATGCGAGGTGCGGCTGAGCGCTTCGAGCGCGAAGTCGGGAGCGTCACCATAGACCGCCGTGCCGGGGGCCAACCGCGTGAGGGCATCCTCGAACCACTGCTCACCGCCCGACTCAGGCGGGTCGAGTACGAACATCCTCGCCTGCACCATCAGGTCGCGCAGGCGCGTCGCCTCGGGAGCCAGGATCGCCGCTCGATTGCGATCGCACTCAGGCAGCAGCGATGACTCGGCCCACAGGCGCGCCTCCGCAGGAGAGTTCCAACGATGCCGCAGGTCCAGCAGCGTCGGCAGGCCCAGGTCGACGGTGGAAACGGCCGCCTCGCGCACCCCGGCGGCGGTCGTGGCGATGTTGATCGTGAAGGGCTCGCCCGCGTCGTAGAGCACCTGCCCTTTCAGGTTCGGCCTGACTGCTTCGAGAAGCTCGGCCAGAGTGACCGCCCTGGTCTCCGCCGGAGAGAGCCGGAGAGCGTAACGCAGCCAGTCCTCGTCCTGGGCATTCGTGACGAGGAATACTCTGGCCCCGCCCTGGCCCCGGTTGGCTATCCCCTGCAGGCTTGTCGCAAGCAGTCGATCCGTCAGCGAAGCTTCCCTGACGTCGGCCACCAGCACCGGGGGGGCCGGCGGATCGGAGGCCGTTGCGGCCGCCGCGAGGGCGCCCAGGAGGAGGACTATCAAGGCAGAAAGTCGGGAGGTCATGGGGATTCCTTTGTTAGAACGCACTTAATTGCCCTCCCGTTGCTGGTTCGACCGGGCGAGGGCATGAAATCAGCCTGCGAGCACCCGGGGCGCTTGCCTGGCTGTTCCCGGCTTAGGGCGATCGCTGCGCCATCGTTTTCCGCCCACGGCAATCATAGAGTCCTGCTCTCGGCTGGTCAAGCGCGTCGAACGCCCGGGTGGGACCAGAGCGTCCCCTGACCGGCGTTTCGTCCCAGGCTTGCCCCGCCCTACCCGAAGTGGCAGGAACCGCCGCTGTAACCGGCGTAGGCTAGTACCCATTCGTCGTATCGAGGGGAAGGAATCATGCTGAGGAAGACCGCGAGCAGCAGGGCGGTGGCGTCCAGTGAAGCGGGGTCGAGAACCCAGTCCGTGCGATCCGTCGAACGAGTGTCTCGGATGATGGAGGCCCTCTTCACGGCTCCCGAGGGCCGGACTCTGACGGATCTCAGCAGAGAGTTGGGGCTCCACAAGACCACTGTCCTGCGGCTGCTCAGGACGCTGGTGTCCATGAACGTGGTCGTAAAGGATAAGGGCACCGACCGGTACTTCTGGGACCCCATGATCTGGCTCAATATCGTGATGAAGCTTCGCCGCAGTTGGTCGGGCGTTGACGCGCTGCAGTCGCTGCTGGAGCAGTTCGCCCAGACTGTCGGCGAGTCCATCGGCCTGGGCATCCCCGACCTTGAGCGGAGGCGAATGCTCCTGGCCGCCTGGGCGCTATCGTCGAACCCAATTCGCGTCCATCTCTCTCAGTTCCCGGTCATGCCTATGCACGCGCTCTCGGCCGGGAAGTGCTATCTTGCCGGCATGACCGACCAGGAGCTGCAGGCCTGGCTGAGAGGCGGCCTAGAGCGGGTAACAGACCAGACCATAACTTCCTCGCGGCAGTTGTTAGAGGATGTCACCAGAACCCGCGAACGCGGCTACGCTCTCAGTCGGGGGGAATCGGTTCCCGGGGCAGGAGGTCTGGCCGTTCCCCTGAAGGACGCGGAAGGCCGCGTGATCGCCGCTTTGGGCATCACCGCGCCGGTAGAGAGGATGACCGAGGCAAATATCAAGCGCTGGCTGCCTATCCTGCGCTCCCAGGCCGAACAGGTCTCACACCAACTGGCCACGCTTCCAGGAGCTCTCCCCCTAGCCGCGCCCAACCCATCCGAGCCATTTACAGAGCTTCGCCGAAAGAAGTAACTCGGCGAAGCTCTCAGAAGGCACAGGACATCGGCTAGTGGGCTCTCGCACATTACCTCAATGTGCGAGAGCCTATAGTATCGCGGGAAGGAACCCTGGACCGCATAGCGAAACAGGGAGAAAGAGACGCGCCCGAGCTGTGTGACTCCCTGTTGCTGATGCGTCCAGGTTCCGGCCCTGGGGATCGCGCTGATAAGGGGAACAACACTCCGGTTGGGCACCAGGGCCGGAACCGTACCCCATGCTTTCCCGCTGGCTAAGGCAGTCGCCGCTGCGCGTGGAACCACTCCCAGGCCCCCGCCTCCCGCAGCGCCCTCTCCAGCCTGGCGCAGGACTCACACCGCCAGCAGTGCTCTGGGTACCCCAGGTAGCAGCTCCAGACGCAAGCGACAGGGGCGCCGATCCGGCGGCCCAGGCGGACGATCTCGGACTTGGTCGCGTCCTGGGTGTAGCTGTGAACCATCACTCCGGTGCGGGTTGAGAGTCCGAGCTGGGCGTTGGTGGCTGCGACGAACTCAGCGCTGTTGTCCGGGAATGTCGCCGCTTCCTCCCGGTTGAAACCCGCCACCACCGTTCCGGCACCCAGGCTTTCCGCGAAAGAGGCTGCGATGCCGACAAATACGCCATTCCGATTCGGCACCCAAACCGCCCGCGCCGTTTCGCCGCTTTTCACCATCTCCGAATCCAGCTCGTCTGCGGTCACCTCTGGAACCATCCCGCCACCAACCAGGGCATTCTTGCATAGGTCACGCAGCCACGGCAGTGGGATGAGCCGGTGACGAACACCGAGGCGGTCGCACATCAGGGCCGCGCAAGCGGCCTCTCTCGCCGCGGCCCGCTGCCCATAGTCGAACGTCAGCGCCAGCGCCACTCCTTCGCGGTCCAGCGCCTCCTTGAGGTTGACGGCTGAATCCAGCCCCGCGCTGAGAAGGACGACCGTAGCCATGTGCTACTCCTGGAACGAAGCAGATGACCGCTCTGACTCGAAAACAGTAACCCGCGATACCGTGATGCCGGCCGCGCCGTCACTCAGACGCTGCGCCAGCTCGCGGTAGACGTGCTGAGCTATCGCCTCGGCCGTCGGGTTCGCCTGAGCGAAGGCGGCTATCTCGTTCAGGTAGCTGTGGTCCAGTGGCGCGATCACCTCCGCACACATCTGCTTCAGCTCCCCGAAGTCGATCAACATGCCCAGTTCGTTGAGCCGATCTCCGGCCACCGTGATCAGCGCTCGATAATTGTGGCCGTGCAGATTGGCGCAAGGCCCGGAGTGACCGCAGATGCGATGGGCCGCCGAAAACGGCATCTCTACAGTAAGCTCGAACAAGTTCCTCTCCCGCCCGGGATTCTAGCACAATTCGAGGCGAGGAGTGCATACCATCGGCCCCCCTGCTGCGCGTGGTAGGGCAATCAGGAGGGCGCGCAGAATTCTCTATCTGCGGGTGCGCCGCGGGCGGCACACCGGTTTCGCACTGAGCTATCGACGAGAGGGGTTCTGTATGGCCGAACGCGGTCCTGTTATTCGCGACCTGCCGGCCGAGGAGCGGCCGCGCGAGCGGATGGAGCAGTATGGCCCCAGTGCCCTATCCACGGCCGAGCTTCTCGCCATTCTGCTCAGGGTCGGTTCGCGGGGCGAGTCGGCGCTGCGCCTGGCGGAGCGCCTGCTCAGCCAGTTCGGTGGCCTGACCGGCCTGGCGCAAGCGCGCCTGCCACAGCTCTTCGCCCTCTCTGGCATGGGGCTCGCCAAGGCCACTCAGATCAAAGCCGCCTTCGAAATCGGAAAGCGCCTGGCCGCTTCCTCGGAGGGACCGCGGCCCACGGTGAGCTGCGCCGAGGACGCGGCGAAGCTGGTGATGGAGGACCTACGGTATCTCCAGCAGGAGTGTCTGGTCGCGGTCTTTCTCGACACCCGCAACCAGGTGATCCGGGTCCACACCCTGTCAGTTGGGACTCTCACCGGCAGCCCCGCCCACCCTCGCGAGATTTTCAGGGAGGCCCTTGCGCACGGCTCCGCCAACCTGATTCTCTGCCACAACCATCCCAGCGGAGACCCGAGCCCGAGCCGGGAGGACATCGCCCTTACCTCCCGCCTCCGGCAGGCCGGCGAACTTATGGGCGTGCCCCTGCTCGACCACATCATCATCGGCGGCGGGAAGTATGTGTCGCTGAAGGAGGCCGGCAAGATGTAAATCGGCGGCAGGGCAGCAGGACACGAGGCGAGCCGCCTCGTGTCCTGCGGTGAGCGTCACCCCTATTCGTCGTCATCATCGTCGTCGTCGTCGGGAAGCTCTTTGAAGACGCCGAAGTTCTCGGTGCAGCGATCCTCGAGCACGGCGATCAGGTTCCCCGGCCCGACGGTCTTGCCGAAGTTCCGGTAGCCGCGAATCTTCCGCGTCAAGAGCTCCTCCGGCACGTCAGCGTCGATCACCGTGCGGCCGAAGTTCTCGTACTGTGAGTTGTCCTTGATGCGCTCGAGGAAGCGTCGGGTGAGCGTGCGCTTCCCGAAATTGCTGACCGTGACGCCCCCTCCCTCACCTGCCTCCTCGGGCTGACTCGCCTGGAACTGCCCGAGATTCGTGGTGCACCGCGACTGAAGCAGGCTGAGCAGGCCCGCGGGTCCCGTCGTCTGTCCGACGTTGTGATAGGCGACGATCTTCTGCCCCAGCAGCTCCTCGGTGACGTCGCCCGCCACGCTCGCCTGCCCGACGTTGATGAACGTGGAGCCATCCGGGAGCCGCGACAGGTAGTCCGTCGTCAGGTTAGTCTGCCCGACCGCCCGCACCACGTTCCCGACGCTGTCGGGGAGAGACACGGTGATTCCGATGGTCTCCAGCTTTCCGAAGAGAGCGCCGACCACTCCCTCGCAGGCAACCATGATCCCAACGATCCGCAGGTCCTCGAACTTCTCCGCGGCGAGGGCGGGCGTGACCTCCGGGCGGAAGAACACGTTGCCAACCATCATCAGCTTCTGGCCGGGCGCCATCCCCGCGAGCATCCCCTTCGAGACCTCGAGTTCCGGCTGGATGATGATCTTGAGGTCCGGCGGCACCACCACCACGGAACCGGCCAGGTTCATCTTCACGTTCCCAAGCGCGGAGCGGTTCGCCTCATCGGCGAGCACCACCCCGGCCATCTCGATATGCTCGATCTTCGCCACTTCCTCGGCAGGGACGCCGCGCAGATCCAGCACGCCAGCCGTCCGGATGCGCCTGCTCGGGATCCCGCGCACGAGCCCTGCGCTTTCGGCGGTCGGCTCCTGCTCCTGCTCTTCCTCGCGCTCCTCGGTCATCTCCATCTCCTTGGTCCAGTCTAGCTGACGTGTGAGACGCGATGCGCCCAGCTTGCCCGCATCACCGCAGGCCTCAGCCTGGCCGCGTTGCGGATCATGGCGATGGTGAAAAAGGCCCAGGCCTGCACCTCGCCCGCCGCCTTCTGCTGGAAGCGCGCCCAGAGCGCGTCCTCCTGCTCGCCGGTTAGCCCGAGACCCTCGTGGAAAAGCCGACTGAATTCCTGGTCGAGCTGATCCTGCCTCATCTCACTTCTCCTGCCGGCGCCCAGGCCGCGAGCTGCTCCGCGAGCGCCTTTCTACTTTCGGCCAGCCGCCGTCTCACGGTGCCCTCCGGCATACCCATGGCCTCGCCAATCTCGCGGCTGTTCAGGTCGCCAAGGTAGCGCAAGGTGACGATCTCGCGATCCTCTTCGCCGAGCGTCGCCATCGCCCGCGCCAGGTCCACGTGGAGTTCAGCCTGGTGGTCGCCCACCGCCTCCGCGTCGTCCATCCCGAGCAGCTCCGGCGCCGCCGCGGCCCGCCGCCACGCGTCGATGGACAGGTTCCGCACGGTGCGCGAGAGCCAGGCCCGTTGGGCCGGTGGTGGGAGAGAGCGGAGGGATCCGAAATGCTGCCAGGCCCGCAGAAAAGCGTCCTGCGCCAGGTCTTCGGCCTGCCACGTGTCCGCGGACCGCGCCCTTGCCAGGGCGTGCACCAGTCCGACATGCTGCCGATAGAAGGTCTCGAACTCGCTCATCGCAGTCTCAACCCACAAAACGAACGAAGGGAGCGGAGTGTTCGCGCAGATTCGCGATTCGCTCGGCAGGGCGAGTCGGAGAGCTAGAAGGTCAGCACCTTCCAGTCACCCTTCAGCATGCTGCTCAGGGGCTCGCCCATGCCTCTGACATCGATGCCCATCGCCAGGAGTTGCTCAGAGACGCCGTAGGAGACAGCGCAGTCGATGCAGGCCCTCACCACCACGCCGTCCGTCATCATCGCCTTCACTTTGGTCCGAAGGTCTCTGTCGCCGACGAGGAGCCTCGCCGAAGGTCCCCAGACGATCAACTCGACCTCATCGAACCAACGACTAGTCTTCGCGTTGTGCGTATACATGAAACACACTCGATGGGCGACATCGGGGTCTGCGCTGCTCCACACTACTGCAAGTCGACTTCGCTCCGGCATCAGCGCTCCCTTCGCTGCGAGGGATCACGACTTCGTCACTATGCTCAACCCCGCCACCTTGACGGCGGGCGAGCACGTCGATCTTGCTCCGCAACTCGGAAATGTCGTTGAAAGTGACTACTCCCCCCCGCCGCGCACGAGGGCCCGCGCCACACCTCCCAGCGAGCTTGCGGATGAAATGCTGTCTAGCTCCGAACCCCGGAAGCTGATCGAAGTGCTCTGCGCGCGCTCGATCCTGATGTCCGCGTAGTCAGCGCCGGTGTGGCGCAGCGCTTTCTCCAGGCGTTGTCTCATGCCTCGGCGCTCCCTATCCCGGTGATGACCATAGAAACAGGGTCACACCCCCTATCCCGTCTGACCGTCTGCCTTGAGGTCTCGGGTGAGTCGGCCGCAGAGGTTACACGGTAATCAGCTAGCGGGCGAAGTGCGAACCCCCTCCTCGGGCCAGACATCATTTCTTACCAGAGACTCGCCCTCTCAACCTTCCAGCGTCCGGCCCTTTTGCGCGCCGCTTCGACGCGCAGCTTGCGGCAGGAAGCCACGCCGCGAGGGGGAACAGGCCGATCAGAACGCGGCACAGGAGGATTGCGATGAAGGTCGGCCTTTACACGGTTAGCTTCTCCGGCGCCTGGTATGACGGTCCCGGTCTGCCTCTCTCCGAGGTCCTGAAGCTCGCGAAGGACGTGGGCTACGATGGCGTGGAACTGGGCGCCAAGCGCCCCCATGCCAGTCCCATGGACTTGGACGCGAAGGCGAGGGAGAAGCTCCGCGCCGAAGTTGCCAAGCTCGGACTGGCCATTCCCGCGGTAGCAGGCTACAGCAACTTCTCCAGCCCCATCGTAGAGCAGCGCGAGAATGAGCTGCTGGTGACACGAGAGCAGATCAAGCTCACCCGGGATCTCGGCGCGCCGGTGCTGAGGGTTTTCGCCGCCTGGCGAGGCGTCACTGTTCGGGAGGGTAACGCCAACTACGATATCACGCGCCGCCACTGGCCCCAGGGGCCGGATGTCACGTTCCTCGAGATGTGGAACTGGTGCAAGGACTGTCTGCGCGAGCTCGCCGACTTCGCCGGCGAGCTGGGTGTGACGCTGGCGCTGCAGAACCACGAGCCGCTGATCAGGGACTATGTAGACGTGCTCGACATGGTTCGCGAGGTGAACTCGCCCGCGCTCCAGGCCTGCATCGACTGTCCCCTGTTCGCCCAGCAGGACGACGCCTACGTCACCGAGGCGGTGAAGGCAACAGGCAAGCTCCAGGTCCATTCCCACTTCGGAGGCGAGTTCGACGAGGTCGGCGGGAAAGCGGTCCAGCGGCCGATTCGTTTCTCCAAACGGCCCGCCTTCAACTATCCCGCGTTCGCAAAGGCGCTCAAGGGGATTGGCTACGACGGCTATCTGACTTACGAATTCTGCCACCCCTGCCTCGACGAGAACCATGAACTGCAAGGGATCGACGAGGTCAAGCGCCAGGTCGCCCTCGCCCAACGCTATATGCGCGAAGTGATAGCTCAGGTCTGACATTGTTCAGCGCCTCGGGCTGCGGCGTGCGGCGGTAGGTCCGACCGCGCGCCTCCAGCGAACAGCGTGGCCCGTGCGGGCTGAGCTGCTGGGAAGGCAGTGATCGTGAGACTACTAGCAGGCATCCTGGGAGTGTTGATTGTGTGTGCGATATCCGATAGCGCGAACGCGAATCCGAACGCGCCGTTTCTAGGCCGTGCCGAGAGCTGGGACTACCCGGCCGCCATGCGGAAGGTGGCGGCCAAGTTCACCGGCGCGGAGGGCGTAGTGCTTCACCTCGGCGATTCCATCACCTTCGCCGGCCCGTACACCGCCTGGGCCCGCGGCGGCAAGGGGAAGACCGCGGAAGATGACGCGATTCTGCGTTGGAGCCACTGCGGGGAAGAGAGCGACAGAGACGGCTGGTGGCTGGCCCACGCCGAGACTGGTGCGGGCGGCGGCTACACTGCCGCCGGTGGTGTGCGAGCCGACCAGTACCTGGCCGGCGGGTTCAAGCTGCTGCCGCCGCTGGATGACATCATCACGAAGTACGACCCCCAGGTCGCTATCGTCATGCTGGGCACGAACGACGCCTGGCAGGGGCGTCCGGTGGCCGGTTACGCGAAGGACATGGACGCCATCGTCTCGCGGCTGCTCGCCCACGGAACGGTGGTCATCCTCAGCACCCTCCCACCTCTCATCGACAACCTCAAGCTCGCCGAGCAGTACGATGACGCGCTCTGGCAGCTTGCCCAGAAACATCAACTGCCGGTCATCGACTTCTACGGCGAGATCCTCGCCCGGCGGCCTGGTATGAGTTGGGATGGGACGCTACTGCAGAAGGGCGACGGACACCCCTCCGCAGAGGCGAACGGCGTCACGCCCGAGTCGGAGCCGACGCCGAAGAACCTGCGCGAGAGCGGCTATCTGCTGCGCGGGTGGCTATCCGTCAAGAAGCTGGAGCAGGTGAAGTCACGCCTCCTGGACGGAGTCGAGAGGCATGCATCGTGGACCTCCGCCCAGAACAGAAAGGAGCGCGCAGTGGTAGCGAACACCCCCTTCCCGCGTATCGGCATGTGCTGGTCCCCGATCCGTGGAGAGCGCAACCTGGAGGGCATGGCCCGGCACGACCTCGTCATGACCAGCGTGAACGCGTTCGGGCTGGAATGGGATAAGCAGCCCGAAGTGCTGTCCACCGGGTTCACGCTGGCGTCGATCGAGGAGGCGAGAAAGCGCGCTGACGAGATCAGGCGGATCAACCCGAATGCCGTGCTGATCGGCGACCTCAGCTTCTACGAGTGGGACGAAGACCAACTGCCGGAGGATCACCCCTGGTGGTTGAGGGTCGACGGAAAGCGCCAGCAGTTCTGGCCCGGCACCTATCGGGCGGATTGGTACCGGAAGGACTACCAGGAAAGCATGATCGCGCGCACTCTTGCGCTCTACCGCGCTGGCGTAGTGGATGGCGTCTTCTACGACAACCTGCGCGACGAGCCGGAGCCCTGGGTGAAGATCATCCGCTCCATTCGTGACGTCGTCGGCGACAAGTTCCTCATCTTCGTGAACGCGGGCTACGACATCGGAACGTTCGACTGGATTTCTCCCTACCTGAACGGCATCATGTACGAGTCCGGATGGAGCCATCCCGCGCGAAGCGAGTGGATGCCCAATGAAACCTGGGACGACCGCATCCGCATGATGCAGCGCACCGAAGCGCTTCTGATGGAGCCGCGGATCAGTCTGATCGAGCGATTCGAGGAGGTGCGCGACCACGCCGGCTGGCCCAACGACCCGGAGAAGGGCAGAGAGCTCAGACGCGACCCGGCCACCCGGCATTGGACCCTGTGCTATGCTCTGATCGTGGGGGACTTCTACTACCTGTTCAGCGACAGCACCAGCCACCGGCATGACTGGTACCCGGAGTACGACGTGAAGATCGGCCAGCCGCAAGCGGCCGGCGAGAGGATCAATGCCCACGTTTGGCAGCGCAGATATGAGAAGGCGCTGGTGGTGATGAACCTGCCCGACGCGACTCAGCCCTACGAAGTGAAGCTCGAGAAGCCGGCCCGCGACTCCTTCACAGGTGAGGTCGGGACCCGGTTTGTGATCCCTGCGGGGGACGGGCGAATCCTGGTCGATCAGTAGCTCGGCAGTAGTGGCAGATGACGGGGCGCGGGACGCCGGGTTCCGCGCCCTCTGCTAGGCGACGACGCGGGGCGTTCGGGAATGACTCTGCGCGGCCCAGGCGGCCGCCCCCAGCACCGGGCCCATATCGCCCAGCGCAGGCGCAAGCAGCACGCACCGGGAGAGGATGTGTGAGCGCGGGCTGGCCTTCAGGGCGACTTCCGCGGCGTGTCGGAGAGCCGCCCCCACCGCGCTGGGCATGGCGTCGATGATCACCGCCTCCGGGTCGAAGAGCGTGACCAGATTCGCCAGGCCAAGCGCCAGATGGCGGCCTGTCTCTTCGAGTGCGTTGCGGGCGACCCCGTCGCCGCTCGCGGCTAGTTGGCAGATGAGCGCGGGCGTCACCGCCCCCGGCCGGTTGCCGGCAGCAGCCGAGAGGGCGCTCGGCACGCCGCTGCCGATATCGTGCACCGCTCGCGCCACTAGCGACTCTCGCCCGGCGACTGCTTGCCAGCATCCGATCTCGCCGCACGAGCAGCGCGGTCCCCCCGGCGCCACCACCATGTGACCCACCTGCCCCGGGCTGGCCTCATTCAGCATCAGCGGCCGGCCGTTGCTGATCACCGCGAAGTCGATGTCGATCCCGATGCGCACGAAGAGCAGATTCGACAACCCCTGGGCCGAGCCGAACCGCGTCTCGGCAAGCGCCGCGGCCTGGGTCGTGCCGATCAACGAAACCGGGAGGTCGAAGGCGGCGGAGAATGGCGTCGCAAGGGAGACCTCGCGCCAGGCCGGGAAATCGCCGCAGGACACGCAGACACCCTCACTCGGCCTCAGCCTCCCCGGCATGGTAACGCCGATGGCGGTTAGCCTGTCGGCCGAGGAGTTGATCCCCGCAACAACGGCGCGCGCCGCTTCGATCGCTGCGTCGAGAGTCAGCTCGGACTCCGACGTCGCTCGACTCGGCCGGCGCTCTTCCGCCAGCACCTTCCCCTCCGCCTCCACCGCGACCGCCCGTACCGAAGTCGGGCTGATCTCGATCGCGAGCGCGAGGTCGGCCCGGAGGCGCGTCGGGAAGGTGAGGACTTCGAAGCCGGCTTCCGCCTCCGATTCAGGCTCCTCTGTCTCGGTCTTGTCGGCCCCGTTAGGACCCGGCTCGCCGTCCGATCCCGCTAGCGATAGGTCTG
>Ga0315284_10008439_pt1 | contig 14718 bp, 10 predicted proteins | sample YL17G09_16_MG_FD_203696 | JGI IMG/M metagenome (GOLD analysis project Ga0315284, IMG submission 203696) | Sediment microbial communities from Yellowstone Lake, YNP, Wyoming, USA - YL17G09_16 | ecosystem: Environmental > Aquatic > Freshwater > Lake > Sediment | place: USA: Wyoming | collected... | reverse complement strand
CGCCTGGAGCGCGTCACGGGCCGCGGCGCTGGACACGACAATTGTGGCCGCACCCAACAGGCACCTGAACAGCTCGCCAAGCTCAGAAACGCGCGCCAGCCGGCCGACATCGCTGCCCGCGTGCCTGACCACCAGCGGCACGCCGGTCAGCGCGGCGACCAGATGGCCCGCCGCCGCATACGGCATCAGGTACCAGCAATCCACGACGTCGATGGCGTACTCGCGGGCCACGCGCAGCGCGAGGCCGGCCAGCCGCTCGCAGAAGGCCGGCGAATACGGGATGTGCATTGGATTGGCCTCGTACCCCGGCAGCGTGCTGTGCACGTATACCCCCGGCGGGTTCCATCGTGGGTCGCCCGCGTCGATGCGCTCGCGGTAGCAGTCCTCGACCTCCAGGGCGTTGGTGACCACGTGCACCTCGTGGCCACGGGCGCCCAGGGCGCGCGCCAGCCAGTAGGCGGCGCTGGACACCCCGCCTTCTATCGGGGGGTACTTGGTCAGCATGCATATCTTCACGCGTCCGGACCCTCCCGCGGCAGTGCGTGGCTCCAGTCCTGGTACAAGTTGTGAACGCTCAACCCGTCGGGCTTCTCCCCGGCGAACGTCACGAACAACGCGTACCACAGGTCGAACGACAGCACGTCCAGGGGCGTAGCCAGGAGACTGCGGTAGGGGTGGCGGCCGCAGTAGTCCGAAGGAAAAAGCCGCTCAAGGACCGCGCCGAGGCCCCGCAGGGAACCTGCGGCGGCGGACGGGAGCGCCATCTTAGGCCGCGAGGCGACGACGTCGGCAACTGCCGGTGGGAGCAGGGCCTGTGCCATGGACCGCAGGATGAGCTTCCCCGTGTTCCCGTGTATGTGCCCGTCCAGCGGGATAGCCATGGCCGCCGCAACCACGGCGTCATCCAGATACGGCGTCGCCAGCGGCATTCCCCACCAGCGGGCCGTCCGGTCCACGCACCAGCAGTGGTAGTTGAACAGCCCGGGGCCCGCAAGCAGGTTGTAGACCTCACGCCGGCAGGAGAGCCGATCCTCGGGCAAGGGAAAGCGGTCGCTCACCTGTCGCCGCACCAAGGGGCCGACCGTGTCGGCGCGGAGGCGCAGACGCTCGACGAACCCAAGCGGAAAGCGGAACATCCAGTACCCGCCGAATAGCTCGTCCGCCGCCTCGCCCGCCAGCACGCAAGAGTGCGGCGGCTGGGCGCCGGCCGCCGCTCGGCCGACGGCGAAGAACCCGGCATCACCGCCCGGATCGAACACCGAGGCCGGCCAGAACGCTTCGTGAGATAGAATGAGGTCTGGCAACAGGTCAATCCAGGTGTCTGAGTCAAACGGGACAAGGACGTGCTCCCAATTGAGGCTCTCCGCGACGCGCCTGGCCGTGTTGACATCGTCACGATTGGAGGCGGCAGCCGTCCGGTCGATGAGCGTATAGGCAGTGCCCGACGCGGCTGAGGTCGCCACGCTGGCCGCCAGCAGGCTGGAGTCGAGGCCTCCCGATAGGAGCACGGCTGGACGGCCGCCTCCACCGATGGCATCGGTGACGGCTGCCAACAGCAGGCGGGCGAGGCTTTGCTCCGCAGACACACCCGTGCCGGCGGCCTGCGGGAACGGCAGGCTTGCCCGGGTCGACAGCCGGCCGCCGGAGAACTCCATGACATTGCCGGGCACAATTTGGCTCACGCCAGAAAATGGCGTCAAGTCAGGTGTCACAGGGAAGCCGAACACCCTCGCCTCAGCAAAAGCCTCCACCTTGGGCTCCCGGCGCAGCCCAGGGTACTGAAGAAGCGCCGCCACCTGGGATGAAAACAGCAGCACGCCCTCGCCGGGAGGCATGGCATAGAAGAGCGGTCGCCGCCCGAGGGCGTCGCGGAGTAGCAGCAACCGGCGGCGGCCAGGGTCCCATATCACGCCGGCCAAGTCGCCCCGAATGACTTCAAGGCCGTCCAGGTCCCGTTCGGTGAACAACTGGCTCAGGTGGCTTGAGGGGGCCGCGGGGTCTGTTACTGCCGTCGTCACGCCAGCCGCCAACGACTGTTCCCATCTCGACTCAGCCACCTGTGCACTGGCGTCTCGGCTATCCGCGGGGGCGATGGCCACCGCAAGGAAGTCGGATTGAAGCACGGTGACCTTCGGCCGCGCCGGTGACGCGGCAAGAGCGCCGGCGGCGTCCCTCGCGAACGCGAGGTCCGCCGGCGTCAGCGCCCCTCCGTCACGCACCACACCGGTCAGGCTTATCCGGCCCAAGCGCATGCTCCCTCCCCGCCTCGTCCCGGCACGGTCCGGCGGCACACGCGAGCAAGTGCTGGCTCAGGGCAAATACGGCCCACGCCGCGGCTTCCTCGAGGAAGTGAGCAGGCCACAGCCCCTCTGGCATCTGGCGCGCCACGAGCCACTCCGCCGCTGGCGGTAGAACCGCGAGGCTGGCCCCTGGCGATGACGCCAAGCCGGCCAGTGCCATGGCCGTCCACAGGGGGGTGCTACCCTCAGGGTGACTTCGCCATGGGCCCCAGCCACCGTCCGGGTTGACCTCCTGGGCCAGGGCGCCACAGGCGGACGGCCGCGCTTGGCCCGGTGAACGATGAGGGTGTGTGCTGGATATCGAGGACAACGCAAGGCAGACGGCGGCGGCCTTGTACGACAGAACGGGCCGTCCCGCCGCCTCCTCACCCCACGCCTTGAGGAGCCAGTCAAGTGCGACCGGATCGGCCAGTTCGGGGTGGCACCAGAGCAGAACCCCTGTGACGGGCAGTCGCGCCGTGTCCCTGGCGGTTCGGCCCCAACCGCCGGCTGCATTGCGCTGCGACCGAATCCACGCCAGGGCGGCCTCTAGTGGTGCCTCATGGCCCCCCACCGCGCGCAGCCAGCCGGCGCACCACGCCGACTCGGGCACGCTCGTCCAGCCTCCGTCGGCCTGCTGGGCTCCGAGGCAGCACTCGCTGACACTGAGAAGCGTCGCCTGGCTGGGGAGAACCCCCGCCTTGACCAGCAACAGGGTAGCTCGGGCTACCCGCTCCGGTTCAATCCCCTTGGCCAACAGCTCGTCCAGCGCCCGTAATACCGCGGCCGCGCCGCGCAGAACGGAGCGCTGGATCAGCTGCAGATCACCCCGGCTAGTTGCAGCCATGGCATGAACTGCACTGCGGACACCAAGCCCCGCGGTTCAGGCCCTGCCATACCTGCCTGGTAAAGACCAAGCCATTATGTTTTGCCAGCAAGGGCTTCTGATAGCCCGCGAGCTGGGCCGGGTTCGCCGCAGATAGGCATCGAGTCGTCCTCGTCACATGCGCTCACCTCCTATCCCCGAACCGCAGCACTGCGGCTGGGGCAGAAACACGAGGGCCCCAGCTTCTAAGGCAGCGCCGGTGAGACCGAGCAAGTCAGCCTGCAACTCGTCCCTGCTGGTCGCGGGGAAACGGGCCACAAGCACGTCAAGGATGTCCCTGAGCGTGCGTCTGCCGTCGCAGCTGGACAAGATCAGGTGTGAGGTCAAGTTCAGGTCGTAGGCGTCCCCGGACCGCACGTCAAACAGCCAGAAGAGGCCGATCGATTCCATGTGCCACAGCGCGAACCCGCCTGCCAGCTCGGCCACGCGGTCTAGTTCTTCCAGCATTGTGGGTCAGCCTCCAGGTGATCGCCCGTGACTGCATAAGCCATTGCCCGGCACCCGCCGCAACGGGACGCATACTCGCAATCCCGGCACTTGCCCTTGATGCCGCTCCGGTCGCGCAGCTGCCAGAGAACCGGTGACGTATACCAGATCTCAAACAGCGAATCATGGAGCACGTTGCCCAGCGGGATCGGCAGCCGCCGGCAAGGCAGCACCGTACCATCTTCCAGGATGCACAGTCCCGCCATGCCGGCGGAGCACATGGCACCGAGATGCTGCTGGACCGGTAGGTCGGCCTCCTCGGACATTCGCCGGGGTTCCACTAATGCCCACAGCGTCCGCAGCTTGACGATGTGCAGGCTTGAGCCACAGTGTGCCAACTCCTCGGAACGCAAGAAGAGGTCGTGGTAGACGTCGCGCAGTTCGGCCGGCTGCAGAAGAAGACCCTTCAGAGCCGCGCCACGGCCGACAGGCACCAAGCGGTCAACCACCACCCCTTCCAGGCCTTCGCGCAGGGCCAGCTCCACAAGACCCGGCACATCAGCCACGTTGTCGCGGTGGAGGGTGAACATCACTCGCGTCGTCACGCCGGCTTGAACGAGCTTGCGGATCGCTGACAGGGCCTTGGCGAAGGCCCCCGGCCCGCGAATGGCGTCGTGCGTCTGCGGGCTGCTCCCGTCCAGGGAAACCTGAACGCGCCTGAACTTGGGGGTTGCCACCAGCCGTCCAACAACGCGGTCGTCAACAAGGGTCCCGTTGGTCAGAAGGTCGATGGTGCCGACTTCAGGCGCCTCGGCCAAGTAGTCAAGCAGGTCGAGAGTCTCGGCGCGGAGAAGTGGCTCGCCCCCGGTCAGGGCGATGTGACCGAGGCGCTTCCACTTGCTTAGGGCGAGGGCGATCTCGTCGGCCACCAGCTTCAGATCGCCCCAGGCCAGTTCGACCCCGCCGTCGCCAGCCTGGTAACAGTGCTGGCAGCGGAAGTTGCAGCGCTGCGTAAGATGCCACTGGAAGTAGAACTCCTCCACCGCCGCCACCCCCCCGCGCCGCCCCGAATAGGAACACTACATCCTATTTCGCCAGTTCGCTGACAGTTCCTTTTCGATTCGACCCAGTGTCCTGCAATAAATGGTCTGCCCTGTCCTATTTAGAGGCCCAACTCTGCCGGGTTTGTACCAGTCATGTCGAGCATTTCTTGACGGGCAATTCGAAGACGGTTCAGGGACTTTTGGCACGCCTTTTCCCCAGGGGGGCACGACCGGGCCGCCCGTAAGTGTGCAGGCGCTCGAGCTTGCTCGTGATCTGGTGAGGCTCGAAACGGCACCGGCACCTCTTGCAGATGTTGAAAAGCCCCTCCTCGGGGCCGTACGCGACCATTCCAACCTCGCTCGGGGCCACGTAAGTCTCGCAAACCGTACACCTCACCTCAACAGTACCGGCGGCTCTGCCCTCATGAGACTGGGTGAGTATGGATACCCGCGTCCCCACGTCGCCTGCGATTATGGCCGTACGCTTCTTCTTTCTCAAGTCTCTCTTCAAACGGTCCACTATCATCTGCCGAAGGTTGCCCTTTAGTTCCTCGCCAAACTCCGAAAGCACAGCTGGCGGGCTTTCCTCGCTGAGCGCTTGAGAAGCAGCATCGTGCCGATGTAGTACAAGTGGTTGTACTCTCCCACGGCATCAGTGAGACTGCGTTCTTGGCCCATGGCATTGCTTTCCAACGCATCGATCTCTCCCGGCTTGACAAACGATCCCACATGGGCAAACAGCGCTAGGCAGTCGTCGTAGAAGTCCTTCATCTCCTTATTCAAAGGCCATCTCGCGTCACCAGTAAACCCAACAGCTATGCCCTTGCAGATGACCTTAAGGCTCAAGCAGCTGTATGCGCCCAGATCCGTGTGTCCGGAACAAGTAAACACGAGCTTCACCGAAGCATCTCCCGCTCTGTCATGGTCTGAAGTACGTACGGAAATCTTTGATTCTGAAGGAGTGTCACAGAGACGCAGATCAACCGTGGTGAAATCCGCATCCGTATCCCCGCTGAACTCCTCTGCTGGTGACTTCTCCGAGGGCGGATAGACGGGAACCTTGATTCGAACAATATCGCGAATGAGGTCGGTCATGTCTCTGAGAACACTTGAGTACTGCTCATATACTCCGGGGCTCAGGAGGAGAGTCACCTTGTGTGGGGTCGGGGTTGTGCTACGGTTCTCACGACAGTAATTAGTCCACAGGTCCTTGTCTGGCAGCTGATGAAGCTCAAAAACCGTATTGAGGCAAGAGATCAGACCTGCGGAATGGTCTGGGTGTGCATGAGTCACGACGATCACATCGATATCATCGACACAAAAGCCTGCATCAAGGAAGTTCTCCAGGAAGTTGAAGCCTGGATCCACTACTATCCCAAGCCTTCGAGGTTCACCGTCAACCGGCACCAAGAGAAAGTAACCTCCGCCTCGGCTTCTGACGGGTGCCTTAGCCAAGCTAGGGGTATAGGAATTCCATCGACGCAAGACCAGTACCTCAAAGCGGCGGCTTCGGTCTCGCTCGTGATGGCGTGGGTGACAGAGCAGCATCTGAAGCTCCTGCCAGTTGAGTCGCAGCTGCTTCGAGATCTCCCGGTTGCCCAGGCGGCGCCGGTCATCCCGAAACAGCTTTGCTTTCTCCTGATCAGAGATGCCACCATGGGCTTCTTGTTTGAACCAGAACTTCTTGAACTGGGAATCCGCCTTTTGTGCGTCCCAATTCCATCCCGGACTGCCGCGTGTTGCTTCCCTCCAATCCGTTACAATCCCGAACTGGACCTTCCTGAGCTCATCATCGGCAGGCTTGATGCACAAGCACGCGAGCGCCGCTTCTTCGATAGGTCGCGGACCCACAATGTCCCTATTCTGCTCCCACTCGTTTCTTAGGTCGATGGCCTTATCCTTACAGGCCTTCTGGATCTCAGCGAAACACTCTTTGCAGTTACTCAGCAATTGTAGCCCCTGTGCGTGCCTTTCATCCTGACACCATTGACACAGCTGTATGCGAAGGCGATGCAGAGCAACAAGTTCTTGCTTGGCCGCAATGCGTGCCTTCGGCGACTTATCTGAATGCTTGATAACCTCGACGAGATCCCTATTTGGTCTAAATCTCCTTGCACAAGCAGGGGGCTTGGCCTTCAGGAACCCCTTCTCCCAGCGTGTTCTCGTGTCCCATATCTCGTACCTCGTAGTGGCTCTGGCCCGTTCAATCTTCAGTCTCTTCCAAGTACCTGAAGGCATTCCGCCTGGCGACGGGCTCTCGTCGAGTTCGGGCTGATCCCCACACTCACGCAAGGCTTGATCGTAAAAACCCAGCTGATTTAGAGCCTGCATCCGCAGAGCCCGAATATCGAGCTTGACCGCTTGGGCCAACCGTACGTGTTTGTCCCAATAGCTGGGTGCATGCTCCATCGCCTGTTCGGCTTCATCGAGCATCGCCATACCCTCGCAAAATCGTCGAAGATCGATAAGGCAGTCAGCCCACATCTTGAGACACGCAACTAGGTTGAACTCTTTGAGGCCATGCTCCATCTCTGCGACGTTCCTCGCCTTCTTGAACCTTTTCATTGCCTCGACCGGGCGCCGCAAATGGTTCAATTCTATTCCCTGAATGTAAAGGTTGAGAATCAACAGCCTCCTGCGAACAGCCGGGTGCTGCTCCAACACGACCGACTTCTTCAAGCTCGTGAACCCTTGAACTGCATGGGCGTAAGCCATATCGTGATCTTCGGCACTCAGGCCTATGGCGGCCTCCGCCAGACCCAGATACAAGGCCACCTCGGCATCGAAACCAGGGGGCTTCTGCGCCAGGGTAACCAGTTGAGGGTGGACTCTTGCTAGGAGTTCGCCTAGCGGCTCTTTCGCGACGTCGGTCGCTTGTTTCTTCGCCAGCGCCCTTTCTCGCTGGTACTTCGCGATGAGCCGCAGCAGCTCCGGGGCAGAGGATGAGCCTTTCAAGGCATCCTCCTGGGCAATGCTCAGGTCTATTGCCTGCTGATAACGCTCGACGTCCAAGTAGCTCTCGATGTCCTCAAACCGTTCAAGGTACTCCGTTACAGATTTTTCCTCCACCGCAGCCACCTCTGCACGCGCCGACTACCGGACGTTCACTCTTGCGCGACCTGGGTGTAGTTCTACGGCCAACCAGTAGTTTCCTTCTGCGAGAAGGTGCAATCTGCCTACAACGTTTCAAGACCCCGCCTCAGCAACGGGGTCTTGACAGAGTCGCCGCCGTCGTCCTGTCATGTATGCACGGCCCTTGGCGCCATGTGGGTGGGGTCATGATAGGACAGACTCAGGCGCTACCGCGACGGCCGCTCCCCCACCCTGATCCGCGACGCCGCGGCCACTGACATCAGGGCCAGCACCGACCCGCCGCAGAAGGTCACCGCGGACCCGGCGGCCTGCCATACCAGCCCGCCCAGAAACGGCACGGCAACGGCGGTGATGTGGTTGAACGTGCCGCCCGCCGACAGCGTCGGGGCGAGGTCCTCCGGCGGCGCGATCTTGTCCAGGTACGTGGTCTGCGCCATGTCGAAGTCGACCATGAGCTGGTCCAGGATGAAGATGACGCACACCAGCGGCAGGTAGTGCAGGAAGGCGTAACCGAGGTAGAGCACGGCCAGGACGGAGTAGTTGATCATCAGCACGCGGCGCTCGCCGAAGCGGTCGATGATGCGCCCCATCATCGGCCGCGTGAGCACCTGCATCGCGCTGCCGGCGCCCTGCAATGCCACCATTGTCGTCACCGGCAGCCCGAAGAGCTGCACCAGCGCGAAGCGGGCGAAGGTCAGGTAGACGTGGCGCCGCCCGCCGGAGAGCATGTTCAAGAGATAGTAGACGCCGTAGCGGCGGCGCAGTACGAGCGAGCGGCGGCGCCCGACGCCCTTCTCGCGCGGCAGCATGAACAGGGCCACCGCCCCGCCCATGATGAGGATGCCGCAGAGGGTGAACACCGTCCGGAAGGACACAAAGCGCGCCAGGAAGAAGACGGCGGCCAGGCCGACCAGGCTCGCCGCGGCGAAGACGCTGTTGACGGCGCCCAGGCTGGCCGCCTTCCGGCCGGGCGGCGAGTGGTGCAGGATGAGGGTTGAGTGCGCCGGGAAGAACAGGTGCATGCCGCTCGACATCAGCAGCGTGACCCACACCAGCGGCCAGAACCCGCCCGCCTGGCCCTGCAGCGCAAACCCGATGCCGGTCACGATCAGGCACAGGCCGCCGAGGGTCGACTGGGCGAACATGAACGTCGCCGCCGCGAGCAGCACCGTGAATAGCCCCGGGAACTCGCGCACCGACTCAAGCAGGCCCACCTGGGCCGGCAGTATGTGCAGGTCCTCGACGATGAAGTTGGTGAATATCCCCGTCTGCATGCTGAACGCGAGGTTGAAGAAGAAGGCCGAGACGGCGATCAGGCCGAGGTTGCGGCCCAGGCCGAGAAAGGCCAGGCGCCCGAAGGACGGGCGCGGGGCGGGCGAACCGGGCGGCGCGGGCGCGGCGGCGGGGACGGACAGGACGGGTGGATGGTCTTCATTGCTCATGTCTGTGTCACTCCCGTCCCGCGACTTCGGCCGCTACGCGACTCCCATCGCAGTTCCCACCGCGCTTCTCATCGCCACGACTACCGCACCGGGACAACGACGCTGGCGCCTCAATGACGCTCCCGCCAGCATTCAAGCGTCGCTCTCCGGGTTGATTATATCAGAGATAACCCCGCGCGCCAAGGCGCGCCCGAGGCCCGTCCGCCGCCGCCGCGCAACCGCGTGCGGTGGGCCGGCCCGCGCGCGCCCCGCGGGCGGGGCGCCGTCTTGAGCCTGCAGTTGGTTCAATCACTCACTCGGCCATCATCCAGCCGCTCAGAACGGGCACGCCAGCCACTCAGAGCGGGCACGCCGACCGCTCAGAACGGGCACGCCGACCGCTCGGCCAGGTAGAGCCACGCCGTGGCGCCGACGTGCGGTCGGCGGAAGTACAGCCACGGCGACCCGTCGGCCAGGAAGAAGCCCGTGGTCAGGCCATCGATGCTCGCCGCGTTCAGGGCGCCCGGCCGCTTGCTCATCTGGCCCGTGGCGCGGTAGGCCATCGCCATGTGCGCCGTCCCCTCGTACCAGATGCCGTCGCGGTCCTGGTTGAAGTCGAAGCCGGCGCCCACCTGGTGGTGCCCCTCGGCGTAGGCCAGCCCCGCGCGGTACGCGAGGCCCTCATTCTTCAGGGCCAGGATGGCCCACGCCTGTACGTCCAGCGGCACCACGGCCTGGTTGACGGTCACCCCGTCGTCACCGGTGCCGGTCCAGAACTTGCCCTCGGCCGCGTCCCACATCGCTAGCACGAACGCCTTGGCGTAGTCGGCGCGAGCACGCCAGGCCCTGTCGCCACTGAGCGCGCGCAGCAGGCTGAACGCGGCCAGAAGGTCGATGTTGTGCTCGGTCGACTTGTAGGTCAGCTTGGTGGGGTCAGGCTCCCAGCCCGCAAAGCCCGCGGTGTAGCCGCCGGCGCCGCGCGTGTCGCGGCAGTTGCGCTCGACCCACTCACCCATGCGCTTGGCCGCGTCGAGGTACTGACTGCCGCCCTTCGCCTCGTAGTAGCGCAAAAGGCCGAGCATCGCCCAGGCGACGTTGCCGGTGTAGGTGCTGACCGCCATCTCGTCCTCCACCCACTCGCCCGTCCCCGCCTCATACCACCCCGGCATGCGCGCCGTCCCGGTCTTGCCGTTGGGGGTCCAGCCCGGCCACAACACCAGGTCCCCGCCCTGGTAGGCGTTGCGGACGCGCCCGTCGGTGTAGTAGCGGTCGTGCTGCTGGGCGTAGACCAGCGCGTCGGCCAGCATCTTCGCACGCCCGTAGTCCTTGGCCGCCAGGAAGGCCAGCAGGGCCAGGGCATTGTCGTAGGTGAACGCCGTGTTGCGCATCACGATGTCGAAGTCCCCTGACGACTGGGTCTGGTAGCTGACCAGGAGCCGCAGGTCACTGGGGCGCGCCTTGTCGTAGGCGATGTCGTCGATGTAGAGCTTGACGTCCCGGCGGCCGTTGCTGATCGCGTTGGAGACCCAGCCGAAGCCGCCCAGCACGTAGCTCAGGTCCGCGCCCGTCAGGGATATCTTATACTGGCGCCAGCGGGTGGTGAGGCTCACGTAGCCGGTGGAGAGCTTGCGCGCCGAGTCGGGATACGGCGCGGTGGGCTTGCCCGTGTTGGGGTCCCTGCCGATCCCGAAGCAGAAGAACTCCACGCGCTCCCCGCCCCTGGCCCCACGCGCCCAGAACGTCAGCGTCCGGGCGCCGCGCAGGTCGAGGCCGGCCTTGGGGCGCGTGCCCCAGTTCACACGGGGCTGGGTGTCGTCGCCGACCAGTGCGCCGTTCATGAAGTACCAGCCGCCCCAGTTCCGCCCCGTGGACTCGAGGGTCGCTTCGATGCACGTGGTACCCGCGTGGGGACTCGTCGCGCAGGCCTCATTCATCGCCGGGACGGCGTCGCCGTCGCCGGGGCTGGACATGCGACCCCGCGCCACGAAGTGGTTGCCCGCGGCGTGCGCGTCGGTGTAGACGTCAAGGGCCTTGTTGAACTGGTCCATGACGCCGGCCAGGTAGGCGACGGCGCTCGGGGGCGATGCCGCGGTTCCGGCCGCCGCCGCGGTTCCGGCCGGCGCCACGAGCACGCCGGAGGCGATGAGCAGCACCAGCCCGGCACACAGCACGGACGCGACAGCGGACCTCGCGATCCTAGACCCTGGGACCATATCCCGCCCCTCCTCGCGGCAACTTTGCGCTTCAGCGCATGACCTTTTCTGTAACTTGGGTGGCGCTTGTGCCGGCTGCTGCCATGTGAGCTTCGCCCTCCGGCGCCCGCTATCCTGCTTCGCGCGGGCGGGCGGCCCTACAAAAGAGCAGGAGGCGGCCCGGCGATCCACGAACTCACTGCCCAGCCACTGACTGCCCAGCCAGGGCAGCCCAAATGGGGAGCGCCACGGAGGGGAACCGCCCGTGAACAGGAACGTCGGCCGCCGCCAGCCTGCCGTTTGCGGGTCGAGCCTTGCGGTCGCTTTGCTCGTGGTCATCGTCGCCACGCTTGCCGCCGGCTGCGGCGCGGGCGGGGGCGGGGCCAGGGGCCAGGACGAGACCGCCTGGACGACCTACAGCGACCCGCGCGGGTACTAATCGGTCAGTCTTTGCGCGCCTGGTGCAGTGACCGAAAAGTGGCGCTAGCCTAAGACTCCAGCTATATAATAGCTGCGGTCAACCCCGGCTTGCCAGGATTCACTACGCGCACTGCGAACCCCCGTACTCAGAATAACCTTTTGGGCAGAAGGGGGGAGGATTAGGCGGTGTTAGCTGACGCCGGCGAGCTCCTGCGCAAGCACCCCAAGCTGACCTACCTTGAACACCGCGGTGCGCCGCCCGGGATGCTGTTCCAGGTGCTGCTTGAGCTCACCCACCGGTGCAACCTGAAGTGCGGCTACTGCCACGTCGAGCAGCGGGCGGCGGACATGGACAAGGACCAGGCGCTGCGCATCATCGGCGAGGCGGCCGCCCTCGGCGTGAAGCGGGTCGCCCTGACGGGCGGGGAGCCGACCCTGTACCCGCACCTGAAGAGCCTGATGGCGGCGATCCACGACAAGGGCATGGAGGTCGGGCTGGTCACCAACGGCTACCTCGTCACCACGGAGCTGGCCGGGGAACTGAAGGGCCTCGGCACGACGGCCGCCGGCGTCACGCTGATGCGCGCCGACGAGGCGGCGTACGACAAGCTCACCGGCGTGCGCGGCTCGTTCAAGGCCGCGACGAACGCGCTGGCCGCCCTCAAGGCGGCGGGCATCCCCCAGGTCGTCATGCTGACCATCGGCGCCGCCCACGACGTGCCGCCCAGGGAGATACACCGGCTGATCGAGCTGGCCGCGAAGCTGGGCGTCGGGGTGAACGACCGCCGAATGATACCCATCGGTAGGCCGGCCGCGCTGCGCAAGCAGGCGGCCCGCGAGATACCCGGCTACCAGGGCTACTGCCGCGACCTGCACGAGAAGCGGCTGGGGATGGTCGGCAAGGTGGAGGTCGGCTCTGACGACCCGCTGTGGTACCTGAACGACCCCAAGGGGCCGTTCAGCTTCCGCGACCGCGCCAGCGCCCCGGACCGCGCCGTGCCGTTCTGCCCGGCGGGCTGGTACATGGTGGTGACGCCGGAGCTCGACGTCAAGCCGTGCGCGTACCTCAACCTGAGCGCCGGGTCGCTGAAGACGCAGTCCCTGGAGCAGGTGTGGCATGACTCGCCGCTCTTGAAGGCCCTCCGGTGCAGGGACAACGTGGGCGGCAAGTGCGGGACGTGCACGAACCGGCGGCTGTGCGGCGGTTGCCGCGCGACGGCCTACGCCGTCAGCGGCGACCCCTTCGCCGAGGACCCGTACTGCTGGGTGAAGGCGTAGCGTGAGCGAGAGGCCACGCGAGGGTTTGTGGCTGGGCCCGGCGCCGCCGCCGACCCCCTGGGCGAGGCGAGTGCGCCGGGCCCAGTTTGTTGTCCGGGTTACGCGCAACAAAGTAGACGCCGTCGGCGCGTGATGCCCTGTCAGTCGTTCTTCTCCGGGGCTTCGTGAAACGGGTCCTCCCCGAACGTCAGCGACGGCAGGGCATCCAGCGCCGCTATCGCGCGCAGGCCGCGGCGCAGGCGGTGGTAGCCGGCGCAGGCGATCATGGCGGCATTGTCGGTGCACAGGATGGGCGGCGGCTGGTGCACGGGGATGCCCTCCCGGTGCGACCGCGCGGCGAAGGCCGCCCGCAGGCCGCTGTTGGCGGCGACGCCGCCGGCGAGGAGAATGCGCCGCGCCCAGGTGGCGCGGGCGGCGCGGAACGTCTTCTCGACCAGCACGTCCACGATGGCGGCCTGGATGCTGGCGGCAAGGTCGGCCACGGGCACCTCGCGGCCTGCGTCCCGGTAACGCTCAAGCTGCACCAGGACCGCGGTCTTCAGGCCGCTGAAGCTGAAGTCGTAGCTGCCCTGCTCTAGGAAGGCGCGCGGCAGCGGCACGGCGCTGGGGTCGCCCTGCGCCGCCATGCGGTCGATGGCCGGCCCGCCCGGGAACTCAAGGCCCATCGCCCGCGCCGTTTTGTCGAACGCCTCCCCGGCCGCGTCGTCGCGCGTCTGGCCCAGGAGCTCGATCTCGCCGTGGCCGCGCAGCAGCACCAGGTCCGCGTGGCCGCCCGACACGACCAGCGCCACGGCCGGCCACTCATCACTGTCGCCGTCTTCGTCGCCAACTCTTTTTTCGTCACCAGGGCCGCGGGGCGCGCTGGGGTCGGGTGCTGCGTCGCGGCCTGGCTGCGGCCCGGCGTCTCCGGCCAGCGGCGGCCCGCCGCCCGCGTCCAGGAAGTTGGCATAGATGTGGCCCTCCAGGTGATTGACGCCGACCAGGGGCAGGCGGCGCACGTACGCCAGGGTCTTGGCGCACGACACGCCGACCAGGAGCGCCCCGACCAGCCCCGGCCCGAAGGTCACGGCGATGGCGTCGATGTCATCCAGGGTCGCGCCGGCGTCGTCGAGGGCGGCCGCGATCACGGGCAGGATGCGCTCCAGGTGGCGGCGCGAGGCCAGTTCGGGCACCACGCCGCCGTAGCGCGCGTGCAGGTCGACCTGCGAGGCGATGATGTTTGACAGGAGCCGCCGCCCGTCGGCGACCACGGCGGCGGCCGTCTCGTCGCACGAGGTCTCAATCCCCAGGCATAGCACTCGCGTCGTCTCCTTCACCGGCCGGGAGTCACTGCGCGCGCCTTCCGTTGTCCTGCCTCAGAATGTGCCGCTTCTTGAGCCGGGCTATGTATGTCGAGGCGTTGGGGGTGATGGCTCTAATGTCACTCGCGCTGCAATGCCCTTCCTCGGGCATAGCAGCACCCCCCTCCTCATTTTACCTCACCGGCCGACCGCGTCAAGTCGCAAACGCGCCCATTACAGCGGGCTTGCAGCGTTGGAGCACTGCCTTCCACTGCCAGGCAACCCCCAGGGCACGGCATGGCGGTGCGGGCCGCCGTTTCGACGGCCCGCACCGTGACGCATGGGCCCCATGCAGCCCAACACCGCCCCGCCCCACCCATGTAACACAGCCGCTCGACGC
>Ga0315284_10008438_pt1 | contig 14718 bp, 15 predicted proteins | sample YL17G09_16_MG_FD_203696 | JGI IMG/M metagenome (GOLD analysis project Ga0315284, IMG submission 203696) | Sediment microbial communities from Yellowstone Lake, YNP, Wyoming, USA - YL17G09_16 | ecosystem: Environmental > Aquatic > Freshwater > Lake > Sediment | place: USA: Wyoming | collected... | reverse complement strand
TAAACCTCTTTTACCTAATTGTGGTTCACATTTTGGATTCAAATTTAGATATGATGTATTATTCTCTATTATAAAAATAATAGATATGTATTTCATAATACTATCAGCAAGGTATTCTGATCTTACAAAATCTAAATTATCTGCTGATGTATGATATTCTGCAAATCTACCATAAGGAGTACGCATTAAAGATCCAATTGGTAAATTAAATCCTGGAGAGCAAAATTGTCGCTCATCACTTCCAGAAGGAAAGAAATCAACTATCTCAAATGGAATCCCTGAATCTATTAATACTTTTTCTGCAATTTTATCAATTAATGCATTTCCAATTCGACTCTTTTTATATGTAAATTTGCCAGGATCACCTAAACAGGTTGCAACAAGTCCATATTTTATTTTTGGGGTGTCTTTTTCATTGAGGAATAACCAAGTAATAGATCCGATCGTTTCTGGGATAAATAAAAATCTATATGTATATTTTAATTTTCTAATATTATTCATCATCATAAGATATTTCACTAAAAAAACTACTAATACTGGACCACTTAAATTATCATTACATAATGAAGGATGGCAAATATAGCATGAAATTATAATTTGTTCTTCACATTCTCCTTTTAGCAGCACTTCTCCATATGTTAGGCTGCCATCTTTAAGCGTTGAATCAATTAATACTTCATAGGTTTCCTCCTTTAGTTCTTTAAGTTGATTATCTGATAGACAAAAACCCCAATTTTCTTTATAATACGATGTTAAATATGGTATCCAATCGGGATGATCTGGTAAGGTGTATAGATGATCTTTTAATTCTCTTAAATTTAATTTTTTATGCACCGGTACACTATAATTTAAAACATGTAAATTTGATTTCTTAAAATCTATTATTTTTTCTCCTTCTGAATTTTTAATGTATGCATCGGTTATATTCCATTCTTTAGGAATTGTCCAATCAAATACTTTTGTACCACTAGCTATTTCTTTAATTTCTACTGGAATAAGTTCTTTAATGATTTTTAATGTTTTGCGTACGCCATTACCTGTAATACTGCGACAAATTGGAAATAATGTTTTTATCAATTCAAACATATTTTTGCCATAACATGAAATATCTATATCATTTAATTCTTCATTCAATTATTTTCCCTTCCCGTTTAAGTAAAAAATTAATCAGTTATATAAATAGTACTCTGTTATATGTTCACTTATATCTTTTATTTCAATATTTTAAATTTAAAACTTTCTCGCTTCTACTACATACGCTGAGGCCATTAAATAACCTCTCCAATCGTTGGATTTTTCTAATTTTAAACTTAATTCTTTAAATAAATCTGGAAATTTTTTTTCGAAAATTGGTGGAAGCGCATGATAATGATAAAAATGTATCTTTTCTATAAAAAATTTGTTCGGTTTAAATAATTCATCCTCAATATTTAATGGATTATGAAATTTTGCTATAATATCAGTATAAATTATTTTATTATTTTCACTCCTTTTCGGTTCTTCTAAAATTAATCGATCTTTATAAAATTTAATTACATCCTCTAATATCTCTTTTGGTAAAGAATTTAAATTTATAACCCTATTTAAAAAAAAATCCATTGAATATTTGTTTAATGTATATGCTGCAAATAGGTCGTTTCTAAATTCTATAAAAACTAATCCTTTTTTCTTTAATCTCATTCGCATTTTTGATAATGCTTTTGCTTCGTTTAAAACATGAGGAAAAACGCCTAATGCAATCATAGCATCAAATCTTTCATTACATAGTGGTGAATCTTCTTCAAGATTGTGCGTATATAGTAAATTTGGGTCATATCCTGCATTTTTAAGTTCTATTCTTCCTTCTTTTATCATATCTTCAGAAAAATCAAAACCTCTAACTTTAAAACCTTCATTTAGAAGCCTTATCATAGGTCCGCAAGTTCCACATCCAATATCTAAAATTTTTGAAACTTTGTTTTGTTTGAGACGTTCAATTAAAAAATTTATTCTAATTAAGTTTGCAGGATATTCTTTATAATTTTCTTTATACATATCTATGTATTTTTTATGTTCTTGATTATAAAACTCTTTTACCTTTTGCGTATCTTTTTGACTCATAATGCATTAAGACAATTTATTAATTTACTTATTTTTGCAAAGTATTTCAGTTAATAAAAATTTTCTTTTATTGAAACAATACCATAAGCCAAAGATTTAAAAAATCATATAAAAATGTCTTGCAAATTCACATAACTCCTTCAATTGCGAGTTTCACTATCATTTTATCGTCTCAGTTTCTCTTATCCACTTTTCTAGACTTGAAATGCCTTCTTTTATAGAAATTTTTGGTGCCCAATTCAAAATCTTTTTTGCTTCTGAATTATCGCATATTGGTTTCATTGTTTCAATTTGTGGAAGATGATGTTTTACATGTTCAATCCGACTATCGTCCTTCACAATTAATTTTGCAAGTTCATTTAATAAATTTTAAAAAACTTTGTATGCACGAGATGTTGAAAATTCTTTAAAATTAAAAGAAATTGATGTCATTCAAATACCTATAAATATTTTTGATCATCGATTAATAAGCGCAGGATTATTGAATAAACTTAAAAATCAAAAATATATAATATTTGCGTGAAACCTTTACTTACAAGGTCTTTTCTTTTTGACATCTGAACAATTGTACGAAAAAAACTAGAATTTGCTAAGGAACCGTTATTAAAATTAAATAATATATCAAAAGAATTTAAAATAGATATAGATAAACTCGCTTTTTTATTCATTAAAGAAATGAAGGAAATTTCTAGCATGGCTATGTAAGTTATATTCATACTAAAGAAATAATAATTGAATACTTAAAAAATATAGATGAATTGTTTGGATACTTAAATAATGCGATAGAAAACGATAAAGTTTCAAAATTACTTGAAGGTCCTATTTCACACTCAGGATTTCAACGATTAACGTAAAAGCTTTAAATTATTCCGTCGGTCTTTATAGATTTTAAATATCCTTCGTTTCTAGTGTATTGATTATTTATTTTTAATAATTCTGGTTTTTCTTTTAATATGTTTAAAATATCAATCATCAAAAAGTTAGGTTTTTTTGAATAAAGATTTTTATAAATTTCTCTTACAAATTCAAGATCTTCTTTTTCATCAACAGTCCATCGCATTTGAGATAAATTTTGATTATTTGTTACATTTCCAAATTTAAATAGATGTGAATTTTTCCAAATATATGAGGTCACATGTTCGCGCTCGGATTTTAATTTAGCTTCTTTCCAAGCTTTCTTTAGAACCTTAAAATTAAGTATTTCAACATCAAGACCGTCGGGAAAAGTAGGTGGATTTGTGTTTGAAACATAATCAAAATTATTTTCTAAATAATATTTAATTACTTTGTCGCAAATTTCCGAATCTATTAGTGGACAATCAGACGTTATGCGGATTATTATATTGACTTTATACTTTAGAGCTGCCTTATAATATCGATCTAAAACATCTTCCTCGCTCCCAGCATAACTTTTTACTTTTACATCTTCAGAAAATTTTAAAATTAGCTTATCCTTATCAGAATTTGTTGTTGCTATTATAATTTCAAAAGTGTACTTTGAAAATTTTAAGCGTTGGATCAAATGCCATAACATCGGATGACCTTCAATATCTGTCAATACCTTATTTGGTAATCGCGTTGAACCCATTCTTGCTTGAATAATAACTGCCATTCTTTTTGTCATTATTATTCTCACTATCAATAAAATTATATCCTAAATAAAATTATATATTGATATAATTAATGTAAGTTATAAATAAATTGAGATTTATATCAATTAAAAAATAAATTGAAAATGAGCATTAGAATTAGTGATGATAAATTTATCGGAGAAAATCATCTAAGTTATATTATAGTGGATGTTGGTGCTAATCATAATGGTGATTTTCAAACTGTTGAGAATTTAATAATATCTGCTGCTAAGATGGGCGCCGATGCAATTAATTTTTTCAAAAGATGACATAGAATTGGGCATATCATTTAGCAGATGAATATATTAGAGGTAAAAGATTAGACCGTTTAATTGAATTGAATGTTTTAGCATATGTATTTGAAAAACTAGATTTAAATAAATTATGTTGCGAAGTACTAGACTTTAACTCAACAATCGTTCAAATTCACGAGAAATATGGATCAAAAGTTGAAGGAAAATTTCGACAACATATATATAAGAATGAAAAATTTTACGATATTTATTGTATGGGAATTTCAAATATTAAGAATAAAATATAACCAAAATATTGAAAATTTTTATGAATATTGAAACCGGCAAGAGTTTATGGAATAAAGCAAAAAAGTTAATTCCTGGTGGAACTCAATTATTAAGCAAACGTTCAGAAATGTTTTTACCTGACCAATGGCCCTCTTATTACAAAAAAGCTAAAGGTGTGGAAATTTGGGATTTAGACGGAAATAAGTTTATAGACATGTCAATAATGGGTGTAGGAGCTTGCATTCTTGGATACGCGGATAAAGATGTTAACGAAGCAGTTAAAAGAGTTATTGACGATGGTTCAATGGCAACTTTAAATTCTCCAGAAGAGGTGGAATTAGCTGAAGTATTGCTTAAAATACATCCTTGGGCCGAGGCTGTGCGTTATGCAAGAACTGGTGGCGAATCGATGGCTATAGCTGTTAGAATCGCAAGAGCCCATAGTAAAAAAGATAAACTAGCATTCTGTGGATATCATGGTTGGCATGATTGGTATCTTTCTAGTAATTTAGCGGATAATGCAAATCTTGACGGTCATTTATTACCGGGACTAGATCCTAATGGTGTTCCAAGAGGATTGATAAAAACTGCGATACCTTTTGAATATAACAATATCGCAAAATTAGAATCAATTGTAAAAGAAAACGAAAACGAAATTGGAGCGATAGTCCTTGAGCCCTTCAGACATCAAATACCACAAAATAATTTTCTTAAGAAAGTCAGAGAGATTGCAGATGATATTGGAGCAGTATTAATTTTTGACGAAATCACGATTGGATGGAGATTAACAGTAGGAGGGGTTCATCTTTTATATGATGTGAATCCAGATATAATGGTTACTGGAAAAGCATTTAGTAATGGTTATCCAATGGCAGCAATTATAGGAAAAAGAGAAATAATGGATGCGGCGCAAACTAGCTTTATTAGCAGTACTTATTGGACTGAACGTGTTGGTCCTACTGCGGCTATTGCGACAATTAAGAAATTACAAAAAAATAATGTTCCAGCACATTTGGATAAAATTGGTGGAATGATTGCTCAAGGATGGAAGGATTTAGCAAGTAAAAACGGATTAAATATTTCAATTCTCCCTCCTAACGCCTTAGTTACATTTTCTTTTAATTATGAAAACTCACAAGAAATAAAAACTCTATTTACTCAAGAAATGCTTAAAAGAGGATTTCTTGCCTCAAATAGCGTTTACGTAAGTTATTGCCATACTACAAATTATGTAGATAAATATTTAAACAAGGTTGACGAAGTTTTTGGGATAATAAAAAAGGCAATTGACCAAAAAAATGTTATAAATTTACTTAATGGTCCTATTGCGCATACTGGTTTCCGAAGGTTAACATAAATTTTTAAAAAATTAAAAATTTTTTTAAATATTTAATAAAATTTACCATCTGCATGAAATTGTAATGAAAGAAATAATAATTGGATCTAGAAAAATAGGAGAATCTGAGCCCGTTTTTGTAATTGCAGAGGCAGGCTCAAATCATAACAGAAATTTAAATCAAGCAAAAAAATTAATTGAAATAGCTGCTGAAATGGAAGCAGACGCAGTAAAATTTCAAATATTTTCTGCAGAAACATTATATTCTAAAAAAACAACTACTCCCGATTATCTTAATGGAAAAATAGAACAAAAATCTGTTTATAAATTAATAAAGGATATTGAAATCCCTCGGGAATGGCTATCGGAACTCAATGACTTTTCAAAATCTCATGGGTTAATATTTTTATCAACTCCCTTTGATTATCAAGCAATAAAGGAATTAGAAAGATTGAATATATTAGCTTACAAAATTGCTTCTTTTGAAATTGTCGATTTACCATTTTTAAAAGAAATTGCAAAAACTAAAAAACCCATAATATTATCAACTGGAATGGCAAGTCTTGGGGATATTGAAGATGCAATTAATGCAATAAAAGACATAACAAATGTTGACATTGCTTTATTACATTGTGCAATTAACTATCCTCCTCCTTTTAAGGACTTAAATTTAAAAGCAATTCAAACTTTAAAACAAGCGTTTCAAATTCCAGTAGGGTATTCAGATCATACTATGAGTATTACTATTCCATCGATTTGTGTTTCCCTAGGGGCAAGTATAATTGAAAAACATTTTACCTTAGATAGAAATTTAAAAGGACCAGATCACAAATTTGCATTAATTCCTAGTGAATTGAAAGAGATGATAAAAAATATTAGAGACACTGAAGCGGCTTTGGGAAGTCCAGTTAAGATAATTCCAGAATCTGAAAAAAATCTCTATAAGTTAGCTAGGAGAAGTATAATTGCTAAAAGAAAGATTCCTAAAGGAAAAAAAATTGAAGAATCAGATATCATTATTAAACGTCCTGGTTATGGTATTCTTCCTAAGTTTTTAAACATAATTATCGGTAGAATTGCTAAAAAAGATATCGACGAAGATGATATAATAACTTGGGATTTAGTTTGAGTTATGATAAATAATATTAAAATTGGTATAAAATTATCAACAAAAAATTTTGAACTTCTTCCTTATATATATTCTAATCAAAATCTTATTGATTTTATTGAAGTCATATTAATACCTGAATTTACTCCTAACGATATCGAAGTTATTAAGAATCTGCAATTACCTTATGCAATTCATATTGCAAATGTAAATTACGGAATTGATTTTGGAGATATTAACAAAAATAAAGCTAATATTGAATATATTAATAAATTAAATAACTTTAAAAGCGAATTAGATGCATTATGTTATATATTACATCCAGAATCAGGAGATATTGAGTTATCAATAAAGAATATTAAAAAACTTAAAATAAAACCTTTAGCTCTTGAAAATATGCCTTTAAAGGGGATATTTGGAAAAAATCTTTTAGCTAGTGATCCCGAATTAATGAAACCATTTTTTCAAAAAATACCATACTTAGAGTTCTGTTTTGATATAAACCATGCGATAAAAGCGGCTATTTCAAAAAAACTTGAATATTTACTTTTTATCAATAAATTTCTTAAATTTAAGAATCCAATAATAATGCATATTGCTGGAGGTAATTTAAACAGCGAATTTGACGAGCATCTTCCTTTAGATAAAAGTCAATATGATTTGATCAAAATAAAAAGAATTCTATTAAATTATAATTCAATTATTAATTTAACTTTTGAAACCCCTCGAAATTATGATCGGAATATTGAAGATGATTTAAGAAATTTTGAAATCTTTATAAAAACTTAAGACTATTAAATAGATGATGTTATTTTGAAATTAGATTATAAACAAATTAAATTAATTCCCGCAGAGAAAGAAAACGATCTACATAAAAAAGGAGTATGGTATGTTTTTAATGAAAATGTTGGTTACAATTTTATTACAACTAAACCTGTTCTATACGAAGATCATTGCAAATGGTGGGAAATTGCATTTGAAAACGAATACATTTATATTATATCATATAAATCTGAAATTTGCGGATATATTCGATTAACAAAACGAAGAACAACTTCCAAAGAATTGAACGAAATAAGTATTGCATTATCAAAAAGTTTCCAAAAAACGGGAATTGGTTCATATGCTTATCAATTATTCGAAGAAGAACTGAAGAATCTAAGAATAAATCAGATTGTTGCAGTTGTTAATATAAAAAATAAATTAGGTCAAATATTTTTCGAAAAAAATAATTTTAACAAGACATATATAAGATATAATAAAGTTTTATAATGTTTTTAAAGGAACTATTTCTTATAATAATTAATTACTTTTTCTAAAGCGTTAATTACATCATAAACATCGTTGTTGCTCATTTTTGGAAAAATTGGTATTGTCAATAATCGTGGAAACAACCTTTCTACATTCAGTAAAATTCCTTTGTTCAATCCGAACTGATTTCTATAAAACGAATGATAATGAACGGGAATATAATGTACATTAACTCCAATATTTTCTTCTCTTAACGCTCTAAATATATGATCTCTATCAACCATTAATTTCTCTAAGTTTAATTGAATAAGAAAAAGATGCCAAGAATGCTTTACTTTTTTTTCTATGTATGTATAGAAGCGTTATTTCCTTTAAATTCTCTAATTCATTATTGAATAATTTAACAATTTCTCTTATTCTTTTTTGAAACGATTCTAATTATTTTAGTTGTTGGATTCCAATTAATTCTTATTCAAAATTTTAAGGTAAAACAATTTTATTAAATGAAATTTTAATTGCTTTTAAGAACTTAAATTGAAATTAAAAGCAAAATTAAATTAAATTTAAAACTGAATATGATTTTACTTTAAACGAGATCTTTAGACAAACTGTTAAAATTATAAAGATTTATTAAAAAAAAAGAATAAATGCCCTTTTTACATTCACGGGTATAGTTAAAATTTTAAATTAGATGGTTTTTTCAACTAATTCTTTTACAATAAAATTTTTAACATTATATAACTTTAGTTAATATTAATTAATAATATTCTTATCAAAAATGTTGACGAAAGAACAAATTAAAAATAATATTAACCAAATTATAGCTATTGCAAATAAAAATTTTAAAATGTCAATTAGATATAAATTTGACTTAGTTTTAACTTATATTACACCAATTATTAGTTTTATATTTCCAATTATTATAATGGGTACCCTTTTTTCGTTTCAAGATAATTTCGGTCCATGGACAGCTAAAAATTATTTAATTTACCTCTTCATAGGTTATATTGTATCATTAATCGAAAGAGTAATAAGTGGTCTTTCTAGTAAATTTCTGCAAGAAAAATATATGTTAACTTTACAAGCTATAATGGTTGCGCCTTTCAATCGATTTAATTTATTGTTAGGGTATATATTATCTCATATTATTGAAGTATTCATCCCTTTCTCACTTTTTCTGGTTCTTTGTTATATTTTATTCCCAATATCGCCTTTAACTTTAATTATGATCTTAATTTTAATGGGTTGTTTATTACTATCATTTTCAGGAATCGGATTTATTATAGCAGTTTATAATATCGCTAATGAGAATATTGCCCAATTATTAAAATTTAGTTTTTCAATGTTAATGATGTTTAGTTGTTTATCTTTTCCATATGAAATCTTTCCAAGTTATGTTCAATTCATTGTTAATAAAAATCCAATTTATTATTTATTTGATATCATAAGATTGACATGGGTAGAAAACGATGTAGTTTTTACAATAACAAATCATCCAATCCATCTTATAATTTTAATAATATTTGTGTTAGGGCTCCCAATATTTGGAGTATATATGTTTAACTATATATTTAAAAAGCATGGAATAGCGGGGTATTAACTATAATGACGGATGATGTAATTGAGACATTTGATTTGTCTAAAACCTATTATTTAAAAAAAAAAAAAGAAATCGAAGCGTTGAAGAACGTTAATATTAAAATAAAAAGAGGCGAAATTTTTGGTATGTTAGGACCGAACGGCGCTGGAAAAACGACCATTGTTCAAATCCTAACAACATTATTACAACCGACTAAAGGTTATGCTATAATTGATGGATTAAATTTAATTAAAAAATCAATTGAGATAAAAAAACGAATTGGATTAATGCTTGCTTCTGGAATGATATATAATAGAATCACAGGTTATCAAAATTTAAAATTTTTCTGTAAAATCTATAATATTAAAAATTATAAAGACCGTATTCTGCAAATTGCTAAAGAATTCAATTTAACAGAATGGTTAGATCAATATGTTGAAAAATATTCAACTGGAATGAAAATTAAATTATGTTTATGTAGAGCATTATTAATAGATCCACCAATTTTATTTTTGGATGAGCCTACTTTAGGATTAGATGTTGTCAGTACATTATTTTTAATTGATAAATTAAAACATTTAAATAAGACAATTTTTCTAACCAGTCATAATATGCATGTTATAGAGAAATTATGTGAACGAATTGCATTTATTAATAAAGGTACTATTCTAAAAATCGGTACTCAAGACGAATTGAAAAGTCTAATGCAATCTGAAATAAATGTGAGTATCGAAATCAAAGATAACGTGCAGAAACTATTAAACGAATTAAAATTACACAATTTTATTAAAAAAGTTGATTCCTCAGATAATAGTTTAATTGTGACAATGAATGATAATAAATATTATAAAGATTTATTCTCAATATTAGCTAATTTTGATGTTACCAAAATCCAAGAACAAGAATTATCTCTTGATAATTTATTCAATTTCCTAATCAAATAGTTTTTATTAACATTAAGATTCTAAAAAAAAACAAGGCGATTTGATTTAAAATTGGCATTACACTCTCGAAAAACTTTTTTAAATCTATATATAAAGCCAGTTTTAGATTTATTCAATTATTTAGTTATTTGTTGTCGATAAAATCTCAAAAAATTGTAAAAAAACAAATTAAACAAACTCTTCCAAAAATTAAATGATGATACACATTCCTTAATTTTTAATATATGTAGTAAAATTTGAAGAAAAACATCAGGATTTTTAAAAAAAGTAGTTACTAATAATATTGACAATTTTATCCGCACTTTATTTAATAAAACTTTTTGAGTTTTTTTATCTTTTGCAGCATAATAAACAATCTTGATTCTATCTATTAATTGATGTACTCTAGCTATAGGTTCCCAATATCCTTTCCCTTCAACCATATCGTGTTGCGGTTTTGCCTGAACTTCTCCAAGAAAGGCTATAATTTTTGATGTTAATAATGTGTCTCCTGCGTTCATTGCCTGAGTTTGTAGAACTATATTCATATATAATGAAAAATTGCTTTTTACAAATTTTTTTGCCTTATTCAAATTTAAAGATTGTTTTTTAAGTAAAAAACTCGTCAAATGTGTGTATTCAAATAGTAGTTCTTCTAAAGATTCTCGGCCTGATTTCAATATTTTATTAAAGTTTTGTAAATATTCATTATTATTTGAATTTTCATGTGCGATTGTACCAAGTATTTGAGTTATTTTATCATTTTTTTTAATAATTTCAATAACCCAGGGAATTATATCAGGATTAATATAATCCTCATCACTTGAAAAAACAATAAAATTTCCTTTAGCCATTTTAACCAAATGCAATAGGCTAGCCCCAAATCCTATTCGTTCTTCAATTACATAATATTTTATTCTAGGATCCCCTATTTCTCGGATTACATCTTGAGAACCATCGGGGGGCCCGTCATGAAAAACAACAATTTCAATTTCTTGACTTGGGCAGGTGATTATTTTCCTTAAATTTTTTAAGAGTAGATTAGGATGTTTTAATGTTGGTATGCAAATACTTAGAATAACATTTGACATATAAATAGCTTTAAATATTTTCTATATTTAGTTTTCTCTTAAATAATTCGTTGTTCTTATTTAATTTAAATATTTTTTTCTAAATTATTCAATAACTTTTCCAGCAATAAGAAATTATTTTTAAACGACCACTAAGTTATTATTTGTTATAATCAACCTATAAAATAGATGTTTCTTCATTTATTTCCAAATATTTATCCGTTTCATTGAACCAAGATTTTTTTGAACTCAAAACTTATTTTTGTGAAATTTTTTTAATCTCTGGCAAAGGAAATAACAACTTTCCACCAGATTTTAGATATTCTTGTTCTCTAGTAATTATATTATCCATAAAATGCCAAGGCAATACTAAAAAATAATCAGGCTTCATATCTCTTGCTCTTTTCTCTGAAATAATTGGTATATAAGTCCCCGGAGTGAATCTCCCAAATTTATATTCGTTAACTTCAGCGATATAAGGAATATCCTTCTCATTAAAATTACAGAATTGTAGAATAACATTTCCTTTGGTAGAAGCACCATATCCAATGATCAATTTATGTTCGGATTTAATTGTTTGAATATGATTAATTAAAGCTTTGCGATGATTATTTACACGTTGACTAAATTCTTCGTAAGGTTTTAACGAACTTAATCCTTTTTCTTCTTCTATTTTTAATATATGATTCACTTCTTCTTCTTTTGCTCTATAAGAAGAATTTTTCTTGGCAACCATCACAGAAAAACTTCCTCCATTAATATTGTTAAATTCAATATCTATGATTTTAAAACCTACTCTATCAGTCAACCATTTTATTTGCTTTAACCTATAATATTCTAAATGTTCGTGACAAATTGTATCATAAGCATTCATATCCAACATAGTAGGCATGTAACTTTGTTCGAAAAACCAAATACCTTCATTATCTAAAATCTCATAGATTTGTTTCATAAAATCAATAGGATTCTCAATATCATAAAACATAGCAATTGAGGTGATTATTTTTGCTTTTTTGTTTCTATATCTTTTTTTGAAATGTTTCCCAGAAAAAAACTCTGGAATCAATTGAATATACTCTGGATAAAAATCTTTAAATTTATTTCCAGTAGGATCTATACCTATTAATTTATAATCTTCATTTGGATATGCTTTCAACAGGGTGCCATCGTTACTTCCGATATCAACAACTAAATCACCCTTCGTTAGAGGAATAATGTTTAATATTTTATCAACTATTGAATGTAAATGCTGAATCATTGAATTATTTAGGCCAGAACGATACCCATAATTTTCTCCATACATTTCATTTAAATTATAAGATTGCTTTAATTGGACAAGACCACAATTATTTCCGTTTTTATCTTCGTGGCATTTAAATAATTCCAATGGACCATTAGTTATTTTTTCATCTTTTGTTTTAGGGAATGTTCCCGTTAAGTATTGATTTCCTAAATTTAGTATTAAATCTAAATTTTTATTGCCACAAATCCTGCATTTTTTAATTTCTTTATACAATTTATCGATAAACCCCCATTGAATTTTTAAAAAGCTATTTTATACATAATAAAATTATTCTTATTGTTTTCTAAATAATTCAATAAAAATTAGGTTTTAATAGGATACTTTATAATATATTCACGAATCTTTATAATTTCTGAATATTTATATTTTTTCAAAGAAGGATTTTCTAACCTCTGATAAAGTTTTTTATTTGAAATCTTATCATATAATTCTGGTAATCTATTATTAATAATAATGGAAAGGATCTTTCTTTTATCGTTCAAATTTCTAATTAGTTTTTTCTCCCTAAGTGAAAAATTCACTTCATTTAATCTATAAAATTTTAGATAGCTATCAATTGCTCCTAATATATATTTGTTTGAATCTTCAACGCCATAATTATACCTATCACTTAAATACTCTGATAGTGAATTTATAAAAAATTCATAATGGGTTTGTAATTTTGGATTATTAACAATAGTATCTAATTGCTCAAATAATTTTTCTTTTATATTCCAACGTTCAATATGCTTTTCTCTAACAAAATAAAGAATCGGTAAAATTTTATGCTTACCATTAATTACTGAAACCAATCCAATAAGATGTTCTAATAAATTAAAATTTAATTGACCATTAAATTTTTTTATTATTCTAAAAGCGTTGGTTAGATTTTCAGTCCTATGAACGCAATAAATAAGAGGAACATAAATTGTCATTAATTGTTTCATTCTTTTTTCAGGTGTCTCACCATTAACATCAAATTTTAGCTTTAGAAGATAACTAAGAGATGGCCAAAATGAAGTGATGCCCTTAATTACTCTAAATCTAAACCAATGCCCTTGAGCAGAGCTATAATCTTTATGTTCTTCTAAAAAATTTATGCATTTAGATATAGTAGATGCTATTATGAAATCATCATCGGGGCACATTAAAACATAAGGTGTTTTTACTTTTTGAATAGTTTTACATAATTTCTCAGAATAATAACACTCTGGATAATGATAATAATCAATTTTAAATTTATTTTTTAATGCAAAAGGGATTTTTGTTGAATCTACAACAATTATTTTTATATCACTCTTTTTATAATAATTTAAAGTTCTTTCTAAATGAGAATGTCTATTATGAGTTGGTATTAATAAAGTAATTTTATTTAACATTTACAACACTCTAAAATCTTTTCCATATTTCAATGCATAATATCAAAAATAAACTTATTAAATTAATTTTTTCCGATTTAATAATATTATTCTATAACACCTCAATTTTGACATCCAATTTTCTATATTCCAAAAAGATGGCACTTTTTGCTGAGAGTTGCTTAAATTTTTGTAAGTAATCATATGATACTTTGCGTAATCTATTCGTTCAGAAAAAGTTAATTTGACCAGATTATATAGATTATCCTTTTTCTTTTTCAAATATTTTTTTGATGGTTTTTATTATTATGAATACTGTTAATACATAAAAAAATATAAGTATAAAAATAAAAAGTGAAAGAAAATCCGTAAAATCTATATATAAATGAAAAGAATAAAAGAATATTCCATATATAATCAAACTTATAATTGATAAATAAATTATGGAATGTAATTGCTTTTTTTTTTTTATTTTATCATCTATAAAATGAAATGGAATAGCTAAAATAATGCTACATATAAATATTAAAAAAATTGTAATACATAACTTTATAAAAAC
>Ga0315284_10008437_pt1 | contig 14719 bp, 11 predicted proteins | sample YL17G09_16_MG_FD_203696 | JGI IMG/M metagenome (GOLD analysis project Ga0315284, IMG submission 203696) | Sediment microbial communities from Yellowstone Lake, YNP, Wyoming, USA - YL17G09_16 | ecosystem: Environmental > Aquatic > Freshwater > Lake > Sediment | place: USA: Wyoming | collected... | reverse complement strand
CACGATCGGCCATTCTTGCCGTGACGCTCAGCGGCCATTGTCGCCCTCTTGCTTGGCGTTGCCGTCCGGCACGCCGGCGGTCAACAGCGTTGGGGACGTGTTTTCGAGGTTGCGGCGGACCACTTCATCTGTGAGGCGGGCATAGACTTAGGTCGAACGGGTAGACTTGTGGCCCAGCGCCCGGGCAATCACAAGCTCCGTCGCCCCGGATGCGGCCAGCCACGAGCCGACAGTCCGACGAATGTCGTGCAGGTGAACGTCGGCCAGTCCCGCCGCCTCGCGGACCCGCTCCCAGCCCTTCCGCAGCTTGGGCGGTTGCCCTTGGGCGTCATAGAACACGTACACCACGTGGGCGCGTTCCCGGCGCTTCAGCAGTTCGACCGCGGCCTTGGGCAGTATGAGTGCAAGGGGCTTTCGATTCTTGGACTCCGCGGCCTCGATACGCCAGACGCCCTTGTCTAGATCGATGTCCGCCCAGCGCATCCCCTCGATGTTCCCCTTGCGTGCCCCGGTCGCCAGCAGCATGAGGATACAGTCGCGGGCGTCGGCGTCGGGTTCATCCTTCAACGCGGCCAACAGCCGCCGGACTTCGTTGGCGTCTAGGAAACGCTCCCGGCCCTGTTCCTGGTAGCGGGTGAGTCCTTCGCAGGGGTTCAGATGCTCCCATTTGAGAACCGTACGCGCGTGATTGATGACCTTGCGGACGACTTCCAGTACGCGATTCGCCATGTAGGGACCGTGGTCCTTGCCGATGGAGACGTGCAATTCGGCGCACTCCGCCGTCGTCACCGTCGCCAAGCTCCGACGTTCAAGGCCCAGAAGATGCTTGTTGTACATTCGCTGGTCTTCGGCCCACGACTTCGGCTTGCAATGAGGCTTCGCATAGACCTCAATGTAGTGCTTGAAGGCGTCCCCGAAGGTCGTCTGTTGGCGTTCCGCCCGCCGCTCCGCGTTGGGGTTCCCGCGCCGTGCTACCGTGGTGCTACCCGGAACGTCAAACGGCGTCCAATTTCGGGTAGCACCGTCAACACGATACTGCCGGGAAGTGCTATACCCGTCAACGAAAATCTATATGCGTCACCAGGGGTCAAAGTGCCCAGAGGTGGTTTGCAACCGGGAGGTGGCGGGTTCGAACCCCGTCGGCTCCATTGCCGGTCCGCGGGGATGAAGGAGCGGGGCACCAGAACCGCGCGTGGCAACAAGCGGTCAGTCCGAGCCGCCGGATTCATTCGGCGGGCATTCTCACCTACGGTCCCTTGAACAGGACTAAGAACCCCGCCCAATCGTCTGCGTCCACGTCGCCGTCGGGCGGGACATCGAACATCCGGCAACACGGGTCTACGTTGGAAACCCCCTGCCCAGCGTAGCACCGCTGGAAAGCCGCGAGATCGAGAAGATCCGTGTCGCCGTCGAAGTCGGAATCGGCGGGCGGCAAGTCCTCGCATTCGTCAGGAATGCGGTTTGAGTTGCAATCCGCCGACCCGGCTCCACTCACATCGCACAAGTCCGGGATGGCATTCCCATTGCAATCCTCCGGAGGCAGTTGGAAGATGAATGCGGACCCGCTGCCCGCGAACGCATTTGTGCTGGCGGCGGGAGCTCCAACCACGGCGACCGACCCATCGGTGTCCAGACTCTGGCCGAAGCCGTCCCGTTGATTCGCGGTCCCGCGAACGAGGTTCTCTACCATAATCCACTGTCGCGCGACGCGCCGGAACAACGTCACGCCCCCATACTGCGCGTCGGACCCAGAGAAGGACGTGTCTCCCACGAGGATCGTGTTCCGAGCGATGGCCACCGACCAACCAAACCGATCCGGGCCGCCCGACTGTGGGTTCTGGAGCTTCGCTTCCTCCTCCCAGTTCATCCCTCGTCTGCGAAACACCCATGCAGCATCTGCGAACGTAGCGCCGACCACGACCACGTCGCCATCCATGGCCGCCGACCGACCGAACACCGCCGGTTCTTGTAGACCTGCGGGACGTAAGACGGCCTCGTGTACCCATCCCGACACGTCACGTCGGTACACATGGGCCATGCTCGTCCCGGACCCGGAAATCACTGGTGCTCCGACCACCAGCCGATCGCCACTGATCGCCACTGATGCCCCGAAGAGCCCCCTCCCGTTGCTTTCCGGAGGCTCGACACGCGCTTCCTCGACCCAAACGTCATTCACTTGGCGGAACAGAACGACCTGTTTCGGTGTTGATGAATAGGCTTCCTGGCAGAAGCCCTTGCCCAGGGCAATGAGATCGCCCTTGAGGGCGATCGGCGTACCGAATCGTTGGCATCGCTCGACTGCTGGTCCTTGTAGTACAGTGGGGGCGCACGAGAAGCAATCCGTACTAAACACGTAGGCCTGCGCATCTGTGTCGCTCCCGGCGACAACCCAGGGCGCATCAACGGCGACGAACGTCGGAGTGACCGGAACGTACAGCGTCCAAAGGTACGCCCATCCTCTGTTTCCCCGCCAGTATTCTTCCAGTGGATACCCTCGGGACGGTCGGAATTCTCCGTATCCCGATCCGACGACGATCACCGGATCGTCCAGGGCGACGGAGTACCCAAAGCTGCCACGATTCGTGGGTACGGACGGGGCCAACTCGCGCCAGACACCGACACACTCGTCCAGACGCCTGTTCCCATCGCAATCGAAGCTTGTACCGTCGAGCACTTCGCATTCATCCAGGATCTCGTTTGCATTGCAGTCTGCCGTACTTCCCCCGCCATTTTCGCACCCATCGGGGATACCGTTCGCGTTGCAGTCTGAAGGGTTCCACAAGGGTCGCTCGAAGCAGGGAGACTGCAGCTCAAGCTGCAAGAAGCCTCTATCGTCAAAAAACTTCGGAGCCACGAGGACGTAATACGGTTGCCCGGGAACAAGATCTCTCACACAAATTCGTCCGTGCGGCGCTCCACCGCACTCCACCGCGTCGTCGCCACACGCGATTGGGACCAGGCGAGCACACTCAGTGGGATCGCCCGTCGGCTCTCCGACCGCGTAGACGTTGAACAGGGAGTCGATGGCGGGATCACTTCCGCATAGGGACACCATCGCCGAGGTATCGGTTGCGGTGAACCTGAACCACCTCTGTCCATCACCCACGGGGTACCCCGGGTTTGAGCTGCAGCAGAACGTCCACCTGCCTGCCCACCCGGAATTCCCAGGATTGGTGAAAGCCGTCAGACTATCAGTCTCCACTGTCAACGCAGTGTCGCAACTTGCGTGCTCGGAGCTATCAGCGCACGTCGTCGTCGTCGCTTCCACACACATCCGGTCCCAAGAGACCTCGCAGCAGAACGGATCTTCCATGCAGACGCTCGTGCAACACCCCTCATCCTGGCAGCCGGGTCCCGGATGTTCCGTCGAGCAGTCGCCTTGCCCGTATACGCAGACCGCATTCTCGCAGGTTTGCTCGCCCACGCCGCAGTAGTTCCCTTTCTGCCAGACCCTGAAACCGTCGAGCGGTTCCACGGCGTTGCATTCGCGTAGGGTCAGGTTCTCGCACACGCCGTCAGGCCGACAACAAGCCGAGGCACCGCAGGGAAATGGAAACGGATTGGAGTCGCATGTCGCGCCCTCGACCCACTTCGGCTCCAGGTTCGAACCGACCGGCGGCCAAGGGCAGTTCATCTGCGGCACTTCGCGGCAAACGGCGTCGCCGTTCACGTCCGTGAAGATCATATCGCAGCAAGCCCCCCTGGGCGGCGCGGCGCAGGTGATGGAAAGGTCCAATGTGGATTCCGTCGTGAGACCAGGAATATCGAAAGCGACGCACGCGTTGTTCGTCACGTACGCCAACTGATCCCCGCTGTGCCCAATCACGGGTGTCCCGGCGACAATGACGCCGGCCACCGCGCTGTTCATGGTCGCGCTAAACATCAGATTCCTCGGGATGGCAATCGGCGGGTCAACAGTGAACCGAGCGATCTTCACCTCCGTGCCCGAGGCGATGGTGAAGAGTTTTTCCGTGCCGGGGATCGCCAGACCGGCGCAACTAAGGCGCATGTCGAACGCATAAGACCCGAGGCCTTTGGCCGCGACTTCGTAGCCGATCATTTTGCAGCCGTTTACGCCGAGTTGGATGTCATCGCCGAGGGTGACGTTGGCGCCTGGATTGAAGGTCGGACCTGATGGAACGTTGGCCTTGTAGGCTTCGATCGCCTCGGGGCAGTCGGCGTCGCCGTAGATTTCGGCATTGAAGCTGGCCTGCGGGTGCTCCGGGAACCCGCCGAGGGTGGAAGAGCAGGGGAACCCCGGATAATCGAAGGCATCCGATGAGAACCCGACGAGCGCCGGCGCTCCCATCAAAGGACCCGCGTTGTTGCGGTTGAACTTGACGCCCAACCACATGTTGGTCTGGAGGGACACGTTGGGCCCGGCGACGAAAGAGATGAGTCGCGGAGCGTCATCGGGAAATTGGGACTGACCCTGCGTTCCGGGGATAATCTGACCCGGGCGGCTTGCCGTTGGTACGGAACCGGGGCAGATTCTGTACAGGGCGAAGTCAACGGTGTAGGGCCCGCCGATACCGGCAGGATCGACCTTGCCCACAACGGGGAACTCATATCGTCGCAGGTTGCAGCCGTTCGGCGCGTTGATCGAAATGTCGTCGGCGACCAGGTTTCCTGCCCCCAGTGCGGCCGCAAATGTTCCCAGCGTGTTGCTGTAGACCAATCGCTCGCCGGCCGCACCCGCGGAGCCGCCGTCCGCGTTGACGAAGTGCCGCGTAAAGCGCATATCCGGCGACGCGGGAACGATGGTCACCTGATCGGCGACGCTGGCCGAACTCTGTGCGTAAGTTACCGATGCGAGCCCGAACGAAACGGCAAGAACCGAGACCGCGGCTCCCAGATTCGTGTAAGAGATCATGGTCTTCTCCATCGCGCCAAGTGTGTTCTCAGCCCAGGTCGCAAGTTGCGTGCCTGTTTCTCCTCCATCCGCCGCCGATGATCGGTGTCAAGAGAGCGGCGGCGAGAAAGTCGGCTGACCCCTTCATGGACACTTTATTCGTTCTTGGTCGTAAATGCAATAGTCCTTGCCGCCCGGAGAACATGGGGTGCATCCCGTTAAAGGTGGCGGGGGTGATCGTTTCGCGTCATGCTGAGCGGAGCGTGTCACCCTGAGCGCAGCGAAGGGTCTCGTCGCCGAAACTAGATTCTTCGCTACGCTCAGAATGACATCCTGTGGGCGTTTTCGCTACTCCAAACGGGATGCGCCCGAGAACATCGCTCAGCGGCGGTCGTATTGGGCAGCGAAGTCCAATAGAATCATGCTCAACGCCGACGTGGGTGTTCCGTAGATAGCTGTTGAAGCCTGGGATGTGTAAGCGACCGACATTTCGCCTGACCTTGCTAACTCTTGCCCTGAGCCTCGAAGGAGCGGCATTCGGTGCGGTCTTGGCGGCCGCAGTCGCCCTTGTCCGTGCGGGGGAACCGCTCGACGGAACCGATCCGGTTTTGCAGGCCGAGGGGCGGCGGGTGGAGATGATCCAGCGCGTGGGGCCGAGCGTGGTCTGTCTGTTCGACCGCAACCAACGCGGCGGGGGGTCGGGCGTGCTCATCGACGCGGAGGGTTACGGCCTCACCAATTACCACGTGGTCGCGGCGATCGTGGAGGCGAAAGGCGGGCTGGCGGGACTGAGTGACGGGAAGCTCTATGACATCGAAGTGCTGGGGACCGATCCCACGGGGGACGTGGCCATGTTCCGGCTGACCGACGCGGGGCCGTTTCCGTACGCGAGCCTCGGCGACTCCGACGCGGTGCGCGTGGGCGACACGGCTGTGGTCATGGGCAACCCGTTCACGCTCAGTGAGGATTACACGCCATCGGTCACGCTCGGCCTGGTGACGGGCGTGCACCGCTATCAAAAGGGGGTCAAGGGGAACCTCACCTATACGGACTGCATCCAGGTGGACGCGTCGGTGAATCCGGGCAATTCGGGCGGGCCGCTGTTCAACGCCGCGGGCGAGGTAATCGGCATCACCGGACGCATCTCCGTGAATACCCGCGGGCGATACAACGTCGGCGTGGGGTACGCCATTTCGTCAAACCAGATCAAGCGGTTCATCCCCGCAATGCGCGCGGGGCTGCTGGCGCGTCACGGGACGTTGCAGGCCACGGTGGACGCCGACAACGAAGGGCGGATTGTATTCAACCGCGTCGCGGCGGATTCCAACGCGGAGAAGGCGGGCATTCACCGTGGTGACAGGCTGCTGACATTCGACGGCGTGCCTATCACGTCGGGGAACCACTACGCCAGCTTGCTGGGCACGTATCCCGCCGATTGGCCCGTCCCCATCGAGATCGAACAGGAAGGTCAGCGGCGAACCTCGATCGTTCGGCTTGACGCGGTCAACCCAAAGTTGAAAACGCCGTTCGTCCCGGACCGCGATGTCAACATCCGCGCGGTTGAGCGAGTGTTGCGGGCGTTCGCGAAGGCGACGCTGGGTTCGGCCGATGCGCGACGACCGATGGGTTGGAAGTGGACCGTAGTCCGTGAGTTTACCCAGGGCGCCGCGGGGACCGCGAAGGCGTCCGAGTGCTATGAGATGTCACAGACCGGGGATGGTCCGGTGCGAATGCAGAGGCGCTATGAGGATGGATCGCCCGGACCGATGATCACCTATGACGATCACACGGCGACGCAACGCGTGGATGCCACGAGCGAGGCGTTCGACATGGCCCCCGACGTGGGGATGGTGCTCTCGTCGCTTTATGTGATGCAACGGTGGATGCTGGAGCCGGTGGAGACGATTGATTTGACCAAGGTAAGCCACGTCGGGGCGGACCGGTCGGTTGGTGAGGGTTCCCGCGATGGCGCAATCCTGAACGTATTGGGGTGGCCGGTGGGGCGGAACGCGGCGGCGAAGTTCGGGTTGGATACGCAGAGCGGGCGTTTGCTCCAGTTGCGCGTGCGGGACGTGCCGTCCGGCGCCGATGCGACGGTGGATTTTCTGGACTACCGAAGCGTCGGCGGGATCACCTGGCCGCATCGGATTGAGGTGCGCGGGGCGGGACTTGAATACCGCGACGTGCTGTCCAATGTGGAGTTGACGCCGTGAGACGGGCGAAGCTAGCACATTACCCGTTCATGGCGTTTCTCCTCGCACCGGTCGCGGCGTTGGGTGGCGGGTTCGATCGCGCCATCGACGCCGTCGTTCCGCGGGTGGTGAAGCTGTACGGACTGAGCGTCGGGTCGCAGCCGGGGTATGGTACGGGGGTGCTGGCGTCGCCGGACGGGCTGGTGCTGACCGTGCTTTCGCTGCTGATCGACGCCCGGCGGGTTCGGGCGGTGACATCGGATGGCACGTTTTACGAGGCCGAGGTCGTGCGTCGCGATCCGTCCAGACAGTTGGCTTTGCTGCGGCTCAAGCCGCCCGACCACGGGGGTGAGGCCGCGGCTTCGCGGGATCCCGTCGGGCCGCTGCCGTATTTCGACTTGAAGTGCGGAGCGGACGCGACCCGTGAGGAGTCGTTGCGCCCGGGCGACTGGGTGATCGCGGCGGGCAATCCCTTCAAAGTCGCCGAAGGAGCGGAGCCAGCATCCATCGCCCACGGGGTCTTTTCGGCGAGGACGGAACTCGACGCCCGGCGTCAGGTCAAGGAGTTCCCCTATCGCGGCGACGTTCTGGTGATCGACGCGGTAACGAGCAATCCCGGCGCGCCGGGAAGCGCCGTGGTGGACGTGGAGGGGCGGTTTGTGGGCATGATCGGGCGGGAGGTGGTCTCCAACCTGACCCATACGCATTTCAATTACGCGGTGCCGCGGGACGTCCTGTGCGAGTTTTTCAACGAAGCAACCGACGCGATGCCGCGTGCGGCGAGCGCCGCGATCGCGAGTCCAAGCGAGGGCACGGTCGATCCGGGAATCCGTTTGACGCGGACCGGGTACCGCAACATTCCTCCACTGGTGGATCGCGTGCGGCGAGGCTCGCCGGCGGAGGCCGCAGACGTGCGGAAGGATGATCTGATTCTTTCCCTCAACGGCAAGAACGTCGCCAACGCAGAAGAATATGATGAGCAACTGCGTTCCGTTCCGCGCGATCGACCCCTGGATCTCGTGGTTCGCCGGGGGCGGAGTATCGTCGCGATCCACATCGAGCCGGAGAAGCAGTGATGGATCGGCGAACGAACGTTCGGATCATCCTCGTCGCGCCGTTCGCACTATTCGCCGTCGGCATCACCGTCGGTCAGTCGCGTGAGATCGACGAGTACGCGGTTCTTCGAGCTTCGCAGGAGCGCTTCCGCGCCGTCGCGGCGAAGCTGAGGCCGTCGTTGGTGCGGATCGAGACCGTGGGCGGGGCGCAGCCCGCGGCGCCGGCGCCGCGGGAGGAGCGGAAGCCGCCCGACCCGGATGAAGAGGGACCGCCTCCTCCGCCGCGATTGCAGAATCCCTTCCGCGACGATCCCGGTTCGGAGTTCGTCGTCGCCGACGGACCGACCACGGGGTTGATGTACTCCGCCGACGGGTACATTGTGACCAGCAGCTTCAACTTCGTGCGCGAGCCGGAGCTGATCTCGGTGACCTTGGCGGACGGGCGGCGCGTGGCGGCGGATCTGATTGCACGCGATCAGGTCCGCAAGATCGCGCTGCTGAAGATCGACGCCTCGGGTCTCACGATACCCGAGTGGCGTACGGTTGACGCCGTGCAGGTGGGACAGTCGGCGATTGCCTTGGGGCTGGGCTTCGGCGGCAGTGACCCCTCCATCACCGTGGGGATCGTGAGCGCCTTGAACCGCATGCGCGGCAATGCGATCCAAACCGACGCGAAGCTCAACCCGGCTAACTACGGCGGACCGGTGTGCGATATCGAGGGCCGCGTGATCGGCATTTGCGTCCCCATGGCCCAGCGGGCGGGCGAATTGGCGGGCGTGGAACTGTACGACGCGGGCGTGGGATTCGCCGTCCCCAAACATCGCCTCGATGCGATCGTGAAGACGCTGAGGACCGGCACGTCGGTGTACCGTGGCTGGCTGGGCTTCGTCATCGACCCCCGGGTGCCGGACGCGGTCGTGATCCGAAACATCGCCGAGCCGTCGCCCGCGCAGGCCGCGGGGCTTCGACCGGGCGACAAGATCACCGGCGCCGACGGACAACCGATCCGCCACTTCGGGCAGCTCGTGCAGGCGATCTACATGATCCCCGCCGGCGAACAAGTTGTGTTGCAAATCGAGCGCGACGGAGTGGAGTTCAGCGCCCCGGCGACCTTAGCCCGCAGCAGCGAGCTCGGTCCGCTGCCTGCGCTGTCCGAGCCGTTTGATCCGGCCGCTCCGCCTCCACCTCCGCCCGACGAACAGGAAGAACCGTAGCCGTGAGACCATCGACAGGGCCGACCCGCTGCAAGCAATCGGACTCGCGGACCCGTGGTTGCGACCTGCCGCGTCCCATTAAGGGTGGCTGGGGTAACCGTTGCGTGTCATGCTGAGCGGAGCGAAGCATCCAGGCGAAAGGAGATTCTTCGCTCCGCTCAGAATGACATTCCGGACGCATTTTTCGCCGCCCCAAACGGGATGCACGCGTTGCGACCTGCCGACCCTTGCGGGTCCTGAAGTGCGTCGGCATACTGTGCGGGCTTGCGGAGCGTCGCGGTGTCCCTGAACGAACAGCTCGAACAGATGCGCCAGGCTTCGTGGGGTCGCTGGCCCGCGGAAAAGCTGGCCGTGGTCATCCGCGCCCGCGATGAACTCGCCAGCTCCGGCCTCGTGGACCGCATCCTCGGCATCGGCGATCCCGCCCCCGACTTTGCCCTACCCAGTTCGTTGGGCGGAACGGTTCGGCTCGCCGATTTACTGCCCCGCGGCCCGCTGGTCGTCGCCTTCTACCGAGGCCATTGGTGAAGGTACTGCAATGCCGAGCTGTCGGCACTCCAGCAGTTGCTGGCGGACATCCGAAGCCTTGGAGCCGACCTCGTCGCGATCTCACCCGAACTTCCCGACAATTCCCACGTCACGGCCGAGAAGAACGATCTTACGTTCCACGTGTTGAGTGACGCAGGCAACGCAGTCGCCAAGAAGTTCGGTCTGGTGTTCCAACTGCCGCTCGATCTGCGGGAAATGTACCAGAGCTTGGGGATCGACCTTCCGGCCCACAACGGCGACCAAAGCTACGAGTTGCCCCTCCCCGCGACCTACGTCATCGACCGCGGCGGAGTCATTGAGGCCGTCTTCGCCGACGCCGACTACGTCAAACGCATGGAACCCGCCGACATCCTCGCCGCTCTGCGTGGCGGCGGTCGATCAGAGCACCGGGCGGCTCCCCTTTACGCGAAGCGTCAAGGGCGGCCCGGTGACTGAGCGTGTCCGCGGGCTTGCGCCCGCGGCTCTGGGCGCAAGCGCGCCGGCCCGCCCACGCGGACGCAACACTTCGCCTTTCCCTTGCGGACGTGGAGATTACCCCCGCGTTGTGGTAAGATCATCAACCGAAAACGCGCCGCTACGAACACGGCGTAAGAGGCCGCAACCGATGAGTTTGGCGAAAGCGATGACTGTTGGGCGCAAACGCCGGCGGCGGGGCCAGCTTTGGCCGATGCCGGTGCGGGAGACGGACTTGGGACACATTTACGTGGATGCAACAATCCGGGGGCTGCCCGTTTCGCGGCGGAAATGGACCGGACGATTGCTCGTGGACACGGGGGCGACCGACACGTTCGTCCCGGCGACCGTGCTGCGAAAGCTGGGAATCCGGGCCGCGGGGAAGCGCTCCTATGAGCTTGCCGACGGAACGTGGCAGGAACTCGATATCGGCTTCGGGGTGGTCGAGGTCTTTGGCCAATCCGCGGGTGGAACGCTGGTGTTCGCCGGCGACAAGGAAGAACCGCTTCTGGGCGTCACTGTTCTGGAGTCCACCGGGTTCTGGGTTGATCCGCAACGGGAGCAGTTGATCCCACGCCTTCCGAAACGAAAACGAGGAACCTGACAACGATCTACGGCTCCGCGCCCTGGCGTAAGCGATTTCGTGTGCGTTCCGAGCCGAGAGCGCAAGCGACCGGTTCGTGATCGGGCTTTCGACGATCCCCGCCTACTCACGCTACAGCGCCCACGCGCAACCAAAGCACCTTCAGATACTCCGACTCCGGGCAATTGAGCATCACTGGATGGTCAGGCGCCGCCCCGGTCTGCTCGAACATCTGCAACGGCCTCTTCAACCCTCGCGCCGCTCGATGCACCGTTTCCACGAAGATCTCCCGCGACACCAACCCGCTGCAACTGCAAGTCATCAACACGCCGCCCGGACAGACCACCTGCATGGCCAATCCGTTCAGGTCATGATACTTCCGCAGCGAATCCCGAACGTCGTCTCGCGTCGGGGCCAGTTTCGGTGGGTCGAGAACGACCGTGTCGAACTGCCGCCCGTTGGCGATCATCTGCCGCAAATACGCGAAAGCATCCGCGTGGACCAAGTTGATCCGCGTCCGGTTGAGGTTCATGTTCTCGCGGGCGACAGCGATGGCGGCCTCATCCAAATCGACCGACGTCACCTCCTTCGCTCCACCCAGCAGTTTCGCGCAAAGCCCGAACCCGCCGGTATAGCAGCACAAATCCAGCACCGTCGCGTCGCGGCAGAAGGTCGCGATCCGCCGCCGGTTGTCGCGCTGGTCGCAGAAAAAGCCGGTCTTGTGCCCGCCCGCAACGTCCACCCGGTAACGCACCCCGTGCTCGCGGATGGTGAGCGACCCGACGTCCGGTTGGGCGTTCGGGTCCACGTGAAACTGTTCGATGCGTTCGATCGGCGGATCGGCGCGCACGAGCGAGCGCCAGGCTAAGCTCGCCCGATCCGGGCGATCCAAACTCGTCGGCGGTCCAAGCAGCTCCGCGAGCCGTTCGGCTAACATCTGCGTCCGCTGGAACATGCCCAACGAAAAAACTTCGAAGACCAAACAGTCCGCGTAGCGCTCCGCGATCAACCCGCTCAGCCCATCCCCCTCGGCGTGCACAAGTCGGTAGGCGTCCGTCGTCTCTTCGACGTTCAGACGACGACGCAACTCAACCGCTTCCGCCAGCCTCGAGCGCCAGAACGCGTCGTCGATGGCCCGGTCGCCGTGAACCAGCATCCGCAAGACGATCGTGGAGTTGGGGTTGTAGAGGCCTCGACCGAAGAACTGGCCCGACTTGTCGTAGATGTTGACGACATCGCCGGGCTTGGCCGTCGGATCGGCGTCACCGACCATGCGGGCGTAGATGAAGGGGTGTGAGCTTCCCGACCGAAGCCGCACCCACGGGGAGAGGGCCTCCGGCGGCGGAACGGACGCCCCGCGCCGCTGGGTTCGTTGTGCCTCGGCGTTGGAATGGTGAGCGCGGCCCATCCGCCCATGCTCCCGCCTCCGCAGAGCGACTGCAAGTCAGGTTCGGCCCCGTCGAGCATCTAACACTCCTACGCTAACAATTCCGGACGCGGTGATCGCCGAGGCCCTGGTCTTAGGCCGCTTGAGCGGCCTTTCCCCGCCGAAGGCGGGTCATAGACCGGCCCTTGTAGGGCCGGTTAAGGTTGCGGCCCCCTGGGACCTGTTCCCCTGCCATCCCCTACCCTCTGAAATCTTAAATCTCAAATCCCCCGCAACCCCCGCCCGGAGGGCCGGACGATGTAGGCACGGGTGGACCGAATCTGCCCGCCGCCTCAAACCCTTCCCACTCTTCAACCGCTTGAACTCTTCAACTCCCGATCCGTTCCCCTCTCCCTCCCAGAGAGGGCCGAGGTAAGGGTGGCGTGACCAAGCGCAGCGCCGCCATGCCGTTCTCATCGCCGCACCGATCCCTTCAACCCCTGAAAGCCCACCAGCGTGCTTGTGCCCAGGCGCCCTCGTGGTAGACTGCTACCCGCAATGGCTTGGAGCGATGCGCCGTCGGACGCTCGCCGGTTTAGGCGGACAAGGGACAGCCCGCCCCAACCGGCTCACGCAGTCTGTTCAACCTTCCTTGACCTGACATGACGACGGAAGATGCTGAGCCCATTCGAAACGACCCCGTGTTCCGGATTTTGCTGGAACAGTCGGATGATCTCGTTCATGGTCACGACGAATACAGGGCGTACTTCACAGTGATCTGGGAGCGAGATCACGGAGTTATCGGGCGGCTCGTTCGGGCCCATTTGGTCCTCGAGCACTTCCTGACGAAGTACCTGATGGCGGCCAATCCCGCGCTCGGAGACATTGAAGCCGCGAGGCTCACGTTCGCGCAAAAATTGGAACTCGCCTTGAACCGCGAGTCGGTCTTGTTGGTCATCGGTCCGGGGATACGCCAGATCAACAAGCTGCGCAACCAGCTAGTGCATCGACTCGAGTTCCTGCTTGAAGGTACGGACTTGGAGCCGCTGCGCTGGTTTATCCGGATTCGTAATGAGGGGGTCGGGATTCCGGTCCCGGATGGAATCGAGCTTGTCGAAGAATTCGCTAAGACGGCCTGTACATTCCTTGCGAGCGCCACTCGTTCTATCGAGAAGAGTGCGGGCGGGATGGGGTTGCCGGGTCTGACTCAATGGTGGCGGGAACAGATCGGCAAGTTCGAGCACGAAATGGGGACAAACTAACCGGCGCTTGCAGGCAGCGCTGTGCGCGCTCACAGCGCCCCGGCTGAAGCGCATGTCGTTCGGCAGGTAGGAGAACACGATGATACAACCCTCACCCAAGTTGGGTAGGGCGGGCTTCGCCCGCCGCGACGCGCCATATCCGCGACCGAACGAATCTCGACGCTGGGACCGGTCCTCGTTGTAATTCGTAACTCGTAACTGTTCTTCGGCGTCCGCCCGCCCCGTTTCTTCGTCCCTTCGTCCCCTTGTCCCTCCGTCCCTACTCGCTCGATCGCTCCGCGATCATCCCCCCACCGATCACCCGTCAAGTTCTACGTGCGGAGGAATTGCGCTATGCCCAAGGTCGTCTCCAACGAGCAGCGTCTTGCCAACCGCCAAAACGCCCGGCACTCCACCGGCCCCAAAACCCCAACCGGCAAGGCCCATTCTTCGCGCAACGCCCTCAAGCACGGCCTGCTCGCCAAGGACGTCGTCATCAACGGCCCGCAGCTATCCGAAATTCAAGCCGACTTCGACGCCCTCCTCGCCGACCTGGTGAGCGAACTCAAACCCCGCACCCTCATCGAGGAAACCCTCGTCGAACGCATCGCCACCTGCTACTGGCGGCTCCGCCGCGCCCAACGCTTCGAAGTCGGCGCCATCCGCGACGCACTTGAGACTCCCGACCCCCACGCCCATGCCCTCCAAAAACTGCGCTTCAAGCTCGCCTCGGCGGAAGGCGCTCTCTCCCTCGAATCTGAGCTCGACCACCTCTTGAAAATCCCCGAGGACCAGTTGACCCCCGGCCAGCGCTGCGAGATTGAAACCCAGGCCGACGACTTTGCCCAGGTCAACCACTTCAATTTCCTGGGCATCGAGCCTCCGGCCCGCATGGACCTCATTCGCAAGTCGCTGCCGGAGATTGTCAACGACCTCAAGCGAAAGATCAGCGCCCTCCGCGCTGAACTCGAAACCGCCGAGCGCGACGAGTCCCTTCGCAGCGCCCGTCGCCCCTTCACCTCTGCCCTCCCTGACCGCGACGCGCTGCTCAAAGTCGTCCGTTACGAAAACATGCTCGATCGCCAGATTCACCGTGCCCTCGCCGAACTTCGCCGTCTGCGTGCAGTGCCACACAATGACACTACACGAAAAAACTGTACTCGCAAAACGAACCCATTTGCAACTGATGCGTGAAAAAGGGAAGTGCGAATGTT
>Ga0315284_10008436_pt1 | contig 14719 bp, 32 predicted proteins | sample YL17G09_16_MG_FD_203696 | JGI IMG/M metagenome (GOLD analysis project Ga0315284, IMG submission 203696) | Sediment microbial communities from Yellowstone Lake, YNP, Wyoming, USA - YL17G09_16 | ecosystem: Environmental > Aquatic > Freshwater > Lake > Sediment | place: USA: Wyoming | collected... | reverse complement strand
TACTTATTTGGCATTGCCATTTTTAATGTAAGTGTTTGATTTTCCATATTTTATATATCCAACTTATTTGAACTTTGTCACCTAGATATTCTGACCTAACCCTAGATTAAACATCCAGGGATTGCGGACCGGAAAAAGTTCACCACTTACCACGAAGTCCCAGGGAGATAAGGCTCCTCCAGGAAAGAACACGCAATTTTGTAACCTCTTCTTCGGACCGACGGATTCCGAGTCCACGTTGGAGAAGAGAGATGGTGAATCGCTGCTTGCGAAGAAGCTCGTCAAAGGCGTCCAGGAGAATATCGACCGTACGGGCGCTGATGCTGTCTGGAAGGTCCTCTATCTCCTTATAAATAAGGGCAGTTCCGACAATACGAATCCAAGGAATGTCCCGGTCACTGTCACGACGCCCTAATTCACGATAGGACACCGCCTGAGGGTTAATCCTTAAATCAAACTCTCTACGGGGCATCCCAGTCGTAGCCGCCCTAATTTTGACCTTGACCCTCTTGTTTCGGTGCGTCACTCAGTCCTCCTTCAGAAGTTTACAGTAACCGTAGTGTGACGGGGGGTCCACGTCCTCTTCGTACACCAGACGCTGAATCTCGGCACGGACGCCCTCTCCCGCAGTCTGGAATGGTAGAATCTGCTCGTCCTTGCCCTCGCCCAGAGTGACGCTCTCGATGGTCCGCTCGTCGTTATAGTAGGGCTGTTCCCAGAAGTCTGGGGGACCAGATGCGCAACCACGGGATACCTCCCACTCGATGTGGGTGCGGACCTGAATCTCGCCGGACTCCTTACTGGAGTACTTCTGAACCCACGCACACAGGTCCTTGTCGCCGTACCCGCCGACGCTGATGACCTCGGAATCGTCGTATACGATTTCGTAGGTGAAAGTACAATCGAATGCTCCTCTTGCCATGTGTATCTCCTTTCATCCTGATTATAATCTATTTGGTGGATTTGTCAACCACACACGTAAGTTTCCACCCAGCTGGACGTTGCGATTCGTGGTACAGTTCAACTGCCAGTTGCTGGAATCTTTCCTTCCCCAGAATCTTCTTAAGGTCGTAGGCTGACCCCTCATACCCGGCGTCATAACCAGTACTGTATCCTGTCTTATGCCCGAATTCGTATGCCTGCCGAGTCCTTTTCTTCCTAGCCAACCGGGACCCGACCGCTATTCCGGCTCCGATGAGCATGGCGAGCAGTATAAGGTTCATACCTATGCCGTTTGGAGGACAATTTCCTCCACCGTGACCTTTACGACCGTTTTTCCCGCACGCTTCGCCTCAGGGAGCTTGCCCAGGAGGGCGGTCACCTGCGCCTCGGCGGACTCCAGATTCTTGACACATTCGGCCACCGTACCCTCGGCCTTCTCGCCCGCCGCCAGGGCCTCCTGCATGGCGGAGAGGAGCATGGACTGGACGTTTGGGGACACGGCGCCCATCTTCTCCACAAAGAGGGCGAGGACCATCTTGTGGGGAAGGCTGACCGTCGGGGTGTACATCTCGTCGGCGGACTTCGTGACCGTGCCGGAGATTCTCACGGAAACCACCTCATCCACGGTGTACTTCCCCGGGGCGAGTTCCAGTTCCTTGGCGAGCTTCTCGGTTCCCTTGCTAAGGCACTTGGCGGTCAGAGTGTTCATTTGTGTCCCCTTTCACCTTTATTATACGATGCCCACCGGAGTCGTCAAGTAGATTTTTCAGATTTTATAAGTTTATACGCTCCATATACCTCGGCTAAAGTAAACGGTCGATATGACCACTGCTCTACGCAGGAATTCACGTACAGGGTAGGACCTACCCACCTAAGTCGTTGCCCCTTTTCATGGATATGACCGTGGATGTAGATTCCTTCAAGTCCTTCGGAACACAGCCCCGGTCGGTGCGATAAGAGAACTACAGTCCCTTTGTACCCAGTCATCAAGGGTTGAGCCCCTGGAGTTACCACGGAGTCCCAAGGCAACTTATGACACTTAGACCGCTTATCATGATTTCCCATGACCAGAATCTTTCTGCACGCAGGCATATTTGCCCACATAAGGTCCAGGTCGTCCCGCCCCTGCCTGAAAGCAAAGTCTCCTAAATGGATAAGGGTGTCCTCAGGAATGATTGTTTTAAGACCCCCCCACATCAACTCTTCATGATTTTCGGGACGGCCTGTATATTCAGCTATTCTACGATGTCCAAAATGATTGTCGCTCGTAAGCCAAATCACTTTAAATATTGCCAAATCCCGACGCCGTTGATGTGGTCGAGTTCGTGTTGCACGGTACGAGCCTCTAGATCCTGGAAGGTCTCGGTCAGGTTCCGTCCACGCTCGTCCTGGAAATTTAGGCGCACAATATTAGCTCTGGCAACCTCAACATCCATCCAGGGAAAAGACAGGCACCCTTCCTTACAGATGTCAACATCACTGCCTAACAGGTCGATGACCGGATTGACGAAGACCCGAAATCCAATGCGGTTTAGGACAAAAAACCGCTGACTGATACCAACCTGTGGAGCCGCCAGACCGAGTGCCTTATTCTTCCTAGTGAGATAGAGCATCTTTTCGATGGTCTCCGCGTCCAAAGGAAACTTCTCGACAACGGCCGCAGGGGAGGTCAGAATGTCCGACGGCCCTCCACAGGTGTTCAAAAGGTACATATAAATTTTCATGCCATCTCCTTTGCAGCTATACGATCCTCGCTTACCCACGCAGGTTTACTATCACGCCCAAAGACCCAGCTAACGAATTCACGAACGGCGGACGGAGCGTCGTTATGGTTGGTGTCCAAACCATGCTGGACTTCCAGCGACGTGAGGTTATACGCAAGAGATACTGCCCGAGTTGCCCGCATGGGGGTTATGTCCGTATACCGCCACTGACAGGCGTTGACATAGACAGAAACCAAATCAATAAATTCCCTTCGTACCTCTTCGTCTATTCCTAGTGTAAACGGTACCTGTAGCATGTGCCTCCTTACTTACCCTCCTCGAAGGTGAAGGTGAATTCCGGACCACTACTATCCTGCGGATTCGGGTACAAAGCAGCTTTAACTCTGCCGTCAGTACTGCTACGATACCCTACTACCAGACCAGACCTGCCGTTCGAGACGGAGATAATCCTATCCGGAGCACAGTCCGAGGGAATCCTAAGGTCGATATTCTTCCCCTTGGGGTAGTCCATGAGAATCGTCGGGGGTCGATCACTTATAGGCAGCTCACTGACTGGGAACTCACCCAGGTAGCTTACGATGTTCTTCGCTCCAACACTGTGTCCAATTAAGAACCCGCTCATCCACAATAAAGAAGTCGAAAACAGGATGCAAACAAACAACATAAGTATACTCTTTTTCATGCCTTTTTTCCTTTCTTACCCTTTTTTATAGTTCCATCAAAAATGATTTTGCAGATGTGTCCTCGAAGAAAATTTGGGTGTGTGTTCATAGCCTTTCCGCACTCAGGACACTTCGGAGCGAAGATTGCGTCCCATTCCGAATCCGTCATACCGTCGGGACACATCTTAACGCTAAACGGCTCCTTTCGCAAGTATTTCATTTATCTCTCCTTATGAAGAAAGATGCCAGTTTGGCATACAGACTCCACACAATCCACGGACCGGCTACCAACCCCGTCAATAATAGAAAGTAAACGACGTATTGGAGAGTAGGATTATAGTCAAGCATTACACAACCCGAATTCCTGTCAGCTTCCGCAGGGTCTCCTCGTCCATGCAGCCGTCCAGACCCTCGCCCGCATCCTCGCTGTAGACTTCTTCCCAACTTCTCAAAGGAGCGTCTACATAAGAAACGTTGGAAGGAGTCCGTTCGACTTCAATAGATAGATGTCCCCATCTATATCGGATATAAACCTGACGCCCGTCCTCCGTCACCCCGTCCCACTGGGCAGGGCAGGATTCACAGGTTTTCACAAGACTCTTCAGTCGCTGCCACATCTTATCATCGAAATTCATAAGACACAACCCCTTCCCTACTTTCTATTTTAACCTGTTTCCGTAACTTGTCAACTGTCCAGCTCCGGAACACCGCTTGCAGATGACTCCAACTAGTTGCTCTCCGATCCCCAGGCAGTCAGGGCACACTTTTAGTCCTTTACCATCGCAGACAAAGCACTTTATACCTACCCGGTGCATTCCCCCGCAACGACGGCAGATCATAACCACTCCCGTTTCTCCGCAAAAAGTACAACGTTCTTTCAGGAAAGGGATGGTCTTGGGAATCTTCCTTCCGTCGCAGAGGGGACAAATTTTGGTCTTGTCGTTGATTCGGACGACAGGGACCTTTGGCGGAGCAAAGAAGTTAGGGAAATAGTCGTCTGGAAGAGAAGGAGGAGGCGGGGTAGCGACCTCCCCAGAGCGCTTCTTCCCTTCCTCCCGCTCACCGGAATCCTTGTGCCACATCGTACCGTCCAGGTAGATTATCTCGTCGTTTGTCGTCAGGACGAAGTATCTCCCTTGAGAGTGGTAGATGGCATCCGCAACCTTCACGACTTCTTCCTTCCCCTCTTCCACGGCTGCGTGTTGATGATTTTCTTGAACTCCTCGGGCAGCTCACACCCGAATCCCCAGAATGTGGGAAAGGCGTGCTGCACCTCGTACGGGTCCTTGAATCTAGACCCGGGCGCCTTGCCGTGGATGTCGCAGACGACCCACAGAAACCCCTTGGTGCCCGTGTCCACCTTGTGCGCCAAAGCATCTTCCGAATTTGGACAGAACCCGAACCGCCAAACGAATCTGATCAGCCTCGGCGTGAATCCTACCAGCTCCCCGGACCGCGCCATGATGTGGTTGTCGCTGTCATCAGTCAGGATGTCGAAGACGTGGGGACTGACTGCCTGCATGACTACTCTCCTTTCTCGCCTCTGTTCATGACTTCTTCTCAACAGGTTCCTAGTCGCTGGGAGAGCAGGAAACCGAGAAAGAAGGCAACGGACCGAGAGGCGTTTCTGCCAGACGGTGTATTTGATCATCCCCACGCTCAACTAGCGTCTTCTTTATCGCATCACGGACCGCGTTCTCAATGAACTTCACCACATCCTTGTGGACTTGGGGATCATTGCCCTGTGGGGCTCGTTGTGCGAAGGGATCCAGGCAGAAGCAATCAGTCTCGTGACGATTCTGGAAGACTTTCTCCCCAACCTCGGATACCAGAGTACAAAGACGGGCGGTGACAAACTTACGGTTCATGGTTGTGTCTCCTTTCATTCTCATTATACGGGATGGAAGGGAAACTGTCAAGCGCTTTCAGAAGGTGAAGTAGGACCCGAGGATATGTCTTATTTTATCCCTACTAACCGGACCGATATTTCGGGAGTCGAAAGAGTCTTCCCGATTGTCGCCCATAATGAAGTACTCGTCCGATCCTAAGGTGATGTCTATAGACTTTTCGTAGTAGGTGTGTACCCTTATATTCTCTGAAAGGTATAATTCCGTGATAGGAGTCCCGTTTACAAAAACTGGGTAGACCCCTTTCCTAATGAGGATGTGGTTTCCCGGCACGGCGATAATGCGCTTCAGCCACACCTCATAATCAGGTCGCTTGGGGTCTTTCACGTTGACCAGAACAACATCCCCCGGATGGGGGGTGGAATTATTCCACGTCATAATTAGCTTACGCCCGTCTTGAAAGGTCGGGTACATAGAGGATCCTCTAATATACCAGACTCTTTCTTTAAGAAATACTCCGCCTACATGCCCAATGCAAGTAGCTATCGCCAGAATGATGATGGCACGCCGGAATCTTCCTATGCGGGGTAAGATACTCACACAGCTCTCCTTTCTACTTAATTAAGGTCTTCCTCATCAATGTCCTCGTCGAACTCGTCGCCTTCGGAATCCAGGTCCTCACCAAACTCCTTTGCACACTCAGGGGAGCAGAAAGTGTCGCTCTTCTTGCATCCCTTGAAACAGTTTTGGCAGATACCTTCCATGTCGGGTTCGCCATCCGTCTCTTCCTCCGGCTCGTCGAACTCCATCTCCTCATCCTTCAGATCGTCCATGTGTTCTCCTTGTAGTTTCAAAAAGTTGCCGGTCACCGTGCCTTTGCCCTGGCACCCACCGGCACTAACCCCGTCGGGTCAGGCGTACATTCCACCGTTCCTGGGCATCCCTACAAGGGAGAAGCGGCGGGGGTTATAATGACAATATAGTTAATCCTTGTCGCTAATGTCGGCCTCATCTTCAGCATCGATAGCAGTGTCCCGCCCACTCGACTCCGAGGTAGCGACCCGAACAGTCGTCCCGTTACTGGCAAAGAAGACTGCGGGGTCCCCGAGGACCACGTTGCATAGGCGCATCTCTTCCTCTACGTCCTTGTTGATAACCTTCTTCCAAGACTTCAGAATCGCTGTCTCGGCGGCTCTGTCTACGAGGTTTCCGAGAAGAACCTGTTTGGAGTCCTTCTCATCTATACGATACTTGACGGTAATTGTTCGCTCCATGCCTCCTTACTCCTGCTCCTGTGTTTCCACCGACTCAAAGGGTCCGTCCACACACTCCACCACTGGGGGCGGGCACGCCCCGAGAGTATCCCCGGCAATGAGGTGGTCCATCACCGTGGCCTTGTCTACTTTGATTTCAGTGCCCTCGTGGCACATCAGAACCTTCGGCTCCGGTTTAATGATACACCCCACGTCCTCGGATTTAGGGTCGGCGTCGGTATCAATGACGCACTGCGCCAGTACTATGCCGTCGTTGTCACGCAGGGTATAGACGTGGACACCTAGGCACGTACGCTGACGGAATAGAAAGTCGCCTTCCTGAAGGACCACCTTGTCCTTACCACTACCGCTCTCCAGGGTTGTGATACCGTCGCACACACTCCCTGAGATAGTCACGAACCCGGCGCCGTCACTACAAGTGATGGTTGCCTCACAAGGCTCTGGGGGAGGAGGATTCTCGATGACAGTATTACCATCATGACGGCAATCCTTGCACCCCCCAATCATAAACGCCAGCACCAGGAACAGCCCAATCGTCAATCCAATCAATATTGCTCGAACGTACGACATCTTCCTATTCTCCTTATCATTCTCGAAACACCGAAAAACATTCATGACCTATTCTCTCAGATATTTCCTCAACAGTTTGACTTGCCACTTTTTCTCAGCAGCATAAGCAGCATTAGCAGCATTAGCAGCTTTAGCAGCATAAGCAGCATAAACAGCTTTAGCAGCATAAGCAGCATTAGCAGCATTAGCAGCTTTAGCAGCATAAGCAGCATAAACAGCTTTAGCAGCATAAGCAGCAGCATTAGCAGCATAAGCAGCATAAGCAGCATAAGCAGCTTTAGCAGCAAAAGCAGCAGTATTAGCAGCAAAAGCAGCATAAGCAGCAGCTTTAGCAACATAAGCAGCATTAGTAGAAGCATTAGCAGCATAAGCAGCAGCTTCCAATTCCCGCTTAGTAGCTGTACCATCTACATACTTACGGAGGGTAATAATACACTCCTTTACCCTACTATCTGTAGGGTACTTAGCCTCATAAAGATATAGCACGTGCTCGGCTACATCTGCTAAGTACAATAGAAAAGAACTCCTGTCCCACTTAAGCTTACGGACTAATCTTGCCCTACGGACAACTACCTTATTATCACACTTAATCAGCTCTCCATCGTACTCAACTTCATAGATAGCTTCATTGAGCCATGAAAGTAGGTCGTCAAACCTACAAAGATGATAACCATGGAAGCAAGGATTTAGATCCCCCTTCAGGGTAGGCATCCACTTACCTGGACGCTTATCCTTAGGAAGATGCCACTTACCTGTACCCCCGTTACAGCAGGAACCATCGGAATGCAGAACTTTGTAGAGTTTCATATTTGTTCCTCCTTACGTACCTACTGTCTATTATAACCTACTTCACATCTTCCAGTTCGCCGATGTTGAGGGTGTCTCGCATATAATTAAGGGCGCTATCCAAATCTGAGAGGACGATAGAAGCGGCGTCCTTCACAAAAGAGTGCCAATGAGGATTCGATGGAGTCATTACTACAATAAGAAACTTCTCTAAATCAGCCGCCCATGCAATCTCGAATACTGAACCAATAGAAACACGGTTTATCTTTTCCGAGTCGGCCAGATTAGCTAGTACGATATTGGACCTCATTACATCGTACCTATCTCGACGAATATCTATCTTCTCCGCAGATGCCTCCGTATAGACAGAAGTTAAAATCTGTCCTCGAAGGTCAACGTGACCCCGAAGGGGGTTAAGGATGTGATAAAGAGGTTCCTTTGTTCTGGGATCTCGCAAGCGCTGAAGAAAGGTAGTAGCCTTATCCCGCCAAATTCGAGCCTCCTCAAAAGGAAGACCACTCATCGCCCCGCACAAATACACTACCTGTCCTGGAATTGTAGTTTTTGACATACTTACTCCACAGACTTCCAATGATACTTGTAAATAACTGATTTAACGGAACAGCCGCTCCTTGATTCGAGTCCACACGGACTTGGCCTGCTCCGCCGTCAGCTCCCGACGAATGTCGGAGATACGATCGTTCAGCTTTTGCTCCGACACGTCAAGACGTACATAAGAGGTGACTAGGCTCTCTATTGTGTCCACAAGACCGTCCCAATCACGATCTCCGACCTTGACCTCTATTACCATCTCGACGAACCGCTTGATGTCCGTCATGTCGCTCCACATCTCTTGGAGCTTCTTACAACGGTCCTCCCGTTCTTCTGTAAGGATGCGAACTTCATCCCGCAAGACCTCCCGCTCCTTCAGAAGGTTGAGGTTCTGCCTCTTCAGGGACGGAAGGTCGTTCTTGTAGTCCCGTTTCTGATTCATCATCCATTTACCCGCTTCGAGAGGACTCGGCGCAGAGATGCCCTTTCCTTGGCAGTGGACTTCTTCCACTGCTCCTTGACCTTCTTGGAAACTAGACGTTGGATGCGCCCTGCATTCTCAATGTCCTTGGGAACAACAGAAGAGACGTACTTGTTGATAAGCTTTGCGTTTTTCGCTCTCAAGACTTTTTTCCTTTCCGACCCTTCTTACACATAATCGCCTTCTTCGCCTCTTTGGACACAAGAGACATCTTCCTGGGAAGTTCCGATGGGGGTCTGCACTCAAAACAGGTGCAATTGTCCTCACTGAGGGCACACTCGTCGCATCCCTCGCAGTCCTCCAAGTCGCTATCCAAACAATCGTCGTATACCCCGTCTATGGTGTCCAGTTTGTCTTCCAGAAATTCCCTGGACAACCTCTCTTCATTAAGCTGGGCCTGAAGGCGAGCGAAAGTCTTCTCGATGTCAGTCTGACTATACTTGTCCTCCAGGGCACACATACGCTCTTCGATTTTGAGGAGACGAGACTCTACCGTAAGAATGTTCTTGGCCATCATTGTAACGATCTTCCCCATATCTTCACGGCCAATCCTAATTCCGAAAAAGTTGAACATAAAACCTCCTTTTAGAAACCATTTCCTATTGTAACGTCGGACCCCTACTTTGTCAAGGGTAAGGGGGGTTTACTGAATCACCGTCACATTTTTCAGGCCTGTGGTAAGAGTGATCACGGAGCCTGGGTAATTATCCTTAAGCTGAGATGCCAGCGCCACTGCCCGAAGGAACCCAACCGTTCGTTTCTTCTCAATGACACTCTTGACAGTCTCTATGGATACCACCCACCCACGGAGACCTCGGAAGTACCCTGGGATGCTTCCTGCAAACTCTACGTTGTCGGGTCGGACGAAAATCCTAGTTTTCACTCTAATCTCTCCATTCCGAAGTCATTACTACGACGCCTTCTCCTTCTCAATTTCGCAACACGCACGGGCAAACGAGTTTAAACTCTTCTGGCAGTCCTGACAAATGTTTGGGTTATTAACGCTATATTGCACCTTCCTAGTCCTAGCTGGAATCCCGGTGGCGGCCGAATACAGTCGGTGTCTCGGGGGTTTGGCGATAATATCCAGGAGGGAACGGAGAGACGGCGACTCCATGCAGTCTACGCTGCTCTTCCGGTACGTCCACTCCCCCTGCTTCTGTTTCTCTCCGCAATATCCACAGTTCATGACATTACTCCTCAGACGTTCAACAGTTCCGACTCGTCCCTGACCAGCCTGAACGTCAGGTGGGTGGCGTGCTGGGAAGCGATGTCGAGTCCATTGGAGCAAGAACACCGACGGTAAAGGCGGCGGCGGTTGTTCAGGTGGACCTTGCCACACACCGGGCACGCCGCCTTGTAGGTGATGTGATTCTGAAGACCCTTACCCTTCTGCTCAAAATCTACTGCCCGGGTGCCATCGGAACCTAGCTGTTTGGCAATACTCCTCCAGACGCATCCATGTTTCTCACCGAAGGGCGCCAGGGCATGGGCGGCCTCGTGCCGCAGGGTCTCCAAGAGCTGGGGATGGTCCTCATTGTTGAAGCGCCAGAGCCACGAGGCGAGCCAGATTTCCTTATTATAGACTACTCCCGTAAGATGGTTTTTGGTAGAACGACAGCTCCCCAGGGTCTGCGTTGCCCTATTGTTCTCCTTCAGACGCCAGGACCGAAGTTCGGGGTAGAGTTCTTGAAGTCGAATCCATTCCGTCTTGACGCTGTTGGGTAGGGCCATTCGTGTCTCCTCTCACCATTATTATACGATGCCCCCTGGAGATGTCAACCAGATTTTCGAGATTTTTATTTGCAGATGTCAAAAGGACTTACGTTTTTGTCCTTCAAGACCTGAAGAATCGTTGAGCACCGATTCTCCGCAATGCGGGCATACTCATCGTATAACTCCAGCCCCACGAAAGACCTGCCAAGGAGAAGAGCAACATGCCCCGTCGTCCCACTACCACAGAAGGGGTCCAGAACTACCCCTGGGGACCATCCCTCCATCAGGGGGGTCCATCCAACGGTTACGGGCTTCTTAGGGACATAGGACCGTGCCGTATCCTGGCGCCCGGATTTCTCTCTGTCTTCCTCCTGGAAGCCGGAATACTTTCCGAAGATACGAGCCGAACCCCTACCCTCGTCGTAGACTTGCGACTCGATAATTCGTGTACGAAAGGTCCCGTCAGGATTGACCCACATCGGGCAGGTCATGGCGATAGGGCGTTCGCACAAGGCTGTAGGAAAGACAGCGTAATGCTTGTCCCGAGTTTGCCCTTTGGAGATACTCCACACGTTGTGCAGACGCCGACCCTCAATAAACCCGGCGGTGTCCATCAAATCCTCCGGTAGATACCGAACGCTGCTTCCTCCCTTTGCCTCTTGTCGTTTCAGGGAAACAGCACACATATCTGTCCAGGCGTCGATGTCCTTAACAAAACGGTAGAAATATTCGTACCCGTTCCCGTTCAGGCGTCGAAGGGCAGGTTCAATCATGCACGTTCCCTCAGACGTGCCGTCCAGATGGTCCACCACCTTCGCCCAAATAACTATATCGACCAGCTTCCATCCCTTCTGGAGCATCGCCAAGGCGAAGCGCTCCGGGACCATGAGGAGGCCGCCCCTCTCCCGAGTGTCGGAGAGGTTCACCCAACAGGACCCCCTTGGGTGGAGTAAGATGGACTCGAAGACGCTGACTAGATTTTGGATATAGCTGTCTACAGACTCCTCCCTCCCTACCTCCAGGACATTATTCCCGTATGTTCTCTTTTGGTAGTACGGAGGAGAAGTGACAATGCAGTGGACTGTCCCCACTGTCTTGATAAGCGTTGCAGCGTCCCCGACAAGAATTTGATAAGAGAGTTTGTCCAACATGGAGTTACGTCCACAAATCGGTTAAAGGAACCCCCCGCCAACACCCACCAACGATAGCGTATCCCCGCAAGCAGGGATGACACACTACGTCGTAGAACGGTTCTTGATTCTCGTTATACTTGTTCGTCTTCCTGATTATATTCTGTTGAAGTATGTATTCCACAGGAAGGCAAATGGTAGCGGCAAAGTCACCACGGACAGCGAAATACAACCACGCCTGGGACTCCAATTCCCCCGTTTTTTCATTACGGAACTTGTAGGGAATAGTGAGAGTAGAGTATTTTAATTTCCCCTCGTGAGTCCAATGATTGCTGGGGCGGTACTCCACTTCCGCCATACGCTCTCCCAAGGTAGGATGTACAAAACGGATGTCCCCCTTTTTGTACATCTCCTTCTCTGCGATGCCCCAAGGAAGAGTACATCCAACGGAGAGCAGTAGGGCTCCCACTGCTTCTCGTGCTTCTGATTCATTTTCAGCACGGGCCGGGTCGTATTTGGGTCTGGTCATAGTATTTATAGGTTTTCCAGGGTTTGGACCTTCTCAGGAGACCCCCCTAGGGGGATTATGGGCACCTCGAACACATCCTTATGCTTACCGCAGGGCAAAAAGACGAACTCCAGCTTCGGGCTCTTCTCGTCCGTGGAGATGTACCCCGAGACGTGCTTCTTCTTGTACACGAGATGGGCGGGGATCGTGAAGTATGTGTCCGGAATAGAGGACCTCACGACTCTATACTTACCGTCTGGGCAGCGTACGTACGCCCGGCGTTTGAATCCCCCACTTGGGTAGGTCCACTCTTCCGGCTCCAGCCACGTTTTGCCCTGGTAAATCGTGAGAGAGTCCCGATGAATACCCGTCAACTGTCTGGGTTTAGCTACTTTCCTCATGTGTCCTCCTCTTCCTCTACTATAACCACCCAAACAATAAACGTCAAGGAAAAAAAGAGGGGTCTCCGGAAAGACCCCCCTCCTGGCAGCCGCTGTTTCCTTATTTTCTGGATTACACGATGTGGACGTTTGTAGGAGCCTCAGGACCTACAATACGAAATGCCAGATTAGCGCTAAAGGCACCAACTCCAAAGATGTCCCTAGCACGGACTCTGAAGTTGTATGAAACCCCCTGCACAAGTCCAGGTAACTCCGTAACTGCAACCTCTAAACCAATAATGTCCGGCTTTGTTATCACGACTACGAGAGCCATATTAAGGACTTCCGCGTCGTATGACACTGCTCCGGAAACGGCGTCCCAAGCAAACTTATTAAACGAACGAATATCAGCCATAATACCCTCCTTACGGTTACCAACAATTACAAAAACGTATGTTCGTTTCCAGGAATAGACCTATACACGTCCAAGATGTGGTGCATCGCCCTCCGTAACTCCCCGTGGGTCCTGAACAGGCGTCCGCACTCATCGACCATAAGGGCAGGATTGCCCGTCTTGGCGCCTGTGAATGGAGGGAAGAGAACCACTGTCATCTCATTACTGTGCATCGACCGAATGATACGGATTTTACCATCATCGTACGTTCGATTGACTCCCTGGTCCTCTCCCAGGCGTAACGCTATACTCTCACACATCCGAACGGCTTCCGTTGCGTTGTCGAGCATGGTACCTCCGGTTCTGTTCCCTTTGGGATTCTGTTACCATCTCATTTTCTCATGAATTTCCGCCAGAGTTTCCTTTCCTGTTCCATGGCCTCCTCTTCCGTGATTCTGTACCACCACATGACCCAATGGGTATGGGCGTTGGGCTTGGTGGGTTCGTGGAAGTGTGACTTGCCGTCCTTGCTCATTCCCCACACGTCGGAGGACTCACGACGGATCGTGAAGAATTCCTCTTCCCCATGAAACACCTCGGACTTGTTGGTGTGGCGGAGCGTACGGTTGGCGTGGCGCTTGTCCCACTTTTCGGAGTTAGCCTTGTTGAATCCTCCGAAGGGATTCTTGCGATACGAATGGCTCATGACAGTCTCCATAGATAGACCGTCAGACTGGTACCTGCGACTGCAAATACTACGTCAGCCTAACTAACATCTACTAACTGTCATATAACCTCTCTTTTAAATGGAGCCCCCGCCCGGATTTGCACCGGAAGCTCCGCATTACAAATGCAGAATTCTGCTGTTGAACTACAGGGGCGATGGTTCCGGCCTATACCTGCTTTTCCCATACAATGCCTGGAGCAATAAGTCTTGGCCCCAGGCGTCTTTACTTGTCGTTTTGCTCTCAAAAAGTTCCTGCCACACCCTCCTCGTAGAATTCCGGACCTTCTGTTTCCTTCCAGAATCCAGGGTCCTTAACCATCTCTTCCACGGCTTCCTCGTCCTCAAAGGACTCCTGGATTTGTCTCTTCACACTCTGCTTCACCCTCTTGGTTTCCCGGAGGGACTTTGTTTTCTTGCCGAAAAGCTTCTCAAACTGTTCCCTGAATGCATCCGAACGTTCTTCCATAAAATCCGACACGGAACCCTCCTACGGTTCTTGTTTTCAACACCCAGCGTTGAACCTATTAAAAAAACTCCTCTGTGTCGACAGGGGTAGTTGATTTACTTATTAGTTCGACGAGACTAGCAATGCAGCGGCTCCCATATAAGTCTCATAGATACTGGCAGTGATTAACCTCGCTTTAGAAAGCTCCTTTCTTTGGTCATCACGGGGGGACATCTTTTCAGCCTTATAGTAAAACTCTAAAAGTTTACGAAGGATATGATTTCTTTGTTCTTCAAATATAATCTTGACTAGATGTAATTCTACTTTGCTCCCCTTAACTCTGGAAAGTTGTCCTGCTATATTTTCTACTGAAGCCCACTCCTGTTGAAGATTTTTCAAAGCTGTAAGAATTAACAGGAAGGCTTCAGTTGATTCCTGACTTGAACTCGCCACTTTGTACTTTCTTTCTAACCTATTTGGAATATGGAATTGTCCTCTATGAAGACAACCTTACCTTGGTCTGTACACGTCTATTCTAACCGACAGACGCCGTTCTGTCAAGTGTTAAGACTTCACAGACC
>Ga0315284_10008432_pt1 | contig 14721 bp, 15 predicted proteins | sample YL17G09_16_MG_FD_203696 | JGI IMG/M metagenome (GOLD analysis project Ga0315284, IMG submission 203696) | Sediment microbial communities from Yellowstone Lake, YNP, Wyoming, USA - YL17G09_16 | ecosystem: Environmental > Aquatic > Freshwater > Lake > Sediment | place: USA: Wyoming | collected... | reverse complement strand
CGATGAGGGTGCGCCCGGCACGGCCACGAGATGAACCTGAATGGCTCCGGATGCGAATCGCGCTATGGCCGAGCCATTCGGCCGAGGATCTCCAGTCCGAGATGCAGAGCATGCTCGCGAATCCGGAGCGCGAAGCCGTGTTCGTGGCCGAGAAGCCGGGCGGCCTCTGCGGGTTCGCAGAGGTCTCCCTAAAGGAAAGCGCACCCGGCTGCAGCACGAGCCCGGTCGGCTGCCTGGAGGGCTGGTATGTCGACCCGGACTGGCGACAGCAAGGGATCGGGCGGCGACTGATCGAGGCGGCGGAAACCTGGGCGAAGAGACAGGACTGTCAGGAGATAGCTTCCGACACTTGGAGCGACAATGCGGTGAGTCGCGACGCCCACGCGGCGCTGGGCTTCGAGGAGGTGGAAGTCCTGGCGCACTTCCGCAAGCGGCTGACTCGCGGCCCCGGGCGTGGTCCTAGGTGTGATGTCGACGCCACGCCGATATTCGGTCTGACCAAGGCGCAGCTTCGACCCATCGTGGAACGGGCCGCGGGGGAGCCGGTGAGCTCCTTCAACATTCGCATAGACCACGAAGTCATGGGCTATCACGGCGGGAGTGCCGAAAAGCTCATACCGACGTTTACCTATGAGACCACTTCAGGACACTTGGGAGAGACAACCGTATTCGTAAAGCGCTTCTATGTAGAATACTCAGGCTCTCGGGAGGCGTGCCACTACCAGCATCTGGCACCGTTGGATGTGGCGATACCAGAGATGTACGGAGCAATTCGTGACAACCAGGAACGAGAGATCCTCTTCATCGAGTATGTAGACGTTTTGGCTCAACCAGAGGGCAATCGGCCCGCATACTCCGACGAGAGCTTCAGAACCGATCCTGAACTATTCCCGAACTTCGTGCGCATAGTGGCGCAGATCAACGCCGTCTGCCCTCCCGCAGAGTACGCACTCATCCTCAAGCCGGACACGGACATGTGGGGAGAGAAATGTTGCGCCGACAGTCCGGCTGCATTGTCCCGCATCTGGAATTGCGCTATCGCAGGGCAGCTTGGCGAGGCGCTGCAGCAGACTTGCTCGGCTGCGCCTGACGCACCGGCACACCTGTGCCAATTGGCAGAACGGCTGCCCGGGTTGGTTGTGCGGATGGAACTGGGACTGGTGCACGGCGATCTGTTCCTCGAGCAGATCGGACGCCGCCGGCAGACTGGTGACCTCCTGTTGTTCGACCTCGAAGACATCGAACTTGCGCCGCGCTTCTGCGATATCGCTTACTGGCTCGGCGCGCCTGACGACGTTGAGCGGCGCTGCCTTTCGCGCGAGGAACTGGCGCGACTCTACCTGGCCGAGTACTGCAAGAACGGAGGCGCCAGTCCGCCAGAGCAGGTATTCCTGGAGGAGACGTACACGCTTTGGTTGGTGCACAATTTCTCGCTTCTGGGCTGGTATCTGAATGAGGTGCTCGATGAGCCTTGGGAGAGGACACGCAAAGACGATGAAACGTACCGGCACGAGAGCCAGCGATCGCTGCACAAGCATTTGAGCTATCTGCTCGGGGAACTTGCCAGAGAGGCAGTGTGACTTCTCTACGGCTCGCCAAGGTGAGGTTGGGATGGAGGCAATAGTCAGACGGGCAACGGCAGCCGACGATCAAGCGATCAGCGACATCATACGCGCAGGATACCGGTTCATTGCGGGGCCTGACGGCATCACGGACGAACAGCTGGCCGGCCTGCTCCGCGCGCATACGGTAGAGCGAGCGGTCGAGATTCGAGCACTCTGGGAGTGCCTTGTTGCGGAGGAGGACGGCCAAGTCGTCGGCATGATCGCCTTCTCCGGGGATGAGATCCAGAACCTGTGGGTGCATCCGGACTTCCACCGGCGCGGCATTGGCTCAGCTCTCTTCAGGGCCGCCGAGGCGGCGATCCGGAACACCGGCCAGCTTCGGATGTGCGTGTGTACCACTGGCTACGGAAGGCCCTTTTATGAGGCCATGGGCATGACGTTCGTCGGCAAGAGAAAGATCGACCGTGGGCCCATGAAGGGAGGCAAGATCACCGTCTTGGAGAAGGGGCTGGGACGACGCGACCCTTGAGTGAAACCAACCAGGGCTACAATCAGCGTAAGGGCAGTCGAGGCAGCAGTGGGCGTCGCCGCGGCATACTCAAGTTGATCCATCTGCAGGAGGTGGCACCATGCCGATCATCACTGTAAAGATGGCGAAGGGAAGGACGGTCGAGCAGAAACGCGTGCTGGTCCGCGCCTTGACGAAAGTGGCGGTGGAAACCCTCAGTGCTCAGCCGGAATGGGTGACTGTACTGATCGAGGAATACGAATCCGACCGCGGCAACTGGGCCGTCGGGGGGGAACTGCTCAGCGATAAGTTCGGCACAGGGTCTGGCAAACAGGGCGTGAATCAATAGGAAGGACTCATAGACATATGACGGCCCCGTCACCCGTACTGGAGTGGCTTCTGGAACCGGACGAGCCCTCCGTTCGGTATGGCGCCCTCGTCGATCTCATGGGCGAGCCCCAGGATTCACCTCGCGCACGCCGGGCGCGGGGCGCGATCCGACGCTCAGCCCGCGCGCAGGCCCTGCTCGCGGGCCAACAGCCCGATGGCAGCTTCGGCTGTCACCCTTACAACAAGTGGCGAGGCTCCCACTGGCGCTTGCTCCGGCTCGCCGACCTCGACTATCCACCTCGTGGTAGTGCGATCAAGCGCGCCATCGACAACGCCCTGCCGTGGCTGCTCTCCCATGAGCCGCCGATCCTGAATGGTCGGGCCCGGCGTTGTGGCTCCCAGCAAGGTGCGGCCGTGCTGTACTGCACGCGACTCGGGTATGGTGATGACCCGCGGGTCGGCACACTGGTCGGACGGCTGCTTGAATGGCAATGGCCCGACGGCGGATGGAACTGCGACAAGCGCCCCGAGGCCGACCACTCGTCCTTCCACGAGACCTGGCTGCCGCTGTGGGGACTGGCCGAGTACTGGCGGCTCACCGGCGACGCCCAGGTGAAGGCCGGAGTGGATCGCGCGGCGGAGCTACTGCTCAGTCACAGGCTATTCCGGCGGGACCATGCGGCCGACCAGCCTGTCATCCACCAGCGCTTTGTGCAACTGCTCTATCCCGCCTACTGGCACTACCAGATCCTCGACGCGTGTCGGGCCCTCGACGCGGCGGGGAAGCTGACCGACGCTCGCGCGGCTGAGGCGCTCAATGTCGTCGCCTCGCGGCAGCGTCCAGACGGCACCTGGGCACCCGAGGCGTCAGCTTCGACGATGCCCACGACGAGACCGAAGAGCGGTGTCGACGTCGTCCGTTGGGCGCGCAAAGGTCAGTCGTGCAAGTTCCTAACGCTAAACGCCATGAGAGTGCTGCATCGAGCAGGACGGAGGCAGGGTTGAGTCACCGCGCAGACTGCCAGCCGTCGGCCGACGTGGGCGCAGTCTGAGAGCAGCAGGTGAATCCCCGATGTTCTCGGGACGGCGATCAAGTGCGGAACAGCTTCGGCGCGGAGCGCGGCTGAGGCCTTGCTCAGGATTCGCCTAGCACCCGTCGCTGCTCCTCCCACTCCGCAGGCAGCCGGTAGAGCTTCTCCAGCGAGAGGCCGTCCGGCTCCGTCCCCTGCAGGATGGCCTCGATGAGGTCAGAAGCCGGTAACGTCAGCCGCAGCACTCGCGCCAGGTAGGAGTTGGGCTTCGCTCGCGCCCTGTCCGCAGTCAGAGGGAGCAAGGAGTTTGCTCGCCTTCCCGAGAGGTGGCCTTGGGCGTTTCGATTCGTGCGCGCGGAGTAGGACTCGGTTACCGCGAACTCGCGCTGAGGGTAGCCCGAGGACCCTCGACCGCCAGGCCGGGCGCTAGCGCCAGCTCAAACCTGTCTGCCCACGGGGATTCCTAGTGACCTTGGTGAGTCGACGCGTGACCAGGTCGTAGATCCACGTGTCACCGTGTCTCGGGCTGAAGGGGAGGTCGGCGACGAAAGCAATCCTGTCTCCCAACGGCGACCAGCGGGGCAGCACCGGTCCGGCCCAGTGTATCAGGTCAGTCCGCCAGTCGTACGGCCACTCCGGGTCCGGATCCTTGGGCAGGTGCGCGAGGATCTCGGCTTCGGCCAAGAACTGCTCCACCAAGACACGAGGGCGTGAGCCGTCTCCCTTGGCCACCACCAACTGGTTCCAGACGCCCGGCTCCCCCTCCATCTCCGCTCGGACCGTGCGGCGGTAGGCCAGCCGCGTTCCATCGGGCGACCAGTCGGCGCTCCCCCACGGCCAGGCAACGACGCGGACGGAGCGGCCCCACAGGTCGAGCTCCACCGGAGCGCCTGCAGTACAGCCTGGCGCCACCTGGCAGAAGAGACGGGAGCCGTCGGCCGACCACATGGCGCCGTGCGTTGGGAAGTGTGCTCTGGGGGCGGCCATGCAGGCGGCTGAGCCATCCGCCTTCACCACCCAGGCCTCCCCGGGTCCCGCTAGTATGCCGCCGCGCTCGGTCCAGCGGACGAATGCGATCAGGCTGCCGTCGGGCGACCACCGAGGGTAGTAGCAGATCCCTTGCGTCAGGCCGGCCGCTCCAGTCAGATTGAGCGGATTCGACCCATCCCGCTTCGCTTTCCAGATGTGGCTCAGTACCAGGGGCCATTCTTGCAGCGCGTGCATGCCCCTGGAGTAGACGATCTCATCTCCCCACGGCGAGAGCTCGGGCACGTTCCCTCCTACAGAGTCGGCCCATTCGTCCTTCTCACCCGAGAGCGAGTGCCCATACTCCCCGTAGACGCCGCCCGGCTCCGGCACCGGTCCGCTCACCAGGAGCGTCCCCTCGATGCTGGTCCGCCGCGCCTTCTGCCTGGCCCGGTGCAGAAGCATCTGTGTCGCCTGCTCCGAGCGCCCCACCACTCGGCCGATCTCGCGCACCGGGAGTTCCTCGATGGCGGAGAGGGTGAGGAGCTCGGTCTCGTCATCGGAGAGCAGGCCGGGAAGTTCCGCCACCCTCCGCTGCGCGTCCAGCCGGGCCGCCGTGCGCGCTCCGAGGTCGTGGCTATCAGCCAACTCAGACAGGTCCTCGAACGACACCTGCGCCCAGGCCGGCACCGACTTGAGCCGCCGGTACCAGCGCAGCTCTGCCTGCACGCGGTGCCGCGCGATCCCGTAGATCCAGGCCGACAGGGAGGACTTCTGGGGATCGAAGCGAGCGATGCCCCGCGCGGCGTGGGCCAGTGTTTCGACCACCAGGTCTTCGGCGGCCTCTGCATCGCCCGACAGGCAGGAGATGGCGAAGCGGTGGATGCCAGGCGCGAGCTGATCGTAGAGCGTGGCCCGGGCCTGGCTCGAGCCCGCACGCAGGCCCCGCAGCAGCCCAGCAGCGACCTCTTGGTTGCGTCCCCCCTGCACCCGCACTGGAGCTTCCTCGTCGAGCCCCCCTTCGCCGGAGTCGCAGGGGATCCCCTGCAACGCTCCCGCGTGCTTGTGCAGTTCAGCAGCCCCCGTAGGAACTCCAGGCAAACCGCCATTCCCGTGAAAGAAACTGCGCTAGATCGCGAACTAGGAGGATAGGAGGCTCACCCAGGGATGGCCCTGGAGTGAGTCGGCCGGAGCTGGGCCCGACATCGGGGCGCGCGGCACAGAGCGCGGAAAGGAGGCGATGGCAGTAGGGTACGGCTTGCCACCCGAGGCCGGGCGGCGGTTAGGCCGGCGCGACTGCCCGGGGGACGTGAGCGTGGGCCGGCCATAGCATGAGGCGAGGAGCTGAAGACGATGGACAAGGGACGCTTAGTCGTGTTGGCTGTGTGTCTGTGCACCTGTCTGGCCATCAGTAACATGGCCATCGCCGCGACCATACCGAGCGGCGAGGTGACCTACTGGGACGATCCCATCACTCACTACCTGGCAAACGAGCCGGTCGAGACTGGCTTCGACGTCTTCGGGTGGAACTTCCAGGCCCGGATGGCCGTCGGGTACATAGGTAACCTCGTTTGGGCGCCCTGGAGTGGATGCGCTCCGTGTGAGGGCGACCGCGCCGTAGACGGGTGGATGAAGTTCCAATGGAACGAGGCCTACCTGAGCAACCAGGACGGGGACGATCCCGGCACCCACCTCGACTTCCATCCGTTCGTTGACTGGGGTGGCGCGAACCACGACACCTCCGACGGGGACTGGCAGGGCTCCGGCGCGGTGTGCTCCTGGGAGCAGTCACTCCAGGGAGCCTTTCTGATTCAGTGGACCATGGCAGCAGCTCCTGCGGATGCCCGGTGTATTGTGGGTCAACCGTACGGGTGTGACTGCGCCGTCTGGTACGACGCAGACGGCAAAGAGATCGGTGCGAGCTCCAACGTTGCGCCTGCCGGCGACCGGCTCAAGTGGATCGTCGTGAAGCAGATCGGTCACTGCTGGAGGCAAGGTGAGCCAATGTACTGCAACTACGACAACCCGAACTACTCGCCTGGTCTCGGCGACCCCGGCGGCAGGTAGGTCGCAGAGGTCGGCTTTGCCTCTGAGCCTTGACAGGGCACCGATCGAGGGGAGGCAGGCCAACGGATGGGAGAGCCCCCGGTGAAGCGCGACCCGAGCCGGTCCGACGCTCATAGGACCATGGCCAGGCTGAGGGACGTGCTCTCACAGCCCGAGCTGGAAGTGTTGTTGCTCTTCAGCGTAGAGCGGCTGTCGGAGAGGGAGATCGCGCGCGTGGTGCGCCGGTCCGAGCGAGCCGTCCACTCCATACTGCAGCAGGCGAAGCAGAAGGCGAGAGAGGCGTTGGCGACAGATGGCCCCCGGGAACAACAACGACCGGATCAGGGAGGCGGCTGAGCGCAGCACCCCTCCCCTCTCACCGGAGGTGCGGAAGCGGGCCCTGTGGGCGGTGATGGTCGCCATGCGGCAGAGATCCCCGCTGCGGACCGCGATCTTGGTGGTCCTGGTGCTGCTGGTGCTGGCGGCCGCGGTGTACGTTGTGGTGCGCTGGCTCGCGTGAGCGTGGGCCCTGCCCCGGAGTCGGCAGCGCGCACGCCGTGGGCGGGGGACCAGCGGCCTCGCCCTTGCCAGCCGCTTCCGATGAGAGGAACCCCGGTCAGAGCACTCGTCCTATCGGGCAGTCTCGGTGTCCCTGCGATGATGACCTGCCGCGCCGAGGGGCGATCGTACGCGGTCGCGAGCGTGCACCGGGGGCTCAGCCTGTGGGTCGACTGTCGGCGAGGAACCCCGCTACCAACCTGCGACCTGGGGATTGGGCCGGCCCAACCGGCGTGGAGAACGACAGGAAGTGACCACAGAGACGCCAGGAGCGCTGCTGAAGGCGTTTCGAGTACAGGGCCAGCAACCCATCCTGGCATGGTCGCAGGTTGGTATCGAGGTCGCAATGAACGGCTCGCTTGCTCACCTCGACCCCGCTACCAACCTGCGACCTAGCGACGTTTTCGCACCGGGTCCACCCGTACCAGCCGCAGCTTCGCCTCCTCCCACATTGCGTCCAGGGCTCTCCCAAGGGCTTCAAAGGGCAATCGCCACACCCACCGCCGCGTGCGCATCTTCTCTAAGGCTGCCAATCCTGCCCCCGCTACCACGTCCAGAGAGGACATGCCGTTTTCGCGGCGTGTCCTTTCCTCATTGTAGCGGGTAGCTTTCGATACGTCGCGGCCAGAGAACATTCGCTCCTGGGTCCCTTGGGGTGCCTCCCCGCTCAAATCGTTGGTCGTGGGTACGTTTCGGAGTCCGTTTTCCCCCTCGTGAGGCAGGTCGCCGGAACCCTCCGTGATGGTAGCGGGTATGTTGCGGCCTCGCTGCGGCGCAGGTTCCGCGACGAACTCATCTTGCCCCACGCTCGGCACCACCCAGAAGTGGGCGATCCCCTTCCGGGTGATCGGGTCGAAGTCGAGCACCCGCAGAAACGCCCGAATCAGGGTGCGCTTCTCCTCGACCGTGCCTTCCGCCACCAGCCGCCTGAAGTCGCGCACGACGCCGATCGCCTCTCGCGCAAAGGCCTCCACCCGCTGATCCTGGTTCTGCAGCTCGAGCGCCAACGCTTCCGCGCGCTCCAGCTCCACGATCCCATCCCGCAGCTTCTCGATGCGCCGATCCACGAATTCGCGATTCGTTGCGGTGAGGTTGTCGAGCAGGTTCTCGATCTTCACCTCGATGTCGGCCTTGCGCTGCCGAATCCCGTCGAGGTCAGCTTCGTTGAATCCGCCCAGGCCCGCCATCTCCTGTCGGATCATCTTCTGGAGTCGCTCTTCCCCGCCACGACCAAGGTAGTCCTGAATCAGCCGGCCGATCTGCTCCAGCACCCACCCCTCGATCATCTCCTTCGGAATGGCCGAGCGCAGGCAGCAGGTGTTCCCCTTGGTGATGTGGCCGCCGCAGATGTAATAGGGCGTGCGGATGTTGGAGCCGTCCTTGCGCCGGCGGCCTTTCACCGCGGTGTAGCCCTGCCAGCTGTGGCCGCAGTGTGTGCACCGGATCAGACCGGCAAGCAGGTAGGGCGAGGTGTGGTTGCTGCCAGTCCGGTAGGTGTGGCCGCCGTTGGCGGTCTTGCGCGCCTGGCACTTCGCCCGGCCGGTTCTGGTCCGGCCCAGCGCCGGGGCGATAGTGGCGCGGCACCGCCATCCCCTGCCGGACGCGGTGGAACTTCCCGAAGGAGAGCCGGTTCCATACCATGTCGCCCACGTAGGCGGGGTTGCGCAGCATCTCCCGGATGGTGCTCATGGACCACTTGTCGCCGTGCATTTTCGACCAGTTGCCGCTTCGAGGAGACGGGGTGCCCTGCTGGTTCAGGCGATCGGCGATACTCTTCGCGCCGAGGCCGTGGTGGACATACCAGGCGAAGATGCTCCGCAGTGTCTGCACCCGCTCGGGCGAACTCGGCACCAGTTTGCATCGGTCGCTCTTGCTGAAGGTGAGACGCTGACCACGAGGCACGACGCGAGTGAGGTTGCCGTCCTCGTCCAGTATCTGCTTGCTCAGGTCGTAGTCGTACCGGACGATCATGTCGTACCGGACGATCATAAGGAAGCGGCCGTCGCCGGAGTAGTAGCCGAGATCGTAGCCGTAGGGCGGCTGTCCGCCCGACCACCAGCCCCCGCTGGAGCGCGAGACGAGGCCGCGGATGGTGACCTTCGAGAGCTCCCTGGACTCCTGGCGCGCCTGCCACTGCTTGACCGGCCGCAGCAGGTCGTCGCTGTCGTCACCGTTGAAGCCTTCCGAGACGTAGACTACCTCGACCCCGCCGCGGCGCAGTTGGAACCGGTAGTAGCCGGCCTCGTCGTTGTCGAGTCTTCCGAAGCGCTTGATGTCATAGACCAGCACGTAGCGCCAGGGACATCCCTCAGTTCCGGCATCCGCGATCAGCCTCAGGAAGGCCTTCCGCTCATCGGCGGATGTGCCACTGATAGCGTCATCCACGTAGAAGTCGAGAAGGTCGAAGCCGTGCTCCTGGGCATAGCGTTCGAGCGCCGTGCGCTGGTCGCCGATGGACTGCTCCTGACGATCAGTGGAGCGGCGCAGGTAGGCGACCGCGGGTTGATATGTCTCTCGTGTTCGAGTAGCGATAGACAAGCAGACTCCTCCTTCGGACGGGATTGCTAGGGTCATTCATCGCTTCGCTGGGGGTGCAAAGTCAAGTAGAAGTTGCAGCCTGTTCGGCCGATCCTGCCGCCCTCACCGCCCACACGGCGAGGAGCCGGAGCGCGGTGCTGATGATGAGCTGTTGGGAATCGGTGGCGGGGGTGAAGCGCGGCTCCAGATGAACGGAGCCCGGCTGCTCAGGATTCACGCTGTTGGTCGGAACGGCTTGGGTCGTTGCGGATTCTGGTAGGACGGACATCGCGCGCCTCCTACCATACACATACCGGAGGAGGCGGCGAAGTGCCGCGAGGGCGTCGAGTTCGAGGTCAAGCGCCTGCCGACTCCGGGCAAGGCTGGCGCCCCACAGAGGTGAGGTTAGGTGGTGCCCTTGCCTCGCCGCTACGCGACGGCGTAACCGAGTAGCGCAGCCGTCGCGGTGTCAGGCTTTCAACACCAGGTGATCTACGACGACCTTGGTGCGCGCGAGTCGAAACAGGATAGCACGGCACTGTGTATCATCGATATCTACGAAATTGTGCATGAAGTCGTTGCGGATGAACTTGAACGCGGTTCGGATCTGGGCGCGGAGAACGCGCAAGTGGCTCTCAAGGAGACGACCGCCGTCGCGCAGCCTCAAGATGAACTCTTCGACAAGTGCATCGCCCCACTTCTCGCTGTTGAGGTAGGTCTTGATCTCGTGCTCAAGAGCGACGCATGCTTCACGGACGGCAATGTCGAAGAACGAAAGCCCCAGTAGGCGCTGGACCCGCTGACCCAAGATCGTATGATCACCGGCCGCTTGTGCAAGCGAAGAAGCCGCCTGAGTCCGCCCTGAAGCAGTCACCGCAATCCCTCCGGGCGCGAACTCGGGCCAGAACATGTCATCCTCGCAGTAGTCTTCCAGAGGAGGGAGGCTGAACGCCTGCATGGTGCCGTCACTGCGCTTGAAGTAGAGATCCCCAGCTGGTAGCTCGGACCTATTCACTTCTTCCCACCGACGTGCGTTTACGGCAGACACTCCCTCAACGAATCCTTCGCTCGACAGTTCGAGGAGGTCTTTGTGCCAGATCGCCACGTGGAAGTTGCGCTGGTCGAATGGGTCCTCCCGGTTAGAGCATTTCACACCAACCAGGAAGAGGTTGCAGCGGTCGATATCGTCGATGCTCGTGAAAGAGGTCCCCTGCGGGAACGCCGTAAGCCAGAGCAAGGCAAGATCAGCGCCATGCTCTTCGGGGTACATGGGCCAGTCCGCGTGAATGGCGATAACGCCCTGGGATGTCAGCCCGAAATACCCTGGATGCTTGCGCAATTCGTCCATTCTCATGCTCCTATCGACGTATGCAGTACAGAGCGGGAATGAAGACGCAGACCACCCAGGCCTCAGTTTCGCGAGGCCCGGATGCTCAGCAATATGGAGTTCCAACCCGCCGAATCTGCTAACGGCCTCCAGGTCTGGTGGCCCGACGCTATCGCGGCGTCAACCCACAGCAGAATGTCGATGATCCTTGCTTTGCTCAACGACATCGGAGTTTGGCACCCGGCGCCGATCCTCTCGACGGTATCCGACATTGCAGACTGAAGGTGCTCCAGAAACTCAACATTGTGAAGACCGACAGCGCGCATGGCGTCTGACACGCGCAGGGCTCTGGTAGTGCAGTACTCGACTCGCCAGGGATATCGCGCGGGATCGGGTTCCGCTATCGCCAGCATCTCCCGCACGTAACTGTCAGAGATCGCAACGAGACGAGGCCGCTTCAGGTAGAGCATCTTGCTGGCAGACATGTCCGTGATCCACTTCGCTGCCGTCAGTACCCGATAGCATCGTTCCAGGTCGATCCGGGCCGTTGCATACTCGTCGTCGCTGGACTCCACCAAGTCCGCATCCACAGGAATGCGCGCCAGTTCCTTTATCGGGCCCTGCATGAATGGCGTCCATGCTTTGCGCGGCGAACGAGCGCGCATAGCTCGGTTGGTGGCCGTGAGCAGGTCGGGGTGGAACCGATCTGGTTCTGACGCATGACGGTAGCCGGCGAGGTCGTAGTCGGCATAGGCGTCATGCTCACAGAAGTGGCGAAGCTTCGGCAGGCAATCCTGTACGACCAGGCCTGCGCGCTTTCCGACCAGTTGGAGTCCTTCAGTCATGCGTTCCTCCTTTGGACGGGGCGGTCGAAACCGAAGGCAGTCGAAAAGACTCAGTAGCGCAGGTGAAAATGCGAGGTCAGAGCGGTCCCTCGGCAAGCTCTACGAGCCGCTCTTCCCGTCAGATGGCATCGACGGCGGCATCGCCGTCTCCTCGTCCGAGCCATCATGGTCGCCTGCGAAGCTACTTCTGCCAGGGCAGCTTGGGAGTAGTGAGTTTCGGTGCGGACGAGGTGGGAATGCCCAACTCCTTCCGCCGCTTCTTCACGAGGCCGACCAGTAACTCCAAGTCCCATCCCTCTTCCTGCGCCCATGCCCGCAGAACGGCCATCACCGGCACGCCCTTTGTCGCCCTAGCCAACCACTCAACCGTCTCGGGATTTGGCCCCTCAGTCATATTGGCTCCTCTCGGTCGTTAGCAGACTCCCAGCCTAACTTTCTGGTGCCTACTTATTGGCAGTACAAGCCACCCTTACCTGCTCCCGATCGGCACGCGTCCATTACAGTCAACCTTCCAGGCTTGCCCAGCCGACGTGCAAGTCGATGAGGACATTGGCATCAACCACGCACGCCGACGGGGAATCCCGCATGCTTCTCCCCTTCCGTGCGTGTGAACTCTCCCAGTGATCTGCCCAGCAGCTCGGCCCCGCGGGACTCGGTGATCAGATCCTCCGCCAGCGCGCGCAGCACCAGACGCGTGAGGCGCTGTGGCTCCTCGGAGGGATAGGGATCTCCAGGCTCCTCTGCGTGCCACCCTTGCTGGCGGAAGTACCGGAACAGACTCGTGGCCGCGGACGGCGAGATCAGTCCCAGGTCTTTTGCCCGGTAGACCCAGGCCTGCATGCTCAGCCCGTACTTGTGCTTGAGCAGATGTAGCTCGTAGGCCCCGAGTCGGCGTCGTCCCTGGCCGAGTTCGAGTTTCGCCGCCTGGGCGGGCACCAGCAAAGCCCCGGCAAAGCGGTTCGCGGCGCGCTCCTTATCGATGGCGTCGGGGACCTCGAGGATCAGGTGGCCCAGTTCGTGCGCCAAGCTGAAGCGCTGACGGTCACCTGGCTTGCCTTCCGCGACCGCCATCACCGGCTCGGTGTCGTCGACGTGGCAGAGCATGGCATCGAACTTGGCCGAACCATCTACGACGCCGACCTTGATGCCCCGGTCCTCCAGCACTTCGCAGAGGTTCTCGATGGGGTCAAGTCCAAGCTCCCAGACCTGCCGCAGCTCGAATGCCACCTTCTCCACCTGGTCCAGCGAGTCCACTCGGCGGTTCAGATGCTCCGGGAAGCTGAAGCGCAGCACCTGACCCACGATGGTCTCTGCCTCAACGTAGCGCTCCAGCCATTCCTGCACACGCGCCGCCAGCGCGCTCTTCTGCTTGGCCGGTAGCGACTTGCGGCACCGGAACGCAGATGCAGAAAACTGGATGTTCGTGGGCCGGAAGAAGTACTCGGTTTTCACGCCAAGCTCTCGTGCCAGGCCCAGCAGCACCGAGGAGCCCGGCATGTCGAGCCCTCGCTCGTACTTCGAGATGGCCATCTTGCTGACACCGACGCGGGCGCCGAGCGCCTCCAGGCTCAGGCCCGCCGCCCGCCGCGCGATCTTCAGCCCCTCTCCAATCATTCCCTCGCTCCTCTCCCGTCAGTTTACATTCTACCATACATGCCATATTATGTAAACCGCAGCCGCGACGAAGCGCAATCAGAACATTCTTCTCCTAATCGAAGGTTTTGGCAGAAAGCTTCGATTATGCCCTTGAGATGCACGGTCTACCGTGGTATGCTCTTGGCGGAGGGCAGCGATGGAAGAGACGTATTACGCCATGAACCCCTGGTGGGAGGGGCGGACGCCGGAAACCGGCATACCGCGGCCCGAGTACCTTTCTCAGCTCCGGGCCGCCCTCTCTCGCAAGCAGGTCGAACTGGCCATAGGAGGGCGGCGCGTCGGCAAGACCACACTCATGAAGCAACTCGTCGCCCAGTGCCTGGAGGACGGCGTTCCGCCTCGCGATGTCCTGTACCTGGGGCTTGACCATCCGCGACTTCTGGGGACTCGCATATCGGAGCACCTGCGGTTCTTCCGATCGCTTTTCCGGCACGAGCGAACTCGCAAGCTCTGGCTCATCTTCGACGAAGTCCAGGAGAGCCCCGACTGGGAGAGCGAGCTCAAGTCTCTCTACGACCTGGAGAACGTGAAGCTGGTCTGCACCGGCTCCACCGCCGCTTTACTCGCGAGCCAGGGCGGCAAGCTGACCGGGCGACAGACCTTGCTCACCGTCTATCCCCTGAGCTTCCAGGAGTTCCTGCGCTTCCGCGGCTATGAGTTCAGCCGGGCAGAGGACTACCGATTCGTCTCTGCGGCCGAGGAATACCTGGAGACCGGCGGCTATCCGGAGCAGGTGCTCGACCCCTCGGACATCTATCTTGCCCAATTGCTTCAGGACATCGTCGCCCGCGATCTGGTGCGCCTCGGACGCATTCGCCGACCGGAGTTGGTCCAGGACTTGCTTAGGCTGCTGGCCGCCGGCGCCGGGACCCGCACCAGCTATAACCGGCTGTCCAAGTCGTTGGGAGTTTCGGTAGATACGGTCAAGGACTACCTGTCATATCTGGGCGAAGCCTACCTGGTGAGGGCGCTTGAGAAATGGACGACTTCGCACACGGAGCGGGTCTACGCACAGCGCAAGGTCTATCTCCTGGACACCGGGTTCAAGTCGTTGCTCACTGGAAAGGGCGACCTGGGAGCCAAGGCGGAGACAGCGGTGTTCGTTGACTTCGTGCGGCGCGGGGTGTCAGCCGGAGGCGGACAAGTCCTGGGTTACTATGCCGAGAGCGAACGCGAGATGGATTTCGTCTTCGGGAGTCACAGTTCGCCGACCGCGGTAGAAGTCAAGTACGAGGACAGCTTCAACTGGGAGGATCGGCGCTTCGACGGCGTGCGGCTCTTCCTCAAGCGATTCCCTGCCTGTCGCAAGGTCACCGTCGTCACTCGAGATGCGACCGGTGAAGTCGAAGTCGGGCGTGCCCAGGTGACGGCA
>Ga0315284_10008431_pt1 | contig 14722 bp, 5 predicted proteins | sample YL17G09_16_MG_FD_203696 | JGI IMG/M metagenome (GOLD analysis project Ga0315284, IMG submission 203696) | Sediment microbial communities from Yellowstone Lake, YNP, Wyoming, USA - YL17G09_16 | ecosystem: Environmental > Aquatic > Freshwater > Lake > Sediment | place: USA: Wyoming | collected... | reverse complement strand
AATAGGAGAGCGCAAGAAAGGCCGGACCCCAGCCGGCAGACACCAGTGGGGTCCGGTGCAAGAGGAGCCCGACGGACGCCCCCTGCTATTTCATTATACGACAAGGGGGGTCGGAAACTGAAGGCCCTCTCATGTCTGGGAATCTCTCGAAGGTTATCCCAGGCAGCTCAGCCTCACAGCTTTCTCCAGACCTCCAGCCTTGGCCCCGACGACTGCGCGTTCGAAAGCACGCAAGGGTCGTGGCAGTGCCTGGCGCCCCTCGGTGATGCGAGGTCGAGAGACCGGTCCCCGTCGCTGAGAGTTGCCGAGTGCTTCTGACACGAACCTGTCCGGACTGACTCTGAGGGCATAGTTCAAGCCTCGATGCAGGAAATCCCTGACAAGGGGGCATGCGGTGCTTGGTAGACGGAAGCTGGTTTCGGCGGTAAGTGCTGCCGCTGTCATTGCATTAGCTGCGGCGCTACTAGTCAAGTTCGTACTGCTTGGTCCCTCCCCCGCCGAGGCCTCCTTCACTACCTTGTCCGTTATCTCCGGCACCGTGGAGGTCCGAGACGAGGGCGCCAACGATTTTCGCCCAGCCGTCGACGGCGAGACCCTGGAGGTCGGTGACATCGTGCGCACTGGGTCAGAGGCCCGCGCGGTCATCACCTTCTTCGAGGGAAGCACCGTGGAGATGGAGCCAGAGACTGAGTTGACGATGCAGAAGCTGGAGGGTGAAGAGGAGGGCGGATTCCTCACCCGCATGGGCCAGTCGATGGGGGTAACCTGGCACCGGGTAGTGGATCTCGTCGACCCCAAATCCCGCTACGAGGTGGATACGCCTGCCGCCACGGTAGGCGTCCGGGGGACTCTGTTTCAGGTCCAGGTGGAAGCCGACGGCACCACCGCCGTGGAAGTCTTCGAGGGTCGGGTGGCAGTGACGGCGCAGGGTGTTGAGAAGATCGTGGAGGAGGGCACGGGCACCCGGGTAAGGCCCGGCGAGCCAGCCCAGGAGTCATCCCCCTTGCCTGCGCCCCCAGGCACGCTGGAGTTCGAGCTGGGGTCAGCCGCCGTCCTGCTCGTCGTGACCCCGTTGTCGACCGCTGCCGGACTCGTGCCTCCGGCCTACCCCATCAACCAGGAACCAGGGACGAGTGCCTCCACGCCCGCTGACGAGCCTGAGACTGTGCGGTTCCGGCGGGTGGTTCGGGGCACCTACGAGGCGTTTCTGTTCGGGTTAAGGCCTGGCACCTATCACCTGAACGTCGTAGCGCACAGCGCCGGCCAGGTGGCCTGCCAGCGACGCATCGAGGGCACCGTGGACGAGGATGAACAATGGGTCGTCTCGATCAACGTGGAAGAGGACGGAGGGCGCATCTTGGGTTGCTCCATTGGCGAACCGCACCTCACCCTACAAAAACCTAAGGCCGCGCTGGTTGTAAGGGATTCCCTGCTGGCTCGCCTTCCTCCGAGGCCTACGCCGATGGCTTGGGCGCCCTCGCCCGCTCCTTCTCCCGCGCGGACGCCAGCGCCCAAGCCGGTCGGGTCCCCGACTGCTCACGCTGGGCTCATGCCCACGCCTGTGCACGAGGTGCTGGGAACAGCGATGGCGCCCAGCCCCAGCCCCCCGCCTGCGCTCTTTCCCACGACCGAGCCTCCGACAGGTGTTCCTACGTCTACCTCGCCGACCGCCGCGCCGACCCAGACAGGGGCGCCCACGTCTACACCTAGGCCCGCAGCTGCCAGGACATCGACGCCGCTGCCCACCGACACGCCGACCAGCACCAACACACCGACGCCGACCAACACCAGCATACCGATGCCGACGGATACTGCTGTGCCGGTGCCCACGAGCACCTACACACCCACGCCCACCGACACGCCAGCGCCGACGGCAACCAGTACCCACACACCAACACCAACCGACACGCCAGCGCCGACGCCCACCGATACTGCCACGCCTACACCGACCGATACTGTCGTACCGATGCCGACCAGCACCTACACACCCACGCCCACCGACACACCAGCGCCGACGCCCACCGATACTGCCACGCCTACACCGACCGATACTGTCGTACCGATGCCGACCAGCACCTACACACCCACGCCCACCGACACACCAGCGCCGACGCCGACTGATACTGCCACTCCTACACCGACCGATACTGTCGTGCCGGTGCCGACCAGCACCTATACACCCACGCCCACCGACACACCAGCGCCGACGCCGACTGATACTGCCACTCCTACACCGACCGATACTGTCGTGCCGGTGCCGACGAGCACCTATACACCCACGCCGACCGAGACGCTGACGCCGACCCCAACATCTCCGCCCACGGCGACCAATACAAGTACGCCTACACCCACCGACACCAGCACGCCGACGCCAACTGACACTGCCACGCCCATGCCAACCAGCACCTACACGCCGACGCCGACAGCCACTCCAACCGCAGGCCTCGGCGCGACGGTTCAAATTGGCTCGGAGTCAGCGCCGCCAGGCGAGAACGTGACGGTACGTTTGGAGGTCCTAGATGTGCCAGAGCCCGGCCTCGGCGCCTACACCGTCAACGTCAGCTATGACCCGGCCATCGTCGATCCGACGGGTTGTGTGCCGGACCCCGGCAATGTGATAGGCAGCGACCTACCCTGCAACCTTAACTGGGAACGGAACGACGTTAACCCCGATACGGCCCGTATCGGCGGCTTTCAGATGTCTGCAGGGCTTACCGGGACGGTCGCGCTGGCTGACATCACATTCGAGTGCATCGGGGTCGGAACCAGCAACCTGGCGTTGACCGTGGTGGAGCTGACGGACACGAGCGCGGCAAACATACCGCGTGTCACCGCCAACGGCTCAATTGTCTGCAGCGTGGGGCCCACCAACACGCCAACCGCGACAGCGATGCCCACCAGGACGCCGACAGCCACTCCAACCGCAGGCCTCGGCGCGACGGTTCAAATTGGCTCGGAGTCAGCGCCGCCAGGCGAGAACGTGACGGTACGTTTGGAGGTCCTAGATGTGCCAGAGCCCGGCCTCGGCGCCTTCACCATCGACATCAACTATGACCCGAGCATCTTGGAACCGGTCGACCTGGGGCTCAACCACTGCATCCCGAACCCCAATGTCGTGTCGGGTCTAACCGTGATCTGCAACCTCTACCGGGATAGCGATGACATCAACCCTGATACGATTCGCATCGGTGGCTACCAGATCAGTCCGGGGACTGTGGGCGACGTGGCTCTGGCCGATATCACATTCCAGGCAATCGGTGAGCCGGGCCTTTGCAGCGACCTAACCTTCCCTGGGGGAAAAGTCGTTGAGCTGACCGATACGAATGGGGCAAACATACCGTATCACGTCGAGAACGGCTCCATCTGCATCGCCAATGGAGCCATGTTGATGAGTACCGCTTCGTTTGAATCGGGGCAGATTCCAGAGGGCCTGTGCGTAGAGATAAACGCCAGTGGGGCCAGCAACGCTGTGAACGATTCTGCCGGCATGGAGGAGACAGGTTCGCCCGGCGTGAGCTACACCGCCGAGTACGTGTCTTCACCTGCCCAGGCTGAGATTGACATCACGATGCCGCTGGCTGGCTCCGGTCGCGCCGACGGTGGCGCCGCCGCGGGCTGGATGTGGTGGGCGACTCTGTGCAGCCTGGTCGCGGGAGCCGCGGTAGGCGAACTCGCGCTCGCCATCGTCAAGGGGAGACGCCACAGCAACTAGGAAAACTGAAGAGAGGGGCGCCAGTCTCTCCTGTACCCACAGGTCACGCCGGTCGCCCGTTCTTTGCCGACTGTGGCGGCAGGCCATCACCGGAACAGTGACTCAGGCGTCCTCCGCCTGCCGGAGGCGAAACAACGAGGCCAGCTCTTCCTTTCCCTTGATCCTGAACTCCCCCAGCGGCTCGCTGGTCAGGTTCCCCTCTATCAGACCGTGAGTCTCGGATCCCACCCAGACCTCGCCGGCGGGGGCCATCCCACAGATGTGCGCCGCCAGGTTCACACAGTCGCCGATGGCCGTATACTCGAGGCGCCCCATGGAACCGACGTTCCCTACCAGGGCTTCGCCGGTGTTGACGCCGATGCCGAAGCCGCTCGCCGCCAGCACCGGGTCCGCTTCCTCCAGCCGCTCAAGCTCTGCTGCCGCGGCGAGCGCGGCGCGGCAGGCCCCCAGGGCATGATCGGGACAATCTTGGGGGGCATTCCACAGCGCCATGATGGCGTCGCCGCCGAACTTGTTGACCATACCGCCGTGCGCGACCACCTGTCCGATGATGACGCCAAAGCAGCGGTTGATGTATTCCGCTACCTGGGAAGCTGGTCGGCGTTCGGAGAGAGAGGTGAAGCCTCGAAGATCGGCGAACAGGATAGTCACCACGCGCAGCTCACCGCCCAGGCGCAGTTCTCCCCGATCTGCCCGCTCGATGAGTTCGGCCGCCACCTGCGGAGAGATGTAACGTCCAAATAGCTCTCGCACCTCCCGGCGGGAGGTGGACTCTGAAGTGATCCGGTGGGCCAGGCCGACGGCGTAGAGCAGAACGACAAGGGCAAGTGGGTTGAGGAGTGGCAGCACCCAGCCGCGGTCAAAGAGGGTCCAGATGCTGAGTGCATACGCGATCCCCAGTCCGAGCGTTGCAGCCAGGCCCCAGCGGAGGTTGAGCCTGGGGAGGGCCAGGGCCGAGATCGCTCCCAGCAGCAACATGCTGAGCAGGGTAGCGTTCGCGCCCGCCTCCCCCAAAAAGCGGCCCCGTAGCAAGGTATCCAAAGCGTTGGCGTGCAAGTAGACGCCGGGGAGCGGAGCGGAGGTGATCGGCGTCAGGTGGCGGTCGCCTGTCCCCGTGGCCGTTTCCCCTATCAAGACGATCTTGCCCCGGACGACGGCAGGATCGAAGATGCCATCGATCACATCGCGGTAGGAGAGGAAGCGAAAGCGCTCCGCTCCACCCACGTAGTTGACGCGCATGGCATCGCCCTCGGTCAGGGGAACATCGCGACCCGCCAACCTCACGCTCCCCCTGGCCAACGCGAGGTCCTCAGGTGGCGTACGAGAGAAGTGCAGGGACAGCGCGGCGACGGCCAGGGCGGGATATTCGTGGCCGGCAATATCACGGACGGCGAGCGGCACGCGGCGTACGACACCATCGGCGTCTTCCGGACAGAGGATATGGGCAAGACTGGAGGACGCTTCTCTTAGCGCCGGGGGCGGTTCCATGGCCACGCCGAGGGTCAGTGTGCCGCCTTCTCTGTCGAGAGGCCCGAGGCCCGCCACGGCCAGCACCACGTTCTCTCCCGAGATGCTTGCTGCCAGCGCCTCGTCTCCTTCGGACTCTTCCAGGAAGAGCAGGTCTACGGCCACGACGCTCGCCCCAGCTTCGCGCAGGTGGTCGATGGCGGCGGCGTGCAAGGAGCGCGGCCAGTCGCCCAGGCGGCCGAAGGCCTGCAGGGTCTCGTCGTCTATGCCGACGACGACGATGTTGGGCGAGCCGTCCTGCTCCTGGAAGAGCCGGTCGGAGAGGGCCCACTCCCAGGACTGGTAGGGCTTCACGGCCCACACGAATAGGGAGAAGGCGACGGCCACGGCCAGGATCAACAAGGCCGCGGTGCGCCGTCGCGCTTCCCGCCGGCTGCGGCCACGGAGAGCGGCCAGACTACGTGTTACCAGCAACATCCGTCTGTCTCGCAGAGGATTGGGGGGCACCACTTGGGAACCAGGAGTCTGCACTCCTCCCCAGGATGGTCATGGTAAGGGTATTGACTGGGGCACCGCAAGACAAGTAGCGCCCGGGACGTTCGTGCTCGATCACCACCCGACTCGCGGGGAGCCCGTCTACTCTTCGACAGGGCAGGAAGTCCTTAGAGCCTATCCTTTCGCTTCTGAGCAAGAAGAGTCGCTCCCAACATGACGACCACAAAGCCCGCAAGCGCTCCTCAGTGCATCCAGGGGAGGTTATCGAATGCGCTTTGGTTGACCTGCTCCCATGAACGCTACCACACTCTATGTTAGTGTGACCATGGCCTGCAGGGCCGAACCGAGACGGAGGTAAGGCAAGATCAGATTGCAGGCGCTGTGCCTCTTGACAAACATGGAATACGTGCTAGACTACGGGTAGGCTGCTTCCAGACGTACTGCGCGTAGTTGCTTGGACTTCTGATTCGATCCCCGCCGGGCCGCGATCCAGGGCAGGGAGATCGCTATGTCGTCCCGATGCGAGGGGCGGTCTTGACTATGGTGGTAACAGTGGAGACCGAGAGTTCGCCGCCGGCCTAAGTAATATGTTCCGAAACCGTCACCCGCCGGGTGCCGGTTTTGTTCTATTGTGAAGGAGGGTCAGGGTTAGAGGAACGTTCTGAGAGAATAGGAGAGCGCAAGAAAGGCCGGACCCCAGCCGGCAGACACCAGTGGGGTCCGGTGCAAGAGGAGCCCGACGGACGCCCCCTGCTATTTCATTATACGACAAGGGGGGTCGGAAACTGAAGGCCCTCTCATGTCTGGGAATCTCTCGAAGGTTATCCCAGGCAGCTCAGCCTCACAGCTTTCTCCAGACCTCCAGCCTTGGCCCCAAGAACTGAGCAACCCCGCTGACATGCATGGGCACCCTATCCTGTGCCGGCACGGCATCGCTGTGCGGGCGGGATGACGCGCTGATGATGCCCAACATGACGGATCTGCCACGGTGGCGGCAGTAGTCTCTGGAGATGCACGATGCGTACTCGAGACGTGGCGCGACTACTCTCTCTTGGGGCACTGCTTGTGGTGGCGGTCATAGCGATCGCACTAGGCGATCATTTCTTCCCGGCAGCGCAGGGAGCGAGCACTACGAATCCCCTGGCGGCCCCGCTCACAAATCCGACACCCGCGGTCATAACGGAGCAGTTGCCAGGAGCGGCTGTCCCCTCAGAAAAGGGCCATCCTAAGCTGGATTCCACTCTGGCGATGCTCAGCGAGGCCTACAGCAGAGGGGGCCAGGGAGAAGCGCAATCTGAGGCAAGACGGTCGCTCACGACAGTGCAGAGCGGGAGAGTGCGGGTGATCATAGAGGTTGTGGAAGGGCGCGAGGGAGAGGCGGCAGAACTAGTGGACATCTTCAACTCCACAGTGGAGGGCCGCTATGCCAACCTTGTTCAGGCGTTGGTCCCCATCGAGGCGTTGGAGGCCGTAGCCAACGCGGACTGGGTATCCTTCGTGCGAAACCCGCTGCCCTTTTCCGCCGCAGTGACAAGCGAGGGGGTCGCGCTGATTAACGCCGACGACTGGCATGCCGCCGGCCTGACCGGGGCGGGCATCAAGGTTGCGGTGGTTGATCTTGGATTCCAGGGCTACGCTTCCCTGCTGGGCACGGAACTGCCCGGCTCAGTCGTCACACACTCCTGCCGCGCTGACGGCGATATCACGGGCGGGGGCGAAGTCCATGGCAAGGCCGTAGCCGAGGTCGTCCATGATGTGGCGCCCGACGCCCCACTGTACCTGGTGAACTTTGGTACAGAGGTCGAACTCGCGACCTGCGTGGATTGGCTGGCGGGGCAAGGGGTCAAGGTCATCAACCACTCAGTGGGCTGGTTCGGCACCGGTCCCGGGAACGGCACGGGAGTGATCAACGATATCGTCGCTGACGCGGTCGCGACCCACGGCATCTTCTGGGCCAACTCCGCGGGCAATGCGGCGCAAATGCACTGGATGAACATCTGGTGGGATCCGGACAGCAACGGCTGGCACAATTTCGCTACCAGCGACGAAGGAAATGCGATCTACGTCGCTGGTGCGGACGAGCCGGTCGTCGCGGTGCTGAAGTGGGACGACCCCTTCGGCGGCTCCGCAAACGACTACGACCTCTTACTGTACCCCTCTTCCGGAGGGGATCCTGTCTGTTGGTCGGCCATGTGGCAGGACGGTGACGACGACCCCGTGGAATGGTTCGGATGCGTGCCGGGGGCAGCCGGCAACTACTATCTGGCGATCAAGCGCTGGTCTGCCAACGGACTGGCCAAATTCCACCTCTACAACTTGTATCAGAACCTTGAGTATCAGACAGCCGCCAACAGCCTGCTCGAGCCGGCGGACAGCCCGAACGTGGTAGCCGTGGGCGCGGTTCGTTGGAGCAGCCCCAGCACCATCGAAACGTTCAGCTCGCGGGGGCCGACGGACGACGGCAGGATCAAGCCCGATATCGTGGGCCCTGACGGCGTGAGCAACTACACGTACACCAGCTTCTATGGGACTTCCGCCGCCTCTCCTCACGTGGCCGGCGCCGCCGCTCTGGTGAAGGGCGCCTATCCTGCCTATACGCCCGCTCAGATCGCTTCGTTCCTCACGGGCGCACGATGCGTCGATCTGGGCTCCGCGGGGAAGGACAACACATTCGGTTGCGGGCGGCTGGACTTGGGCTCACCCCCTGTCACCCCTACCCCCACTCCTACGCTCACACCCACACGCACGCCAACTCCTACGCCCACACCGACCCGCACGATCACACCCACGCCTACGGGCTCGCCTACGCCCACACCGACCCGCACGATCACACCCACGCCTACGGGCTCGCCTACGCCCACACCGACCCGTACCAACACACCCACGCCTACAGGCTCGCCCACGCCAACCCGCACACCGACGGCGACAGCAACAGCAACCCCTACAGATTGCACGGCAACCCTCAGCATCGGCTCCGGTAGCGTGGCGCCAGGCGGAGACATCACGGTGCGGTTGAAGCTGGCTGGAATATGCGAGCCGGGCCTCGGCGCCTTCACCATCGACGTCAGCTATGACCCGGCTGTTCTGGCGCCCGTGGCCTGCACCGCCAACCCTGAGGGCACGGTGGACACAGCGTTCTGCAACCCTGCCTTGGGACCCGACACGATCCGGGTGGGCGGATTCTGCATTTCTTGCGGGGTCACGGGGCAGATTGCCCTGGCCGACATCACCTTCCACGCCGTCGGCGCTTCCGGCTCCCAGACCCCCTTGACGATACCGCCGCCCGAGGTTGCGGACTGCCTTACCAACGCGATTGAAGTCACCCCTGTGCCCGGCAACATCACCATCGGGATATGCGGGGATGTCAACGGCGACGGCAGGGCGAGCATGGTGGACGCGATGCTCATCGCCCAGTGCGTGGTGGGCCTCATCGAGTGCTCTACCCTCGATCAGTGGGCTGGCGACGTGAACTGCGATGGCAAGCTCGGCATGGTCGATGCCATGCATGTTGCGCAGACGGTTGTGGGCCTTGTCCCTGGCCTGAATTGTTGCGCCTGTTCTGGCGATGTCTGCCCGCTTGTTCGAGCGGGTAGACACGCTTAGGAGGAGTGACTAGCGGATAACCTGATACCTGTGGGATTGCCTCAAGCAAGGCGACGTATGGCTCCCGCCGTTCTCGAAAGGAGCGAAGAATGAAAAACAGAGGTCTGAGAAAAGCATGGGGGATTCTCCTCCTTCCTGTGGCGGCACGGCATCGCTGTGTGGGTAGCACAACACACCGATGATGCCCAACATGACGGACCTGGCACGGTGGCGACACTAGTCTCCGGAGGTGCACGATGCGTACTCGAGATGTGGGGCGACTACTCTCTCTTGGGGCACTGCTTGTGGCGGCGGCGGCAATCGTCGCGACAGTGCTGATGGGTGAACGGCCAAGTGCTACCGCCGCGCCTCCCAACCCAGAGGCGACAGCGAGGGAGTACCTGAGGAGAGTCTTCCAAGAACGCGGAATCCCGCCGGCCACGCTGGATGGCACACCCTACGCCCGCATCTACTTCGGCCACGAATGCGCGTACGACCTGGACATGCAGATACAGGTCGGCGACCCCCCGGTCTGCACGATCAACCTGTTTGACCCTGACGATCTGCCCTGCGATGGCAGCCCAGGGTACTTCTGGCCCAGCCTCAGCGATTGTGCCGGCTACCTGCCGCCGACGGTTTCGGTGCCCTGGCGCCTCGAGGTCAAGGATGTGTACACGGAGTACGTGGGCCAGGTCGACCAGTACTACATCGACTCAGGCGACAAACGGTACCTTGGGTCCAATCTCCCGCTGGCAATACCCGACGATAACACCTTTGTCTATTCAACGATTGACGGCACTCAGTACAACGTATGCGGAGACGCCAACTCCAGCGGCGGCGCCACCATGGTCGACGCCATGCTAACGGCCCAGTGCGTGGTAGGGCTGGCAGACTGCTCCGGCCTCGCCTCGTGGGCCACCGATGTCAATTGCTCCGGCGGCATCATGATGGTGGATGCCATGCTCATCGCGCAGAAGGTGGTAGGCCTTGTCCCTGGACTGAATTGTTGCGGATAACCAAAGGAGGTGCGCCATGTCCCCAGCCCGCTGGTTCAGGTGAGCGGGCGCAGGCAAAGCGGATGATTGATGGTTAACCTAGTACTGACGGCATTGACTGAAGTGCAACCCGGTACGGCTCCCGCCGTTCTCGAAAGGAGAGAAGAATGAAAAACAGAGGTCTGAGAAAAGCATGGGGGGTTCTCCTCCTGGCTGTGATGGCATGCATCGCCGTTGGCGTGCTCCTGCCGCTGCGCGGCACTCAAGCTGGGGACGGCGCCACCGTCCGCATCGGCTCGGGGTCGGCAGCAGTGGGCAACAACGTGACGGTGCGCCTGGATATCCTGGATGTGCCGGCCCCCGGCCTGGGTACCTTCAACATCGACATCAACTATGCCCCAGGCATCCTGGAACCTGTCGACCTCGGGCCCAACCACTGCGTTCCGAACCCCAATGCAGTGTCGGGACTGACCGTGCTCTGTAATCTCACCTGGGACAACGATAACGTCAACCCCGACACGATCCGCGTCGGCGGCTTCCAGTTCCTTCCGGGAACTGTTGGCGATGTGGCTCTGGCCGACATCACATTCCAGGTCGTCGGGGCCGGCTGCAGTGATCTCAGTCTGAACGTAGTGGAACTGACGGACACGAGCACGGCAAACATACCGCATGTCGTGTCTAACGGCTCAATCGGCTCGGTCGGCGCAGTATGCGGGCCCACGCCAACGCCTACCAAGACGCTGACGCCAACGCTGACGCCGACGCTGACGCCGACGTTGACGCCGACGCCGACCAAGACGCTGACGCCTACACCCACGAAGACGCTGACGCCAACGCCGACCAAGACACTGACGCCGACGCCGACCAAGACGCTGACGCCAACGCCGACCAAGACGCTGACGCCAACGCCGACCAAGACGCTGACGCCAACGCCGACCAAGACGGCGACGCCAACGGCGACCAACACGCCGACGCCAACTGCGACACCTTGCGACGGCCCCTGCCCGACGGCGACCCCGACAGCGACCTATACGCCGGTCCCGCCGGCTGAGCACCATCGGCCGAGCGCGGACACGCCGACACCCATCGTGCCCACGGCTACCCCAGCGGCGCCAGTGACGCCGACGCCTGTTCAAGAGGTGGCCCCCATCGTGATAGCGCCGGCGCCACCCTACGGAGGTGCGGCACCAGAGCTAATTGCACCAGCCACGGGATCGGGGTCCGGCAAGAGCGCGACGGCTAGCTGGGCGTGGTGGGCTGCCCTGAGCAGCCTCGCCGCAGGAACAGCGATATCCGGGCTGGCTGTGGTGGCCATGCGAAGGAGGCGCCACAGCAGATAGTGGAGAGCCGAATCACAACGGGGTGCGACGTGTAGCCAACAAGGCTCGTTGAGCCAGCCGCAGGTGCGGCGCGCAACGAGCAAGTGGGTATTTGGTCTAAGCCTGTTGGTGGACAGGCACGGTTGTTCTTGCCTGCGGCTGATGGACCGCATGGCGTTCACACGGAGGTAGGAAGATGCTACGACGGTTCTGGGGATCCTTGGCCTTATTCGCGATCATTGTCGCCGTTATGCTGGCGATTGCCCGTCCCGGCGGCTCCGGCAACCACGAGACCTCAGCCCACACGAACACCGGCAGCCCACACATGGAGATCGACCTGGTGAAGGACGGCACCGGGTGGTGCAACCCGGTTGACAGCACCGCGAGCAGGGCGGCCGACAACACCCCGTACCAGGTCGCTATCTGCCTGACCGACTCGCCCGCGGCACCGGCAGGCTTCAACTTCGAAGTGGTCTACGACGAGGCGTTGAACACCTGTACCAACGTAACCACCATACCTGGCGCCTCTTTGGACGACAACCCCGACGCCAACGCCGGGACAACCACCTTCTCCACCCCTGGCCTGGGCACCGGCTGGGACTGCAGCGACTATGACCTCTCTGAGCCGGTGTGCGACCTGAGCGGCAGCATGGGCACGGCCTACATGTCCTGCATGAGCGCCGCGGGCACGTTAACGCTGCCCTTTGGCTCAGGGGTCTCGGCACCCCTCGCAGTGTTGAACCTCAAAGCGGCGAATGTGGGGGTAGACAACCTGGCGCTACAGAACGCGGCGGTGTTCGACGCGGACGTCAACGCTATCATCACAAGCTGCGCCAACCCAGCCGGAGCGTGCCAGGGCGCGACCGAGACGAAGACGGGTGCTGCGACGAGCGTGCCCACCAGCACGCCGACAGCTACCCCCACGCCGATCTTGGCAACGCCGACGAACACGTCGACGCCTACCGTCACCAACACACCAACCATCACCCCCACGCCGACGGGCACTGGCAGCGCACACATGGAGATCGACCTGGTGAAGGACGGCACCACGTGGTGCAACCCGGTTGACACCACCGCGAACAGGATAGCCGACAACACCCCGTACCAGATCGCTATCTGCCTGACCAACTCGCCCGCACCACCGGCAGGCTTCCAGTTCGAAGTGGTCTACGACTCGGGGTTGAACACCTGTGACCCGAACGTAGCCACCGGGGCTGGCACCTCTTTGGACGACAACCCCGACGCCAACGCGGGCTCAACCACCTTCTCCACCCCTAGCCTGGGCACCGGCTGGGACTGCAACGTCGGCGATCTCCCTGAAATTGAGCCGCTGTGCGACCTGGGCGGCAGCATGGGCAGGGCCTACATCGCCTGCATGTGCACCTCGACGGGCTGCGCAACCCTGCCCTCTGGCGCAGGGGTCTCGGCCCCCCTCGCAGTGTTGAACCTCAAAGCGGCGGCTGCGGGCGTAGACAACCTGAAGATAGAAAACGCGGCGGCGTTCGACGAGAACGTCGACGCTATCATCACAAGCTGCGCCGCCCCAGCCAACGCGTGCGTGGGCGCGACCGAGACCAAGACCGGGGGGACCGCGCCAACGCCGACGGCTACGCCGCCACCCCCCACGGCGACAGCGACGCCGTGGGCCACATCCACGCCATATGCAGCAGGCACCATCTCCGGCACCGTAGCCGGCGCCTCGTCGACTCCCGTGGCTGCAGTTATGGTCACCGCCCAGCAGATGGTTCCCCACGATATGTTTGCGGATCCGTTTCCGTTCCCCCCTATTCCCCACGGCCTGTTCACCAACACTTCGACCGCGACCGACGAGCCGGCAGAACCTCATCCCTGCGCCGACATCGGAGCGGCTGTGTGGGCGACCTTCACCGTGCCAAGCAGCGGCACCGTCGTCGTCGACACCGAAGGTAGTGAGTACGACTTTGATACAGCTCTGGCTGTCTATACTGGCGCCTCTCTATCCAACCTGGCCTTTGTTGGCTGCGATGACGATGGCGGCACGGGGATGCTCTCCAGGGTTTCCTTCTTTGCGAGCGCCGGAACCACGTACCGCATCCAGGCTGGAGGGTTTGATGGGGAGACGGGCCTCCTCCGGTTGAACGTCAGCCTGACGGGCGAAATGCCAACAAGCGTGACGAGCATTCCCTGCTGCGCAATCGGTTCCGCAGGAACGGAGGCCGACGGCTCCTACACGATTGCCGGTCTTCCCGGCGGCAACTACATGGTCAAAGCTGAGGCGGACGGGTACCTCCGGGAGTACTACGACGGCGCGCGCGACCGCGATGACGCCACTCCCGTCTCAGTCGTCCCGGCACAGAACACCCCCAACATCAACTTCAGCCTTGACCTGGAGGGAACCATCTCCGGTCTGGTGACGGACGCGCAGGGCAATCCGCTGGCCGACTGCGACGTCTTTGCCGATGCTTGGGACGGTGACGGTACCTGGGGCGACGGGTGGACGGACTCTAACGGCACCTACCTTATACACGGCCTCGCCACTGACGACTACCGCGTAGAGGTGTACTGTAGTGGCTACCTCCGCGAGTACTACGACGGCGTGCGCGACTGGGATGACGCAACCCCAGTGGGGGTCACGGAGGGACAAGACACGCCCAACATCGACTTCACCATGGATGTCGGCGGCACCATCTCCGGCGTTGTCACGGACGCGCAGGGCAACCCCATAGAGGACGCCTGGGTATCTGCCTGTCCCTACGCAGACTCCGGCGACTGTGGACACACATACACCGGGCCCGACGGCACCTACACCATCAGCGGCCTCGCCACTCACAGCTATCGGGTGTGGGCCTCCGCTGGAGGGTATCTCGGCGAGTACTACGACGGGGTGCGCTACTACGATGATGCTACCCCTGTCGCCGTCGTCGAAGGGCAGGACACCCCCAACATCGACTTCAGCCTCAATGTGGGAGGCCGAGTGTCCTGCTCGGTCGCCGACTCGAATGACAACCCGATAGAGGACGCGGAGTGTTGCGCGACCCGCTATCCTGAGGGATGGGGTGGGTCTTGCTGTTACACCGGCTCTGATGGCGCCTGCACCATCACGAACCTGGCCACAGACAGCTACGTAATAGAGGCTGAGGCCGAAGGCTACCTCACCGAGTACTACGACGGGG
>Ga0315284_10008430_pt1 | contig 14723 bp, 16 predicted proteins | sample YL17G09_16_MG_FD_203696 | JGI IMG/M metagenome (GOLD analysis project Ga0315284, IMG submission 203696) | Sediment microbial communities from Yellowstone Lake, YNP, Wyoming, USA - YL17G09_16 | ecosystem: Environmental > Aquatic > Freshwater > Lake > Sediment | place: USA: Wyoming | collected... | reverse complement strand
TTTTCCCCTCTTTTTCATAACATGATTAAAGATAGGATATTTATAAAGATTTTTATCAAGAATTTATTAAGGAAGAAAAATACTTAAAAAGATTGTTAAGCATTATCTAATGTTTTCCAAGCATATCCCTCATTTTTTAAGGACTTTTGCAATATGCAGTGACTTGTACTTGAGTACAACTAAGATCAGTACACTGACATCTCCATCTTGTACTATCAAAAGGATGAGTCATCCTTACAGTCGTACCAATACATAAGCCACAACCACAACCACCACTAATTAAAACATCTCCAGCATTGCAAGCTTGGGAATTAAGTCCCTGATAACCACCAGTATTTGAAACAATATAGGTTGTAAAAGTTCCAGTAATTTCAGCCCAAGAAACTCCATCTTTAACAGAAGGAAGAACAGTTGGATCTGTTTCTGTTGTTAATCCTGTTGCATCTGCCTGACAAGTCCATGCACCAGCACCATTCATCTTTAAAATCTGAGTACCAGAGCAAGGTTGTAATTCATTATATGAATGTCCGAATGTTGCAGGAACAGAAGTTCCATAAGCATAAACTCCTACTCCTAAGATTGCAATAATTCCTAATGTAATTAATGTATAGAGAACTCTATTAGAAATATTAATTTGAATGTTCCTTTTTCCCCTCTTTTTCATAGTATGATTAAAGAAAGGATATTTATAAAGATTTTTATCAAGAATTTATTGGGAAATAAAAATAATAAAATTATCCTGCGACAAATAAATCTGCCCAGTTACAAATTAAAGGACCACCTGTTGCTTGAGTACATGAACAAATTCTAAGATGGTCTCTTCCTGTTGGTTCAAACATATGATAGGTGGGAGCTAATATCAATGTTCCTCTAGTACTAGAAACACATGAAAGGGCTAATGTCGTAGCAACGACTTGTACACGAGGAGATGCAACAGAAGTTGTAGCAGATAATGAACTCGCTAAAATTGCTCCAGTAGTAGTTTTTGCCCATGATTGAACAGTTGGGTCTGTTTCTGTCTTTAAAACTCCTGTCAAATCAGCACCACTTCCATAAAATGTACCTGTTGTAACAGATGAAGAAGTTAATAGTGTGCCTGTAGTTTGTGAAGGTAAACCACTACGCCCAGAACAATCTCCTGCACTATTTCCTACGCAGATTGCACCATAAGAATAAATAGAAGTACCTGCCCCAATATTATTTGCTCCGACATCATAAACACCTTGTCCAGCACCAAATCCATCTGTTACTTCGCCAGTTAAGAATCTACTGACTTGCAAAGGATCTGGAATACTTCCTGTTGCATCTGCTTGACAAGTCCATGCACCAGCACCATTCATCTTCAAAATCTGAGTACCAGAGCAAGGTTGTAATTCATTATATGAATGTCCGAATGTTGCAGGAACAGAAGTTCCATAAGCATAAACTCCTACTCCCAAGATTGCAATAATTCCTAATGTAATTAATGTATAGAGAACTCTATTAGAAATATTAATTTGAATGTTCCTTTTTCCCCTCTTTTTCATAGTATGATTAAAGAAAGGATATTTATAAAGATTTTTATCCGGGAGAAAATTGTCTGCTTAAAAGCAGAAATTAGATGTGTAATTAATTATTCAATTTCAGTGTCTTTCAAGGCCTTATCAACTAAATTCCCTATCAAATCCAAATCAATATTTTTGTAGCCTTTTGAAATTCTTGTCGTTAATTCAGCCCTGACTTTGTTAATAATTTTAGTTTTAATGTAAGCAATGTCTTTGTCAGGAAGCGGCTTGTTCACCGGATTTATTTTTTCTCTATATCTTTTAGCTACTTCAAAACTGGTTGCGAGTTCTTTTCTATATTTATCAGCTATGAATTCTTCAATTACAGCCTGCTCTAAAATTTCATGAATAACTGCATTAGAAATATTAGCGATGAAAAGTTCAATCAGTTTATTCCTGTTCTGCGCCACTTTCTATACCCTTCAATATTTTAATAAAAGTTTTATCATATATTGATTTATATTTTTTTAAAAAGCTTTTTTTTTCTATTATATTCTGTTTTATTCTATTAACGTCTCTTAAATCAAAACTCTTTTTTATTTCATTATCGACTAACTCCTTGCTTAATCTCCTGCCTTGCAAATACAGATAGACAGCCATCATATTTCTAATTAAATCATACTTTTCACTTCCGCTTAAAATATCAGAATTGTCTATCAAAGTCTTGCTTTTTAAAAGATGCAAGTCAAGTAATTTGTAATTTATTTTTTGTTTTGTTTTGTAAATAAATCTTTTTTTAGTTATGCATCTGCTCAACATCATTTGATAAAGTGGATCACTCTCAAAACCCCGAGCAAGGGCTTTATTGTTTAAAATTAAAATATGCGCTTTAATTCCTGTTTTTTTTATTTCATTTTCAATTTTGCTCGTGCTTATTTTTCCTTCAGTTACAATAATAATATCAATATCATTAAACTGAAATCCCTCATCCAAAAAAGAGCCTGTAACAATTATATTTTCATAGTTTTCAATATTCTCGTTAATAATTCTCATTACTTCTTTAACAATCTCCAATTTTATCGGCTCAATGGACTTAACGTCATAAAAATAAAATCTTTCAACCGGCTTTTTTTCCTCAAGAGGCTTAATTATAACATAATTTCCGATACAGAAACCAGTCCTATTTTTAGGGATGTATATTTGATCCATCTTACTTCCCTTACTTATCTTTCCTATTATTTCCATATTACGTAAAATTACGTGATATTTATAAAGTTTTTTATTTTGTTTCTTCCAAAGAACTTATTTCATCCTTTTTTTCAATGCGTCTAATCTCGTCCAAGGAATGATAATTTGGATTAGAATTCCAACTTGAGGGAACTTCAATTTGTCTTAATGAGATTCTTGAGAAATACATTCTCGAAAAATCTTCTTTTGCAGTAACATATTCTTTATCTGACATAAAATTTGGAATAAAATTGCCTTTAAATATCTTTATCTTTAAGGAAAAAGGCTGTTTGCCCTGTAAAAATTAAATTTTTTATGCAGTAAGAAAATGCCTATCTCAATCTCAGCGTCTCCAATGTTCTTGGGACATTTGTTTCTACATGATTTAGCTTGTATAATGCTGAAGCCAAATCCAGACACTTTGAAACCTCTCCGTGATTAATGACTATTCTTTTTGGCTTTGGACGAATGTTGTTAAAAAAAGAAAGCAGTTCATTTCTTCCTGCATGAGCGCTAAAGCCTGTTATTGTTTCAACCTGGAATTCTATTTTTATTATTTCTTCTTTTCCATTAACAATCATTCTGGTTTCTTTTACTCCGTCCTGCACTTGTCTTCCCAAACTTCCTGCTCCTTGATAACAAACAAAAATTAAGGAGTTATTCGGATTGCCTGCGAATTCCTTAAAATATTCCACGCTTGCTCCACCGACAAGCATACCAGATGTTGCCAGAACAATGCACGGGCCTCCTTCAACTACATTTTTTCGCTCTTGCGGACTTCCTACACGTGAAAAAAATTCAGAAACAAAAGGATTTTTATCCTGGAATATATCTGTTCTTACCTTGCTTCCGAGAAAATCAGGATAAGCAGTGTGAATAGCATTGATATCCCAAATCATACCATCAATGTATATTGGAACTTTTTTCATTTTTCCAGTAGCCATTGCGTCTTCCAAAACAAGCATTGTTTCCTGCGCCCTTCCTAGCCCCAATTCTGGAATTAAAATTTTCCCTTTTCTTTCTATTGTTTTATTTACCAAATCAATTAATTTTTCTTCTGTTTCTGCTCTTGGAGGAAAAATATCTGTTTTTGCTCCGTAGGTTGATTCTGTTATCACTGTTTCTGCTCTTGGAAATGTTGCGACTGCAGGATCTAAAAGTCTTGAACGCGCATATTTGAAGTCTCCTGTATACACCAAATTATGCAAACCATTTCCTATATTAAGATGACATAATGCTCCCCCCAATACATGTCCGGAGTTGTAAAAAGTCAGTCTTATATCTGGAGTCACGTCTGTAACTTCGTTGTAATTCAAACAAATGCTATGCTTAACCATTTCCTTAATGTCTGTAGAATCAAAAATAGGTTTTGTAGCTTGCTTGTACGCAACACCAATAAAATCAAGAGCAAGCAAAGCTGCAATGTCTCTTGAAGGAGGAGTCATGTATACTGGCCCTTTGTAACCCATTTTGTACAAGTAAGGCAATAAACCAACATGGTCGAGATGCGCATGAGAAATTATTATCGCATCCAATTGATTCAAATCAAATTCAGCGATATCCATGTATGGAAATTTGTCTGTGCCTTGCGAAGCAACATCTATTCCGCAATCAAGAAGGATTTTTGAATTTGGGGTTTGGAGAAGAAAACTGCTTCTTCCTACTTGTCTTGCTCCGCCCAAAAAAGTAATTCGAATCCATTCATCTACTTTTTCCGGGTTCCATTCTTTGTAAATTTTCTTTCCTATAGAATTAAGAAATTTTCTTCTGTAATTATTGTTAGCATAAAGAACTTCTCTTATGCTGTCTGTTATTTTGCTTTTTATTACAGAACTTCTTTGAACTTGCGGGTTCCACAATGTTGTTTTTCTGATTTCTTCAAGGATACTTCCTTGTTTTCCTATAACCATTCCTGGTTTTTTTGCTTCTATTATAACAATGCTTCTCTGAATATCAAAAATTATTTCTGTGATTTCTGCTTCTGGGGGAACTATTTTTTTTATTTCTGCTTCTGTTTTTGTCTGTTCCATCAGGATTTTTTCATCTGCACGAAGCTCTATTCTTTTTTTTATCTGGTCTACAATTCCTTTTATCTTTGATTCTCCTTCCTTGAAGAATTTGGCGTTATCTGTATAAAGAACAATATTCGCCCCTTCAAATGTCGCATCAGTTATACTTTCATGTAACTGTTCTGTTATCTGCTTTAGAATGTCTACCATTATCTATTTGCTTTTTTAGTAAAATAAAAATTTTAATCCTCTTTGTAATTGGGTTGAATTTCTTGGGAAACCGATTTTTTTAATCCTTCTTTTGTGATAGAATATACATCAATTCCAAAACCGCTTCCTGTATCTCTTTGAGTTGAACTTTTTATGGTTTCTACTGCTAATTTTATTCCGTCTGCAACACTCATTCCTCTTTTGTATTGTCTTTCCAGCAAACCAAGAACAAATGGCATTCCGCTTCCGAAGTTTGCGTCATAATCTTTTATTTGCTTTATCCCGCCAGAGGGATCTATTGTGTAAAGTTCTGTTGTTCCGTCTTCATTAAATCCTCCGACAATGCTTCCAACAATAAACTGAAGCATTGCTGGCTGTCTTATTGATTGGTAGATTATGCTTGCAAGCAAATTTGCTCCTTGCTTTACACTTGGGCGAGTCTTTGAACGCAATTCTTTTAATTTTAATTCTGCTGCAGTGTATTTTATTGCTTTTTGAATGTCAGAAACCATTCCTGTTGAGCTTATAGCAAGATAACTATTTACAAGCGCTATCTTTTCAGAATCCTTGTCCATTATTATGTTGCCTGCTGTGCTTTGCCTGTCTGCAGCCATTACAACTCCATCCTTACAGACAATTCCAACTATGGTTGTTCCTGATTTCAAGATTTGGTTTTTTAACTCACTATCCATTTAAAGACCTACGGTTTTTATAATCCCTCAAGCGATTTTCTTTAATTGCCTCCGATGAAAATCTACATATCATTTTGAGATTATAGAATAATTTCTAGATGATTTTTAAGAGTAATGGGGCTTTATAAATTTTATGGATTGAAAGTTTAACTGGTCGGTTTGTTCCAATATTCTAAAATCTTATCATTCAATGCCTGCGATTTCAAGATACGATAGGAGTAGAATATAGACGTTAAAATGGCTCCTTGAATTTCTCTTGGATATTCTCTAACAATTACTCTTGCATAATTCACAAACTCCGGATTTTCTTTTCCTATTTCTCCCAACCATTCTGTTAATATTGAACCAGGACAACCCCTTATATTTACTTCTCTATCTATTTCTTTCATAAATGCGATTCTAGTTTCTTCTGTCAGAATAGGAAGTCCTTCTTTAGTTTCTGTTGGTTTGCGCTTAAACAAGCTTTCAATCAAATTCATAAAGACATAATAAAAATGGAATTATTTAAGGATTGTTGTAGATTAATCACTTGTCTCCAACCCCTGTAATTCCCCCCACTTTCTTGAACTTAATCACATTGGAAACAAAACTTTCCATCTTTTGCTCGTGGCTGACTATTATTAACTGCTTGACATTGAGCTGTTGCAGGACATCACGCATCTTGTCCAATTGCTGTTCGCTGAAGCCATCTGTCGGCTCGTCGAGAATAACCAAATCACGGGTTTTTATTTTGCTTAACAAAGAATTAATAACTTGGTTAAGAGCAAGACGATATGCAAGAGCAATTGCTGTTCTCTCTCCTCCTGACAAGTAAGCGTATTCCAATTCATAATCCTGCTGTTCTATTATCGGTGTGAAATCGTCGCTGAGTTTCACATTAAATATGTCTGACACAAGCATGTAAAACCATTCTGCAAATAATTTAGAGAATTCTGTCTTTAGTTTTATCATCACATTTTTTTCGATAAACGAAATAAGAGAGATGAATTGTTTTGAAAGCCAATTTTCCAGTTCTGTTATGTATATTAACTGAGATTTTATTGCTTCTGTTCTTTCTATTTCTCTTTTCAATTCCTCTATTTGCCTGGAGAAAACTTCAATTTCTCTTCTTAACTCTGCAACTTTTATGTCTGCTAACCTTTCCTGTTTTAGGGATTCATCCAATTCTTTTTGTTTTATTTCAAGCATATTTACAAATCTCGTTAAAGAAAGGATAGAATTTGTCAACAAGTCTATGTGCTGTTTTAACAACTGAATGTCTTTTTCAAAAAGAGCATTGGATTTTTCTATTCCTTCAATTTGTTTTTCTTTTTCTCTTATGTCCTGCAGTTTCATTTTTAGAATCTTCAAGTCTGTCATCTGCCTCTCACTTGAATATATCTCCATTTCAACTTGGTTTAGCCTGGCTTCTATCTCCTTTTTCTCTGTTGTTAAAATCTGCAGTTGATTGTTTCCTTCAGCATCATCGCTGTGAATTTTATTCAAGACATTCGCCTTGTAAACAGCATCAACATTTTGGAGGCATGTTGGGCAGATTTCTATTCCAGAAATCTTTTTTTCTATTTTCTTGTTATCTTCTACTTTTAATAATAGAGAATTTATCCTGGAACTTATTTCCAGATTTTTTTTGTTCAGTTTGTCTTTTTCAACCTTTTTCATTTGTATTGACTGCTCTAATTGCTGGATTTTATTTTCATCGAATTTTATCTGTTGAAGTTCTGCAATCTGTTTTTTTAACTGTTCTATTGTTTTTGTGTTATTGAAAATTGTCTCATTTTTATTCATCATCATTATCTTTGTCTTTTCAATTTCGCTTTGGAGCTTTGTTCTTTCCTCTATTCTTTTTGAAAATTCTTCTTTTTCTTCCTGAATTCTTTTCCTTATTTCTGTTTTTGCTAAAAGTTCAGAATCAAGCGAAAAAAGATTTTTTTGTTTTTCTTCTATCTCGCCTATTTTTGTTATAAGATTGAACTTGTTATTTTCAAGATTAGAAGTCATTCCTTCTTTCATTCTCTTTTCTTCTCTTATCTTTGTTGTTAAAATTGTCACATTTTCAAGAATTTTTTTATATTTATCTATTCCAAAAACATGCCTTAAAGTATTGATTCTTGTTTCTGCATCTTCAAGAATTATCTGCTTCATTTCTTCCTGCGGGGTGTAAACAGTGAATTTATAGAGAAGGTTCTGCTTTTTTGCAAATTCCATTGGATAACTCAAAAGCTCGAGAATTTTGCCTTTTAATTCTGTGACAGAAAATTCTTTTTTTTCATTGTTAATTATTATAGAACAATAATCTTGAGAAATTGTTTTTCCTTTTTTCAGACTTCTTTCTATTATTATATTATCGTTATCAATTTCAAATTCTAACCTGACTTTTCCTTCTTTTTTTCCGTTTCTCAGCAAGGCACTGCCCCTTTGGCCTGGTTGAAGTCCAAATAACGCGAATTCAATCGCGAGAAGAACAGAAGTTTTTCCGCTTCCTATATCTCCTGACAGCAATGTTGAACCCTCTGGAAAATTGATTTCTTGATGTTCATAGCTCCTGATGTTATCTAGTAGGATATTTTTTATTTTCATGAGTAAGGCATAATATTTTATTTTAAAACTTGAGAATTTTTTTAGATTCTTCAAGCAGGCGAGTTGTAAAACTTTCTATTTTTTCTCCTTCCTGCTTGTCAATTGAAAGAGATTCTATCAATTGCGGAATAAGAGCATTGAAATTAAAGGAATTTGGATTCTGCTCTGAATAAAGCTTTATTGATTCCTCTTCTATGTTATCTATATTCCTGACTTCAATCTCCATCTCAACTTCTTTTGTTTTTAATTCGTGAGTATTCTTAAGAAGAAAATATGCCTTTTTTCTTAAGGCAGTTTCTTCTATCTGAGAAAATTTTATGTCTGAATTATTTCCAGATTCAAGTTCTCCTCTTACCCTCAAAAGAATTATTTTGTCTTCAACATCCTTTTTTTCTATTTCAGAAATTATCTGTTCTGTGGCGTTGATTGCATTTTTAACTTCTATATTAATAAGAACAGTTTCTTTTATTTTCAAGTCTATTTTTTGAAGAGAATTTTCTGCGTCTGTATTAACAATATAAAAACTCCCGTACTGCAAGTCTTCTAATTCCTGAAAATTGTTTGGAAAAATCGGGCCAGGATAAACGAAGTTTTGGTACTGAAAATCTATATGCAAATGTCCGAGAGCATAATAATCTGCTTGGGGGAGAAGGTCAACTTCCAAGGCATCTATAGGCAATGTTCCTTTTGCCTTGTCTATTGTTGTATGAAGCATGAAAATTTTAAACAATCCTGGAGAATCATTTAATTTTATTTTTCGCAATTCTCCTATTTCTAATCCTGATTTTTTTCCAGGATAACCATAAATTGCAATTCCTCCAAAGATTACAGGATTTAAGATGATTTGATCTTTGTTTTCTTCTATATTTGTGACATTTTTGCAGAATCCTGCTTTTTCCAAAACATCCAAAAACGTTTTACCTGAAATAGAATAATCATGACTTCCGGCAATTATGAAACACGGAAGTTTTGCTTCTTTTATCTTCTTGAATTCAAAAAAAGTATCTTTTAAAACATCTATAGAAGGATATGCGGAATCAAATAAATCTCCTGAAATGAGAATAAAATCCAATTTTTTTTCTATACAAATCTCTATAGCCATGCGGAAAGACGCTAAATTGAGGTCCTGCAATGGCTGTTGTTTCCATCCCCCTAAATGGACATCAGATATGTGTGCAAATCTTACCATATTACACCTTTTTATTCTTCATTTTATATGTATTTATCCTCAAAAAAGTTTATAACCTCTGATAAATAAAAGGATATATAAAATTGATTGTTGTACAGAAAATAGAGGATAAAAAATGAAATTAACAATACTTTTTGGAGGAAAAGCAGGACAAGGAGTGAATATTTTATCTAATCTATTGGGACAAGCTCTAACAAAAGAAGGATATTATGTTTTTGTTTCAAGAGATTATCAATCGTTGATAAGAGGAGGGCACAACTTCAATGTTCTCACCTTTTCAGACACTCCTGTAAGCAGCAATGATTCTGTTATTGATATTTTAGTTGCTTTAGATGAGAATACTATAAATATGCATAAAAAAGAATTGAAAAAAGACGGGAACATTATTCAGGGAGAAGGAAGAGGAAACATGTATTTTGCTGGGAGACTTTTCAAAATTCTGTGCATAAATTTCAAAATACTTGAAGAACAATTAAAAGAATTAAAAGAAAGATTTGAAAAAAATATCCAAGAAGCCAAAGAGGGATATGAAGAAGAGAAAAAGGTTGCGTGCAGAGTTGTTCGGAGAAAAAGCGATTTATATTACATGAATGGCAACCAGGGAATTTCACAGGGAGCAGTAAAATCCGGGTTGGACGTTTATTACGCATATCCAATGACTCCTGCAACAAATGTTCTTTCTGAACTCGCAGAAAAGCAGATTGAAAATAATCTTCTTGTTCTTGAAATGGAAAGCGAAATAGGAGTTATTAACTCTGCAATAGGAAGTTCAATAACAGGAGCAAAAGTTATGATAGGAACAAGCGGAGGAGGATTTGATTTGATGACAGAATCGCTTTCTCTTGCGGGAATTGCAGAAGTTCCTCTTGTTATTTATCTTGCTTCACGTCCTGGGCCTTCTACAGGAGTTGCAACTTACACAGGACAGGGAGACTTGTCTATGGCATTGAATGCAGGACATGGAGAATTCAACAGAATTGTTTTAGCTCCAGGAGATCCAAAAGAGGCAGAAGAATTAACAAGCCAGGCATTTTATTTTTCTCAGAAATTCAAGATTCCTGCAATTGTCTTATCAGATAAGCACCTCGCAGAATGTTTTTACACGCTGGATGAAGAACCAATTATAACTGCTTCTGAAAAAACAACTTCCTTAAAGAGATATAATAGTTATGAAACAGATGAAAATGGGAGCGCGACAGAAGATCCAGAAAGAATTAAAAAAAATGTTCTTGAGAGAATTAAAACTGGAAAAGAGATAGAAAAAGAAGCAGAGAAGTTCAAGCAATATTCTATTTATGGAAAAGAAGATTCTGAAAATGTTGTTGTGTCTTTTGGCTCAACAAAAGGCGCAATAGTAGATGCTATTAAAGAATTAGATTGTGCTTTTGTTCAAATTTTATATTTGGAGCCATTTCAAACAGAAGTTAAAAAATATCTCAAAAGGAAGAATGTGATTTTAGTTGAGAATAATGCAACAGGACAATTAGGAAAATTAATCGCGGAAAAAACAGGGATTATCATTCCTGAAAACAGCAGGGTTTTAAGATTTGACGGCAGGCCATTTTTAGCTGATGAATTAAAAAAGAAATTCGAGGGGGGGAAAAATTGAAAAATTGCACATTTTGCAAGATAGTAGAGGGAGAAATTCCAAGCATGAAAGTCTGGGAAGATGAAAAGCATTTGGCAATTTTGGATATAAATCCTTATGCTAAAGGACATGTATTAGTTGTTCCAAAAAAACACTCTGAATGGGTTTGGGATATTAATGATAAAGACTACTTAGAATATATGAAACAAGTCAAGTATCTTGCAAATGTATTAAGAAAGGCTTTTGATACTAAATGGGTTGAAGAAATTATAGCAGGAGTTGGAATAAGTCATTCACATGTTCATTTGCTTCCAAGAAAAATAAATGATGGATTAGGAGAAATTCCGATTCATCCGTTAAAAGAAAAGCCATCTGAAAAAGAGATGAAGGAAATAGCAGAAAAAATCAGGAATGAAATATGAAAACAGAAAAAACAAACCTCAAGATGACACAAAATACCAGCACAGCATCACTAAATAGTCCTACAATTCCTAATTGGTGTCCTGGATGTTTTAATTTTCAAATCCTTGCAGCTGTGAAAAATGTAATCTCTGAACAATTGAAAGCAGGAAAGAAAAAAAATGATTTTGCAATTGTTGCTGGAATTGGATGCCATGCAAAAATATTTGATTACATAAACCTAAATGGAATTAACACCCTGCATGGACGTGTTTTGCCGACTTGCTTGGGAATGAAAATAGGAAATCCTAATTTGAATGTCATTGGATTTAGCGGAGATGGAGACGCCTATGCAGAAGGAATGGAACATTTAATTCATGCTGCGAGGTATAATTCTAATTTCAAATATTTTGTGAATAACAACCAGGTTTTTGCTCTTACTGTCGGACAGCCAACCCCCACAACAGAAATAGGATACAAAGACAAGACAACTCCGCTGGGAGTAAAAATTCATCCATTAAATCCAATAAAAATAATGCTTGCGAGCGGAGCAAGTTTTGTTGCTAGAGTTTATGCAGAAAAAGAACAGATTGAATATGTTTTCAAAGAAGCATTAAAGCACAAAGGATTTGCATTCATAGAAATTCTTCAGCCATGCATAATTTTTCATCCAGATAGAGGATACAAAGAAAAAGTTTATTCTCTTGAAAAAACAGGGCATGATAAAACGGATTTTGAACAAGCATGGAAAAAAGCAAATGAATTTGATTACAACACAAGCAAAAAAATTCCTACAGGAATTTTTTATCAGAAAGAAAAGCCTGTTTTTGAAGAACAGTTTCCACAGATGCTGGAATTGAAAAAAAAGAAAATTGGATGGAAAGATATTAAGCGATAATTGTGATTATATACAATAATTCTTATAAATAAAAATAACTTTAGATTTTTATGGTATTGGATTACTATTATAAAGTCTTGGGATTGAAAAAGGTCGAAAAGATAACAGAAACATTGAAAAGACATAATGGTTCTTTTGTAATTGTCCAGGACATGCATCATACTATTACATTAATTGGTGGCACACTCAACTTTGATGAAAAGGATTCAGGAATTTATTATTTGGAAAAGGGAGGGATAACTGAAATATTCCATGTCAATGATTTAGAACAACTTCTTGTTTTACAGATTTAACACCCACACGCACAATCTCTCGAAAAACAATTTCTCACAGCCGACTTCTTTTGCTTGATAACCTAACTTTTCAAAGTCAACATCTTCTGAAAGCGAACTTGTAATCAAAAATATTTTTCCATTTTTGTTTAGATGGCTCTTTGTCTGAATTAAAAATCTCAAGATAATTTCATTTCCCTTTTTTCCTGCTGTTGTATCTTTCCTTGAACTTTTTGGCTCTCTCGCGTCTTCTGGAAGATATGGCGGGTTGAAGATGACTATGTCATATTTTTCATTTTCTGGAATTTTCTCAAATAAATCAGAATGAATGCAATTAAAACCAAGCAGATTGCAATGAGCAACAGATTTCTTGTCTATATCAGAAGAAAAAATATTTTCGCTTTTTATTCCTGAGTTTTTTGCTGTTTCTAGATGAATTCCGCTTCCTGCCCCTATTTCTAAAAATATTAAATTTGGATTTTGCTTGATTAATTGTGGAATTTGCTCTTTTAAAATTCTTGACATTAAATAGGAATCTTCTGCTGGCAGATAGATAGACATTTTAATTATGAATTAACCAAAAATGCTATTTAAAAAATCTACTAATTGCTGCCTGAAAACCAAAATCGCTCCCAATGAACCAATCAATAAAATCAACAAGAAAATCAGTATAATAATTACCCCTGTTTTTCTTGGGCTTTTTTTTATTTTTGGTTTTTCATAATTTGAAACTTTTTGAATTTGTGGCTTTTGAATTGTTTCAACTAAATTTTTCAATTTAAGACGTGTAGAAGCAGACATTTGGCTGGGCATTATTGGGACAGATGGCAATTCTGAAGAAGATTTTTCTTTTTTTAGAAATTTAAAAATTTTGCGGGCAGGTTTAATTTCTTTTATTTCTGCGATGGCTTTTTTTGGAAGCACAATATTGCCTAGTTTAAAGTCTGATAGAGTTCTAGCAGCATCTTCAATTTCTCTTCGGCCATATCCTGCATTAAAAAGAGTGAGCATAGCTGTTTTAAGAGAATATCCTCTGTCTAAAGCTTCTTGTAATCCTTGGAGAGATTTTGTTCTTGCAATGGGGGAAGGAATAGAAGGAATGGGAATTACAGGAATCTGAAGAGTTTTGGAGGTAATAATTGGGGGTATTTTTTGAGCAGGTTTAATTTCTGTTATTTTTTGAATTATTTTTGTTGGTGGTAAAATTTTGCTTTCTTGCGGAGTTTCTATTGGTGTTATTTTTGTTGGAGGTTGAATTTGTTCTGGTTTAAAATCCCCCAAACTTCTCGCAGCCTCCTTAATTTCTTCTCGTTTATATCCAGAATTAAGCAGAGTGAGCATTGATTGTTCAAGGGAATATCCTCTTTCTAAAGAGGATTTCAATCCGCCAACAAGTTCTTCATTAACCATGATAATATCAAGGATATTCTATTTATAAAATTTTTATAATCTTAGTCTCTGTCCATTCTGCATTAAATGACAATCTTTTCCAGACTTATATCCCATTTCTCTTGCTAATTCCATCATGGGAGTTAATTGCATTATTGAACCATGAGCAGGAATTATTTGTTCAGGATTTAGCATAGAAATCAAATCTCTCAAATCTTCTCTTCCTGCGTGTCCAGAAACATGTATGTTGTCAAATATTCTTACTCCTGCTTTGTGTAATCTTTTATCTAATTGGTCTTTGTTTGCGACATTTACAGGAGAGGGAATTGTCTTTGAAGAAAAAACAACATTATCTCCGGAATGGAAGTTAAATGGAAGTTTGCCTCTTGATAATCTATCCATTATGCTTCCAGGTTCTCCTTGATGTCCTGTGCAAACAACTAAAGAATTTCTTCTGTCTTTTTCAACTTTTTTTAAAACAGAATCAACTTGTCCTTTATAACTTATCAGCTGAATATCTTTTTGGAACGGACACATGCCCACATCAATAGCAGAAGACACGTATTTCTTCATGCTCCTCCCCATAAAATATATTTTTCTGTTTAATTTTTTTCCGAAATCCACAATACTTTTTAATCTTGCAATATGAGAAGAGAAAGTAGTTACAAAAATGGCAGAGTTCTCATTTTTAATTGTAAGCAGAACTTCTTCTACCAATGCTCTTGCTATTTTTTCACTTGGAGTTTTTCTTTCCACTCCAGAGTAAAGCGAGTCAACTACTAATGCCTT
>Ga0315284_10008429_pt1 | contig 14725 bp, 19 predicted proteins | sample YL17G09_16_MG_FD_203696 | JGI IMG/M metagenome (GOLD analysis project Ga0315284, IMG submission 203696) | Sediment microbial communities from Yellowstone Lake, YNP, Wyoming, USA - YL17G09_16 | ecosystem: Environmental > Aquatic > Freshwater > Lake > Sediment | place: USA: Wyoming | collected... | reverse complement strand
CATCAACAGTTCCAGCACCACCTGATGTATTAGCTGTTAGTTTCCAATTAAAACTTGCTACCCATACTCCCTTTAATGGCGTGAATGATAATATGTTTTTTGTAACTCCATTACTTACTTGTGTGCTTGCGCTGTCTGTTGACTTTGATGTATCTTCCACAGTGTAACCTATTTGAGTCGTTCCCATTGATGTTGTTGTGTTTGTTTGATTTAATAAAAAATTACCTGTAATTGATGTTGCCCCATCTGTTAGTGTAATATTCTGTCCTTCATTCACTTCTAAATAGCACGTATCTGCTGTATTTTGAGAGTTTATCCTATTAATTGCTGCTAATGCTGTTCCTCCTCTTGTAAATTGCCAACCATAAATAGTTCCAAATCCACCGCTCATGATTAAAGAAGGTTGTGTTGAAGTACCTAATATATATGTTGTAGGTGATGAAAAAGCAATATAAGAACCCGTATTTGAAGTCCCAGTAGTATATGTTTGACTAGATGGAAGAAGAGAAGTACAAGGCGTTGAGACTGTAATATTTTTGCCTGTTCCAGTAACAACATTAAAATCATTTGTAGGTTTTATAGATATATCACCCGAACCAATCACATCTAAAGTTGTAGCATTTTGAGTTAGAGTTGCTGTTTGAGCTGAAGCACCATTTTTAACTGTAATTCCTGCTGAAGCCGTCAAAGTATTTGTAGAAAAAGTATTCGTTCCAGTCCAAACATTATTAGTTGCTAATGGACTACTACTTACACTATCAACATAGGTTTTATTACAGAGCATATTTGCAGTTGTAGGAGTAATAGCACAAGAAGGTATAGCATAAAATACGGTTTGACTTCCAGTATTATTAAAAAAAATATCACTTCCATTAAAGTTTAAACCTGTGTAATTAAAACTAATTCCTCCACCGGTTAGGTTTAAATCATTTGCTGTTGTAATATCTATATCATCTGTGTATCCAAGAGGATCTGTTGCTATTGTCATACTTGTTCCCAATGTTGTTTTAATTGTAGGAGCATTTAAAGCACCAGTAATAAAAGTATTAGCATTTGAAAAAATCTTTTCACTTGAAATTGTTTGTGATGCTCCTGCTAATGTGACGTATAACCCACTTGCATGATTATTAACCCAAGCAGTCGTTGCTATATTTGAATCATTAGATAAAGCTGATACCGTTGGCGCTGTTCCACTTGTATTTATTATTATCGTATCACATATAATATTCGTTGTAGTTGTTGAATCAGAGTCTATAGTATTTAAACCGTCTAGGGTTGGTTCAAAGCCATAATTTGATGACATTTATATAATATATATTATATAAAAATTTTAGTTAAATAGTTTATAATTCTTGAAAATTTAAACAGCATATATATCGGGTATTTGTATTTACTGTTGCATTATCTGAGCTGTTAAATGTTCCTGATCCAGCCTGAATAAGATTCAAATTAATATTAACAACATTTATTAAATCATTAATTAATACTGGTTCATTGTCGGTTGGTTTAGAATCAAAATAACAGGGTATATCAAAATTACCGGCGGCGGCAGGATTTACATAAACCCCAGTCCCATCTGTTAAAACTCTAATAATTCCTGATGGTGTTTTTGTTGATGTATATCGAAACATTGTAGGAGTTCCTTTTCCTAAATCAATATGTAATGTATATTGGTTATTTGTTGTAATTGTCCCAGTTGAAAAAGGTGAAGCCCTTGAAATAAACGAAAATGTCATAGCATAACTACTATTTAATCTCCAAACTTCACTAACACACTGATTTAAATTGACTGGAAAAATAGCATTAAATTGTGTTCCAGACCATGAAGATGTGGTATTACTATCTAACCAGACTTTAAAATTTTTTTTTAAAGGTAATGAAATAATACTCATTTTTTTATACTTTTCTTGATTGTCATAATCTTGGTTAATATTCATATTATATATTATTATAATATATATTAAAATTTAAAAAAAGTTTTTAAGAAAAATTAACACCTAAATTGGAAACTGGGGCTCTGAAGGCCTCAATACCTGATTTTGTAGCATCAACAATATTTTGTGTTTTTTGAACTATATCTCCTCCTTTTCTCGCTCCACTTCTAATACCTTTCGCAGTTTTTCCAGCTACACCGGCAAGAGCACTACCAGCCATCAATGGGATTCCTATTTCGGGGGCTACTATAGATAATAATGGAGCAATAGCAGAGCCAATCCCACCTACTTTAGTAAAAGTATTTCCAATTTTTCTAAGTCCAACATCTGCGGTTCCACCTTTGGAAAAGAATTTTTTAGTATCTGAACCTAATTTTGTAAAAAATTTTCTAACTGACATTCTATATATATTATTATATACTATATTATTTTTATAAAATTATTATTTGATCCCAATTCAAGAAGATTTTTTGGCTATTTGAATCAATAAAAATAAAGTCATGAGAGTTTTTAAAAGCAATTTTAACAATGTCTTTAAAAACATTTTCAGGTATTTCTACTTGTTCATCGAAAATTGTGCTCATTTCTTTTTTCTGTATTTTGAATATGAATAAAGATGTTAAACCCATTCTAACCTGCATTGGAATACTTTTATATGTTTGGCAAGCCATCCAAATACTTAAATGACAATGTCTTCTATTATTTACCATATGTAATAATAATTTTTCACATTCACCTTTTAAACTCTTTTGAACATCATCTAATACTATTAATGTCTTATATCCTAATTGTGCATTATCTTCAGCTATTTGATAAGCTTCTGCTAAATTATCAATGTTTAATTCATCATATATTTGTTCATCAGGCAATATAGACCAAAAATCATTTTTAATACTCGCTCGACTATTTGGAGGAATAAAACATATTATAGTATGATAGATATTTTTAAACATGCTTGGGCTCTGTAAAAGTGAAATCAAAAGCGTACTTTTACCGCTACCAGCCTTTCCAAGGAATAAACAAAAATTATGCTTATTCATTAGACTCGTAATTTCGTAGTCATTAAGCTTTTTATGTAATTCAGAATCAACAACAAAAGAAGGTTTTTTTAAATTTGGTATATCGTTTTTTTTAATAGTTATACTCATTATATATATATTAAACAATTAAAAAATTATATAAGGTTTTTTATCATTTACAGTTTCTTCAATCTTTATATAAAATTTAGGCTTTTCTTCTTTTTTAAAAAATGTTTTTAGATTTGTTTCTTTCCCAAATTTCTTTTTTAAATAATACTGTTTATTATAATTTTGATGATATAATTTTTTATCTGTATTCATAGAATTTCTTTTATATATATATTATATATACAAAAAAATGTTAAAAAAATGTTCTATTTGTGGAAAAATTGATAAAGAGAAAGTCAATATAGAAAACGATTACTATCATGAAATATGTATTGATAATTACTGGTTAAAAATAGATAAACTTGATAGACAAAATATTGTTCATGACTTAGTAAGAAGAGAAAGAAGAAGAAGGACTATAAAGTTATTTTATGATATGATCGTAGAATAAAAATATAAAACTAATATATATGAAACCAAATTACAACAATTTTTTAAAGACATGGAGCACAGAAAACAAAATCACCTCATTTTTTGGAAGTGATAAACCTGATTTTTTGAAAGCTTGGGGAGATGTTAAAAATCAAGCAGTAAAAAAGAAAGAAGTAATAATGAAACCAAAAGAAGAAGAAGCACGCAATAACAGAATGAAACCAAAACAAATAATAATTCAAGATGAACCAAAAGAAACAGAAGATTTTATGACAGTTATAAAGGATGGTAAAAAAAGGATTGTTATGGATGAACCAAAAGAAGAATACCCTGATATTATTAGTAGTGAATTACAAAAAATAATTTATATTACATCATTAGACAAAATTAAAAAGGCTTTGGTAGATATAAACTTTAAAGGAAGAATGAATACTAATAAAGTATTATTGAATCTGCAATTATTACAGAATTTAGATATTAATAAACAAAAAGAACTTATTAATAAATTAAAATCATAAATAATAATAATTCTTTATTATATATATATAACAAGTAGGGGCTTTTAACTGGATAATTTATTATTTAACTTATTTAAATGATAAATTGATATAAATAATGTAGTTAATGGGGTTAATATCTCAATAAAATTAATTTTATTGATAATATAACAAGTTTAAACAGCTTATTTATATCAATTTCATAGTTAAACTAGTTAAATTATCAATTATTTGGTTAATATATATATTATAGTATATATATATTAAAAAGAAATCATATTATTTTAAATGAATGCTTGGACTTGTTTAGAAACAGTATCGAAAACTAAGACAACATCAGAAATTCCCCATGCTTGACAGATAATAGATGAAGTGGATGCGGTACCTAAAACTAAATTGAGGAAAGGAGGAGAAGCACGAGTATTTAAACCACTGAAAAGAATGGATGAAACTTTTTCAAGGTCATAACCATAATAAGCAGAGTTGGGGAATTTAGCTATATTAGTTTCAGTATTATCTGAACCAGTGTAGGCCGCGCGAACACCGGCCGCCGGAACGACTAATCTAGAATCAGAACCAGTAGGAAGTGAAGGAATAACTGCATTATAAGAATTAGAAGATACAACAGTCCCTAATGATTTAGCAAGCCCGCCCCCGAGCGATTGTATGAGGTAGGGATAACCTTCCGCAGGTCTAGCGCAATCGTTGATCGGACGATTTGGGAAGAATTGACCCCCCACTTGACATTGTCGAGAGGTTAGGGCGATATTGACAGCATCGTAGTATCCGTTAGGACACACTGCAGAAACTGAAATCCCAAATTGATGGATGATGCTTTTAACTGAAGAATTTCTGATTTGGAGTAATAATTGTTGGTTTCCTGAAGAACCACTAGGAATATTAACACTAGAATTTGTGTAAGTAGTTGCTTTCATATACCATTTACCATCCTGAAGAGTTTGTCTTAATTGTTGTGAAGCCATATCAGAAATATCTACATATTTCATGTTTAATTGGAATTCACTAAGGGTGAAAGCAGTAAAAACTGGTTGGGTAGCGACAGCTGTGCAAAAACTAACTAAAGGAACTAAATTCGCAGTGGTCATAACTAATTGAAGATTATTAACTGAACCAACTGGGAAAAGCTTGTCAGGAGAATTTACACCAATAACAGATAATAAAGGAATACAAAAATTGTATCTATAAGAAGTGGTGCCGGTATGTGCTAAATCGATACCGTTAGCGGTATTCGTATCTGTGCCCATTGCTACCGAAATCCCACCGTATCTTTCAGAATAATTGACGGTATTTTGTAAGAGAAAATTTTGAAGCATACCATATTGATTAATAGTTTCAATTGGAGTGTTGTTTGAATATAGGACAAGTGAATCAAACCAAGACGCACCAGAGCCAATCAAACTCATAAATCCACCAGTAGTAGAAGAAGCCGTTGTAGTGGAATATGTCAAGGTAAAAGATAAACTGGTGTGAGTTGGGTCGCAGAAAACGGATTCACTCATTCCACTGGGAATAGTGAACGAAATATTTTGTGCTGTATAATTACCAAAATTACCGGTACTATTAGCAACAAAAGAGGTTGCAGCAGGTGTAGGACCCACTACAGAGGTTTGACCATCAGGCGCGACATTGACCGAATAAGATCTAGCAGAATCAGACATAGAAGGTGGTAAATCATACTTTAAAGAAGCTGGGAGACCCATAGCAGATGAAGGAAACATTGAGGAAGCCATTTTGAATATATAATTTATATTATATATTATTTTTCTTTTAAAACTTTTAAAACTTTTGAATTATATTATTAAAATTAGTTATTCTTGGTTGTTCTAAATAATCTATATCTATTTGAATAGTCATCAACCAATCCACACCGTTAAAATTTATTAATTGATTAGAATCATTAGTAGCTCTGATAACAAATGTTGTAATACTCCTATCTTGTATTAAAAATTTGTTTTGTGTCTGATTAACATAGTTTATTATAGAGTTTTGGCCAGCGTTATTTTGAAGTGGTAGAAAAATATCATTTGATCCATCAGAAGTAGAATAGCAACCGAATTTAAAATAATTTGTCCTAAAATTAATTCTTTGTAAAGGAATAAAATTTACTACATTTTCAAAAGTGTATGTTAGATTACCTGTATAATCAGTTGTTCCTAAGCCCATAACACTATTTACAGTGCTTTTTGAGTCTGATGAATTAATAGTAAAATTTGTTGTTGGGTGTGATAAAGTAAATTTAGTTGTTATTGAGTTATAAGTCATTGTATAGCCTGAAGGAATAATTGATAATAACATAGTCATAAATGTATTAACATTATAATTTCCCCTAGTTAGGGTATAAACAGTTCCATTTAGAACAAATTGATTATTAGTGTAATTTAAGATGTAAAAGGAATTGGGCACCTCACAATGAACAACACTGAAATAAGCATTTTGAACATGATCTAAATGGAATGTTAGGTCAGGTAGTTGAACCAGGATTTGAGAACAAAAGTCTCCATTTTGTCTACCTATAGCTGATGTTATATTAAAAAGTTTGGAAATTGTTTTAATCATTTTTATATATAATATACATAGAAATTTATTCTTTTTTATCTTCAATTTCTAATATTTCAGGTTTATTTAGTGATATACATTTAGTTCCTTCTTCTTGTTGTAATTTTTGGGATTCTTCTAAGGGCATCATTAATGATAATAATTCTTTTAGCTCATTTTGTTCATCTTTTATTTCTTCAATATAATTTTCTGCTATTTCTGGTTTTCCAAGTTTTACTGATGCAGTAATGATAGCTATGTTTTCAGGTAATCCAAGTTTTACTAAACCTTCGACTTCTCGATTAAATTTCTTATCCATTATATAATATAATTTATATAATAATTTTAAATTTTTAAATTTTTAATATATATATAGTTTATATATGGAAGAAAATAAAATATCTAAAATAGCTAAGAAAAAATTGACTGTTAAAGCTCCTGAAGTCCCAGAAGTTGAAATAAAACAAGTTATAACACCTATTATTGAATCTGAAGTTATTGAAGCACCTAAAAAGAAAAGAGGTGGTAAGCCGGAAAATCTAGCTTTAGGACGGGCTAAACTAGCTGAAACTTGGGCAGAAAAAAGAAGATTAAAAGAAGAATTAACACAGCAAGCAATTGACAAGAAATTGAAATTGGTTATGAAACAAAAAGAAACTATATATAAAGATTTTGGAGTTAAAAGTGATTCTGAAGAAGAAGAAGAAATAATGGAACCAATAAAAAAGGTTGTAAGAAAAGTTATAAGTAAGCCAGTTAAGAAGCCCAAGACAATAAAATATATTGAAGAAAGCGAATCAGAGGAAGAAATAGTATATGTTAAAAAACCCAAACAACCTATTCAACAACCAACTAAATCAAACATTATTTTTTATTAAAAATTATATAATAGTATATTATATAATAAACATGCTTAAAAAGTTAAAGGAAACTAAAATGAAAAAACCCAAAGCTAAACCAAAACCAAAACCAAAACCAAAACAAAAACAGAAGCAAAATGTAAAACAGATTGTTAAAGTAAATGTCCAAAGCACTGGAGGAGGTGGTAGTGGTGGGGCGTCTGCCATACCTCCATCTTTTTCTAATAGAACAGGTGAAAATGTAGCACTATTAAACATTATTGACCAATTGAAACAAAGTATTAGGCCTCCTATTCAACCACCATCCCAAATACCAACAAGAACAGAAGAACAACCTGAAATACCATATGATCCAGTCAATGATGAAGAAACAGTTAATAATGTTTTTAATGCACCAATTAATAATGATGAAACATTATTAGAACAAGCCATTAAGAGAGGAAGACCAGAAATATCAGAAGAAGAAAAACAAATAAGAGCACAAGTAAAAGAGGAAGCCAGAGCAATAGCAAGGAACGAAGCTTTACAAAAATTAGGCCAAAAAGCTTATTTAAAAGAATTAGATAAACAATTATTAAAAAAAGAACAAATTTCTGGAGGTGGTGAAAAGAAGAATAAATCAACCAAATCTAAAGAAGCTGGAATAAGGTTTCCTATTACTGATCCATATTTTGAAGGTGAAGTTGAAGAAGAGTAATAGTGTTATATTAAATCAATAGAATCTCTACCAATTGGACATTCATTTTTAGGTATTTTTACTTTTAAACATAATTGACAATAGCAATAAGAATAATCTAATTTTAATATTTCTTTTGTGATAACATCATTATCTTTGAATTCCTTAATCATTTTATAACACTTTTTATGAAATCCTCTATTTTCCCAATCTTTATAATCTCCTATTCCATTTTTTCTTTCATAACCTATTATTTTTAATGGTTTATTACAATAATAACATTTCATTTTCTATATATATATATTATATAGCATACTTTTATATTATTATTTTATTTGAAATGGTAGGGAATTAAAAAAATATAATAATATGAATTAGTCTTCTTATATACCTAAATGGTAGAAATGGTTGAAATGGTTGAATTTATATAAGATAGGGGAAAATACTTATAGATTGTCAAAAAATACTTATACCCATACCTAAAAAATTCAACCATTTCAACCATTTTTAATAAAAATATATTTTTTTCTATATAGAACAATTAAAATAATTTAAAAATTTATTTTCTTTAATATATATATATAGAATAAAATGAGAATTCAAGAATTTTTAAAATTAGAGAATATCAAAGCAATGAAAATTTATTATTATATGACTACTGAAAAAAAGCCAATTGGTGATAAAAACACAATGACTATAAAAGAAATAGATGATATTGATGAAGTAGAAAGACAAAACCATATGAAAAAACAAATTTATTATTTAACACCTGAACAAAAAGAAACATTAAAAGAATGTTATTCTATCTTTTTAAAACACACTAAAAATGTATATGTTATTGATGTAGATGATGATAAAATAAAATCATTAGATGACTTTGTCAATAAATTAAAAGAAAAAAATAATAAGTTTGTAGAATATATTCAAAAGTGCCCATGGACTAAAGGAAATAATAAAGGTATTCATATATACTGCAAAATTGATAATATACCAGAATACACATCAGAGCTTGATGTTTATAATGATTTTAAAGGTGATTTAATAGGCCGAAAAAATGAAGAAAATAAAGGTAATAATATTTGGGAAACATTTGATAAAATAGTTTATAATTACGACGATTCAATCCCAGAAATAGAATATAATCAAATCAAAACAATTTTTAACAAGTCAATCAATAATGACAAAGTAGATATAGAATTTTCAGATGATGAAGAAGAAAAACCAAAAGACAAAAAAGAAAAGAAAGACAAGAAAGATAAAGTAGGATTCCAACCAATCACAAGTAATGACAATGAAACAATTGATTATATAAAAGTATGCTTAAAATATAAAGTCTTTGAACTATTCACTACAGAAAAAAATTATGAAAGATGGAGAAATTTAGGATTCCTTATTAAAAATATATTAGGCGATGAAGGAGCAGATTTATTTAATGAAATATCAAAACAAATGCCTAAATATGACGGTGAGAAAAAATGTAATGGTTTTTATGATTCACTAATAACCCATATCAAACCAGATAAACAAATGATAACTTTAGGATCATTAAAAAAATGGATAAAAGATATAGATAATGATTTATATAATAAAATAAACAAGGAAATCAAACCAATTTATAAATTTGAAATAGATGAAATGTATATTGATAATTTTGATACTACATATTTCAATACTTTAAAAACTTATCAAAATAAAAAAACATATTTTGAACTTTTTATTTGTAAAGTATTACAACCCCAAGCTATTTTTATATGGTCAGAAAATAATAAGGATAGCGATTTTAATACAATATTATATTCTAAAGATAATCTAACAACTGCTTTTGAACATCTGAAAAGTGGTATTTTTAAAAAAGAGAAAGAAACAAGTTTTATTAATGAATGGTTTAATGATAATGAAATGAAAACTTATAAATGTATGGATTTTTTACCTTTTAATGGTATTAGAAACATTAATAAAACAAATAATAAAGATACTTATAATTTATTCAATGGTTATAATAAAAATATTGAATTCAAAAATATTATTGGTCAGAATAAAGATGGAAGCCCAAAATATAAAGAAGAAAACAAAGAACAACTTTTAAAACCATTCAAAGATTTATTATATGAATTAGTTGGTGCTGATAAAGAATGTTTTGATTATTTTTACAACTTTTTAGGCCATTTAATCCAGAAACCAAATGAAAGAATCCCAATAGCTTTTATTTTCAAATCAAAACAAGGAGTTGGGAAAAATGTTATGTTAAATGCAATTGGGAATATTATAGGACAAGCACATTATATAAGTTCATCAAATGCTAAAGATTTTTTTGGTGATTATGCTGAAGGATTATATAGAAAATTATTAGTAAATATCAATGAATGCGAAGGTAAAGATACTTTTGATTATGAAGGTAGATTGAAATCTATTATTACAGAAGATAAAATGACATTAAATCCTAAATTCGTCCGTCAATATACAATTAACAACTATGCAAGATTAATAATATTCACTAATAAGGCTAATCCAGTCCCAATTGATGTTAGATCCAAGGATAGAAGATATGTGGTTTATCAATCAACAGACAAATATTTAGATGAAAAATATGGAACAACATTTTGGAAAAAATTGGTAGCTCATCTTAAAAAGCCTGAATTTATAGCCTGTTTATATGAGGATTTAAATAGTATTGATTTGAATAAAATTAAATGGAAAGAATCAAGACCAATTACAAAGGCTTATTTAGATATGTGTAAATTATATGTGCCTGTTGAAGCTATGTTTTTAGAATCCTGGATTGAAGAGCACATAGAAAATAATTTAAATTCAAAATTATCAGATGAAGAATATATTAGTAATAAAATAGAAATCACAACAGTTGATTTTTATGAAAAATATAAAGATTACTGCCGAAAATTTGGATATATTACTGATAAATCATATCAGGCTACACTAGTAAAATTTACTAGTAGATTATTAGAATTAGATTTAGAAATTCATAGACAAAAAACAAAAATAACATCTGTTTTTAGATTTACCCCAAAATATGTTTTAAAAACTATGGAAGAAAGAAACTGGATTATTAAAAATGAATTAAAAATTGATGTAGAAGAATTAAAAAATATTGGTGGTGATGATTTTGATGATTATTTTGCTTAATCATTAATAGCTAGTTGGTCATATTCTTCTTTTATCAAATTTTCTATTTTCTCTTTTTTTACATAATAATATTGTTTTGCTTTACTTCTCATCTTTTCAACAAAATCAATATTATTTTTATTTTTTAAATAATATTTTCTACTTGCTTCTTTAGCTTTCTCTTTTCCTTGATCGGTTTCTTTATATTTCCTTATAGCTTTTTTTTGTGAATCATGATATGTTTTATTTTTATCTTCCATTCTTATATATATATATACTATATATTTTATTTTTATATATATTTTTATTATAAATGTATTATATATGTTAATTCGTCCATCAAGTAGAAAAGACAAAAGATTCCAGGCAATATTCCCAGATAAAACAATCATTAATTTTGGTTTAAAATCTGGGAATACATATATTGATCATGCAGACAAAAAGAAAAGAGAAAACTATATTAAAAGACATGCTCCTAATGAAGATTGGACAAAAATAAACCCGGGTAGTTTGAGCCGGTATATCCTCTGGGGTTCCTCATCTAATATTGATAAAAATTTTTATGATTATAAGAAAAAATTTAATGTATAATAGTATATATAATGGTTTTAACTTATAAGAATAAGTTTAATAAAAAGTTTGGATTTGATAAAAACGAATCTCACAGTATAGGAGAGATAGCCAAAATAACAGGTTATAAAAAACCTGGTTTAAAAGTAATTTTTGAAAAAGGAGAAGGAGCATTTTTTTCAAATCCTCAATCAGTACGTCCTAATGTAAAATCAAAGGAGCAATGGGGATATGGTAGGGTGTATAGTGCTGTAATGGGTGGTAAAGCATCAAGGATAGATTCAAATCAATTAAAAAAAAATTTACCCAAATTTATTTAATGTATAAAAGATTTTTAAATTATAAATTAACTAAAATTTTATCTTAGTTAATAATATATAATAATGGATTTATCAGAAGCAATCAAAGAAAAAAGGCCTAAATTATCAGACAATTCTTTAAAAACTTACAAATCAATTTTAACTAACATATACAGGAAATGTTATCCGGATGATGATGAAATTGATTTAAAGAAATTTGATGATACCAAGCATATTTTAAACCACCTAAAAGATATTCCTTTTAACAAAAGAAAAACAACCCTGGCCTCATTAGTAGTTATAACAGGTAATAAAGAATATACTAAACTAATGAAAGAAGATATTGAAAAATATAATGATGAACAAGTATTACAGAAAAAAGATGGTAAATTCGAAAATATGATTTCTATAGATGAAGTAGAAAAAGTATTAAGAGAACATGAAAAAGAAGCTAAACATTTATATAAAAAGAGTTTGTTAGATATGAAAGAATACCAAAAGATTCAAGATTATATATTATTATGTCTTACAAGTGGTATTTATCAAAGTCCTAGGCGATCATTAGATTGGGTAATGAAATATAAAAATTATTCTGTAAATGATAAAGAAGACAATTATATAGATATGAAAAAAAAAGTATTTGTATTTAACAAGTTTAAAACAAAGTCATCCAAAGGACAACAAATATTAGAAATACCCAAATTATTGTATCCAATTATAAAAAAATGGATCAGTATTATCCCGGATGATATGGACTTTTTATTATTTGATTCTAAAGGACAAGAACTGACACCTAGTCAAATGACCCACAGACTTAATAATATATTCAAAAAACCAATTAGCACTTCTATGCTTAGACATATATATTTGACTTCTAAATTTTCAAATGTAAATTTACAAGACTTAACTAATACAGCTCATGAGATGGGAAATAGTCCATTACAAGCATTACAATATGTAAAAAAATGACTCTATTATTTACCACATTCAATACATCTATTATTAAAAATAATATTTTCTGGTTCAACAATTTGGACTATTTCAGGTTCTATTATTTGTTCATTATCTAAGTTATTAATGTATTCAATATGCTTTTTACTTTTTCTATGTTGTGTTATATTAGCGTATGGATACATAATCCCACATTGACACATAACTTTTCTTTTATATTTTTCCGGATCATATCCAAAATCTTTTTTATATTCTTCTAAACTCCTATGAGATTTATTTGTATTCAAAGTAGCGTTATATTCTTTTCTTAGTTGCTCTTCTCTAATTTGACAATCTAATTTAGAATCACATTCATATTTTTCTATTGGTATCATTACACAATTATCCCAACCTCCCAAACCTCTGATAACTTGATAAATTTTAGAGTTATAGCCTGTTGAATTGGGATTATTACATGTTTGTTTGTGCATTTGTTTCCTTTGGTTATAATCTTTTGTAGAACCAATGTAAATAAAATTTCTAATTTCAATTTTGTAGATGTAAAATATCATAATATATATATTCTATATATAAAAAAAAATATTCTATACATAAATAATATATAAAAAATACATAAAAATATGTTTTATATTAAAGTAATCCACCATAACCAATTTGATAAATAAGCCAGCCCATAATGTTTTAAAATCATACTTATTATAACAAACCCATCTAATGACATTAAAGTATTAACATATTTTATTACTTTATTTGACACATTAATACTTTTTAAAAATTTTGTCCTTAGATATTCAAAAATCCATTCTTGAATATCCTTTATTAGTTTAAAATCTTTCTTTCAAACCAATCAATACAAGAATGCTTAATAACAGACCATAATTTCTTTTTAACAATTTGGCCGTTTTCATGAAGATATTCAATATTAGCTTCTAAGTCTTTTAAGTTTTGGGGGCTCATACCATTCCATAATTTATTATAGACTTGGAAAACAATGTCTTTTTTGTCTATTTTCTTTTTTTCTTTCTTGTTGTTTATTCCGTGCTCGATCATACAACAGACCATTGTGAGCATTTCTAGATTCATTCTATATTCATTATGGTTTGGGATACTAGCAATTTTTTCAATAATTTTACAAATTAATTTGTTAATTTTAGCATCTTTAGCAAGTCCATTTTTGGGGAAAATGTAGGAAAAATTTGAACTCATATATATATTATAATATTATATAATAAATTTATTATTTCTATTTGTTTTTATAATATACAAATATTTTTATGCAGAACCAATTTTGGTAATAATAACATCAACCTTGAAGCTTTCTTAAAGGTTGGTTTAACCTATTCTTGTATAAGTAAGCATGGGTATTGCGAGATATACAGTATTAGGTCCTGCTAAACCACTAAAACGAATATTCGCATTTATATAATATGCTGTTGATCCGTCTGCGTTTATTACACCCGATAAATTACCCTTATCACGAACACCACCACTTCCTCCAATAGCATCGTTGAGTTCTCTTAATTCATTAAAACTTCTATACTGTGTCAAAGAAGCGCTTGTTGCTGATAAACAAACTTCCCAACCATCAACAGTTCCAGCACCACCTGATGTATTAGCTGTTAGTTTCCAATTAAAACTTGCTACCCATACTCCCTTTAATGGCGTGAATGATAATATGTTTTTTGTAACTCCATTACTTACTT
>Ga0315284_10008428_pt1 | contig 14725 bp, 11 predicted proteins | sample YL17G09_16_MG_FD_203696 | JGI IMG/M metagenome (GOLD analysis project Ga0315284, IMG submission 203696) | Sediment microbial communities from Yellowstone Lake, YNP, Wyoming, USA - YL17G09_16 | ecosystem: Environmental > Aquatic > Freshwater > Lake > Sediment | place: USA: Wyoming | collected... | reverse complement strand
TTTCTGCCAAGCCCTAGACCGAAATGGCCCCAGCCTTCCGCCAGTACCTAGATGGCGCCAAGATCTACGGCTGTGCGACTTGCCGTACACACGTGGCCGACAACGACGACATCGTCTCCAAGGTCCGAGTTTTTTTTTTTTTTTTTTTCACGAGCGATGACGACGATGATTTGTTGAGCAAGCCATTCTCGCGGAGCTCGCTGCGTCCCCTTGGTACTTTTTTTTTGATCTTCTTTCTCGGTCTCGAGACAAGGAACACTTGAGATGTGCACTTTAGCGCGGAAAATGACCGAAAAAGACACCACATATCGAGGGAAGAAAGGGTGATTGTTGGAGGCAAGAAAAAGAAGCGGAAAAATCGCGAAAAGCCCGGCGAACACGCTCTTTTTCTTTTCCCTCAAACCTCCTCGACCTCGACCACCTTCCGTTTTCACTCCAACAGGCCTTCCAAGGCAGGCACGGCCGCGCTTACCTCTTCAATTCTGTGTGAGTTGGGTGATTGTTTTTGAATTGCAGAAAGAGAGAGAGAGAGGGAGAGGGAGAGAGAGAGTTGGTTTTGATCTCTTCCATCCCTTTTGTTTCGGTTGTTTCCTTAATTTTCCTCTCCAATTCTTCTTCTTCTTGCCTACTTTTATTTTATTATGTGAGAAATACGAAAAAAACGCGTTGGTGGGAATGAAAAACAAAACAGAAAGAGGAGAGATTTTTTTTACATAAAGAGTTTTGAAAGGCAGTTCAAAGGCATCAAGAGAGACAAACAAAACTATAACAAAATCACCCTCCGCGCCTCGTCCGGTAATGTTCCGTGAGCCTCAGCACCAAGGCGGCCTTGGCTCCGCCCACGGCGATCCCGGCCCGCCTCGCACGGTCCACGAGGACTGCTTTCGTCATCGCGGAGAGCTGCGCCTCTGTGGGCGCCGCCGTTACTCCTGCTGCTGCCGTCGTCGTCGCTGCTGCCGCTGCCGTCCCTGCTGCTGCAGCAGCATGAGCGTTAGCAGCTCCGCGGGACGCGCGACCCGAGGGCCCCGCGGCCGCGTCGTCGTCGACTGCCTCTCGCTTCGCCGCAGGCTCGCCCGCGGGGGGCTCGGATCCTCCACGCTTCGCGCCAGAGGCCGCCGGCTGCTGCTGCTGCTGCTGCTGCTGTTGTTGCTCCGCCGCTGCTTTTGCCGCCGCTTCGGCCGCCGCTTTCGCCGCCGACGCCGCCGCCGCGGCCTTGGCCTTCTCCTTCGCTTTCTTTTCCTTCGCGTCGCGCTCCTTCTTCATCAGCAGAGAGCGAATGAGGATGTTGGTCGGGTCGGTCGTGATGACTTGGCGTTCTGGAAGACGTTTTTTTTTTCCCCCAGAGGTCGAGGTTCTGAGACGTGGTTTTCAAGCCTCCTCCTCGCAGCTTTCACTTCGGCGGGTTTCTCTGCTCTCCCTCCCAATTAAAGTGTTTCATTCTACCAGGGGGCGCAGTCTCGTGCGCGGCCACGTAGGGCGTTGGCACCGAGCGGACGACGGCGCCGGCAGAAGGGGAGGCGAAGGCGCCGCTGTTTTTTTTTTTTTTTCCCTCCTCGACGTCGACAACGAGTTCGAATTGTGAGTTTAGTGAGACAAAGCTTCGCTGTTTGATTTATCCGCGCCGGGTTGCACATATCTTGACGTAATTCGCGCCCTCGCACATGGATCAGAGAGGAATGCGAGGAGCAAGAGATCGCGGCGAACAAAAAAAAGAGAAACGAGACGAGGCATCAAAAATGCCGGCGGCAATGGCACCGTCATTTCCCTCTCTCCTTTAGTCGTGCTCTCGCGGGAGAAGAGACAGCTAATCGATAAACGCACCGTGCCGGTAGGTTCTTGAGAAGATCACTGACGCCTGACATCGCTGCGAAGAGAGGACGAGAGGACCAGGCAGAGAGAAAGAGAGCTGGAAGGGAGCTGAAGATGTTGCTCCGTCACTCTTCCGTTCATTTCGACGAAGGAAAAAGTGGCACTTGCACACGGCAACTGTTTTCTTCCCTCCTCTTTTGCCCGAGAAAAAAAGCGTTTCTTCTACTTCGAAAGTGACTATGGGAGCGCCTCTCCTGTCCTCCTCGGCACGCACGCGCCCTCTTCGCATTGCCTTCTGCCACCCGGACCTCGGGCTGGGAGGTGCGGAGCTGCTCTCGAGGAGAAAGAGGAGTACATGAGTCGCTCTCGCCTCTCGATCGCGCCGCAATGCTTTTCGGTTGGACGAAGCTTTCTCACTCACGTTATCCCTGCTCGCACTCATTCAAAATTACAAAAAAAGGAGCCGAGCGTCTGATCGTCGACGCCGCGGTCGAGCTCGCCGAGCGGGGCCACGATGTGAGAAAGAGAACGGATGGAGAGAGAGAGAGAGAGAGAAAAAAAGGGATTTTGTTTCAATGTTTTTCAAAGGCTTGACGACGCCCCGCTCAAAAAAAACACCTCGACCTCGACCTGACTTTCTCGTCTCCGTCCCGACTCAGCCACGAAGAGAGAGAGAGAGAGAGAGAGAGAGAGAGGGTCAGACAGAAAGGCAGGGCTCTAATATTCGAAACAACCGAACTCAAACCGGCAGGTAACCATCTACACGGCGCACCACGACCGCTCTCGCGCCTTTGCCGAGACCGTCGACGGCCCGTTCCGCGTCGTCGTCGCCGGCGCGTGGTTCCCGCGGTCGCTGGCGCGAGGGCGGGCCATCGCGCTCTGCGCCTACGTCCGGTGCGTCCTCGCCGCCATCCGGATAGCCTGGGACGGCAGAGAGGAGGGGAAAAGGTGGGACGCCGCCGTTGCGGACCAGGTGTCCGCCGCCGTCCCGGTCCTGCAGCTGCTCCTCGCGCCGGCGGCCGCCGTGCTCTTCTACTGCCACTTCCCGGACCTGCTGCTCGCGAAGCCCCGCCCCGCGGGCAGCTTCTCGGCGTGGCTCCATGCGCTGTACCGCAGGCCGCTCGACGCAGTCGAGCAGGCGAGCACGGGATCCGCGGACCGAATCTTGGTCAACTCGGAGTTCACCGCGGGTGTCTTTGCTACGACCTTCCCCAGGCTCGCGCGAAGGGGGGTCGCGCCGCGCGTGCTCTACCCCGCCGCGTCGATCCCGAGCGACGAGGCGCTGCGAGGTGCCAGGGAGGGATGGAGGGAGGCGCTCCCCGCGGAGGTGGTGTCCCTGGTCGAGGGAGGAGGCGGGAGCAAGCCGGCCGTCTTCGTCTCGGTCAACCGGTTCGAAGGGAAGAAGGGCCTCCCGCTCGCCCTGCGCGCCCTGGGGGCGCTCGACGAGCTGCTCCTGCAGCAGCAGGTGGCGCCGAAGGAGACGGGCGCACCCGCTGCGGGGGAGCCGAAGGCGAGGGCGCCGCCCCCTCCCCCGGTCCTCGTCTTCGCCGGCGGCTTCGACGCCCGCCTGCCGGAGAACGCGAGCGTCCTCCTCGAACTGCAACGCCTCGCCGCCGAGCTCGGCCTCTCGTCCCGCGTCGCCTTCCTGCCCTCGTTCTCTGACGAGCAGCGCGGGGCCCTCCTCGCCGTGGCAACCGCCGTGCTCTACACCCCCGAGAACGAGCACTTCGGCATCGTCCCCGTCGAGGCCGCGGCCGCGGCGGTGCCCGTCGTCGCGTGCTCGAGCGGCGGGCCGAAGGAGTCGGTGATGGACGGCGAGACGGGGTTCCTGCGGCGGCCCGAGCCCGTGGAGTTTGCCAGGGCCATGTTGGAGCTCGTCCGCGGCGAAGGAGGAGGAGGGAGAGCGGAGGCGATGGGCGCCGCGGCGAGGAGGAGGGCAGCGGAGGTGTTCTCGAGGTCGGCGTTTGGCGCCGAGCTCGAGCGCGAGGTGCGGGAGATGTTGCAGGAGAAGGAGGAGAAGAAGAAGAGCGAGAAGGACAAGAAGAGGCGATGAATTCGTTCGGCGTTCTTCTCTTCATCTGGCTGTGTAAACAAGGGAGCAGAGCCCGCGACTCTGCCCTGGGCGCGATTCGGAGAAAGAGCAGCAGCAGCAGCAGCAGCGCGGATAGAAGAAGAAGAGGTCGAGTTTTTGTTTCTCTGGTTTCTTCTGTTCCCGCCTTTTTTTCTCACAAACTTTACCTGCCTCCTTCCACCTCGCCTCTCTCCACCGCGAACTCCCCCCCCCAAAAAAAAAACTCTCCCCAAAAATGTCGCCGCGCATCCGAAGACTTTCGCCTGCAAAGACCGTATACGCCCTGCCCGAGCGCCTCTCGCGCTCCTCGGCCGCAGCCATCGCCGCGGAGGCCGCAGCGGGCCGCATCTCCGCCATGTCCGCGTCGGCGTCGGCCGCTTGCTCGTCCATCGAGCATTCCGAGTCGGCGTCGGCCGCGGACGACTCGTCCCTCTCGGCTTGCTTCGAGACGTCGTCGCGAGAAAAACAACAGTGCCCACAACAACACGAAGGAGGTTCTCTCGAAGCATGATCGGGCAATCAGCAATCATCGGTGCTGCGCGGAGAGGAGGTGAAGAAGATGATGACGAAGGTGGAAAAGAAGAAAGAGCGAGCGAGCGATCGCCAGCAAAACGATCGATTGGTGTTTTTTTTTGTTTCGCTCAAAGAGCGTCGACTTTTGGCGTTCTATCTGCTCTTGCGTGCATGCCACCTGAACATGTGCGATGCGATGAGACGCGCTTGACGCATCGATATTGAGATCAAGAAAGGAAAATATTGCGAAGGGGGCGGGATGAGGAATCGTTGTGCGAGCTCTCGTTGAGCCGCCGATGGGACGCGAGCGGAGCCCCTCTTCTTTTTCTCCTCGTTTTTTTCTTTCCTTCTCACCCCCTCCCTTTCCTCTTTCGTCTTCCACCACTCACAGGCTCCTCGCCACCTGGACCGCCGCGGCCAAGCGCCACGGCGTTCCCAACCGCGGCGTCGTCGCCTGGGTCCGACGCAAGCTCGGACCGGACGTCACGGTCCTGCGCGTGAGGACCGACGGCTCGCTCGGGTGCGCGACGCCGTGCGTGCTCTGCCGCCGCGCCCTGATCGCGTTCGACCTCCGAGTGTCGTGCCCCCCGGGCGCGAGCGGCGGAGGGTGGTACTGCGGCAGGCTGTGCTCCCCGGACGCGCCGGCGCCGACGCTCACGTCCGGGCAGCGCAGGCTGCTGGGCCACGCGTCGCCGCCGAAGGAGGGGTCGAGGAGGTCGGTGGCGCGGCGGAGGAACAAGGTCGGGGGGGATCGCAGCGGCGGCGGCGGCGGCGGCCCCGAGGGCGGGCAGGGCAGCAGCGGCCACAGCTTCGACCACTGCCCCGGCAGCGACGGGAACGGCGCGAGGGACGGCGGCAGCGACGGCAGCGACTTCTGGCGCGTCAATGGCGGCACGGGGGGCCGGACGGGCGCCGCGGCCGCGGCGGCGCAGAACGCGGCGCGGCGCCGCCGCCGGGGCGTCAGCGTCGGCGACGTCTCGCGCGGCTTCGTCGCCGTCACGGGCGCCTCCGTCTCCGCCTCCGCCGCGGGAAGGAAGGGCGGCGACGTCCGCCCCGCATCTCTGAGGCTCGGGCACCGGGCTCGGGGGCCGGCGCAGCCCGCGGCGAGAACCTGGTTCGAGGACAGCCCGGGCTGCTCCGGCGCCGAGGAGAGGAGCGGGGGGGGAGGAGCGAGCAGCAGCGACGGCGGCGGCGGCGGCGGCGGCGGCGGCGGCACCGGCGGCAACAGCAAACACGGCAACCACCGCGGGGGCCGCCGAGGGTGGCGAAACAACAAGTCCGCAGCAGAGAAGGACCTCCCCTTGCCGCAGAGAGGCGCGCCGCCGCCGCCGCCGCTCCCGCCGCTGCCCCCGGGTCGCAGGAGCAGAGTCACCGTCGAGTGGGGGAAGGGAGAGGGAGGAGCAGAGGGGGAAGGAGGCGAGAGAGGCCTCTCCCCGGGGACACCTCCGCGGCGGTCGGGGCTGCTGGCGTCGACCTTGTCGTCGTCGTCGTCGTCGTCGAGGTTCAAGCAGAACGACGGCCGCTACTCTCCCTCTTCTCCGACTCCCTCTTCCTCCGGTCTGTATTCCGTGTGTCCTTCTCGCTCTTCTCGGCGTTAGCTGAGAGTGCTTTGTATAAAGAGAGTTGCGGCGGGGGTGTTGCTTTTTTTTGTAAATCATGTTTTCGTGAAAGAGAGAGAAATGAAAAGAAAAAAACCCGTTGCATCCTCCGCCGTCCATTTCTCGAAGCGAAAGAGAGAGCGAACGAAAGAGGAAGCCCCCCCCAAAAAAAAAAAACAGAAACCTCACTCAGTTTATTTCTCGTTCGTTCTCGCTCTTCTGCTCGTCTCGCGAGGCTCAGCAAGCTGCCATGTTCCTCGTCAACTGGTGTGTCGCCCTTCGTCGTCGCGGCGCTGCCAGGAGCAGAGGGCGTGGAAAGGAAAAAAAGAAGACGGGCGAAAGAGCATCGCTTTTTCGCCAATGCCTCCATCGAACCTTTCTCCGCTCGCCTTGTTCTTATTCAACTCACCCCTCTCTCTTTCCACCCCCTGCTCTTGCTCTCACTCTCTCACTCCTCTTGCCAGGATCTACTCGGTCCTCAACTCGCTCGGCCTCTACAACAAAAACGCCAAGATCCTGTTTTTGGTGAGAGAGAAGAAGAATGAAAAACATCTTTTTCTTCTTCCGCCGCGATCGATCGGTCGTCGGCGAGGCAAAAATGAAACAGCAGTGCCTTGCCTCCTCGCGCCTTTTCTCTCTCTGCTTCTTCCCAGACCCTCTCGTCGCGATGGGAGGGGACTTTGTGTGCTCGAGGCACGAGATGGATGGAAGCTGAAGGGAGGACAAGGAAACAACGAGGGGCAGAGAGAGAGAGAGAGGGAGAGAAGCGGAAGAAAGATGGAAGGAGAGACAGAGAGGCCCCATCGAACGCTGCGCATCGAGGCGCGCCCTCTCCCTTCTCCTCCCGACCTCTGGCCGACCCTGACCTCCACCTCGACCACCCAACGCACGGCCTCTCTCCCCCTCCCCTCCCCCGCCCCCCGCCCCCCCCTCCAAAACTCACAAAAAACACAGGGCCTCGACAACGCCGGCAAGACCACGCTGATGCACATGCTCAAGGACGAGCGCCTCGCACAGCACCAGCCGACGCAGTACCCGACCAGCGAGGAGCTGCAGATGGCGGGCATCAACTTCAAGGCGTTCGACCTCGGGGGTCACGAGATCGCCCGGAGGGTCTGGAGGGACTACTACGCGCAGGTCGACGCGATCGTCTTTCTGGTCGACGCCGTCGACAGGGAGCGGTTTTCGGAGTCCAAGAAGGAGCTCGACTCGCTGCTCGGCGACGACGCGCTGGCGACGGTCCCCTTCCTGGTCCTGGGGAACAAGATCGACGTGCCGCAGGCCGCGTCGGAGGACGAGTTGAGGCTGCAGCTGGGCCTCGCCAACTACACCACGGGGAAGGGGAAGGTCGACCTGCGCGACGCCGGGGTGCGGCCGATCGAGGTGTTCATGTGCAGCGTCGTGCGCCGGATGGGCTACGGCGACGGGTTCCGCTGGGTGAGCCAGTACATCAAGTAGGTCGATCGATTCGTCGATCGTTTGATGCTGCTTCTGCTGCTGCTGCTGCTTCTGCTTCTGCTTTGCGTGGAGGAGAGGGGAGTGAGTGGAAAAGGAAGGGGGGGAGAGTCGAGGGAGAGTTGAGAGGGAGAGAGGCGGGCGAGGTTGATTTTATTCTTCCGTTTTTTTTCTTTTCGATTCTTTTCTCCTGCGTTGTTTCCCCACTTACTACTCTCTCACCGCCCTATTCATTACAAAACCGAAAAGCCACGCGCGGCGTGAAAAAAGAGGAGGAAGAGGAGGAGGAGGAGGAGGAGGACATATCTGAATGTGTTAGAACCATCTTTTTTTTCTTTTTTTTCTTCTCAGTTATGTTTTCGTCTCTTTTCTCTCTCCTTTCTTCTTCTTCTTCTTCTTCTTCTTCTTCTTCTTCTTCTTCTTCTTCTTCTCCTTCTTCTTATTTAGAGCTTGCTCAGGCTCGACGACCACAGCTTGACGTGCGGCTCCGTTTTGCTCCCCCTTGTGACCGTCGCTTCGATCGTGCCGTGGGGTTCCGAGGTGGCGACGTAGACGTCGTCGTCAAACTGTTTTTGAGACATTTTTGTTTTGTTTTTGAGAGTTTTGTTGAGAGTGCAGCGGAAAAGTAAACGCAAAAAAAAAAAAAAAAAAAACTCATAGAAAAAAACGTACGGAGCTGTTGACGGGGGCGCACGGCAGGAAGTGCAGGTTCGGCAGCCTCAGGTGCACGCTCTCGGCGCTCGGCACGGCCTCCAGCAGCCCCCTCCCCATCTCGAACAGCGTATACTGGAGCGAGGGCGAGTAGTGCCCCCCGGCCGCGGGCCCGAAAAAGGCAGCGCCGAGTGCCGCGAGGGCCTTGCGGTAGCTCGCGTCGTAGTCGCAGGGCCCGCCGTACCGCCACGACGCGGTCACCGAAGTGGCCGCGATGCGCTCGCGTGTTTCCGGGAGGCGGGTGAACGAGTCTTTGAGGAACCCTTCGTAGCCAGACATGGTGGTTTTTAGAACGCGCCAGCCCTCGACGCCCGCGACGACCCTGGTGCTGCTGCTGTACCTGCTGCTGCTCGAAGTTGCTGCTCCTTCTCCTCCCCCGCGGGAAGAGACGACCTCCGCGAACCGCCTTCCCGTGCCACACCCGCCTCCCTCGTCCGACTGGAAGCCGTGGGCGTGCTCCCTCCCCTCGACCGAGACGCGCGACCAGCCAGAGGACACGACGCGGATCTTCGCGCAGGAAACGAGGGGGTAGGTCTCGAGGAAGAGGCGGGCGAGGGCGAGCGCGAACTCCTCTGGGGGGGTCGCGACCGGGAGCTGCTTGGCGACAAAGTAGACCTGTTTTTTCGTGCGTGTGCGTGTGCGTGTATGGTGGGTGGGTGGGTGTGTGGGGGGTGCGGGGCGGGGTTCGAAGGGGAAAAAGGAAGAGCCTCGGGAAGAAAAGAGAGGAAGCTGCCCTCGGCGACGCCGCACGTGCCCTCGACCGCGGCGACCCCGCCCCCTCCTCCTCTCTCTATGCCTCCATCGCTCGGCCTTTTTTCCCGTCTCGCCCCTGTGCAATCATCTCACCGCGTTCTTCTGCGTGTCCGTCGCGGTCATCCCGGCGTTGCTGCTCGACAGGAAGGCGTGGCTCATCTCCGACTCGAGGACCGTGTCGACGCTCCACTCGACGAAGTGATGCTTGGCACTCGATGCGCCGTCGCCCTGCTCGCGCCAGGTCCTTCCGAGGCGGACGCGGGACTTCCCGTGCTGGTGCTCTCGGAGAGTAGCGTCGGCCATGGCGGACGGGGCAACAGAGACAAGGAGAGGCGAGGAGAACGGATGGGAGAAGCGGGAGAACGAGTGGAAGCCTCGAAGGAGAAGCGATCGAGAAGTGGCTCGAGGGAGGTGGAAAAAAAAACGGCCTCAAAACGAAAGCGGAAAGAAAAAAAAGTCAAACTTGCCTCTGTTCCTTCCCTGCCGCGCGCGCGCGTCTCTACTCCCATGTCTTCAGCAGCATTAATCCTTTCGTTGTGATTGGTATTGTTACAAGAGTTGAAAGTTGAAACTGCGTTCTCCTCTTTCCCTCTCACTCCCTCGGCCTCCCCCCTCCCCTCTCGCTCAGCCCACCTCTCACTTTGAGCGGAACAGCTCCTTCTCCGTCCATGGAAGCGCTTCTCCAAACACCTCCCTCAGCACCCGGGCACCTTCTTCGTCTCCTGCTCGCAGTCCAACGGAGGCGCGCTCGATGGCTGCGTCCGAAAGGCGCAGCGACTGAGGTGGGGTTTGATCGAGGAAGGAGGAGGAGCAGCAGCCTAGTGCTGATGATGACGGCGACGACGTCTTTTGTTCTCTTTCTTTCGCAGGAGCTTCCTCCAGAGACTCTTCGACGCCTCGAGGCACGGGCGCGTCACGCTGCTGTCGCGCAGGGTGGTCCGGGGCCAAGGCAAGCACGACGAATTCCTGGAGGACGCGCGGCTTCCGAGCATCTTCGTGGTTGCCCGTCGCCGTCGCCGTTGTCACCATCTTCTTTTCCGATTCGCGCTGCGACTCTAGCGGGAGATCGATGTGGGCTTGGGGAAGCAGCGGTAGAGAACACTTGCGCTGCTGTTTGAGAGAGGATAGCGCACAAAAAGAGAGCGGGAAGGAGAGAGCAACGAGGGAAAGAAACGACAGACACCTTTTTTTTCGAGCATCTGTGATTTTGCTCGAGGACCTCATCCTCGACCTCTTCGCCCGCTCTTCACTCTCCTCCTTTCGGCGAGGAAAAAGTGATGTCGGTCGCGTACATTCTCTCTCAGAGACTCTCTCTCTCTCTCTCTTTCCACGTCCCGCAAGATAAAAACTCGAAAACTTAAAAAAAAACTTCAACCAAAAAGCCCAGACGGAAACAAAATAAAACAAAGAAAGGAAGCCCAAGGAAGAAAGAACAACCTCTCAGCAAAGCCCGAACACGCTCGCGGCGCTCGCCCTCCTCTGCGCGACCCTCGACGCCGCGGCCCTGCCCGCCGCAAGCAGCGAGTCGAGGCTCGACATCAGGGCCGCGGCCCAGGCCTCGAACTCGAGGTCCTCCTCTGCCGTCAGCTTCCCGGACTGCGCCGCGGCGACGATGTCAGGGAGCGAGTTGCGGATCGCCCTCGTGGCCGCGACGCGCGAGAGCTCGGTGGCACGGATCCGCTCGACGATGGCGACGCGCTTGCACTCGAGCGAGGCGCCGCCTCCTGGCAGCAGGTAGCACAGCAGGCCGCGGTCTTCTCCCCGCGTGCGCAGTGAGGCCGAAACGGCGTCGATGAGGGCACGGGCGTCGTCGATCGTGGCGCGCATCTCCGTGTCGGCGGCGCGGACGAGCGCCGCGGCGGCGACGCCCGACAGCGCGCCGTTGGGGTGGGCGCCCGCGGCTTCTTTCCTCCTCTCTTCGGCGGACCTGGCGCCCCAGCACTCCCTCGCCGTCGCCAGCTGCAGCGCCGCGACCCTCCTCGCCACAGCGCTGGCGGCAGCGGCCATGGGTTTCACCGCGGGAGGCATCGGCGTCACCAGGTCGGTGCCTCGAGGGAGGCAGGCGTCGAAGAAAGAAGGGAGCACGTCGACTCTAGTGAGCGCGGTGACGTGCGCGAGCGGCGCGTTGACTTTTTTCTGGAGCTCTGACAGGTAGAGGTCGGCGCGCAGCGGCGGAATCGACGAGCCTTTGCTCTCTGCCGCCTTCGCGGCCCTGGAGAAGTCGTCCCAGGCGCGCGAGACGAGCTCGGCGGAGGCCTCGAGCGCGTCCGCGACGGAGTCCATGCACTCGTGCGACGCCCTCGCAGGGAACACGAAGGCCGAGAAGGCCAGCGCCAGCAGCGAACCCGCCGCCGTCGACACGACCCTTCCGCAAAAGTACTTCGTCGTGGCTGCCTTAGGGAACTGACAGAGGAGACTCGCCATGAACGTCGACAGCATCAGGAACAGCGGCTTCTTCACGGCCTGCAAAGCATTAATGTGCCCGAAGACGAAGACGGTCGACAGCAGCAGCGCGGCGACGTAGAGCGGGTTTGCGGCAAGCGAGGACCGCAGCATGACCCCGTACCCGAGAGAGCCCCCGAGCAAAACAAGGCAGGCCTGCAGCACGGCGCGAGGGACCGTGTCCTCGAGCCGCGGCTGCAGGCAGATGGCCATGACGACAAAGGCCGTGGATATTTGCCAGTCGAAGAGCTCGGCCGGGAACTTCCACAGCAGCAAGACGCAGGCGACGAGCGTGCCCGAGGTCGCGACGAAGTACTTGAGGCCGAAGATGACGGCGGAGCGCTCGAGGGAAGGGGTGGCGGCATCGGTGTCGATGTCGGCGATGCCTGCGACATCGCTCGCTTCCTCGCCGGCCGAGCGCGCGTCGCCGGAAGTCAATCTCCGGAGCGGCGTTGCGTTCTTCATGGCGTTATTGCTCTTGCTTCCACCACTGGAGCGGCTCTTGACCGCGCCAGAGACGACAGCCGGCAGTCCCTTGGCGACGCGGAAGAGCCGCATCCAGACCATGAGGCCCGAGAGGCCCGCGAAGATCGTGACGGCCCAGATCACCCACGGGTTGGGCTCCTTCTTCTTCGGGGCAGCAGCCTCCTTCTTCTTCTCGTCGCTGGCGCCGCCGCCGCCGCCGCCCTCTTCCTCGTCCTTGGTAGAGCCCTTCTGCTCGAGGCCCAGGGCGCTGAGGACAGTGCTCTCGAGGTCTCGAATGGCCTCGATCAGCCCTCCAGAAAGCATCGCGGCTTGGTGGTACCCTCGCATAGCGATGACGGCGCCGTGAGAGGCCATGGAGTCCCTCGCTCCGTCGGCAGAAGACTCGGCGCCTTGGTTTCGGCTGCCGTCCTTGCCGCCGCCCTTCCCTCCGCGGGTCCCTTCGAGCGCCTCCCAGTACCGCGCCTGCAGCCCCCTCGCCGCCCCGGCCAGCTTCTGCTGCAGCGCGTCCCAGACCTCGGGGCCGTGCAGCCCGGGAGCCCGGCCCTCCCAGAGCGGCAGGGCGCCCCCGGGGTCCCGCAGCAGCCTGGCCAGCGAGGCCAGCGCCGCGGCCGACGCGCCGATCGCCTCCCTGTGGGGGCCGCCCACGTCCCTGCCGTGCAGCCCGCGCAGCAGCGCCGACGCCTCGGAGGCGCCCGGGCTGGCGCAGAGCTCCTCCAGCGCGGCGGCGCGGGCGATCAGCGCGTCGGTCTTGGCGATGATCGCGGCCCACCTCGCCGGGCGGAACCCGCCGGCGGCGCGCGGCCCCGAGAAGAGCGACGGCGGCTCGAACCGCGACTCGGCGAGCAGCGTCCTGGCATCGGAGAGGTGGCAGCGCCACCACGTCACGGGCTCGGCCAGGCCGTGGCCCGCGGGAAAAGAGGCGGAGCCGTCTCCCCTGCGACAGGAGGCCGGGGCGGGGCCCGGGAGAGGGCGCGAGAGGGAGCGCTTGGACTCGGCGCCCTCGACGAGCCCGCTCCCGCCGTCGTCCTCGGAAGAGGTCTCGCCGTCTCCGGCGACGTCGTCGTCAGACAGGCCGTCGATCACACTCCCGTCGGCCGCCACGGGCGGGGGCGTCGAGTCGTCCCTAAGGCGGAGGAGGAGCTCCCTGTCGACGTTCGCATCGGACAGGAAAAAAATCGACCTCCCCGCCGGGCCGGCGCTGCGCCTCCTCGCTCTCGTCGCGCCGCCGCGCTTCGCCTCGAGCGTCTGCCCTGCCGTCCCCACCTGTGGGCCGCCCCCCTTCTTCCCCGAGAGCCTCGGGCCGTCCTCCGCCTCGCGCTCCTTGGCCGGGCGCGCGGCCTCGGCCAGCCGCCCGAAGCCCGTCACCGACGTCCCGACGCCGCTGAGCGCGGTCGCGAGCGAGCGTGCGAGCGCGTCCGAGGCCTTGGACGGCATCACGAGCGTGCCGCCGACGAGCGTGGCGGCCGAGGCGACCAGCCCCAGCTCGATGATGCGGATGACGACGGCGCCCCAGAAGCCCCTGAGGCCGACCACGGGCACCGCGCCGGCGTTGGCGACGACCAGTCCGGTGACCACGGCCAGGATCGAGCCCAGCGCCCCCACGGCGTTGTTCTTCGGGTCGCAGCGCACCACGGCGAAGAGCGCCATGGCCGCGACGCCGACCAGACAGAGCGTCACGTAGTACCCGGGACCGACGATCGGCAGCTGCGTCAGAAACTCCATCGCCTCTCCCAGGGTCGGCTTGGGCGCGGCCGCCGCGGCGGCGCCCGTGGCCGCGCCCGCCTTGGCTGACTGCGCCGCGGCGATCTTGCGCATCAGCGCCGCCTTCTCGGGTCCTGGAGGACCTGCCATGATGGTTTTGACGGCCTTGATGAGCGAGTTTTTCCCGGCGCCCTTGGCCCTCCACGCGATCGAGACCGCTGCGCCGCCGAAGAGCGCGCCGATGAAGACGCAGCCGGTCGCGATCGAGGCTCCCGCGATTCGGCCGCCCATGTGGACGTTGGGGAAGAGCTGAAGGGTCAGGGCGGCTGTTTTTCGTGTTTGGTGTGAAGAAAAAAAGGTGAGATTTTTTTCCCTTTGTGGGGTCGAGAGAAGTGTTTGAAAAAAAAAACGTACCGTAAATCACCGCTGCCTGACAGCTCATCGGGAACCGCATCTTGTCCACGAGCACGAATAGCGACAGAAAGGCGACACCGACGGTCAGCTGCACGGCGCACTGGAAGTGCGTCGACATGAGGTAGGAGCAGACCCTCTCCTTCATTGCCGGCCGCGGCAGGCGGAAGGCAAAAGAGCCGCCGTCGGGCGAGCGAGGAGGAGGAGGCGAAGGAGAGGAGGAGGGCTTTCCGGCGCGCATCGGCTTCTCGTTCTCGTCGATGGAAGGGTTGTGGGAAGCCAGCGATGACGCAGCCGTCTTAGGAGGAGGCGCGGAGGAAGCCATTTCAGATCTAATTCAGAGAGAAGAAGAAGAAAAAGAAGGAGACGAAGAAGGAGGTCGGGGTCGAAGTTCAAGTTCGGGCAGGAGAGGTGTCAGCGGCGAGATCGATGGCGACTGGAATGCCGCTGGGAAACAAAAAAAAGACTCAACGCTTCTCTCCCTTTGGGGCTTTCCGAGCGAGAGTTTCGCCCGAGTTCTCTCAGAAGGGATCAAAATCGATATGTGAACGACGCAGCAGGCCGTTGCTGGACCAAATAGTGGCGCAATTGCGATCCTGAGGCGGATGTTTTAATCACACTCTTTTTGGAGGTCGGGCCCACGAGGCTCGTTCGGTTGTGGTCTGGCTCTTTTCTCTTCTCTCTCGCCCTCTGGGGGGGGGGGGGGGGCGCCCCGCGCCCCGCGCGGCGGGGAGAGGGGGGAGAGCGGGGGCGGGAAAAGGAGAGCAGGATTATA
>Ga0315284_10008427_pt1 | contig 14726 bp, 15 predicted proteins | sample YL17G09_16_MG_FD_203696 | JGI IMG/M metagenome (GOLD analysis project Ga0315284, IMG submission 203696) | Sediment microbial communities from Yellowstone Lake, YNP, Wyoming, USA - YL17G09_16 | ecosystem: Environmental > Aquatic > Freshwater > Lake > Sediment | place: USA: Wyoming | collected... | reverse complement strand
TTGGGCGAGAAAATCGAAGAGATACTCAGGGATGCCGGAATCACCGATGCGTTATATACCGTACACATCAAAGAGTTTAAGACCGATAAGGGTAAAAAAGCTTTGCCTCAGGCGGTCGTTTCAGCGACCCTGAATGCCTTGTTTGATGCCGGCGGGGTCGTAAACATAGAATAAAGGCTCTTTAGCGGATTGCATAAACCCTTTTGATGTCTTCCACGATCCTGTAGGAGTTCTCAGGCCTCCTCTTGCCTTCCACTTTTTCCAGGAGGATCATGCCGGGATATTTATCCATCATCCTGTTTATTGTTTTAGCGATTGTTCCCCGATCTTTCTTAAGCTCTGTTACAAGCTCGGGGGAGGTCTTTGATTCGTTGCTTAGGAGTAGTTCGAATATCTGCATTTCAAGATTTGAAAGTTTCTTTCTTAGGTCTTCCCCAGAGATAACTCCAGAGATTGCTGCAGATTTGTCTAATCTTTCTTTCAGCATGTTCTCTATGTAGGATATATCCGCGATAGGTATCTTGCTTGTTCCATCAAAGTCGTTCTCAAGGTTTGCGTATATGTCGCTGCATATATTGAGGAGGTCTCTTGCGCCCGTAAAACGGGTCGCAAGGTAGTCAACCGCCTCCTCGGTAAAAGGCCTGAGGCCTTGTCCGCCAACCCACTCCACCCTCTTACGTATCAGCTCTTTCAAATCTTCCTTAGACAAAGGCTCAGGCCATAGGGTATCCATCCCCCTGTTTAGGAATGATACCTCGTTTTCCAGCCAACCAATACCCTCCTTTAAACCGCATAATATTATGCTGGTTTTGGTATGCTCAAGCAGCACTACGCAGATGCCTACGAGGTCTGCGTTCTTCACCCTCTGGATGTCGTCCCATATGAACACGAGTTTTTTATCTAAAAGGTTTTTATTGACATAGTCTGGAAGCATGTTTTCCGTTATTTCCGGAGCCCCCACCATCGTCCTCTCTTTTACGAGGCCGAAGAACTTCTTTTTTATGACATACGGATTCAGGTTGTGGACCGTTACAACGATGTTCTTCGTCACTTCTTCCCTAGTGTAGTCGCCGGTCAGGTAGACAAACAATGTATCCTTTGGCGGGTTGTCCTTAAGGTATGTCAACGCAAAAGACTTTCCTGAGCCATAGGGTCCGGTGACGAGAAGCATCCTCTTGTTCCGCTCCAGACGGACGTATAGGTCGCTGTATAGCCTTTTATGGCCTACTACGACGTCTGTCACAAGCTCTAAGGTGAATGGGTTTTTCTCTTTACCCCATCCAATATCCCATCCAAGTGCTTCCCTAAGGCTCCGTTGTTCCATTATTCAGTCAACAAAACACGTCAACTATGCCAACACTTTATGTCAACTGTGTGTCAACGCTGTCAACATATATCAACATATAATGCCAACTCTTTTAAGGTTGACAAATTAAGTTGACATTATATTATGCGTCAAACAACTATAAAAACTTATCGCTTTTTAGAATCATCAATGGTGATTCATGGGGTAGACCCAGAGAGTATGGGGATGTTTTGAGGATCCGGCAGGCGAAGAGGCGCCTTTTGGAGCTGTTTTGGGTGGTTTGGGGGATTGATTTGAGAGTTCGTGAGAGCTCGTTACTAATCTTATGTATATTTATATACATTTATGTATATTTATATACCTAAATGCATAATATTATACTATGTCGGAAATTTATGTAACAACGGCCTGCAAAGAGATAGAGGGAAGAGACCCCGAAGCAGCATACAGCGCCGTCAGAGGAGAGAACACGTACCTCCTGGAGTCTTCAGAAGGGGGGGAAAAAACGGCCAGATACTCCTTCATCGGCTTTAATCCTGTTGCAAAACTGACATACTGCGACCACAAAGTAATATTTGAAACGACTAATCCGGTTCTTAAACGAATCGAAACCGTGGGGGAAGATCCGTTAGATGTTTTAAGGAATGTAATGTTTCAGTTCAAGGCCGTGAAGCCATCCAAAACCAGGTTCTTCGGCGGCTTTGTAGGCTATGTCTCTTACGACATAATGGAGTATTACCTAAAATCCATAAAAACAGCCCATAAAGGCCTTAAAACGCCCCTATACGAGCTTGTACTTGCAAAAAATAACATCATATTTGACCATGTAGAAAAGAAGACATGCCTGATTTCTCATGAATTTACCGACAAAAGTCAAGATATCAACACAAAGGAAGTTTTGAAGGGCTTGGAAAAGCTTTCAAAAGATGTTATAGACTGTATAAACCAAAAAGACAATATTTGTCAACATAATCTGTCAACATTACGTAAACAGGAACAATTACGGGAAATATCCTCTAACGTTACCCGGGAACGATTCATAGATGGCGTTAAAAAGGCTAAGGAATACATAAAAGCAGGCGATATATTCCAGGTAGTGCTCTCGCAAAGACTTGAAACCGGGTTTAATGGCGACATATTCGATGTCTACAAAACCCTTAAAAAGATCAATCCATCGCCGTATATGTACTGCATCGACCTTGGGGAACGAAGGATCGTCGGCTCAAGCCCTGAGATGCTGGTCAGGGTGGAAGGCAGAGACGTTGTGACTTATCCAATCGCCGGAACAAGACCGCGAGGGAAAACAATTGAAGAAGACCTGAAGCTTGAAAAAGAGATGCTGTCTTGCGAAAAGGAGAGGGCAGAGCATGTGATGCTCGTCGACTTGGGCAGGAACGATATAGGCAGGGTCGCCCGATTCGGGTCTGTCAGGGTGAAAAAGTTCATGGGCGTGGAGAAATACTCTCACGTACAGCACATGGTTTCCGAGGTCGAAGGCTTTTTACGACCAGAGATGGACGAATTCGACGCCCTAAAGAGCGTCTTTCCGGCCGGGACGGTCTCCGGAGCTCCGAAGGTCCGGGCCATGGAGATAATAGACGAGCTTGAATGCAGTCCCAGAGGGGTCTATGCCGGGGCGATTGGGTATTTTTCATTCAACCACAATATGGATATGGCAATTTCTATCCGTACGATAATCTTTGAGAAAGACAAGGCTTATATACAAGCAGGTGCAGGGATAGTTGCCGACTCGAAACCTGAAACAGAATTCCAGGAAACCCTAAACAAGGCTAAAGCCCTGTTAAACGCCCTAAAAGAGGTGAATGATAGATGAAAGAAAAAAACGTTCTCGTCATCGACAACATAGACTCATTCGTCTACAACCTGGTCCAATACGTAGGAGTCCTCGGCGGAAACCCAATAGTTCTGGAAAATACCGCAGAATACCGGGAAATCAAGAAAGCAGTAACCCAAAATAGGATCACCCACATAATCGTCTCGCCCGGCCCCAAGGCCCCAAAAGATGCAGGAATCTCTAACAGAGTGATCAAAGAGTTTGGGCGCAATATCCCTACCCTCGGGGTCTGCCTAGGCCACCAGTGCGTCGGCTACGTGTATGGCGGAGAGATACGGAGTGCGAAAAATCTGGTACATGGCAAAACGTCCCTGATACAACATAACGGAGTAGACATATTCATGAATATAAAAAACCCTTTCGAGGCCACCCGATACCATTCACTAGTAATAGATGAAAAAAACCTTCCTGATTGCCTTGAAATCACCGCCAGAAGCCTTGACGACAAAGAGATAATGGGCGTCAGGCACAGGGAATACCCTATATACGGGGTCCAATTCCATCCCGAATCAATCCTCACAAAAGAAGGAATGACCTTGATAAAGAATTTCTTGAAGTAGGAGGCAGATAATATGAAAGAAATACTATCAAACGTGGTTGCAGGCAAAAACCTGTCAAGGGAGGAAGCGGAAAAAGCAATCAAGACAATAATGTCCGGACAATCAAACGACATAGAGATTACGGCATTGCTTACCGGCCTCAAGATAAAAGGCGAAAGTGCTGAAGAGATAGCCTCCTTCGCAAAAGTTATGAGGGAGTTTGCAGTCAGAATCGAGCCCAAGGTTTCGGGGACTTTGGTTGACATGTGCGGGACCGGAGGAGACAAATCAAACACATTCAACATATCCACTACTGCCGCATTCATCGTCGCAGGCGCCGGAATCCCGGTAGCCAAACACGGCAACCGGGCTCTGACGTCCAAATGCGGGTCTGCCGACGTCCTGGAAGCCCTTGGCATGAATCTGTCAACAAGCCCTGAAAAGATATGCAAGTCTATCGAAGAAGTAGGCATAGGTTTCATGTACGCTCCCATGCATCATTCAGCCATGAAACACGTCATGCCGGTAAGAAAAGCACTCGGCTACCGGACAGTCTTCAACATCCTCGGGCCTCTGACAAACCCTGCGAATGCCAAAGCACAGCTCATGGGCGTTTATGACCCGAACCTTACGGAAAAACTTGCCGAAGTCTTCAGGATGCTCGGCCTCGAAAGGGCGATGGTAGTTCACGGATCTCCCGGCCTGGACGAGCTGTCAACGATCGGTGAAACAAAGGTTTCGGAATTAAAGGATGGCAAAGTAAATACATACTACATAAGGCCTGCGGACTACAGACTCAAAAAGGCGGATATCAAAGACCTTCTTGGCGGAAGCCCGCAGGAAAACGCACAAATTTTGCAGGATATAATCAAAGGAGTGGATAAGGGACCAAGAAGGGACATAGCCCTGCTTAACGCCGCAGCCGGGATCGTTGTAGGCGGCAAAGCAAACAACATAAGCGAAGGACTCATAATGGCAAAAGAGGTCTTGGACAGCGGAAAAGCCTACAAGAAACTGAATGAATACATAGAGTACAACAGGAAATGAAATTCGATTACGACCGGATAGAGGACGAGAAAATAGAAGAGATCAAAGGCCTCAAAGAGAGGAGATCGCTTATCGCAGCCATAGAGAAGGCAAAAAAAGAAGGAAAGACCCCGGTAATCGCGGAGGTTAAGAAGGCGAGCCCGAGCAAAGGAAAGATAAAAGACATCGACCCGGTAGAAGCCGCCCGGCTCATGGAAAAAGGGGGTGCGTGCGCGATTTCCGTGCTCACGGACAAACACTTTGATGGGAAGATATGCTACCTGCGCAAAGTCAAGAACTCCGTGCAGGTTCCGGTCCTGCGCAAGGACTTTATCGTTGACATATTCCAGCTCTACGAAAGCAAAGGCAACGGCGCAAACGCGGTGCTACTGATAGCTTCCCTTCTCGGCGATAAGACGACGGAATTTGTTGACAAAGCGCACGATCTGGGGATGGAAGCCCTTGTCGAAGTACACAACGAGGAAGACATTGAATACGCACTCGACTCGGCCGCAAAACTTATAGGGATCAATAATAGAGACCTGCAGACCCTCAAGGAGGAGTTAGGCACTACAGAGAGGCTTGCTCCCTTAATCCCAAAAAACAAGGTCATCGTCAGTGAAAGCGGAATAGAGGGCAGAGAGGACATACTACGGCTGGAGAAAGCCGGCGCGAAAGCCTTCCTCGTCGGGACAAATATCATGCTCTCTGAGAACATAGAGGAAAAAGTAAGCGAACTAGCAGGAAAATGATAAAAGTAAAGATATGCGGCATAAAAAACATCGACGACGCATTATTCGCAGCTTCGGCCGGGGCGGATGCCATCGGAGTAGTAAACGTTAAAGAATCCAAGAGATTCGCCGGTTTGGACGATGCAAGAAAGATATTCGAAGCCCTGCCTCCTTTCGTGTCCAGAGTCCTTGTTGCAAGTCCGAAAGGGATAAGAGAAATAAAAGACATCGAAAGGACCGGCGCAGACTGCATACAATTGCATGGCGAGGAAGACATAATGTTCATAAAAGAGATAAGGGAGAGCACGCACCTTAAGTTGTTAATGCAATTGCCGGTCATCGGAAAGGAAACAATAGACGATGCGGGAGCATACGCGGGCCTCGTTGACGCGATACTCCTGGACACGAAAACCAAAGGCGTTATCGGGGGTACTGGAGTGATCCACGACTGGAACATCAGCAGGAAAATAGTCGAAACAATAAAGAAGCCAGTCATGCTCGCAGGCGGCCTTAATCCAGGCAACGTAATTGAAGCGATCGAAAAAGTCGGGCCTTATGCGGTAGACGCGGCAAGCGGCGTAGAGTTTTCGCCCGGCGTAAAGGATAAAGCAAAGATCGAAGAATTCATAAAGAAGGTGAAGAGTTATGGATTTACCTGATGACCGAGGAAGGTATGGGGTGTATGGTGGACGCTTTTCTCCTGAAGTGCTTATGCCGGCACTGGAAGAGCTTGAGAGGTCGTTCCGAAAGTTTGTGAAAGACAAAGAATTCCAAAGAGACCTCGCATACTACCTAAAAGAATTCGCCGGAAGACCCACTCCTCTTTACTACGCAAAGAATCTGTCACAGAAGCTCAACGGCGCTAAGATATATCTCAAAAGAGAGGACCTGGTCCACGGCGGGGCTCACAAACTAAACAATACGCTGGGACAGGCGCTTCTTGCAAAAAGGATGGGAAAGACGCGCGTCATCGCGGAAACGGGCGCGGGGCAGCACGGCGTAGCCACCGCCATTGCAGCGGCCACGCTGGACCTGAAATGCGAAGTATATATGGGGACCGAGGACACGGTCAGGCAGAAGCTGAACGTCTTTAGGATGAACTTGATGGACGCACGTGTAATCCCTGTTGATTCGGGCTCGAAGACCCTTAAAGATGCAACAAATGAAGCCATGAGGGACTGGATATCAAACATAGACAACACATATTACCTCATTGGCAGTGTCATGGGACCGCACCCCTATCCGCTGATCGTTAGAGAGTTCCAGAAGATCATCGGGCAGGAGGCAAAGAAGCAGATACTTGAAAAAGAAGGAAAACTGCCTGATGCCGTGATGGCCTGCGTCGGAGGAGGCAGCAATGCCATAGGCATATTCCATGAATTCCTGGAAGATAAAAAAGTGGAGCTGTTTGGCGTGGAAGCAGGCGGTAAGGGAATAGAAACAGGAGAACACGGAGCCGCCCTCTGCGCCGGAACGAACGGCGTCCTGCATGGAATGTATTCCAAACTACTGCAGGACAGGTACGGGCAGATAAAGGTCTCATACTCGATATCCGCGGGCCTTGATTATCCGGGAGTCGGGCCGGAACTAAGCTACCTGGCCGGGGAAGGAAGGATTACGCCTGTGTCTATAACAGATGATGAAGCCCTTGACGCCTTCAAGATATTGAGCAAGACGGAAGGCATAATGCCTGCTCTCGAGTCGGCGCACGCTGTTGCGCAGGCCATGAAGACCGCGCCTGAAATGAAAAAAGACGAGACGATAATCATAAACCTGTCGGGCCGGGGAGACAAAGACGTGTTCACAGTAGCTGAAGCCTTGGGGGTGAACCTGTGAAACTTAAAGAAAAATTTTCTGAACTGAAAAAGAAGAAACAGGGAGCGCTCATAGGATTCGTAACCGCGGGAGACCCCACGCCCAAAGACACGCAAGACATAGCCGAGGCGATGATCCGAGGGGGGATAGACATACTCGAACTGGGGCTTCCATTCTCAGACCCAGTAGCCGACGGGCCAGTAATACAGAAAGCAGGGGAAAGAGCGCTTAAGGCGGGCATGAACCCGGACATATTCTTCGAGATCGCAGGAAAAATAAATGGAGTACCTAAAGCGGTTCTCACATATTATAATATAGTATTGCAGAGGGGGCTGGACAAATTCTGTTATGACTGTGTAAAGACAGACATAGACGGCATCGTCATACCAGACCTCCCAATAGAAGAGGCTGCGCCGCTTCTCAAGGCATGCAAGAAACACGGAATTTGTCTTATATGCCTTGCCGCTCCCACAACCACGGAATCACGACTGGGGAAAATACTTAAAGAAGCAGACGGATTCCTATATGTCGTTTCAGTGGCCGGGGTTACGGGCGCAAGAAAAGAGCTTTCGGCGCAGGTTACGCCGCTGGTCAAAAGAATCAAACAGAAATCAGGCGACCTGCCTCTTGCCGTCGGATTCGGGATATCTAAACCAGAACACGTGAAGGAAGTGATCGATGCGGGGGCAGATGGTGCTATAGTTGGAAGCGCGTTTGTAAAGATAATAGAAGAAAACCTCGGCGATAAAACTAAATTGCTAAACAGGCTTGAAGACTACGCGAGAGAACTTAAATCAGCCACGCTCAAATAGATAAATCATGGAATTCCTTTTCCTGGGCACAGGCGACGCATTCAGCAGCAGAGCCAATACCAGCATTAACCCAATAACCGTCCCAGAAGACTTGTCCCTCCTGAGAATCTGGTTTATCGCCCCTTACCGCATAGATTTAAAAGAAATGAGTCCCTACAAGTTCCTCAAAAATCAAATACTCCGGCATTTAGGCAAGATCCCCGGAGGGGATTATGCCCAAAGAGAGCGATGCTCTCTTTCGGGCCGGAGTATGACTTATGCCCACAGGCATGCACCCGCAGGTGCAAAACCGGCACGATGCCGCATTCATCCGCGGCCTGAAAAAGGCCGCAGTACAATAGACTGCTTAAAGCAGTCTATGTACACAGACTGCATAGCAGTCTGTTGTATTCTGCCGATTTGTAAGAAAAACACGATTCATAAGGCGAGCCCGGAAATGCTCTACCTGATAGACCGACTACACCTCGCAATCCGGGAAGAATTCACGGAAGGCCTTATAGGAAAGAAACAGCCAGGCTACCTGTCAAAGTCCAAGAGGGTTGGGATACTGCCCGCAGACGTATTCCCGCCTTACAAGCCTGAACTATCTCCGATCAAAAAAGAGGAACTGCTAAAACACGAGCACCTAATCGGGGTCCTGGGAGGAACGATGATGGAATACGATCTATTCACAAAAACCATCGCCGCATTGGAGAAGGATGAGATGGAATACATGCTCCACATAAACCGGGAAACGGACATGCCCTTAATTATTTGCACGAAATACGCAAATATTATAATAGCGCCCGTGATGAGGAGATACGACTAAAAAAAATGCCAACCATTTCAGAAAAGATTCTTGCGGCCAAAGCAGGCAGGGAAGAAGGGGTAGAGCCCGGAGAGATTGTTGAAGCCGACGTAGACTACGTCATGGTCAACGACGTGACAGGGCTTCCGGCATTCGAAGCATTCGAAGAGTTCAAGACACAGCCCCTCAGGGACAAGATCGTACTCATACCCGACCATTATGTGCCAAATAAGGACGTGGCCTCTGCAAACCAGGCCAAGGCCATGAGGGACTTCGCCAGAAAATACATGATAAAGAACTACTACGAGGTAGGCGAAGGAGGAGTATGCCACCAGCTCATGATAGAAGAAGGATACGTGGCGCCGGGCCGCCTAATAGTCGGAGCAGACTCCCATACCTGCACCTACGGCGCCCTTGGAGCATTCGCGACCGGGATCGGCTCGACTGAAGCAGCCGCCGTCTTTGCGACAGGAAGGCTATGGTTCAAAGTGCCCGAGACCCAGAAATACACCGTCAACGGAAAACCCGGCAAATACGTCATGGGCAAGGATATCATACTGCATATCATAGGCGACGTCGGAGTAGACGGAGCGCTATACAAGGCCATGGAATTCTACGGAAACGCAATAAGCGACCTAGACATCTCAGACAGGCTGACGATATCCAACATGGCGATTGAGGCTGGAGGAAAAGCAGGGATCATACCCGCAGACAAAAAAACAGACGAATACCTGAAAGGAAAAGTGCGCGGCCCCTACAAAGCGGTATACTCAGACAAAGATGCGAAATACGCGGAGGAATTTGAATACGATGCAAAAGACATCCCTCCGACCGTGGCGCAGCCGAGCCTCCCTTCAAACACCAAACCCGCCGCAGAACTATCAAGCGTGACGATCGACCAGGCATACCTCGGCTCATGCACCAACGGAAGAATAGAAGACCTACGCATAGCGGCACGAATAATCAAAGGCAAAAAAGTAAAAGACGGAGTAAGGATGATCGTGGTCCCGGCGACCAAACGCGTATTCGAACAAGCCATGCAGGAAGGACTCATAAAAGTCTTCATGGATGCCAACGCCTACGTGTCAGGACCAACATGCGGCGCCTGCTTAGGAGGATACATGGGGATACTGGCGAAAGGTGAAACCGCGGTTTCATCGACGAACAGGAATTTCATCGGGAGGATGGGGCACAAAGATTCCAAGGTGTACTTAGGATCTCCTGCAGTCGTTGCGGCGAGCGCGCTGACAGGGCATATAACAGACCCAAATGATCTGAAATAGTTTGTAAAACATCCCTCTAACATATTTTTTACGAACAAAAGTTCGTAAAAAATCTAGTTAAACTCAATTAAAACGAACTCTACTGACGAATGGCCGTCGCCTCTCAAAAATGGAAAAAGTTGGGGGCTGTAAATAAAACTTTAATAAAGATTCAAAATTTTTATCTCTAAATTTAATTATAACAAGATTATGAAGAGATACAGCAAACAAGATCAGAGATTGATGGCAACTTGGGCTGCGGACTGTGCCGAACGAGTACTCCTGTTTTTTGAGAAGGCATATCCGAAGGACGACCGGCCACGCAAAACTATCGAAACATGCCGAACATGGGTTCGTACGGGTGTTTTTAAGATGGCTGCTATACGCGGAGCTTCTCTTGCCGCTCACGCCGCCGCCCGCGAAGCGAAAGAAAATAACGCGGCTTGTTTTGCTGCGCGTGCCGCAGGCCAGGGGGTGGCAACTGCACACGTTCCCCAACACGCCTTCGGCGCTGCTTACTATGCTCTTAAAGCCATTGCAGCAGCTGATCCCGCTAATGCCGAGGTTAAAGTTGCCAAAGAACGCAATTGGCAATCACGACGTCTTCCTAAAAATCTAAGGCAAGAAATTATGAATAGAATAATAATTCAAAAACGTGATGACGGAATTTTTATTAAAATACAGAAAGATAAGGATTTTTAATAAATAATGACAATACAGCCCCCCCCAAAAAAAAAAAATCAATCTCGGAATACGGTTTGGTGGGAAACGTGCTGTTTTTCTTGGTCTGTTGACTAATTAATTTAAGAGGTTTGTAAATGGATTTGTCCGACTATGGATGGGATGAAGACTTTGAAAAAAGTTTTAAGGAATTCAGTGAGAATAAGCTTTTACCTGCAAGGGTTATCGAATCCAATAGGCTTATCTATAAATTGGTTTCCGAGAAGGGCGAGGTGAATGGAAAACTGTCCGGAAAGTTTTGTAACAACTGTCATTCCAAAAAGGACTTCCCCACGGTTGGGGATTGGGTCGCCTTTACGCCAATCGAGCCTAGTGGATTTGTCTCCATTCAGGGAATGCTTGAAAGAAGAAGCAAGTTTTCTCGCAAAGTAGCAGGGATTGTCTCGGAGGAACAGGTCATTGCAGCGAACATCGACACCATTTTCGTCGTAAGCGGACTGGACGAGGATTTTAGCGAGAGAAGACTCGAAAGGTACGTAACCCTTGCAGCGGACAGCAACGCAGAACTTGTTTTTATCCTGAACAAGGCGGACCTGTGCAAAGACCTGGAAAAAACGGTCTCGGATATCAAAGGACTGTTCAAAGATGCGCCGGTATACGCGCTAAGCGCGCTAAATAACCAAGGGCTTGAACAGCTTACCCCGCATCTTGCGGCCGGAAAGACGATTGTTTTCCTCGGTTCTTCAGGAACCGGCAAATCCACGATCATCAACCGTCTGCTGGGCGAGGAACGGCAGAAAACGGGGCATGTCAGCGCCCACGATGGAAGAGGAAGGCATATCACATCTGGCAAGAGCCTGATCGTGCTACCAAGCGGCGCATTAGTGATTGATACGCCGGGCTTAAGGGAGCTACAACTTTTATGCAGCGGCGTAGGAATAAAGAACGCATTCGCAGACATTGAGATGCTTGCAGACGAATGTAAATACAAGACGTGTACGCATACAAACGAACCAAGATGCGCCGTTATAAAGGCGGTGAATGGCGGCCTAATATCAAAAGAGAGACTAGACAACTATCACAAATTAAAACGTGAAATAGCTCACAATCTTATGAGACACGAGGCACAATTCAAGAACAAGCGAAACAAATTCTCGAAGACCGTAAGCAAACAGGCAAAACTCATCAAAAAATCCAGAGAAAGCACCGGAGACGAATATTTAGGCGCGTAACAATTATGCAAAAAAAGGCGCAGAACATAAAAACGCTGCTCGACCTTAACGATGAGGTGGCTCGAACCCTTATGGGACACATAACACAACTTTTAGCGGATCGCTTATGCTCGACCCAAAAACCCTTTAGGCACTTCGTAAAATCTGGGACGTTAAACCTCACTTTCATCCACCTCAGCCGCGATCCCTTTCCCTGCCACGAGCATCATCGTTCCGTGGGCCACTATTTCGTGGTAGATGTTTAGTCCGATTATGGCGTTTGCTCCGAGTCCTTCGGCCTTTTTTATCATCTGATTCATGACCGTTTCTTTGGCTTTTTCGAGTTCTTTCTCGTAGGCGGGTGTTCGTATTTCTTCGTATTCCTTCATCTCAGCCAGGATGCCTCTGAATGTTTTTTCCTCGATCACGTATTCGCCGTTTACGGGGCCTAACCGGTTCACTGTGCCTGCTCTTTCCATGCGGTTCTCGGTTGTTATGAGCATTGTTGTTTACTCCTGGTTAGTAGATTGTCAGGCCGATCTAAAGAACCGGGTAAAATCAAATACTCCGGCATAAATGCCGGAGTATGACTTACAAACCGGCACGTTGCGGCATTCATCTGCGGGCTGAAGCCCGCAGTATCTACTGGTTTGTAATAAAAAGTTGTTTTAGGAAAAGCTCGTCAGAGGCGTGTATGACACTGTCTGCTCCATGCGGAGTCCCGCGGCTTTCATGTGTTTTTCAGGCATATTCTTGTGGAAGAGCCGCAGGTTCTTTCTGTCCGGGCAGTGTTGGCTCAGGTAGTACGTCATCCAGAGTTTTTCCGTGTCTGTGGTTGTTTGGTCTCTGGGCATGATCCCTTGCTCTTTTTTGAGTTCATCGATCGTCGCCATTATCCCGGGTCCTTGGGTGTGCATTATGCCGTTCTCCGAGTAGTTTGATCTCCATGTGTGCCGGTTGTTGCCGATTATTATTTCGGTGTTCGGGAAACGGTGGGCTAGGGAGTCCGCTACCCACATCCCTATTTCGTGTTCGGGTTCCATGAAGCCGTAGGATATGTTGTCTGCCAGGGGCACTAGCCGGACGAATCCTCTCATCTTGTGTATTTCCAGCATGACCAAAGATATCATCCTGCGTATCCTGGCGATCTTCGGCTCGGCTCCTGTTTCTATGTCTTCGGGCGAGAGCATTCTCGCGTAGTCCATTATTTCCTCGGTGCAGTCTCTGTGGGCTGCCAGGTATTGTATAAAGTTTTCCGGCGTTTTCATGTAAGCCACCTCATCAGGTTTGTGTCGCGCCATCCGTTTATTTCCAGGAATGGTTTGGCACGGTTTATTCGTACGCCCAGGCTCTGCAGGTCGCGGCTTCTGGTGATCTTTCCCTGACCTCGGACCGTGATGATCCTTTCTGCGCTGCGCGGGCCTATGCCCGGGATCCTTATCAGTTCGTCGTAGTCGGCGGTGTTTGGGTCTATTGCCGTATCCAGTGTCTGTCGGGCGATGGCCATTTTCGGGTCCGTGTCCGGCAGGAAACCGTATTCGTTGAATGCGAGCTCTATCTCTTTACGGGGTAGGTCGTATACCCTGTACAGCCAGTCCATCTGGTATAGTCTGTGTTCTCTCCAGAGAGGCTGTTTTTCCCTGTCTGAGAAGCCTGTCCCGTCGAGGGGCGTGAATACGGAGTAATAGGCCCTCTTCAGCCCTATCTCATTATATTCGTAAAGTATTTTCTGGAATATTTCTTTGTCTGTTTCTCCTGCAGAGCCCACTACGAGTTGTGTGGTCTGGCCTGCCGGGAGACGTATTTTATGAGATAGTTCTTTAATGTATCTCTGTCTGAGTATTATGTCTTTTATGTAGTCTTTTGTCGGGCTCATCTCTGAGAGGTAGTTTTTGGAGGGCGCCTCAAGGTTTATGCTAACCCGGTCCGCAAGTTCCATCGCCTGCCTTATGTGTTCTTTAGAAGCCCCGGGCAGGATCTTTAGATGCATGTATCCCTGGAAAGAGTGTTTGGTGCGCAGGATTTGGGCGGTCTCTATGATCTTTTCCATGGTCTCGTTTTCATCGCCCCCTGTGCCTGAGCTCAGGAACAGGCCTTCAATGTAGTTGCCCTTGTACAGCCGCATGGTTATGTCGGATAGTTCCTGCGGGGTGTATGAATACTTTTTACCGGGTTTCTCGCAGGTTGATGCGTTCCGGCAGTAGTTGCATTCATGGCTGCAGGCGTTGGTATAAAGGGTCTTGAAGAGGCTGACGCATCTGCCATCCGGCGTGAATGAATGACATAAGCCGCCTCTAGAGACCGAGCCAACCCTCTCCACCCCTGAAACGATCCTCTTCGTTGCGGTGGAAGCGCATATGTCGTATTTTGTCCCGCCGCCTAAGGTCTCGACCTTGGACAAGTCCGCTTCCATGCCTTCCGTCCCGCCGCCTAAGGAGTCAAAGCCGCTTTCGGCCGCGAGGCAGTTCATCAATTCCTTCGATGTCACGTAATGTAGATTGGCCGGCGGCTTATAAAGGGCTTACGGTAGAGCGCTGGAAAAGTGATCACAAAAGCGGCAACATACCTCGGCCTTTTAGGCCGAGGACTACCAATACGTATCTTTGCCGCTTTTGAGAGCAATACTCCGGCCTTTGGGCCGGAGTATTTTATTCACGGGTTTAAATCTTGAAAAACAAATAATTCTTTATGTTCGCGGATA
>Ga0315284_10008426_pt1 | contig 14726 bp, 10 predicted proteins | sample YL17G09_16_MG_FD_203696 | JGI IMG/M metagenome (GOLD analysis project Ga0315284, IMG submission 203696) | Sediment microbial communities from Yellowstone Lake, YNP, Wyoming, USA - YL17G09_16 | ecosystem: Environmental > Aquatic > Freshwater > Lake > Sediment | place: USA: Wyoming | collected... | reverse complement strand
ACACCATCTGGGGCAACATATGCAACCTCATACAGCTGTACTACCAGGCAGCCCAGAAGAACATAGAGATTGAGGCAGAGATGCTGAAGATGGACGTGTGCATACAGGTCTACCAGCACATGCTTGACTCAGGACGGTGCGTGACCATGGGGCTTGACAGCTGCTTCAGCGGGCTGAGGAGCTGCGTGAATTACGGCGCTATCAGCAGCGCAATGAGCGGCATGAACAGCGTAATGGGCCAGGCCAGCGCAGCCACGATGAACATAGGCAACGCGATAACCCAGTGGGGAACCGCCATGGGCACGCTGAGCGGAGCTGGCGGGAATGTGATATTGAGGCTTGTGTGGAACAACAATATGCCGTTTATAGACAACGACAAGGTGTGCAACCGCTGGTCGAATGAGCTTACGGCACCAACCAACGTGGACAAGAAAGACATACTGAGGGTTCAGGTGCTTGCAGGTACGGACTGCAAATACGTTGTTGTTGATTATGTTGCCAATAACCAGACCAAGGCAGGCAAACTCATGGGTCAGCAGCTGGTTGGTTCATCAGAATACCCCCTAGATCTTGACGCTATACAAACAGAGACCACATGGTATTTCAACGCTTATTGCTTCGAAAGCCAGAACGATTACCTGCAAAAGACAGGCACTTCGAACGCTGACCGCGATAAAAATATAGCAAATGCCAAGAAAACAAGCGATGTCAAGATTACAGTCCTTATTGACCCGACTGATAGCTGCGGTGTTGGGGGGAGCGGCGTTAGCGGGGCAACATCCACCATCATAAGCACCATAACAAGCGCGGAAACATCAATCGGACAAATAACAGACACCGCGTTCATACAAAACACAAAATTAGCTGTACTAGGTCAACTAAGCAACGCTAGGAACGCGGTAACAACCGGACAGCTTCAGCAAGCAAAGACCATCATAGGCACCAGCACTCCATCAAAAACAGGTGTCATTGGCGTACTTTTGAATGCAAAAACCAACATGGACAGTATAAATCAGGGCAGAATTGACACAGCTGTCGACTGGCTCAACACTGCAATAAGCCAAATCATAAACTCAGGCACGAGTGGCACGGGCGGCTCCACAGGGCAATATTATATGTGCGCAACAATATCTGGAACTACCATCAACAGTATTACATGTAAATTAAACTCCTGCAATACCGGGGAAACAAAGAGTATAACAGGGTTTAACACAATGGCTGAATGCAATAATGCTATTTCAGAATCCTCTAACACAGCTTCTGGGTTTGAAATAACATGAAGCTTGGTTTAAGCCATCGTTTGGGAAGAATCGCTTGAGCGTATTTATCCCGTCATATATAATTAGTCAGTATGAGATTTCTCATTGCGGTTGTAATGCTGCTTTCAGTTGTCATTACCATGCCAGCCCTCGGCCTGCCTGACAGCATCTACGTCACGGTGCAGAACGGCACCGAGAGGTGCATGACCCTTGTGCTGCCTGACGACTCGGGCTGGATGGGCAGGGGCGATGTTGAATATGCCATAGCCATGTCGCCTGCCAAGGAGCTGACGTGGTCTGACTTCAGCTACCAGAAGACAAGGAAAGTGAACGAGAACAACAGCTGGCAGCTTCCCATATGCTTCACAAGGAAGTCAAATGCCAGCTGCGGGGAAAGGTTCACCCTCACCATCAGCGCGCCCTCTGTGGGCGTCCTTAGGACAATCAGCGGAGGGGTCTGCGAGAGCTCGTTCGCAGGCGTGAGCACAGCGCCTGCTGCAGCAGGCCAGTCCGTCGGCTCTGCGCTCAACCAGAACTTCGGGCTCTTTGACATGGCGTTCTCTGGCCAGATCTATTACGTTCAGCCAAATGGTATTGTCAACATAACCGTGCTTGCCAGCAGCTACCAGAGCAGCGCGGCGCTGCACGCAACTCTGACGGCAGGAAGCATGAGTGTTTCGCCTGCTGCGAATGATGTTGACTTCGGTACTTCAGGAGGGCAGAGGCAGCTCCTGTTTCAGGTTCAGGCTCCTGCCACAGCAGGCACCCATGACCTTGCATTAACAGGCAGCCTGTCAGGCTGCTCCACAGCGGCCTGCAGCATGACCAGGCATGCCAGCCTTGTAGTCGGCAGCACGCCTCCTGCAAGGGGCGGCTTCAGCGCCCAGCTCTTCCCCACAGCCATCAACACAGAAAAGGGCAGGCCTGTGGTCTTCAGGCTGATCGTATACAACAATGAGGCGGCAAGAAGCTTCAACATCAGCATGCTCAAGCCCTACGGCATAGAGACGGATTTCATTGAGACCAGCCTTACGGTCGGGGGCGGCGCGCAGCAGTCCATTGACTTCAACATCACGCCCACAGGCACCGAAAGCTCCTACGAGTTTGACATGTATGTGAAGTCAGGGGAGAACACCAAGATGGCAGCAGGCTATGTCAATGTCAACGGCATGGCTGCAGGAGCCCAGCGGGCATTGGATATGGTGCAGGCGACGGGAAACCTGACTGCCATGGCGCAGGCAAGGCAGGCTTACAACCAGTTCCAGTCAGACCCCTCACTGAACAGCTACGGCACCCTGCAGGACGAGCTGGACCGCATTCAGAAGCAGGCAAGCCAGGGAGCGTCATCTTCATTCCAGAACCAGAGCAGCAACATGACAACCCCGCCTGTGACGCCGCTGCAGAACTACACGCCCGCGCCGACAAGCTCCAGTCAGGGCAGCGGCCTTGACATCTTCGGCAAGGATATGTGGATACTGGTTGTGGTTGTCGGTGCCCTGTTCGCGGCGTCAATCGTCATCTACACGAGGAAAGGAAAAAAGAGCACAGGGAAGGGCCTCAGGCAGGAGTTCGAGTACAGGGAAGGTCAGACTACTGTCTGACTGACATGCAGCAAAAATGTGCATGTTGCATGGAAAGCCCGCTCAGGCTTGCCTCCCCTCCGCATGAACAGCGGGAGGCGACTGAGACATAGCAGGTCTCAGGTCTGTCTGAACATTAGTGATTGTCGCTCTTGGTTATTTGGGAAGAAAAAAGGCAGTGCCGTAAATTGGATGTCTGGTATGCTGACTGAAAGGTTTCGGGGCTGATGTGGCTGGCTTCTGAGCATTGGTTCTTGATAATTTTGGCTCTTGGTGAAGAGTGAAGGTATTGCCATAGAGATATAGGCTTGAGCTATGTGGATGTGGGATATCCTTTTTGGTTTTGATGCCTTTTTGCTTGGGATGCCCCTGAACCAAGAGAATTGTTTTTGCGCCGGACGTCACTGCCTTTCTTCAGGAAGCGGTCCGAACTCCTCGCCGAGCTCTTCCTCAAGCTCGTCCTCGCCGCCTCTGGCCCTGCGCCGCCTTATGAAGATGAATGCGGCAACAGCCGCTGCGGCAATCACCACGATTATAATCACGGTTGTGAAGTCAATGCCGCCGCCGGATGGTGTTATGGGTGTGGAGCTGCCTGAAGCGAACGCTGACTGGAGCGCAGAAAGGCCCGCAGCCGCCTTGGTGTAGTAATTGTTTGCGCTCTCATAGTTGCCGTTCTCCTGCGCGGTTTCTGCGCTGCTGATGTCAGAGTCTATGTCGCTGAAAGCGCTGGCGAGCGCATTCCTCTGCGCCACTGTGAGGTTTGACTGGAAGTCAATGTATTGCGATTGCAGGTCTGACAGGCTGCTGCTGATGTCCTCATGGAAGTTGGCGAGGACTGCTATGCCTGCCGAACCCTGGGTGGTGGTTATTGTTATTGTGCCTGATTTCACGCCGCCGTAGCTCGAGCTGAGGGAAGCGCTTGCTGTTGCATAGCCATTGGACATTATTGTTGACGGCAGGTCCACGCTGAGCGAGCCGCCAAGGTTGCTGGTGTATGAAAGGTTGCTGAGCGTCGTGTTCCCTGTGTTTGTAACAGTGAAATTGAAAGTTGCAGGTGAACCGGCAAGGTAGTCGCCTGTCCATGTGGTCGGGCTCAATAATATGCCGCTGCCCGCCGCAGGGCAGCCCGCGGGAGCGGCGCCCTCGCATTCGTTCACGACGCTGACATTAATCCTGACAGGAATCTGGCCTATGGTGATGTTGTTGGATGTGACATTCGCCCTGGTGTTTATCTCCATTGTGTGCTGGGAGCCTGCCACGGTTATGGTGTAGAATATCGTGCCGTTCGGCGCTATGCTGTCATTTGCCAGTGCTATGGAAAATATTGAGCTGTAGCTTGAAGGTATGACAACTGACAGGTTGCCAAGCTGCAAGCCGCCGAGGTTGGTCATTGAGAAGCCTGTCCTCTGGTAGTTCTGGCCTTTGTTCAGCAGGACTTCGAAGCTGGCGGTGTCGACTGCGAGGCTGACGGGGCCGCCGCCGGCGAAGATACCTTCCGGAGTTTTGTAGTGCAGGATCATGCCGCCGAACTTCCCGCTGCCGTCACTGGCATCAATCCTAAGTGATATGAAATAGTCACCTGATCCCGCCGGTATGTCAATGGAGTATCCGCTGATTCCATACTGTACTATGCCAGAATATCCTGCATCGGTCAGATTCTTTGCATAGTAGACTTTGTAAAACAAACCCGAGCTACTGACCAGCTCGGTGTACCACCTTATACTGATGTTCAGACCGTCGGGTGTGAATACAGTTGGAAGCATTTGAACATCGCCAACGCTTATGTTGGCAACTGCAACTCCTGTCGTGTTCTGCTGGTTAATCGCAGTGACAGAGAAGCTTCGCGGCGGCACCGAACTCGGGCTCTTGAATGGCGCTGGGCCGCAGGTGCTCTCATTGTCAGTGTTCGAGAAGTAACAGACATACCTGTTGTTGATCTTCGGGAATGAACCCTGCCTGTTCATCTCCAGCGCGCTCGGCCCGTTCAGCCCCCACGTGACTATAACGGAGTCGTTTGCCGCTGCATGGGGGTCGGCTATAACGATGAAAGCGCTGTTGGTCGAGATTTTGTCAGGTATGAACGTGACCGATGGGGTGCTGATTGCCAGCGCTGAGGCTGAAAGCATTGCCAAGGCGAACAGGGCTGTGAAACCCGCAGAAAACTTTTTGGACATACCCACCCTTTATTACTAATTATCCAATCCTCTATATATTATTAAGAACGTGGTGTTTTCATGGCAATAAAAACAGCAGCAGGTGGCGGCGTCGTGATAGTGGCCGACCACCGCGAGGCGGCCTCGGGTGTGATAAGGCACCTCTCAGGGCTTGATGCGCTTGTGAGGGCCGAGCAGCTGGAGGTCGGGGACTATGTCCTGTCAGACCGCGTGGCTGTTGAGAGGAAGTCAGTGGCCGACTTCGCCGCTTCCATAACGGACCAGCGCATGTTTAGTCAGATTGAGCGGCTCGCAAAGTCTTACGAGAAGCCGCTTCTGATTCTTGAGGGTGAGCAGGGGATGCTATTTGAGAACAGGCTGCACCCGAACTCGGTGAGGGGCGCGCTGTCATCCATAACCATTGACATGGGCGTGCCAATCATCTGCACGCGCAACCCGAAGGAGACCGCAGCCCAGCTCTACTGGATTGCGCGGCGCGAGCAGCTTGACCTGAAGAGGGCTGTCCAGATACGCAGCCTCGGCATGGAAGCGCCGCTGCACAAGCATCAGGAATTCCTTGTCTCAGGTCTGCCGTTCGTCAATTCCGTGATGAGCGAGCGCCTCCTGAAGAAGTTCGGCACTCCTGGAAAACTTTTCGCAGCAACTGAAGAGGAGCTGAAGTCCGTCGAAGGCATCGGCGAAGTGAAGGCGAAGAAGATAAGGGCGCTGCTGGATACTGGATATGATGGTGGTGCTAATGATGAATAGCAGAACAAGACGGAGCCCAAGAAGAATTTATGGACCTGAGCTTCACGACCAGTTGATGGAAGCTGACATATTTGATAAAGTGGTTTATGCAGGCTCGGATGGCGGGTGTCCAGGTGTCTTTTTTCATATAGAACGCGATGAATACAAAGCATTTGTCCGCTGGCACAGCGAACCCTGTAAGAGGGGGTACGGAGCAGAACCGGGTATACCGTCAAGTATTTCCCTTCTGTCGGTGTCAGAAGGGCATGGATACATAATGTCGTGGTGGGAAGACCCCACGCTCCCGCAGGTCAAAGAGCTGGATGAAGAGCATTCCCGTGACCCAGAACTAAAATCATTCCTCGACGACATAGCTGCCCATATGAGGTGATTTCTGGGGATGGATGTTCGTCCAACAACCACAATAGGACTACTTTCCTGCGCACGCGTTAAGGAAGCCCATGAATATGGGGCTGGGGGACAGGGGCTTGCTGGTGTATTCCGGGTGATACTGCGTCGCGAAGAAGAACGGGTGTTTGTCTGACGGCAGCTCAAGGATTTGCATTATGCGCTTCTCCGGCGCCATGCCCGAGAAGACAAGGCCAGCCTTCTCTAATATTTCTATGCACTTTGTGTTTACGTTATAGCGGTGGCGGAAGCGCTCGCGCACAACATCCTTGCCGTAAAGCTCACGGGCCTGGGTTCCTGGCTTGATTGCCATGTCATAGCCGCCGAGCCGCATTGTGCCGCCGAGACCGCTGACTTCCTCCTGCTCGGGAAGGATGCAGATGACAGGGTCGCATTTGCCGTCGATTTCGGTGCTGTTGGCATTCTTCTTGCCGCATAAACTCCTTGCGTATTCTATGACTGCCATCTGGAAGCCGAAGCAAATGCCGAGGAAAGGCGTCTTATGTTCGCGTGCATACTTGATGCAGGCAATCTTGCCTTCTGAGCCGCGCGAGCCGAAGCCGCCGGGCACGATTATGCCGTCAAGTCCTGCAAGCGCCTTCTTCGCGTCAGCGTCAGCCTTTATGTCAGTGGTCTCAATCCAGACCAGCTCGGATTTGATGCCGAGATGAAGTCCGCAGTGCTCCACTGCCTTGATTATGCTGATGTAGGAATCATGCACCGTCGTGTACTTGCCTATTATGCCTATCTTCACCTGCTTGCGCGGCTTGTCTATCTTCGCCACGAGATCCTCCCACTGGCGGAAGGCGGGCTTGCCTGAACTTGCCTTTGGCTTGAGGCCGAGTATCTTCAGCACCTCGTTGTCAATGCCAATCTCCTTCAGGAAGACCGGAATGCGGTGTATGTCTCCCACGTCGCGCGAGTTTATCACCCTCTCAACAGGAACGTTTGAGTAAATGCTTATCTTCTCGCGGATGCTCTCCTTCAGCGGGTGCTCGCTGCGGCATACCACTATGTCAGGCTGTATGCCGAGTCCCATGAGCGTCCTCAGCCCCAGCTGCGCGGGCTTGCTTTTCTGTTCCCCGAGTGAGCCGGGCTCGAGTATATAGACTATGTTTATGAAGCATACGTTGTCCCTGCCTTCTTCATGGCCCAGCTCGCGCATTGCCTCGAGGAAGTAGGAGTTCTCGATGTCGCCGACCGTGCCTCCGACCTCAACAAGGATTATGTCAGCCTTCGCCTTGACGGCCAGGCTGCGCAGGAAGTTTTTTATCTCGCCTGTAACGTGGGGGATGAATTGCACGTCCCTCCCGAGGTATTTGCCCGCGCGCTCCTTGTCTATGATGGTCTTGAAAATCTTGCCTGCTGTCAGGTAGTTGTCCTTGCAGAGGTTCTGGTTCATCATGCGCTCGTATGTCCCGAGGTCCAGGTCACATTCCGTGCCGTCGTCAAGGACGAACACCTCGCCGTGCCTGTAGGGGTTCAGCGTGCCGGCATCTACATTTATGTAACCGTCAAATTTTACAGGCGCGACCCTGAAGCCGTGGTAGAGGGAAAGCAGTGTCCCGAGGCATGAAGTGAACGTGCCCTTGCCCACGCCTGATATGACGGAACCGGTCACGACAACATACTTGGTCTTGCCTGCAACGTAGCCCTCGGGCAGGTTGTTGTAGAACTCGTGCCCCTGCGTCTTGCCTGAAAGCTCCTGAAAATCCGGCATGATAATTGTAAAATAACTGGAATAAAAAGGCGAGTGGCTGAATACATCATTCAAGTTGGTTTTTTCTTCTGGTTCTCTGGCCTCAGAGACCTTACTGCTTTACCAGCGAGCCACATTTCAGATTCCCTTATTACCCTTAACTCCGCTTCCAGCTTAGCCCTATAGTCGGGTTCGCTATTGGCTTCCAGAACCCTTCTCGTTTCAGTCCCATCTTCAACCCTTTCATACAGCTCTCTTAATAGGGGCTCAACTGCCGCCTCGAATCTCGGACTCCAGTCCAGTGCCCCTCTTTGTGCTGTCGTGCTGCAATTGGCAAGCAGGAAGTCAACACCCTCCCTTCCCATCAGAGGGACAAGACTCTGGGTGAGTTCCTCTACGGTTTCGTTGAATGCTTCGCTTGGGCTATGGCCATGTTCCCTTAGAACCCTGTATTGCGCTTCCATGGCGCCCTTTAGCAAACCAAGCAACATGCCTCGTTCTCCTGTCAAATCGCTGACAACTTCATTCTTAAATGTGGTGGGAAACAAATATCCAGAGCCTATTGCAATTCCCACCGACAATGTCCTGTCCTCGGCTCTGCCTGTGTAATCCTGATGCACGGCATAACTTGAGTTTATGCCGCCGCCAGCCAAGAAGTTTTCACGCACACTTCTTCCAGTCCCCTTTGGAGCAACAAGTATCACATCAATATCTTCTGGTGGAATAACTCCCGTCTGGTCTCTATAAACAATTGAAAATCCGTGAGAAAAGCACAGAGCCTTGCCAGACTTCAAATGCGGCCTTATGTCCTTCCACCTCTCCTTCTGGCCAGCATCAGACAGAAGATATTCAACTATGCTTCCTCTTTCAGCGGCTTCCTCTAATGGGAATAATGTCTCCCCTTCCACCCACCCGTCTTCCAGAGCCTTATCATAACTTCTTCCACCCTTTCTCTGGCCAACAATTACATGAACACCATTATCCCTCAAATTAAGGGCTTGGCCCGGTCCCTGAACACCATATCCAAGAACTGCGACTATTTCGCCGCCAAGCGTATCCTTTGCTCTTTGCAAAGTATACTCTTCTCGTGTGACGACGTTTTCTTCAACCCCGCCGAAATTTACAATCATTTCAAACACTTTCTTTGGTAAAAATTGATAGCAAGTCTTAAATAACCTTCTAATTTTGCATAGCTGACGCTACGGGGAAGAAAATAAAAGAAAAAGATAAAAAAAGGAAGCCCTTTACTCCTTTGCGATGTTGTAGACTTCCTTAAGGGCCACAACCAAGGCGGCAGGGGCCACGAAAGCAGCGATGTTCTGGATTATGCTCATTATGAGAGAGCCCAGAAGCGGAATTGCCAGGTTTATTGAAACCAGGTTTGCAGTGCCCACAGCCATAAGTGTGATTGCAGCTATCAGGAAGTTAACGACCTGCTTGTCCTTGATGTTAAGGAATCCTACGATAAGACCGAGGATAACCAACACCAAAAGCACGTAGCCGCTGTACATGGCAACAAATGTTGCCGCCAGCCCAGCGATTATTGCAATCACAACGCCAAGGATGAATGCCCATCCTCCGACCTTTTGGCTTACCATTTTTTACCTCCATTTGTTTAAAGAACCGGTCAAAGCATGAGAGCCCACCGGCTATCGGTACCCTTAATAGTAGGTCCGAACACCCATATAAAGAAAACTCGACATATGACGTATGGCATGTTTATAAGCCTGCGGGTTGCGGGAAAGCCTCAGAGATACGCTTCTATGAAAGCGCCCAGCAGCACCAGCAGCACCCCAATGGCTAGCACTTTGACGCTGTCCCATGCCACGCTCCTCAGAACACTGCTCTCTGCCTTCCTTATTACGGCTATGGATATCAGGCTGCCTGCCAGCCCTGCAAGGATGTAGCCTGCTATCTCAGGTATGCCGTGGGGCAGGAACCTTATGCTGTTCATGGGTATGTCTGCCAGGCTCTTGGACATCAGTCCTATGCATATGCCCAGTATGCCTGCATTCCAGAGCAGTATGAACACAGCGCCCGCACCGAAGATGAAGGCAAATATGAACGAAAACATAGTGACCCTCAGGTTGTTTGTCATTATTTCCGCGAACCTGCCGCCAAGGTCGGTGGCAGCGCCTGTTATCATGGGGCTGTCGCACACCGAAAGGTATGGCCTCATGGCGCAGATGCTCGGTATCTGGACCTGGAAGGTATCGGCAGGCAGCAGTATTGTCCATACCGCGAATGCCAGAGTCGCGCCGCCGAAAAAATAAAGGAAAATCAGCAGGTCCTTCCTGTGCCGCTCCCAGAAGCCCTTGTTGTAGTGCTTCCTTATCGCCCTCTCCTCCATCAGCTCTTCCTTGCGTATGATTGCCGTCATGATGTAGGACGAGGATATGAGCGCGAACGCGAGCGCGAATATGCCTGTCATGTTCACTGTGGAAGTCCCGACGGCCATCTTGAACCCGACCTGCAGCGCGATGATGACCGAGATGCTTATGATGGCGAATGCCCAGAAGAATGCAATGTAGGGGCGTTTGTTGACTTCCCTAAAATTGAAGAGCGACTCCAGCATGATTTTACCTGATAATGATTTGGCTGCGCGACAATAAAAGCTGTATTTAAGCGTTCGAGAACATCAATTTATAATAAAGGATTTTCAGATTTTCAGAAATTCTCGGGATGTCGTGGTCGAATGGTTACGGTTCAGAAAATTACCCTGCAGGGCTTCAAGTCATTCAAGCGCAAGACGGCTATACCATTCCCGACAGGTTTCTCTGTGATAACAGGGCCCAACGGCGCCGGAAAAAGCAACGTCGTCGACAGCTTCTCGTTCGTGCTCGGCATCAGGGGACGCGCGCTCAGGGCCGAGAAGACCGAGGACCTCATCTATGGCGGCAGCAAGGCAAAGGAAGGCTCAGACTATGCGCTGGTCAGCATGACTTTCGACAACAGCAGGGGTCTGCTCCCTGTCGAGGACAAGGAGGTCGTCGTGAGCAGGAAGCTGAACAAGCATGGCGTCAGCACCTACAGGATGAACGGCAGGGTCGTTACAAAGCAGCACATGGCAGCCATCCTCGCGCAGGCGCAGATACAGGCAGACGGCCACAACATCATAAAACAAGGCGATGTCAACCAGATTGTTGAGATGGATTCCGTCGAGAGGAGGCAGATACTCGACGAACTGTCGGGCATCAGCGAGTACGACGAGAAGAAGGCAAAGGCCATGAAGGAGCTGGGCGAGATTGACTCCAAGGTCAGGGAGGCGGAGATACTTCTCAACGACAAGACGAACACCGTCGCCAAGCTGAAGGCCGAGCGCGATGCGGCGCTGGCGCATCAGGAGATGAGCTCGGCGCTGGAAAAGATAAAGGCGTCCATAATCTGGAAGGAGAACGAGGAAACAAGCGGCGAGCTGGGCAGCGTTGACAAGAAAGCCAAAGCCAAGGAAGTTGAGATGGCGAAACTTGATGGTGACGTGTCGAAGCTTGACGGCGAGATAGACGGCTACGAGAAGGAGCTCGGCGAGATAATGAAGCAGGTGCTGAAGGCATCTGACAGCATGGAAGAGAGCAGGAGGCTCATCGGGCTGCAGGGCGAGGCTGGCAGGCTGCGGGACAAGACGGAGTCAAACGAGAGTCGGGTGGCCCAGCTGTCCACCATGATGGAGCGGCTGCGCTCCATGGACGAGAGGCTCAACCCTGTCACAAGGAGCGTCAGGGGAATTAAGGGCGTGTTCGGCACTCTGGCAGAGCTGCTGACAATACCAAGGGGGTACAGGATTGCAGCCGAAGTCGCAGCAGGCGGCCACATGCGTGACATCATAGTCGACACCACAGACACCGCCGTCGCCTGCGTAAACAAGCTGAAGTCCGAGAGGGCCGGCAGGGCGAGATTCATACCACTGGACAGGATTTCATCTGGCAGGGGCAGCCTGCCTGCGGGCGCAATCGGCTGGATGTCTGACCTTGTCAAGTTCGACCAGAGATATGCACAAGCTGTGCTTTATGCGCTCGGCTCGACCGCATGCGTTGAGGGCATAGAGAAAGCGAAGCAGCTCGCAAGGGCATCGAGGACAAGGATGGTGACGCTGGACGGCGACCTCATCGAGTCATCGGGCGCTGTCACAGGAGGCTTCTACAACAAGAAGGCCGCCGAGGATAGGCCTGAGATAGGCCAGTACCTCAAGGAGAAGTCGCGGCTCGAGGAGGAGAATGCCGCGCTCGAGAACAGGCTCCGCGGGCTGAACGGCGAGATGGAGAAGCTCGCCGACAAGGAGAAGGGCTCGTTCAAGCTGACATTTGAGAAGGACAGGATAAGGCTCGACGAGAAGCTCAAGGCAGCGAAGGATAAGAGAAGGGCTGCGATGGAGCATAAGCTGGCGGTCCAGCAGGAAATAGGCAGGCTGGGCGTGCAGAAGGCTCGGCTCGATGCCAGGTTCGAGAATGCAAAAGCTCAGCTCGAAAACTTCGAAGGCGGCGGGAAGAAGATAAGCCCGAAGGAGCTTAGGCCTTTTGTTGACATGAACCTGTCAAAGCTCAAGTCAGAGGAGCATGATACCGTGCTCAAACTCAATGCGCTGGGACAGATAAACTTCAAGGCTATTGAGGAGTTCGAGTCCATCAGGGAAGAGTTTGAGGATTTCAAGCAGAAAGTGGACAAGATTGCGGAGGAGAAGAACAAGATTATCGAGACCATAACCAAGATAGAGTCCAAGCGGCTTGAGACTTTTTCGGCTACGCTTGATGATGTTTCAAAGCATTTCAAGCAGGTCTACGGCGAGCTGACAGGCGGCGAGGCCAGCCTGTCCCTCGAGGTGCCGAACAACACGGACAGCGGGCTGGCTATAAGCGCTGCGCCCGAGGGCAAGAATCTGCTCAGCCTTGACAGCCTGTCAGGCGGGGAGAAGACGCTGACTGCCTTTGCATTCCTGTTCGCGCTCAAGAGGCACAGGCCCAGCCCGTTCTACATACTCGACGAGGCAGATGCAACGCTGGACAAAACCAACACAAGGAAAGTGGTGGATATGCTGAAGCGCCACAGCGTCGGCTCGCAGTTCATCGTCATCTCGCACAACGACCACATGATAAAGGAGGCTGACCGCGTCTACGGCGTCACCATGAACGAGGGCGAGTCAAAGGTGCTGGCGATAGAGCTGCCGCAGCAGGCAGAGAAAGTGATGCAGAAAAACAACTAACCAAGAAAGCGTTCAATGATTCTAAGCATGTCCTTTGTCTCAGGCAGGAACTTCTCCTCCTTCATCTTCTTCTTTGCCTCACTAAGCGTCATGAAGCTTCCCTGCTTCAGCTCGCTTGCTTCAAGCTTCGGCTCCCTGTCCGTGACCAGGGCATAGACCTTGGAATTCTCATTGTCTTTGCCGCCGAATCTCAGCTTGTAGTCTGCCACGAACAAGGGCTTGAGTCTCAGCCCCAGCTCTTCCTCTGACTCCCTTGCTATTGCCTGCTCATATGTTTCGCCTGCATGAAGATGGCCGCCAAAAACTATGCTCCAGTATTCGGGAAAGAATTCCTTGGTGGCCGTCCTCTGGCTGACGAAAATCCTGCCCTTTCTGTCCAAGAGGAAAAACAGCACACTCCTGTGCATCAGGCCTCTGGCATGGACATCTTTCCTTGTTGCGGTGCCTACTACTTTGTCGTCTTCGTCAACTATGTCAAATAATTCATCGGCCATGAGGATATTTGCATATGGATTATAAATCTGCTTTCTTTCTTGAATTGACTTCTTTCATCCTTTGGAATCCTTTAGCGGTGCAAAGTCCAGTATCCTTTCTTTATAGCCGGTTATTGTTCCGATATCGACATTGCACATCCGCCTGACCCACTCCGCTTTCAGGTCGTCCAAATCAACATCGTCCCTTTCCGGGAACGCATCCCTTATTTGCTCGAAAGACCAAGACCCGGGCAGCGGCAGCCATGTCGAACACAGTATGCTTTCCGTTTCCGCGATCTTGAATATCTCTTCTGCATGCATCAAAGTCCTTTGCAAGCTTTCTTCGGTTTCTCCTGGAGCACCCAGAGCAAAAGACGCCATCAACTTCATCCCCTGTTCTGCTATCCTTTTCGCGGCTTCAATGTTCTGTTCGGGTGTTGTGCCCTTGTTCATGTTTTCCAGCATCTGCGCATCACCGGATTCAAATCCTATGTAGACTTCATGCGCGCCCATTTCTCTCATCATTCTAGCCGTCTCCCTGGTAGTCTGGTCGCTTCTTGCGAAAAATCTGAAGGCCGGACTCAGGTCCTTTGGTTTTGCTTCCAGCAGACGCGCGACATACTCCGGTTTTTGGGTAAAGGAGTCTGAGAAGTCGAATATGTAATCAACCCCATGCTTTTCAACCAATCTTCGTACTTCTTCCCAGACAATTTCTGGGTCTCTCCCATACCATCTCCTGTCAGTCCTTCCGCAGAATTTGCACCACTTCGATGTGCATCCGTATTGGGACATGGTATTCGTAGCCTTTCTGAAGCCAGTCACGCCTCCGAATTTAGCCCTGTATCTTTCAAAACCAGCTTCCATATCCAAAAGGCTACGGTCTGGTATGGGCCAGATGGAGGGGTCTTCCCTCGCTCCTCTGCTCAATTTTACATCACCGTTGCCTGCATATGCGACATTCTGCACGGTTCTCACGTCCGCCCCTGATACAATCTCAGAAAAAGCTTTCACGCCGTCGCCAACAACCACAGCATCGACGCAATAATCACCAGATTCTGGGCCCCTGTTAGTAAGGCATTCCCTGTAGAAGAAGCTCGCTTCCGGACCCCCAAGGATTATCCTCGTCTTTCGGTCCTTTACCTTCGCCGCCCTCGCAACCGCAAGACTGTTTCTGTAATTTCCTATAGTGGTGCTTAAGCCCACAACATCA
>Ga0315284_10008425_pt1 | contig 14728 bp, 6 predicted proteins | sample YL17G09_16_MG_FD_203696 | JGI IMG/M metagenome (GOLD analysis project Ga0315284, IMG submission 203696) | Sediment microbial communities from Yellowstone Lake, YNP, Wyoming, USA - YL17G09_16 | ecosystem: Environmental > Aquatic > Freshwater > Lake > Sediment | place: USA: Wyoming | collected... | reverse complement strand
CAGCTTCCTGGCGGTCGCGATCGGAACGATCGGCATCAAGCCGCGTCCGATGGGGATCCTATTCAGCGCCATGCACGTGTTCTCGTGGGGCGCGATATTCAGCATCTTCCAGGACATCAGCGTCGTCGCCCACGAGGCCGGCAGCAAGATGCCCCCGTGGAACAACGAGTGGCGCGCCGGCGACCAGACGTTCGACCTGCTCATGAACCTCGTCGGCGTCCTCTTCGGCATGCTCTTCCAGTTCTTCGTGATCAACCCCATCAACGTGCCGCTCAAGGACCCGGTCGAGGTCACCACCGGAAAGAGGCGTTTCCCGCGCCTGCCCAACCGCTTCCTCGCCGCGTTCATCTACATGGTGTTCCTGCCGATCCTCGTCATCACCATCGGCATCTGCATCCTGCACATCCCCTACGGACTCGACCTGGATAGCGTATTCCGCGTCGACATGCTCGTCTTCGCGCTGTACATCAATCTCTTCTTCGTCGTCTACTGGCTCGTCCGCCGTTCGTTCCTCCTCCCGGGCCTTACCGACATCTTGATCATGCTCAAGGCCGATTTCGACGGCGTCGAAGACTACGACGGACGCTTGGCCTGTGTGCGCCGCAGGGTCGACGCCGAGCTCATCTTCTTCGTCGTCGTCAGCAACCTCATGTTCATCATGGTCATGTTCAAGTACCTGAACGAGTTCTACTTCGAGACCCTCATCGCGTGCATCGTCGGCATCGTCGCACTCGTCGTCGTCCGCATCATCATGAGCCTGACTCCACCACGCGAGGGCAAGCTACGTTTCTACCACAAGTTGCCAGGCAAAGCCGTGTACACGGCTACCGCATCTCTTCCCGTCTTGCCCGTCAGCTCGTTTTCGAATAAGAACATGTGAAAGGAAAAAAAAGTAAAGTGTTTTAAAAAATCAGCTTTTTTTCCCCCACTCTCCTCTTCGTCGTCGTTCATCTGTCGTATCGCGGCTTGTTCAGTTGCGCGGCCAACTCCGGCGAACGTCCGCTCGATGCGAGGTGCTCGCGCATGGCGTTGGGAACGCCGTCGTCCGGGTGTCGACGGAGGAGAAGGAGCGCATTGAACTCGACGACGCGCGGATCGGGACCGCCGCTGATGCACGGATACACGAGGCGGGACGCGTCGCGCGTCGCGGAGCGGGACGAGGCGCACGCCGTCGTCGCCGCGCGCTCCATCCGTCCGCACCACGCCGTCCCGACGGCGTCGTCGCCGTCCTCGTCGCGCCACGTCCCGGCATCCAGGTTCGCCGCGACGCGGTTGCACCATGTCCCGGCGGCGTGGTCCGACAGCTCGAGCGTCTGCGTCGTGCCGTCCCACCGCACGACGCGCAGCCGCGCCAGCGCGTCGCCCGCGGTCCGCAGCACTGCGGTGTGTCCGGCTGGAGGCACGCCGTAGCGTCGCGCGAGGGCCGCCGCCGGGAGCGGGTGCACCTCGTCGCCCGGCGGGAGTCCCGTCTCCGAGTGCACGCACCGCGTGCACCCCGTCCCGTCCCGCTCCGCGCCGCAGCAGTCCCACACGACGACGGGTGCCCCGCCTCCGCGCGCCGTCACGAGGTCGCCGACGTGGCACCGGCACGGATACAGCGGATCGCTGAGCATGTCGTAGCGCACGCCGCACCGCGCGCACGTCCGAGCCGTCGCGACGGTCTTCTCTTCCTCCGCGAGCGATTCCACCGCGAATGCCATGCCCGAGGGTTCTCTTGTTCGCGGTATGTTTGTTTTTTTTTCTTTGTTTGTTTTGTCCGTCGACACGCCACCCCTTTTGTCGAGGCGCTTTTTTAAAAACCCCGACATGGATGGAGGTCCGTCGCCACAGGTGCCTCCCCCGCAGGCGCCCCCACCGTCCGCGGAGCAGCAGACAGTCGAAGATCCGATGCACATCGAGCGTCCCAAGAGGCCGGTGTCGCGCAAGAGTCCGAGCAAGAAGGCTGGCCGTGGCAAGTGCGAATCGAAGAGACGAAAGATAACGGCCGTGCCGCCGCGACGAACCGAACCACCGACAGACGTCGTATCGGAACCGACATCGACAGAGACATCCACTGCGCCGGTTACGTCCCTGACTGACGCGAGCACGTGCATCATCTGTCATTCGATCGCGCGACCGCCAAGCGTCTCCTGCTCGACTGGATGCCTCATGTGCGGATCGTGCGCGAGCGCGTACGTCGCCAGCCACGGCGGGGCCGAGGACTCGCTCCAGTGTCCGTACTGCCGACAGCGTCTACTGCCGCTCCACGAGCAGTGCTTCCTCGACCGGCAGCTGCGCGACCGACCGGCCGAGTGCGGGAACGGATGCGGTGCCAAGGGACTCACCGTCGGCACCGTCGAGCGACACGAGACGCTGTGCGCCAAACGGGCGCGTCAGTGCCGCTATGCCGAATTCGGGTGCTGGTGGCTCGGGATGGAGATCGACGAGGCCGCGCACACCGCCACGTGTCCGTACGCAGTCGTCGCGACGTGTCACGCCATCCAGACCCGCGTCGCGGCCGAGGCCGAGGCACGCCTGGCCGACATAGAGGCGCGCCTGGACGCCGCGGCGAGCATCGGCGGCCTCGTGCACGCCGTCTACTGCGACCCCGACTGCGAGCGCGCCGGCGCTCCCCTCGTTCCGGCGACGCTCGGCGTGTGGACGGCGCACCCCGTCGCACAGTCCGCCGCGTTCGTGGTCGTCGTCGAGGCTCTGCGCGCCGGCGGTCGCGGCTGCGCCCTGCGGATGGAGGACCCGCACGCGGTTCGCGTCGCCTACACCATCGCGTTCAGAGACCCCTGCAACGAATGCGTCGCCGTGGCGTCCGGCGTTCACGACTTCTCCCCCGACGCGGCGGTCTACCGTCTGACCGTCCACGGCAGTCCCTCCGTCGCCGAAGGCTCCCGCGTCGATCTGTATGCGATGTTCGATTGACGAGATTTTTTTGTACAGCAGGAGAAAAAGAGACATGTTTCTTAAAAAAACACCGAAGCGAGATCACCATCGAAGGTCTTCGTCGTCTTCGTCCATCATGCATCCGACGGCGCGTCCGGTCGTCGCCTGCACCGTCCTCTTGCGCTCTTCGGCGGCTTCTTGGGTCTCGAGGGACCGCAGCAACGTCTGCAACGTCCCTGCCTCGTTCCGCGCAGTGTCCACGAGTCCCAACAAGCACGCGAGGATCTCGTCGCCCATCATGGCAATTTGATTGAACGCGTCCGGGTGCAGCTTCGGGTTCACCCCTAGCACGCGCGACGCGAGTGCCTCGGCGTAATATGCCATGGCGACCACCACTTCGCTCTTCGTTGGTGTGGTGTCGGGTAAAAACAGCGTCAACAAGCACACCACCGCCAGGGCCGTCAGGACGCTGGTCCGATCTTGCACGTCGTCGGGCTGCAAACTTCCGCGGATCGTTGCGACGAGGTCTTCCGTGGATCCAGGTTGACCTTCGAGTAAACGTCGCATTGCCGGGTCGTGTTTCCCGAATAACTCCTGGTCGAACACGGTTCCTCTGAGACGCTGCGCGAAAGCCAGCAGTTTCGTCGCGGGCAGTTCTGCCGCCGTGGTCGTCGTCGCCACTTTACCGACCGATACAACCGTCTTCACGGCCGTGGTAGGTAACGCGGTTTTGCACTTGTTTGTCTGCTTGTGCAGACGGGCTGTTAGGGCATCGAAGGTGTCGTCGTCCACCGTCGCGGTCCAGAGGATGGCGTCGTCCAGGAGCCGCAGCGCGTTGATTCCGGCGACGGCTGCGTCGAATCGCGCCGACTCGTCGGGTGCCCCGTTTAGGAGGTGCACGCCGTCGACCTTCCAGCGGCTGACCGAGGACAGCAGATCGGTGCACGGCGACACCTTCTTCACGTCGATGACGTTCAGGACGATGGCGAGTGAATAGCGGCACACCGCGCCGTTCACCACAACGGTGCGGAGTTTGGTGTTCTTGACCACGACGCTCGTAGCCGAGGTGCTAGTCCTGTCCGGCGTGACGTCGTCCAGGAGGACGCCCGTCGTGGCGCACGTCTCCACCACGTCGAACGGCAGAGCCACGACACCCGGCTGGCTCGCGACGTGCATCGCGTCGAATTCGTCTCCGATCGCTGTCGTCCTCTGTGTTCGTCCACTCTCGCGCCACAGCGTCTGGGCGATGTCCTCGTGGTAGAACGGGTTGTGGTCGGTGGCCAGCAGCACGCGCGGCACGTACGGCAGCACGGTCTCGATGGCGTACGGCTGCGTGTCGCCCCAGGCCGCCGGGGCCGCGCCGGTGGCCGTCGCGGCGGCCACGTCGCGCACCCGGTCCGGCCGCGATCCAAAGACCGCGTCCGGCAGCACCGCGTCGATCCCTGCGCCCGCCGTCCCGTGGACGCGGGCCGGTCCGCCGACGCACCCGCGGTCGTGGCACCGACAGTGCGGGACCGCGAAGCCCGGGAACGCGTCGCGTCCGAGATCCTTCGCGATCGGCAGCATGACCCTCCAGTCGACGAGGTCGACCAGTTCGGCGGCGTACGCGGGCGCGTCGTCGTCGTTGTCCGCGCGGATGGCGTGATGCAGCACCTCGAGCGCGTGCCGGCCGTAGATCGCCTCCGCCGTCGCCGCGAGGGCGTCGACGCTCCACGAGAGCGGCGGCGCGAACGCCAGGCACTCCGCCGCGGACCCCGCCTCGCACACGGCGTCGCCGCACCCGGTGCGTCTCAGGGCCGCTGCGTCCGCCATCCAACGCACGACGGCGCACGCGCGCGCCCGCAGCGCCTGGGCCTCCCCCGAGGAACCGATGGCGACGAACTCCGCGCGTGTCGTCGGCACGCCGATCGCACGGATGCACTCCGCCCCGTGGCACGCGTACGCGACGCGTTCGTCGTCCGGCCGCTTCTCGTAGTTGGCACCGGCCACCAGCGTCGCATTCCCGATGTCGACGGTCGTCGTCACGGTTCCGACGCGCTTCGCAACCGAATCCCAACGCACGGCGACCTGCTCGATGGTGTCCATGGGCGGGGAGAGCGTGGACTCCGTCGCCCACGCCATGCGAGTCTGCATTCCGGCGGCGACCGCGGCGCGCACGGCCCCGGCGACGCGCACCGCGTTGGACGGTCCAACGTCCCGCGGCGGCAGTGCGCCAGGGCGGACCACTGCCCGCGCGGCGTCCTCGAGGAACGTGCGCACGTCCGCCTTCGTGCGCAGCATGCGCGTCTCGAGACCGTCGGCCACGCCGCATCGGCTGGCCACGACGACCCTGCCGGGCGCGTCGGCCCGCGTCTCCGTGAACCCGGCGAAGGCCCCGGCGGCGTCGAGCAGTGCGTCGCGCAACGCCAGCCTGACCAGGTCGGCCAGGCGCACCGCGTCGTAGCCGGGGACGTATCCGGCATCCACCGCGTCGCACAGTCGCTGCAGTGCGTCGTCCGCGTGGGCAAGGTTGCCCGTCGCCTCGTATGTCCGCAGTGCGGCGAGCACGCCGGTCACACGCGTCGGATCAACGGCCTTCGTCGCGACGGCCTCGATGCGCGACGGAAGAGCGAGCCGCAACGTCCCCGCGGCCGCGTCGCGACACCGCAGCAGCTCCGTCAAGACGTCGACCATCGTAACGTGCTGCACCGTCTCGACCACGGAGGTGGCGCCGAGTATCGCGAGGCCATCGGTCCGACTCAGCAGCGCCGTATCGCGCCACGCCTGCTCCATCTTGGCGCGTTTCTCGTCGTCGATCGGGTCCGCCAGTTCGAGCATCTTCGGTTCGTCGGCGATCGGTGGAGCACCGCTGAGAACCGTCCCGTAGTACCCGTCGCGCGCCTCTGACAGCGTCTTGACCAGCGTAGGTTTTCCGCGCAGCGCGGCCCACCAGTCGACCATCGTGTGGACCGTTGCCTCGAGCTCCGATGGGTCTATAAGGCGACCGATGGATGCGTACTTCCACATCATGTGCATTGCGGAGGTGTACATCCGGTGCGTCAAAAGGCCGAACATCCGCGTCGCGAATCTCGCGCATTTCTTGACGTCGTCGACCGTGGCGCGCACGTTCGCCAGCCACTTGCGCGTCGCGGCAACGTTCTTCACGTAGTCTGCGAACTCCCCGAGCGTCGCCGTCGTCACGTAGAGGGACTCTTCGGCTGGGTCGCACATCGTGATGATGCGTTCGCTGGTCGACAAAGCCGCGCACGCGATCGGCAGCGGCGACGCGCTGCCACCTCTGCCGCAGTCCTGCCGGCGCTTGGCGATCGCGAGCACGAGGTCGAATCCGAGTTCCGTCGGCGTCGGTTCGCGCACCGGCGCCTCAGCGGCCTCGCCGCGCTTGCGCTTGGCCGGAAGGACCTTCTCGGGTGCAGGCACGGCCGCGGCAGCCCTGCGGCGCATGCACAGTCCGAGCATCAGATCGAAGAGGTCCGCCGCCGTGGTTTTTACGACTTGGCCCCTGTGACTCCTGCGCACCGGGAGACGGCCCGTGTCGTACAATCGCGTCGTGCCGAGCTTCCAGAGTTTCGCTTGAAGGAGGTCCCATATGCAGGCGCGCGCGAATCCCTCGTCGAACTCGTCGCGCGCGGCGTGCGTCAGCATGCGGTCGCGGTCCTCCGGCACGGTCCACGCCTCGATGCCTCGCGCGAACGTCGCCGAGCAGTCGATCGACGCCTGGTAATCGGCGTGCACGAGGTTGTTGACGACGTCGCACGGTCTGCATCGCGCCAGGGGATCGCTTGGGTCCGTGTCCGGCAGGATCTGTCCGATCGTGGCCTCGACCGGATATTTCGCGGCGCCCCTGGTCACCGCAACGCAGTTCGTGAAGTGTGCAGCCAGTGCGAAGAGCGCACCGCGGAGCACCTCGACGTCGTGCGTACACGGCCGCGTCAGGTAAGGCGGCACCTTGCGGCCGTCGACGCGGCCGACGACGAGGTCGTAGGCCAGCAGCCGCGCCACCTCGGCGTCGATGGCGCCCTTGCTCAGCGACCACGTGCCACGGGCCGTCGCGGACCGCACGACGGCGTCGACGAACAGGGCGAAGCACGACGCCCCGCGGACCTCCCTTGCGGCGGTCGCGTCCGTCTTCCGGACCGACGCGAGTGGCTCGCCCTGCGGTCCCAGGGCCGCCTCGTGGATGAAGTCGGTGGCGCACTGCGTACCGGCTCGAGACTCCGTCTCGTGAACGTCGTCACTCGATGCCTTCACCACCGCGGTCCACGTCGCGCGGGCAAGGTTCCCGAGCGCCTCGTAGATCGGCGGATTGATCAGCCCGATCAGATCGGAACGCTGCATGCGCATGCAGCCGTGCACTTCGTCGTACATCGTCGGGTTGGGAGGCAGCGGCGTCGTGCACAGGAAGAACTCGCCGAGCGACAGCTCCGAGGGCGCCGTGCGCGTGTCCATGCACCAGCCCTCGGCCGCCGAGAACCGCACGCCGGAGTATCCGAGGAACGGCGCCAGGAGCACCGACGCGACGTGGTCCAGCGGCTCGTCCATGCACGCCCGGACCCGCAGGCGGTCCATCTTCGTTCCGGCCTCTTGCATAGGTTGCAGCTTGAGCGTCGGATTGGTGACGATGCCGCGCTTCGCCTCGTCGACCGCCCTCTCGCCGGGTTCCAGCATCGCCGCCCACGCGCCGTTCCACGCCACTGGACTGTACGGCGGCGCGGCCGCCCTGGCCGGCGTCCACTGCGACCAGATGTAGTCGCAGTACATGGCGGTTCGCGTCGTCCACTCGTCGACGACCGACTCGCGCGTCTCGTCGAACCGCAGCGCCGACTCCACCGTCGATCGGACGTACGTTTCCCCGAGGCGTCGTTGCACGGCCCGCAAGTACTCCCCGCCCAGTAGCGGCGGCGGGTCGTCGTCCGCGCGCGACGCCAGCGCGAGCGAGAGCGGCGAGGGCGGGGCCGGTAAGACGTAGCGCGCGCCGATGGTCGAGCGGTCGCTCAGGACCTCGCCGAGGAACGTGGCGTGGGGCGCGGCCCATCCGTACGCCAGGAGTTCGAGCACCGCGACCGCCGCGAACTTGTCGGCGTTCTCGACCCGCGCGCGTGCGTGCATCGCGTCGAGCGTCGCCTGACGCACGTCGGGGTCCGGCTCGAACGCGTACGCGTACGCCGCGAGGAGCATGATGTACTGGGCACCCCCCTCCGCGAAGTGCTCGAAGGCGACGTCCCGGTCGACGGCTATCATCCCGGTGTACCCGTCGTATAGCTTCGGGATGGCGCACGCCGTCGTGGCGGCGTTGTAGAGGCTCGCGACCGCCGTCAGGCCGTCCTTGAGCGTGTTGGCCTTGTCCTGGGACACCGGCCGGGCGACGAACACCCGCGGGACGTCGTCCGGACCGCGTTGCGGCGTCCCGGCCCTGCGCGGGTGCATGACGTATGCGTAGTGCGTGTCCGCGTCGAACACGCCGTACCCCAGGACCGCGTCGTACTGCAGCAGGTTCGTGCCGGCTATCGCGATGGCCTTCCCGGCGTCGCGCGCGTTCTGTGGCTTCTTCTGGTCGGCTTCGTGGAAATCGTACGGCAGCGTGTACACAGCGTTGCGTCCCGAGAACGTCGCGAAGTGCGTCTCTCTTCCCGCGCACTGCAAGAGGAGTGTGATGGTGTCCGGACTATTGGCGACGACCTTGTCGGCGCTCTCGGACCAGTGACCCTCGTACCACCCGAACACGCCATACTGCGAGACAGAGTCCGCTCCCTTGCTCATGGAACTCTTGGCCGCGTATCCCTGGCCCTTCCCGATGTCGTACTGGCTCCGGTCCACGAAGCCGTGCAGCGTGTTGTACATGCGCGGCTTCGGCGCGGCCGCCGCGACGACACGACGCACGGCGTCCGGGTCCCTCTTGTCTGCGCGCGCGAACGCCTCGCGGATGTACTGCACCAGTCTTTGGCGCCGGAACGCCTTCGTACTCCCAGTTCCCGGTGGCGCCGTGGACGGCTCGTACGGACCCATCGGCACGCGCAGGCCGTTCATCCCCGCGTTCCACGCGTCCCAGAGATGCACGAACCTCGCCAGCTCCCGCGCCGTCGGCGTCCGCCCCGACGTCAGCTCCTCGAACGAGTCGTATTCCGCGTCGAGCCGCTTCGCGAACTCCCGCACGACCCGTGAACCCGGCTCCGGCTTTCCGCGCCACGTCAGCGGGCTGTCCGTCGGAAGCATGATGCACCCGACGGCCTGCTTGCACAGCTTCTGTACGATGGGTCCATCCTCGTTCGCGGGGTCTCTCGCGTACGCGGAGCACGCAGCGTCCAGTTTGGCCGCGAAATCGTCATCGATCACCTGTGGCACGGCGCTGTTGTACTGTGTGAACACCACGTCGTCCGGTTTCCGTCCGAGGAGCGGCTTGTCCGGCTGCGTCGTGGCCTGCACCAGCGTCCCAGACGCAGGCGTCAACAGTTCGTCGTCGTTCACAGCGTGCCACACCACGCTCGCCTCGTTGTACACCGAAGCGACGGCTGTGGCCGTCTTCGTCGTCATGTCTTTGTCGTTCTCCGAATGAGTGTCTCTTCCACGAATTATCTAACTGGAGTTTCTCTGTCACCCAGAGACGCGAACTGATTTGTCACTGCAACAGTGCAGATACCCGCTCCCCTCCTTTTTATGCTTGACGCGTGTCGATTTTGGCAAGGGAGGGACTCTCTGTCCAATACGCCCGCGTAGCCGATAAATGCTCTCCGTCCGTTCAAAAAAGGCCGCACGTCGCGATGGAGAGTTCACGTGAATCGGATACGAGACAACAACACAGAGAGATAGGATGTCCAGGAAGTCGCCATTCGTCCTGTTCAAGAAACGCGAGGACGAGAACGCCGTGTCGGAGCAGGTAGCCGCCAGGAGTTACAGCCACCAGCTCTACACCGAGATGGCCGCGGCGGCGGCCAAGAAACCCGGACGCGGTGCCAGCGCCGGGATCGACCCGTACGCCGGCGACGAGATCGCGTACGACATCGACGTGCGCCTTGCCCGACTGAAGGAGACGCCGTCGCGCGAGCCCGCTGACAGACTCTCGACGGCGACGTCGATGCTGCTGGCCGGCGCGACGCTCGCCGCGTCCAAGCGCCCGCTCGGCAACTTCGCTGCGAAGGCCAAGGCGACGGGGACGTTCTCGCCGGCGATCGACCGCGTCTCGCGCATGGCGCCGCCTCCGGGGTACGCGGGCGACGCGATGGTCAGGGCCGTCGCCAAGTGCGCCGCGCTGCGCGCGACGGAGACCGGGCGCTCGATGGACGGCGACGGCGCTGCGGCCGAACAGCGCGCGTTCGCGCTGCTCCTGCGGTGCTGCACGGCCGCGATGTGCACCGGCCGCGTCGTCGGCAGCGTCTTCCCGGTGCGCGCGGACTGGATGACCGTCGAACGCGGCTTGGTCCGGAACATCGGAGTCGACAAGGCGCGCGTCGCGAATCATCCGGAACTCGCGAGCGCGGTGGAGGAGTTGAGCACCGCACTGCGCGGGTTGGAACAGACGGCCATGACGGATCTGTGCAACGTGCCCATGGCGTTCGCCGGGTGGCAGGAGGGGCTCGACGAGTTCGTGCGCGGGGCGCGCTCCGTCGACGCCTGGCGCGCGACGATGTACGCATCGTGCCTGCACGAGTACCTGACGTGGTCTGCTTGCGAAGCGGAGCCGCTGCGCATCGGCGGTGCGACGTACCGCCCGCTCCGCTACGGCACGTGGCGCGACGTCCTGCGCCGCGCCGCCCGCGGCTATCCCCACGTCGTCCGCTTCGACCGCGTCGGCGCACCGGCCGACGTCCGCGTCGTGATCCTGCTCGCCGAGGACGGACTCCCCGCGTACGTGCAGGTGCCGCGCATGGCCGTCGAGTGGGCGCGGCGGGCGGCGTCGCGGACGTGTGCGACGCTGCGCTGGAGCACCGGGAATCCGCCGCAGCGGCGCGCGCGCACGGCAGCGCTGGCCACGACGCGCCTGGACGCCGTGTACGGGACGAAGCGCCAGGACTGGTTCCCGTACGCCGACGAGGTCCCTGGCCCGTTCGTGACCGCCGCAGCGCTCGCAATCCTGACGATGTGCGCCGCCGCCGTCCACGAGTACGCCGCGTCGTCCGACCTCCCGTTCCGCGCGACCCTGGCCGCCGTCCTCGGAGCCGACCGAGCAGTCGTCGCCGCCGATGCCGCCGCCGCGTACTGCAGCGACCGCCGCGCCACGGATCCCGAAGGTCTGGCGAAGGCGCTGGCCGACATGCGTCTGACGTCGGCCGACGCCGTCAACCACATGCGCACGCGCGTCGGCCTCGCACCGGTCGTCGTCGAGGAGTCGTCTGCAACGGTCCCCGTCACTGACACGTGTCGCACGGAGCAGCTCTCGGCGCTCCTCTTCGGCGCGAGCACCAATCGCGGATCGTACACGACTCCGGAGCGACCAAAGACAGAGGTCACGTTCCCAAAGAAGGCACCCACGGCGGAGGAAGAAGAGGAGGTCGTCGAGACAACGGAACCAGAGCCGACGCCGAGGAAGCGACTTCGAAAGACGCCACAGCCTACACCGTCGGTCGCGGCACCTTCGCCCGAGGTTCCGGCACCACCGGCACCACCGGCGAAGCCGGAGGAGACCGTCGAGGTCGAGTACGGCCGGGAGACCCCGAGAACCGTTGCCGTGAGCGCGGAGGACGCGGGCCGCGCGGCGCTCGCGTACGCCGAGGCAAAGGTGACCGAGCGGTCGGACGTCTCGATCGCCGACGCGGCCCGATGGATCCGCGAAGCCGATGCCAAGGCGCTGCTGTGGCGCGCACTGGAGAAGATCGCCGGGCATACCGTCTCCGAGAGCGCCGTCGTCGCTGGGAAGTACAGATCGAACGGAAGGACGCCGGTCGAGAGCGACGCCGACGCCTTCGAGTACGCGAAAGCTGTGTACGAGATCGCGATTGTAGTGGCAGAAGAAAAAGGGGAGGACGTCATCGGCTACATGGCGCACGACCGCGATCCCGGATACGACCTGTGCGTACTGAAGACAGCGACCAACGTCGCGCTGGCGTACTACGCCGATGCGGACAATTACGTCAAAGACACCATCCTCAATAATGGCAAGTACGACTGGAAGACCGTCGCGATCCCGCGAAGCGCGCTACAGGAGACCGACCACACGCGCGCGGTGGCAACGTTCGTGGCGGCTCTCGTGGACCCCGAAAATCCGTTCCCTGGCAAGCCAATCTACGGCGACGCGACGAAGCGCACCGGATACGAGGATCTCCTGTTGCTGATCGCCTGCACGAAACACCGAGAAGCTGCAACACTGATCGCACGCCACTTGAAAGCGCTGGCCAGAGCGCGCGCGACGCTCGCGTATCAACGCGACAGGATGGACGAGAACCCGTTCATGGACGCGACGGCCGTGCTCGACGCGCTCAAGACGTGACAATGTTTACCTTTTTTTCCCGAACCTTCTCCAATCATATAATTTTTGTTATAACCGTGGTCTCGTTGGTCCTTTCCGTTGCACCTGCGACAAAACATCACACGCGATGGCACTGAACGACGACGAGTTGGTAACGACGCTGCGCGCCGCGATGAAGGTCGCGTGCGAGACGTCGCTGACCGCGCGCGGATTCCGGACCGAGCAGGCGACGCTCGTGCACATCCACGAGTGCGCCGGCGCCTTGGAAGTCGTGAAGACGCTGATCGCGAAGCGTCTCGACGAATACCGGGCGTTCGTCGAGGAGCGACACAACGTCATGGATGCCGTCGAATCGTGGATCGGATGGGCATGCACGATCGATGGCGAGCCGTGCGCCGTCTCCGTGCGCACTAAGTATCACGGCGCCACCTGGCTGTCAGAGTGCATCATCGCGTGCAAAATCGCGACGTTCCGAAAGGCGATCTACGTGGAGATATCCAGAGTCGCGAAACCGACGAATGACTACCAGTTCGACGACATCGTCGCCGACACCCCGCTGCGACTGCTGTGCGAGACGTTGCTGCGGTCGGTCTTCGGGACGGCAGACATGCCGAAGAACGCATACGAGATCGTGGAGTGTGCACGGACGCACGCTCCGGTACTGTTCAAGACCGCTGACAGCGTCGCCATCCTTCGCGGGTGCATGACCGAATACAAGAAGGACATCGACGAGTGTCTGTACGAGGACGCGGACACCCTTGGGCAAAACATCCTGCAAGCGTTCCTGTGAATCCTGGTTGTACAAAGTTCGCAACGAAGAGCGGTGATTTCGTTTGTTTGCAAACAATTCAAAACAATAAAAAAGTTTCGACAAACAACGACCAATGAACACACCCGAAGACGTCGCGTTTGCGGAGTTCGTCGATGGCATCGATAAGTCCAACAATGCAGGCGACGCGGCGATCGAAATCAAGGCGAATGACGGTGGCATCGTGACCGTGCATCCAGTGCGCTTGACCGTTGCTAGCTTCGAACAGATCGACTGGGGTTGCAGGCGCGGCGTGTGCGTCAAGATGCCGATGCGGGACTGGCAAAAGTCGGATGCCGCCGCAATCCGCAAGGCAGTCGCAGAAATCGTAGAAACGGTCCGCAAGACCGCTTACTACGTGCACGACACCGCGTGCAAGACGCCCACCGGAGAATGCGTGACACGCATCGACACCATACGTCCGATCGCACGCTTCGACGACGACCGTGAGAACGCCTTCGTAATGTTCACGTTTGTGTTCACGGTGCATCCATCTCCGTGAACAAGAAGAACGAACTCCCCGGAAACGATGGAAAAAAAAGAAGAGTGGGTTTTTTACAAAAACTTGTCACACGCCATGACCAAGGCGGAAGACGTTGCATTGACGGAACCCGTGGATTCTATAGGGGATCCCGACGTGGTAGAGCGCGAGGAATTCGACTCTCCTCCTCGGACGACCTTTTTTGTGTGGGTGGTCGATAAAATGAATGGCGATCGTTCGTGCACGTGTCAGTCCGTAAAAATTCACACAAGAGAAAAAAGAAACACAGTCGATCGTCATGATCACGACCGTGGTCACCGGTATCAACGAATACGACGCGCTCTATCCGACCAGGGCGATGGCAGAGGCCGGGATGCACCGTCTGTCCGGCCCGTCGCGCGCGGCCGCGGCGGCGTGGAGCGAGGTGCTGGCGTGGCTGCGAGCCAACGGGCGCGACGGCATGACGACGTACGCGCTGAACAGCAAGCACGACATGGCCTACGACGTCGCACACCGCCTGGCTGATGCGATGAAGCGCGCGTCGGGCATCCCGAGTGTCGCCCCGGGCGACCCGGAGCGCAACCTGGCGGCGGACCCGACGCCGTCGCTCGGGTGTCTCACGGTCAGTGCGCCGTCCGCACGCGCCGCGCTGATCCCTAGTCACGCGGCAGTGGCGTTGCGGCCGCGGCGCCAGTTCGACATCGCCACGACGGCGTCAACCACGCGTGCCCTCTTCGGTGCGTTCGCGAGCTCGCTGTACACGGCGTCGGCGGTGCGGATGGCCGTGCCGCTCGAGCGCGGCCGCGTCCCGCCAAAGGTCGCGGCGTTCCGTTACGATGTCACGATCGTCGAGCGTGAGTACGTCGCGTACGGGGCGTACGTGAATAAGTTCGTCGACGTAGCCGGGACGACCGGATTTCGCAGCACCGCGTTCGCCATAGCATCGGACCCGACCATCGACGGAGAGGGACTATCTGCGCTGTTCCAGCTGGCCAACGAGACCAGAATCCCGGTGCATGCGGCGTGCTTCGTGGACGGCGTCGCGGGCGTCCTCACGCTCTTCCACCTCGACGAGGCGCACGTCGGCGACGACACGCGCGTCGTCGAGCCCCAGGCGAAGCGTCACGCCGCGGCGCTGCGCCCCACGGTGCCGCAGCTCGTCGCGCTG
>Ga0315284_10008424_pt1 | contig 14728 bp, 2 predicted proteins | sample YL17G09_16_MG_FD_203696 | JGI IMG/M metagenome (GOLD analysis project Ga0315284, IMG submission 203696) | Sediment microbial communities from Yellowstone Lake, YNP, Wyoming, USA - YL17G09_16 | ecosystem: Environmental > Aquatic > Freshwater > Lake > Sediment | place: USA: Wyoming | collected... | reverse complement strand
TCACCGGTCACGTCCCACGTGTTGCCCTGCGCATCCTCCGCCGTGGCCTGGTAGGTCACACTTCCACCTGCCGTCACCGTCGCCGGGTCCGGTGTGATCTCGACAGATACTGCCACCTCGTGTACGACGTGTAGCAGCGCCGTGTCCGACAGCCCGGCGTATTCACCTGTCACTGTCCAGTCCCCGGCCACTGCGCTGGTGTAGACGTTGGCGCTCCACGAGCCACCTGCCCCGGCCGCGATGCTGAACGTGGTCTCACCGGTCACGTCCCACGTGTTGCCCTGCGCATCCTCCGCCGTGGCCTGGTAGGTCACGCTCCCACCCGCTGTCGCCGTCGCCTCCGCTGGCGTGATCTCGACCGACACCGCCGCACTGCGCACGACGTGCAGCAGCGCCGTGTCCGACAAACCGGCGTATTCACCTGTCACTGTCCAGTCCCCGGCCACTGCGCTGGTGTAGACGTTGTCACTCCACGAACCACCTGCACCACCCTCGATGCTGAACGTGGTCTCACCGGTCACGTCCCACGTGTTGCCCTGCGCGTCCTCCGCCGTGGCCTGGTAGGCCACGCTCCCACCCGCTGTCACCGTCGCCGGGTCCGGTGTGATCTCGACCGACACCGCCGGACCGTGGCTCTCCTCTTCAGTACCGACTACGACTGTGGCTTCAGCGCCGCAATACTGCCGCACGCGGATCCAGTCCACCTCGAAGCGGCTCTGTGGCGCGGGTGTGCGAACATAGGACATCAGCCACGGGCGGATGCCGGCCGTGGGCACGTAGGGGGCGCCGAGGCTCTCGTAGGCGTTGTCATCAACCTGGAACTCGGCCGTGCCAGCGTCGCTGCGGTAGACCCGGTAGGCGTGCCAGTCGGCGTCCCAATCCACAGCCGTGTCCACGTAACCGGAGGTCGTGCCGCCCGACGTAGCCTGGATCGTGTACTTTTCCAGGTCAGGGTAGTCCATCATGCGGATGACGGTGCTCCAGTCACTGGCCTTGTACCCCACCTCACCCGCCGTGTTGGTCTCGCTCGGATAGGAGGGGTTCTGGCCAGCGTTCAGCCCCGCATCCAGGTGGCGAGCATAGGCTTCGAGCAAGGTGCCGGTGCCGATCGTGGGCGCGCCCCACATCTCGACGAAGCCATAGTCACTACCACTCAACGCGGTGATGGTCAGCCTGCCTCCTCCGACGGCCACGTTGCCGCCCGCCCCAGACTGGCCAGTAGACCATTTGCTGGCGTCCAGCGCGCTGCCATCGAAGGGATCGTGGAAGTCAAACACCGCGTCGGGATCGTTCAAGGACTCGAGCATAAACGCCGGCTGGGTAGCAATGCCCATTTGGTAACTGTCGCCCGTGTAGGGGAAGTAGTACGTGTCGCCAAAGCGGGTGACCGCGCCACGGAAGGCGTTGACTGCATCCCAGGCGCCGGACGGCCCCAGGTCCAGGATGACCCGGTTGCTCTTGGTAAAGGTCTGCCAGTCGGTGGTGGTCGCGTAGGACGTGCGCCAGGGGCTCGACTTGGAAGAACTGACCGTGTAGCCGATGTAGTAGGTACCGTGGAACTCGACCACCCAGGGATCAGCGACCGTGCCGGCGTCTATCGAACCTGGCGGTCCAAACGGGATGGCGGGATTGCCGGCGAACTTGGTGTAGGGTCCGAGGAGGTTGTCGGCTATCGCATAACCTACCAACTCGGTCGTGTTCCCTGCATCCCCCATGTATACCAGAATCCACTTGCCATCGTTGCGCTGGAAGACGTAGGGCTCGTCCACGCGAGCGGCCTCCCACGTACCTGGCACGTTCGTCAGCACCAGAGCCGGATCCACCGCGTATGGTCCGTCCACCGCAGAGGCTGTGGCGACCCGGATGTTGGGCCACTGCGAGTAAAAGATGTACCAGGTGCCACTGTACTCTATCAGGTGCGGTGCGTTGCCCGAGGTGATCGGGCGTCCTGTATAGGTCCACGACGCCGGATCGGTCGGATAGCCAGCACCATCGTACCGGGCCAGGCCGATACCACCCTGGCTATAGTCTGCAAAGACCAGCCAATAGTGCCCGGTCGCTTCGTCGTAGACCACGTTCTCTGCCAGCAGACTATGGCCGTCGTTGCCTGGATCGCCAGCCGGTATGATGGGGTTGCCTGCCGTCTTGACCCACGGACCGATCGGGGGCATCTCGACCAGCCCTGGCCCAGGCGCGCTCGGGTTGCCATAGTAGAGATAGACCATCGTTCCACCCAGAGGGATGGATGGCACCCTGATCCAGATGCTGGCACTCTCGCCAACAGCATCCCAGGTCTCAATCCAGAAGGGGATCGGCGCCACTCCATCGCTGTCCGTGACGCGTAGATCGCTCCCGTCGCTCTGCGCCTGGCTGAAATCGAAGGCGCTGTCGAGCGTCACCTGCACCTGGTAACCTGTGACCGCCTCTCCGCAGGGGTTCAAGACGGTGACCGAACGCCGATATGGCCAATCCGCGTCATACCACCCCTCCGCGTCGCAGGCATCGCCGATCCCATCTCCGTCACCATCCGCCTGGTCAGGGTTTGCTGCCCAGGGGCAGTTGTCCACGTTGGCACAATGGCCATCGCCGTCAACGTCGTTGACCGGATCGTTGGGGCAAGTGTCACAGGCGTTACCTATGCCGTCGTCGTCGTCGTCCACCTGATCGGGGTTGGGTGTAGTGGGACAGTTGTCACAGGCGTTGCCCACGCCGTCTCCGTCAACGTCGGCCTGATCGGCGTTAGGCGTAGCGGGGCAGTTATCGCAGGCGTCGCCCACACCATCGCCATCGGCGTCGGCCTGGCCGGCATTAGCGATACCGGGACAGTTGTCGCAGGCATCGCCCACGCCGTCGCCGTCACCGTCCGCCTGGTCCTGGTTGGCATTGTTCGGGCAGTTGTCGCAGGCGTTGCCCACGCCGTCGGCGTCGGCATCGGCCTGGTTGGCGTTAGGGGTGCCCGGGCAGTTGTCACAGACGTCGCCAAAGCCGTCGCCGTCGGCGTCGGCCTGATCGGGATTCGGGACCAGCGGGCAGTTGTCCTCGTGGTCGAGCACGCCGTCACCGTCCGAATCCTGGGTGAACACTTCCTCATCCCCCACGGTAGCGGCGGCGTCAGCCCCGCAGTAGTGGCGGATACGGATCCAGTCCACGATGAACTGGTTGCCGGAGCCATAGGACATCAGGAAAGCGGGCAGGTTGACGGTCGGCACAGCGGTGGTGGTGGTTTCGGCCGATCCGTCAATCTGGAACCCGGCCACGTTGGGACTGAGCCGGTAGGTGCGGAAGATGTGCCAATTGCTATCGGCCGTCACGCCCATGTTGGTCCATGGATCCCCTGGCGTGCCGGAATTTTTGGCCTGGCGCTCCCAATAGGTCGTGTTGTGGAAGTCGTCGGCCATGCGCACAGTATTGACGAAATCGTATCCGGCCAGGCCGACCTCTGAGATCAGGTTGAGCGTCCTGGCCTGGGGATGGCGTGCACGGGCCTCGGCCAGGTAATCCATGCCAAAGGACGTCTGACCATAGATCTTGACGTAGGTACCGGTGGCACCCAACGTGAGCAGCCCACCCGCTTCGACTGCCTGGCTGGCAGCGCCACTGGCAAATGACCACTTGGCTGTATTGAGCGTGCTATCGTCAAAGCCGTCGAAGAAGGGGAAAACCGCTTCAGGGCCGACGGGCAGCGGAACGCTCTGCCACGCGTCCTGGGTGGCCATGCCCATCATATAGGAGTCGCCGGTATAGGGGAAGTAGTAGACGTCGCCGAAGCGCGTGACGGCTCCACGGAAGGCGTTGACCGCATCCCAGGCGCCGGTTGGACCGAGCGGCAGGGTGATGCCGTGTTTGGTGAACGTCTGCCAGTCGCTGGTCGTCGCATAGGCCGTCTGCCACGGGCTGGAACGGGTCGGGCTGACGGTGTAGCCGATGTAGTAGACACCCTGGAACTCGACCACCCAAGGGTCGGCCACCGTGCCCGCATCGTAGGAACCGGCCGGGCCGAATGGGAGAGCCGGGCCGCCGGGAGAGCCCGGGTAGCCGGGGAATTTGGTGTAAGGGCCCAAGACGTCGTCGGCTACCGCGTAGCTGACCTGCTCGGTAGCGCCGCCCGAGTCACCCATGTACATCAGGATCCATTTGCCGTCGGCGCGCTGGAAGACGTAGGGCTCGTCTACGCGAGCGGCCTCCCACGGCTCCGTCGAAGTCAGCACAGTAGCGGCATAGGTGTACGTGCCAGATATGCTGGCCGACGTCGAAACCGAGATAGGATAGGGTGACCTACTGTGGTCAGCGTAAAAGATGTACCACGTGCCATCGTGCTCCAGAATGTGGGGCGCGTTGGCGCTGTTGACGACCGTGCCGTGCCAGTGCCAGGCAGCCGGGTTGCCAGGATCGTCCGACCAGACCAGCCCCACAGACCCATTCCGGTAGTTGGCGAACAACAACCAGTAGTGACCCGTCTCCGCGTCGTACACCACGTTCTCCGCCAGCAGACTGGCCCCATTCTGCGGGTCGCCGATGGGGCGGATAGGATTGCCCGTTGCCCGAACCCAGGGACCGATGGGCGGGGTCTCGACAGGATCCGGTTCGGTCATCGGTGGCGGATTGGGGTTACCGTAATACAGGTAAATCGTCGTTCCGTCTATGGGGATAGATGGCACCCTGACCCAAATACGGGCAGCCTGGTTGCCGGGATCCCACGTCTCAACCCAGAAGGGGATGATGGTCACCCCATCGCTATCCGTGACGCGTAGGTCTCGCCCATCGCTCAAGGCTTTGCCGAAGTCGAAAGTGCTATCCAGCGTCACCTGCACCTGGTAGTCCGCAACTCCTTCCCCGCAGGGATTGGCGATGGCGACCGAGCGGCGGAATGGCCAGCCTGTATCGTACCAGTCTTCCGCCTCGCACGCATCACCGATACCGTCATCGTCGCTATCCGCCTGCCCGGGGTTGGCAACGTCGGGGCAATTGTCGTTACAATCGGGGGTGCCATCGCTGTCCGAGTCCGTATCTGCCACACCACAGCCACACACGCCCAGTTCAGTCTTGTCCGGGTCCGCCGGGCAGCCGTCGTGGCAGTCAGGCGTGCCGTCGCCGTCCGAGTCCGTATCTGCCACACCACAGCCGCAGACGCCCGGTTCAGTCTTGTCCGGGTCCGCCGGGCAGCCGTCGTGGCAGTCAGGCGTGCCGTCGCCGTCGTTGTCGGCATCGGACACACCACAGCCGCACACGCCCGGGGCGGTCTTGCCCGGGTCATCCGGGCAGCCGTCGTTACAGTCAGGCGTGCCGTCGCCGTCCGAGTCCGTATCCGCCACACCGCAGCCGCACACGCCCGGTTCAGTCTTGTCCGGGTCCGCCGGGCAGCCGTCGTGGCAGTCGGGCGTGCTATCGCCGTCGGTGTCGGTATCCAGCACGCCACAGCCGCACACGCCCGGGGCGGTCTTGCCCGGGTCGGTCGGGCAGCCGTCGTTACAGTCAGGCGTGCCGTCGCCGTCCGAGTCCGTATCCGCCACACCGCAGCCACACGCGCCAGGCTCCGTCTTGTCCGGATCGGTTGGACATCCGTCGCAGGCGTCACCCGCCCCATCGCCGTCACCGTCAGCCTGGTCGGCGTTGGGAGTGGTCGGGCAGTTGTCTTCCGGATCAGGAATGCCATCCCTGTCGGCGTCCGGGATCTCCTGCTCATAGAGCGCCACGCCCGGATTACCGTACACGTCGGAGGCAGCCGCGCCGACCTTTTGCAAGTAGAAGGTCTGAGGCTCAGGCGGCTCTCCCTCAGCGTAGAACCGCACCTCCTTGATGTGAGCAAACTCGCCGTGCGGGTTCTCCGTCGTGCCGTCGGTCACTTCGATATGCAGGTATCGCATAGGCATCGGCGCGACCAATTCGTGCATCACGATGCCCTGTCCCCAGGTACCCAGTGGCACCATGTCAGTCCAAGACACACCATCGGAAGAGACTCGCACGTTGTACTCGTAACTGCGCGTGTCGTTATCGTAGAAACGGATGGAGAACTGCGAGATGTCCTCGACCCCACCCAGGTCTACCTCGAGCCAGGCCGGCACCTGGCCGTAGTACACGCCGCCTACAACGTATCCCGAATCCCACCAGGTCGTATCGTTGCCATCAATGGCGTTGGTAGGAGGCCAATCAGGAGCATTCCAGCTCGAGGCCGTCGCACTGAGCGGGCGCACTTCTACCAACGAGGGCGGGCCGTACAAGCGAATCTCGCGGATGTGAGCCCAGTTGTTCTGCGTATTGGCGGTGACGGTGATGCGCACGTAGCGCAGCGCGACCGGTGGATCGAATTCGTGGGCCGCCAAACCGTGAACGACGCTCCCGGCCGGCACGATCTGAGTCCAGTCAGTACCATTGGTCGAGGCCTCCACCCCATAGGTATAGGAACGCGCGTCCCCATCGTAAAAGTGGATGTCCATGCTGGTGACGGTCTCGACGTCGGCCAACTCCAACTGTATCCACGCCGGTAGCTGGCCGCCGTGGCCGCCAGCCGGCAGATCAATGGCCGAGTCCCACAAGGTGCTCAGATTGCCGTCAACGGCGTTGGTCGCCGCTCCCGCCGAAGCCGTGTGCTCGCCCGAGGCGGTCACCGCCACCGGATGATGTTGTACTGGAGGTATGGGTGGTGGCGTGATGGTAATCTGGGGAGGAACGGTTGCCTGCCAGGTATTGGCTCCAACCGGCACAACGGACACGTGCTCAAAGTAGTCACCGTCTACGCCAACGTACTTGGCCGCTACGTATGGCGTGTCCTGCCAGACAGGCTCATCGGACGCAATCCGGTAAGTCGAACCATCTGACTGCACGATCCCCAGGGCTGGCGGGGTTCGATCGGCGAACCCAAGGAGGCTCTGAATGCCATCGAGCGCAGTGACGTACTTGAACTGTACACCAGGGTAGGCGGCGGCAGCAGTTGTCAGAGCCGCTTGCAGGCTATTGAGGTTGCCAGGCATATCCTCACGGTCGTGGAAGTAGAAACTGTAAAGCGCTGCACCGTTGCTCTGGGCATAAGCGAAAGCGCTGTTCACATTGGCCTGGTTGACGCCAGTATCGCAGCGTGTCATCCACCGCTCCAGGTTGGGAGGTGTCGAACTCCAGGGGTTGCCGGTGTTGGGGTGGTAAGGAACCCAGTTTCCAGCGCTGGCGCTGTAATCGAAAGGCACCCAATCGTTGAGGAACGTGTTGATGTTCGCGTCCTCCCACAGCCAGCCCGCACGATACAGCGAGGGGAAGTAGGAGCGGTCGGTGAGCAACTCGTTCAACGTGTCAAAGTGATGGGTGTAGCCGTTGATGACGGCCTCGTCCATCTCCCAGGCTGAGCCGGTCCACGCCTGCACGTGGTGATGCCAGTATATGCCGTCACCGAACTGCTCGACCTCGTCACCCCAGTAGCGCAGCAGAGCGTCCATCACGCCGGCATAGCCAACGGGCTGGCCAGTCAGTGCGGGGAAATCCGGACTCTCGTTGAGGTAGGTGGCCGCCTCGAACTGATGGTCCATCTCGGCGAACCAGGACATCTTGAAGGGATTGCCGAAGGAATCTACGTGCGAGTTGCGGAAGGACTCGCTGAAAATCGTCGTGGCTTCGGCGTCGCTGTGCTTGAAATGCTGGGTGTCGAACAGCGGATGCGGGTCGTTGCGACACTCGTGCGTGGGATACCAGCAGATGTTCCCGTTTTCGGTGTCAATGGAGACGACGGCGTAGACGATCGCAGGCGGTGCTTCGCAGGCGTCGCCAATTCCATCTCCATCGGCGTCCTCCTGGCCCGGGTTGGCGACGTCGGGGCAATTGTCGCAGGCGTTGCCGACACCATCGCCGTCGCCATCCTCCTGCCCGGCGTTAGAGACGGCCGGGCAGTTGTCCACGTCACCGCACACCTCGTCTGAGTCGCTGTCATTGTCTGGATCCAAAGGACAGGTGTCGTTGCAGTCGAGGATACTGTCGCCGTCCGAGTCCGTATCTGCCACACCACAGCCACACACGCCCGGGGCAGTCTTTGCCGGGTCCGCCGGGCAGCCGTCGTGGCAGTCAGGCATGTCGTCGCCGTCCGAGTCCGTGTCCGCCACACCACAGCCGCAGACGCCCGGGTCAGTCTTTGCCGGGTCCGCCGGGCAGCCATCGTGGCAGTCGGGCGTGCCGTCGCCGTCGTTGTCGGTATCGGGCACACCACAGCCACAGACGCCCGGGTCAGTCTTTGCCGGGTCCGCCGGGCAGCCGTCGTGGCAGTCGGGCGTGCCATCGTTGTCCGAGTCCGTATCGGGCACACCACAGCCGCAGACACCCGGCGCGACCTTGGCCGGATCGTTGGGACAGCCGTCGCAGGCATCGCCCACATCGTCGCCGTCGGCGTCGGCCTGATCGGCGTTGGGAACGGCGGGGCAATTGTCTTCGTCGTTCGGCACGCCGTCGCCATCTGTATCCTCAGGTAGTTCCTCTTCGTCACCAACTGTGGCAGTGCCTTCAGTGCCACAGCACTTGCGGACGCGCAGGTCGTCCACGTAGTAGGTCGTGGTGGCTGAAGCGTCCCCATACCCTTCGACGGAAGACTCCGTGGCGTTGCTGAACTGCCCGGCCAGGCTGCCTGCCGCTTGGCCGTCCACGTAGAAGGTAGCACTCGCATCCGCCTTGAGCCACACCCCAAACTTGTGCCACCCCGCGCTCCGTGGCACCGTGGTCGCCGTATACCCATACGCCTTGTTGTGGTAGGCATACAGCGTCCCCGAACTGCCCGTCCACACCCCGGCCCCTACCCTCTCAGCGGCACCGTTCCCGACCCGGACGACCTTGAAGGCGGTGGCGTCCAGGTCATCGTACATGTCCCACTCCTGACAGAAGCCGTTGGACAGGGGCAGTGGCCGGGTGGCCCGCATGTGACTGCCGGCCTGCTGGACGAGCCTGCCACTGTAGACTCCTCGCCGCGCCTGCTCGGACGAGGTTGACCAACTCCCGCTTCCCTGCACGGTCCACCTCTCGCCGGTTGACAGGGCGGCCAGGAAGTCGGTGTAGTTCCCCTCGGTGTAGCCGACGTGCCAGACGCCACCTCGGTTGGCCGAGTACCACACGCGCAGCAGGTCGTGCGTCTCGTCGTACATGAGTGACGAGCGGTAGATGGTGCTGCTGTCCCAGGCAGTGCCTGTGCCCTTGGGCAGTGCGATCTTGCTGTACGTCGTCCAGGTGAGCCCATCAGCGCTCCTGGCGAAGAACAGGTCGCCGTTGCCACAACTGCCCACGTAGGCCGGGTAGACCATCCAGTACTCGCTCTTGGATGGCACGTAAATGACGTCCGGGAACCAGATGGGGCGGCCAGGTTGCGAGATGCTGACCGGTTGCGGTGCAGACCAGGTGACCCCATCTGTAGAAGTTCTGTGCTCCACGATGGTGCTGCTGGCCGAACACCCCGCGGCTCCCCCGTTCACGCTCCACATGGAGTACATCGAACCCACCTTGACAACGGCGGGAGAAACGAACTGATGGTTGGGAACCGTAAAGAGCATCTGCTCATTGACCCAATGGATCCCATCTGACGAGGTTATTCTATGTAGATAGGTCGTACCCGGCATCTGAGGCTCAACGTGTACATAGTAGACCCATAACTGATTGGAAGCCGAATCGTAGAACAGGTCGGGATGGCCAGCATTGCCCTGGCCGTCCGGTGCTCCGGCGATGGGGTTCGTCAGGCCGGGTGGAACCTGCCAGGTGATTCCATCGTGCGACGCCAGGATCGAGGGGTTCAGATAGAACGCATTCGAATTGGGATAGGGGGTCACGGCCATCCAGTACTCGTAGCCATTCCAGCCGCCTGGAAAGTAGACGACGTCCGGGTGCACGACCTGCCCCCCACCGTCGTAGGTTGGTGTCGTCTGATAGCCCGAAGCGTTGGCTAACGGGGACCCGGCAAACGGCGTCTCGAAATCATCGAACGACTCGAACGTGGCGGAGCCGTTCGACGCACTGCTCGCTGTCTGATTGCCATAGTAGAGATAGATCGTGGTACCACCTACCGCAATGGAGGGCACCTTGACCCATAGGCCGGCCCTCTGAGGCGGATTCCATTCCTCAATCCAGAAGGAGAGCGCTGTTTCCCCATCCGCAGCGGTGATGCGCAGATCGCTCCCGTCGTTCGACGCTTTGTCGAAATCGAAGGAGTCATCAAGCCTCACTTGCACCTGATAGCCCGTCTGCTGCTGCCCGCAGGGATTTGAGATGACCACAGGCCGCCGATAATGCCAGGCCACGTCGAACCAGGGGACACTGGTCGGGCTGACGGTTGTGCTGATCGTGGCCGCATTGTTCGCTGTGCTGGAGTCGGACTCATTGCCTGCGACCGTAGCCGTGTTGGCAACCGTCCCTGCCGCCGTTGGTCTGACAACGATCGTAACTGTAGCGCTGGCACCGTTGCTCAGGGTGCCGAGGTTGCAGGTGATCGTATGTGTGCCTGTGCAGTTTCCCTGGCTGGGCGTGGCAGAACCAAAGGTCACTCCCGCTGGTAACACATCCGTTACCGTCACATCCGTGGCCGCTAAGGGGCCATGGTTGGTCACGACGATCTGGTAGGTCAATTGGTGGCCTGTGACCACCGGATCGGGCGAGTCCAACTTGGTGACCTCCAGGTCTGCCGAGAGCTGTTGTTGCTCGGCGCCGACGGCCGTCAATGGTTCTGGAGATACGCACTTGCGGACGCGCAGGTCATCCACGTAGTAGGTCGTGGTGGCTAAAGCGTCCCCATACCCTTCGACGGAAGACACCGTGGCGTTGCTGAACTGCCCGGCCAGGCTGCCTGCCGCTTGGCCGTCCACGTAGAAGGTAGCACTCGCATCCGCCTTGAGCCACACCCCAAACTTGTGCCACCCCGCACTCCGTGGCACCGTGGTCGCCGTATACCCATACGCCTTGTTGTGGTAGGCATACAGCGTCCCCGAACTGCCCGTCCACACCCCGACTCCCACCCTCTCAGCGGTACCGTTCCCGACCCGGACGACCTTGAAGGCGGTGGCGTCCAGGTCATCGTACATGTCCCACTCCTGGCAGAAGCCGTTGGACAGGGGCAGTGGCCGGGTGGCCTGCATGTGACTGCCGGCCTGCTGGACGAGCCTGCCGCTGTAGACTCCTCGCCGCGCCTGCTCGGACGAGGTTGACCAACTCCCGCTTCCCTGCACGGTCCACCTCTCGCCGGTTGACAGGGCGGCCAGGAAGTCGGTGTAGTTCCCCTCGGCGTAGCCGACGTGCCAGACGCCACCTCGGTTGGCCGAGTACCACACGCGCAGCAGGTCGTGCGTCTCGTCGTACATGAGTGACGAGCGGTAGATGGTGCTGCTGTCCCAGGCAGTGCCTGTGCCCTTGGGCAGTGCGATCTTGCTGTACGTCGTCCAGGTGAGCCCATCAGCGCTCCTGGCGAAGAACAGGTCGCCGTTGCCGCAACTGCCCACGTAGGCCGGGTAGACCATCCAGTACTCGCTCTTGGATGGCACGTAGATGACGTCCAGGTGCCAGATGGGGCGGCCAGGTTGCGAGATACTGACCGGTTGCGGTGCAGACCAGGTAGCCCCATCTGTGGAAGTTCTGTACTCCACGATGGTGCTGCTGGCCGAACACCCCCCGGAGCCCCCGTTCACACTCCACATATAGTACGTCGAGCCCACCTTGACTACCGTGGGGGAGACGAACTCATGGTTGGGCACAGTAAAGAGCGTCTGGTCATTGGTCCACTGGACCCCATCCGACGAGGTAACTCTCCGCACATACGTTGTGCCCGGCAAGTTACGTTCGACGTACGGGAAATACACCCATAATTGATTGGCAGATGCGTCATAGAACAAGTCTGGGTCTGCCACGTTGCCCTGGCCGTCCGGCGCTACAGCGATGGGATTCATCAGGCCGGGTGGGACTTGCCAGGTGATTCCATCGTGCGACGCCAGGATCGAAGGGTTCTCGTAATAAGCATTCGAATTGGGGTAGGGGGTCATGGCCATCCAGTACTCATAGCCGTTCCAGCCACCTGGAAAGTAGACGACGTCCGGGTGCACGACTTGCCCTCCACCGTCGTAGGTTGGTGTCGTCTGATAGCCCGAAGCGTTGGCTAACGGAGATCCGGCGAACGGCGTCTCGAAATCATCGAACGACTCGAACGTGGCGGAGCCGTTCGACGCGCCGCTCGCTGTCTGATTGCCATAGTAGAGATAGATCGTGGTACCACCTACCGGAATGGAGGGCACCTTGACCCACAGGCTGGCTCTCTGAGGCGGATTCCATTCCTCAATCCAGAAGGAGATGGGGGTGATACCATCGCCGTCCGTCACACGCAAGTCGCTGCCATCAGGCTTGGCCTTGCTGAAATCGAAGGAGCTGTCCAGCACCACCTGCGCCTGATAGCCCGTGAGTTCCACTCCACTGGAGTTCTCTATACTGACTGGGCGCCGGAACACCCAGCCGGTATCGTACCACTCCTGTGCCGCAACCCTTGATGCCGGCAGCAGGCCGGCCAAGACCACGAGCACCATCGCTAACGTCGCCAGTTTCTTCATCGCGCTTTCTCCCTTCCTTGCATAGACGAACGCAGATCCGATCCAACCCCATTAGGACTGTCATTCTGAGCACAGCGAAGAATCTCGATGAAAACAAAAAAGGCTCACAGGGAACAAGACCCCGTGAGCCCGACGCATATCGCACACGGCTCAATAATGTGACTTCGACGTTGGAGCCATCAATGAAGAGTTAGCAGCACTGCCTGCGATAATGCACCGGCCGCACGGACGCCCTGCCATCCACCCCTACATAATAAGTATAGTACAGCAGCAAGCATTTGTCAACATATTGTAAGAATTTTTAGGAAATTCTTAACAATTTGAACGAACCGAAGTATGTTTGGCCCAAGGCGGCTGGGCCGCCGGCCGGGTTGAGCCTACGTACCCCAATCCACCAGCAGGTTTTCCGCCAGCCAACAGGCGAAGGCATCCCGTAATGCGCTGGCCGCCACCTCGATATGGAACACCGCTTCTATCACCTCCTGGACATCGAGCTGGCTCATCCGGACCATCGAGGAAGAGGAAGTTGACTTGTCCGAGTACCTGGACTACCATGAGGCCTACCGCCAGCCAGGTCGCTTTCTCGACGACGTGTACATGCACAAGCGCATCCACTCTTCGCTGGGCTATCTCACCCCAGCCGAATTCGAGGAACAGTGGCGAACGGAGCAAGTTCTGGCTCTCGATCAGGAAAGTCATTAAGAAGTTCGGGAGGGTATCGCTTTGCTTCAGAAAGGTGAAAGTGCGAGATACAATTATTTCGTCGGTAAGGATATGATGCAGAATTTTGGAAAGACATTTGATGACTTTACCTTACTGCATTATGATGACGAATACGCAAGAAAGGTAGGGTTCGAACGCAGAGTCGTTCAAGGAGCCCTTGTTTCATGCATCATTGTCAAGTCAATAGTACGAGCCTTCGGTGATTCTGCAATATTACGGTCACATAACCTTGATTTCCATAGGCCCATCTACCCGGAAAGTGAGATAACGGTGGAATTGCAGGTTCTGTCAAATATCAGGAATAGATTGATCACGCTGAGATCCAGGGTTTATGTCCGGGGAATTCTTCATTATGAAGGCATGACAAAAATCAAGGCATTTGAAGATATATGAATGAAGATCATCCCTCCTGACCTTTCTCCTCAAACAAGCATATTTTACCCAAAACGCCAATTTCTAGGAATTTCTTCACTACCGCAGGCTTACCGCGCCCCGCACGCCTGCAGGCAGGCCTGCACGTGCCCGCGCGACTCGGCGGCGATCATGCAGCACTGCTCCAGGCCATAGTCCCTGGCGCCGATGATCTCCAGGTCCAGCGGCCCCCTGTAGCCGTGCTCGTGCAGGACCCGCACGTAGCCCACCAGGTCAATCTCCCCCCGCCCGTTGGCCTGCTCCTCCGGCATGCCTGGCCCGGGCCCCCGGCCCCGGCAGTCGCGGATGTGCACGTGCCTGACGCGGCTGATCACCGCCGCGATGGCCTCGACCGGGTTCTCGCCGGCCCGGTAGATGTGCGAGGGGTCCATGTCAAGGCCGAAAGCGGGCGAGGGGATGGCCTCCATCAACTGCAGCGTGGTGGGCGTATCGTGGATGGCTGCGCCCACGTGGGCCTTGACGCACAGCGTCACGCCGTACTGCTCTGCCATGTGCGCCAGTTTGCCCAGCGAGTCCACCGCCTGCTGGAAACTGGCCTCGTCGCCGGCCTTGCCGCCGGGGCCGCAGTTGACGAGCGGGATGCCGAGCTCGACCGCCGCCTGGAAGGCCATTTCCATCCTGAGCGGGTCCTGCGAGGGCTGCTCCATCGCCAGCAGTTCCAGCCCGGTTTCCTTAGACAGCCGCACGATCTGCGGAGCGAGTTCCTGCCAGCGCTCCAGCACCAGGTGTTCGCTCATGCCGTCAATGGCCGAGAGTTCGATGCCGTCGTAGCCGGCCATGGCGATGTAGCGGAAGGCGGTCTCCAGGTCGAAACCGCCGAAAAGGACAGAGTTCGCACCGATCTTCATCGTCGCCTCCTCAGAGGGGAAATGCCACCCGCCGGCCCTCCCTGGCAGAGCGGTATGCGCCGAGCACCATCTCGACCGAGACCCGCCCATCCTCGGCGGTCACCGGCGGCTCGCTGTCGTGCTTGAGGCAGTCAATGAACGGGCGAGGGACGGCGGCGATGCGCTCGCCGTGGCTGGCCGGGATGGCCA
>Ga0315284_10008423_pt1 | contig 14729 bp, 18 predicted proteins | sample YL17G09_16_MG_FD_203696 | JGI IMG/M metagenome (GOLD analysis project Ga0315284, IMG submission 203696) | Sediment microbial communities from Yellowstone Lake, YNP, Wyoming, USA - YL17G09_16 | ecosystem: Environmental > Aquatic > Freshwater > Lake > Sediment | place: USA: Wyoming | collected... | reverse complement strand
TCTGAAACGGCCCCCAAAAAACCCAAGATCTTGTGCTAAAATTCCCTGTTGACTAAAATTCCCTTGACACACAATTGCTTTCCCAGTATGCTCTCCCTACCCAAAAGCGAGTTCTTATCAAACCCACATTCTTTCTGTTCCCATTTTTTCGGAAACCATCCAGCAGCTTTGGCTGAATGACATCGTGCATCTATCTGGAACCATCTATACCGCCCGCGATATGGCCCACTTGAAGCTCAGAGAGCTCCATCAAAAGGGTGAGCCCTTGCCGGAAGAATTTAGGGGCCAAGTGATTTTTCATGCGGGGCCTGTCGTTAAGAAGACCGATGGGCAATTTTCCATTCTGGCCATCGGGCCTACGACCAGCATCCGGATGGAATCCTATTCGGATTTAGTGGGCCGTTTCGGAGTCAAAGCGATCGTCGGGAAAGGCGGCATGGGAGATGAAAGCCTCAAGGCCTTCCAGAAGCATAAAATGGTTTATCTTTTGGCGGCACCTGGCTGTGGAGTCCTTCATGCCCAGGCCGTAAAGGAGATCAAAAGGGTTCACTGGCTGGAGGAGATGGGAATGCCGGAGGCGATCTGGGTACTCGCGGTCTGCAACTGGGGGCCCCTCATGGTGGCCATGGACAACCAGGGGAATAGTATCTTTCACAAGATCCACGACGAGGGCTTGAAAAAATTGGATGCCCTCGTTACAGGGTAGGTCGATTCTTCCGCGATCCAGCGCCCCGCTGCCAATTTTTTCGGACATCCTTTCATTCGCAATCCGTCAGTAACTTACACAGGTCCGACCCGGTAAGGAGTAAGCCCGTGATCCGAATTCCTGCGGCCCGGCCCATCCATATGATGGCCGGGCCGCCATTCATCGCGAGCCTTGCTTAATATGCAAAATTCTGCGTTGTGGTCGTGCCCTCCGCACCTGTTACCACATTATCAAAAAACGCGTAGGTTGTGCCGGTGCCGCTGCCGCTGCCCGTACTCGGGCAACTGGTACCCAGATCGTATACGCAAACCCTCTTGTATGTAGTGTTCACCGGAAGACTAGTCGAGTAAGAACCGTCACTCATGGTGCGCATATAGAGGAAGCGGCTGTTACTGCCTTTTCCAGTGGTACGGACTTGAAGGAGCTTGTTACCTGCCGGCAGGCCCCCCTTGGTGACCGTGCCGCTAAGTATCGCCCCTGCAGGCAGATTGATCGTACCGAGCTCAGTTGTGCTGCCCTCAGCTGGCGCCGCCACGGCTGTCCCAGAGAGAAGCTGCACCTTGTTGAGATAGATGCTAGAGCCGATTTCTTTCCCGGTATCAATCTGGCTTAGGAGAAAAACACTTGTCGTCGGGGAGATGGTATAGACGGTGAAGCTTCCGTCGCCATCGGAGACCTCGTGCCCAAGGTTGTTATATGTGGGGCTGGAACCGGTATTGTCCCAAAGTGAAACATAGGCTTGGCTCACTGGATTGTTGTAGGCATCCAGGAGAACCCCTGTGATTTGGCCTACCGCCGCGGTAAATGACTGGGTCAGGCTGGCACTGGTCACATCCAGGTTGGAGGCGATTTGGCCACGGGTTTTCATGTCATATGTGCCCGGCTGCAACCAGATGCGATAGCCTCCGTTAATCCCCGTCGGCATCCCTTCTACGAAAGCGCCCGTGGAATCGTAAAAGCGCACCGAAATACCCGCCACTGGGCCGCTCACAGGATCGCTGACGATGCCTTCAATTTTATACCCGGCATTCAAACCTATACTTGCCGAAATCGATGCCCCCTCAGTGATACTGAGCCTTTCCGCTTCGCTTCTATTGAAGCCGCCCCCGGGTAATGCGCTATTGTAGGATGCTGTCGCGTAGGGGTTCAGTGTGTTGCTGCGGAAACTGAGGTAATAGGCGCCGGGCGACACGTTAAGGCTGTACGTTCCACCCGGCAGAGTCCGTATGCCCATCAGGCTTTGCGCGGAGGTAAAATCGCGCAGCGTAATAACGATTCCGGGGAGTGCCTCGCCGGTAGTATCGCGGGCGGTTACCGTGCCACTGATGCGTCCGCCGGCAGAGAGAGAAAAGTCCTTGGTGACCGTTGTGGTGCCGACCGTGACCTTTTCGGCAGCGAATACGCTCTTGGTGCCGCCCACGCCACTCGTCCACCACTGGCTAGCGGCCATACTGGTAGTGGTATCGTTGATGGCTCCGATGATGTAATCGCCGGCTGGGACATGGACGGTATACCCGCCAGCAGCGTCGGTGCGAATATTGGCTTGAGTCACCAGGTTGCCAAAGGTCATTACCTTGATTTGGACATTGGCCACAGGCGTGGGTACCGGTCCGGTGTTGTCGGTCACTGTACCGGTTAGGCCACCTGGATTCGCTATGCTCGCCACGATATTTGTGGACTCGGCATTGTTCGCAACAACTTGCCGGAGATCGCTCGTCAGTTGGGTAGCGCTGGTGGATGAGGTTGATACGTCGGCGCTGTGTTGGAGCACGGTTTCCTGCACCGCAGCGATGTCCGCCAAGCTGACCGCAGTAATATTCGTGCCCGCACTCGCAGTGCTGTTTGTGATTAGGATTACGGTGGCTTGGGTATACGGGTCTACGTTGACGGTGGTGCTGGTTACAAAAGACTGCATGCTCACATTGGAATCAACAGCCTGGACGACATATTTGCTGGCTGCCGTGAAGCCTGAAGGTGCGTACAGCGTGTAATTGCCTGAACGATCCGTGGTGGTGGTGGCAATGACCTCGCCTACCTGATTCCCAGAGCTGTCGATTTCGATTAGGTTGATGGTTACGCCGGCTCCCACTGCTGAAGCTCCCGGGCGGGTGACCTCGGCATCAATCGATCGAGTAAGCCCTGTACTCCTCGCTAATAATTCGGCCTGTGGGCGGTTGGCTGAAAGCTCGGAAGAGATACTGCCGTTAGGTGCGGCGACATTCCCCGAGATGGGAACGGTATTAGATGGTTCAGGAGTAGAAGTTGTTGGGGTAGAAGATGAGGAACTGCCCCCACCACCTCCGCTCCCACCGCACGAAAGCAAGATAGCCGATAAAAAAGCATAAATTAAAATTGATATGACAGTTTTTAAATATTTTTTCATATGGTCCTCCTTTTTATGTCTCCCTTTGTATATTTTTCTTTTAATGCGTTTCACCTTAGCTATCGGCCTTTAAAAGTTTAACTTGAGTATCTTTTTAATCCAACAAAGGAAAATATTTGCCCCTCCTGAAGCTCTTAATGGCGTGGATGAAGCTATGAATAAGTGATTATTCAGCAGCTTCAGAAAGAAGGAAGGCGTATTGGTAAATTTGGATGAATGATGTTATCAGGGTAGAGAATTGTGTGTGTGTGTGTGTGGGGGGGGGGATTGGCAACCCTCTGTGATCTAATCTGCTGCTTACATTTAATCCAGATGGTTCCAAACCCTATTTCTCAGGTTTCTCTTTTTTTTGTTTTCTTTTTACCAATATATCAAAAACACAAACCCCTAGCGAAGGGCTCAGAATCAGTTGGAAGAGATACCCTAACCAAAGCCTGCAAGTTCGCCAGACAATATGGCGAAGAACAGGTAAAGCACATATTGAAAGGTAAATTCGTGCTTTCCTGGTTTGAACTGGCCCAGAGTCTCACTATGGCACCCCAGAAATGAACTACCCCGCCGCAAGCGGCGGGGAATACAACCCGAAGAGAAAATTTAATCACCGCTTATCATGAATCCAGCTCTCCAAGTGAATTTCATAATGCCATAATTAAATTGAAACCTCCTGCTCCAAGAAAGGGAACGGTAATTTCAACTGCCGTTTCAGATAGGGGCCAGGTTGCTAAAGATAACTCTGATGGATTGAAAGATGTGGGAAAGTTCTTTGATGTTCACAGCAATACGAGCCCACCGGCTAAAGAAAAATCCAGCATCCCCCAAGCAGAAATTGCTTGTTGAAGCTCTCAATGGTCATGAGAGGGTTTTCTACTGGAGTCTGCATGGAAATCCTGAATTCGTCTCGCCGCTCCCTTGATCTATCAAAAGCAGGTCGAGATTTTCATCACAAACGACAAGAAGAGATCTCGGCTAAAGAGACCTCTCCTTCCTTCCCATCTCAACAATACATCCATCCGAAATCCGGCGAATACAACCGCTTTCCTTCCCGGATAGGCTCGGCCAGTCCTTCAAACGATGTGCACCACTTGTTCTGACGCTCCCAGGTTTTCAGGAACGCAAGCATGGCGTTGTGAGCAACCCAGAAGCTCGCATAATTTTCGCTGTACTTCCCATTGGCCATCTCTTTGACCTTTCCAGATAGTTCAAACAGTCTCGTGACCGCTTCCTGGATCATGTCGTCATAGATGGACTGAGCTAAAGGGTTCCGCGAAAAGTTTTTCCCAAAGACCTTCTTGGCCAGAGGGTAACAGACTGCGGAATTGAAATTCTCCCTGTCGATTACGATCTGCTTCTTCGAGTAGTTCTTGACGAAAAATCCCTTCATCTTTGCTTTGTAAGCTTGGTCGGAAGAAAGACCATAGGTTTTCATGATTTCGTGGCTGGTCATTCCCGGTTGAAGAAACACTTTTTCCTTTCGGATTTCTGGAACTGGGTCCATTTGTCCTCCTTTTCTGTTTAAATTTGGTTAGGGAACGTGGTTCAGAAAATCGGTTACCTAGGGGTGCTGTGGGATAGAAAAACCGTCCTAAACGTCCCACATTCCTTTAGGGAAGGATGTTTATGATTATTTGGAAGTCATATATATGGATGTTGGGGGATATACCTGAAAAACGAAGCCGCCTTCGGATTTGATCAGAATGGGGAATTGATCTTGACGCGGGGAGGGATCGCAGGATCGAAGAGGGAGATGAACTTTTAAACTTTTTGGATTTTTGGCAGGGAGAGGACAGAAATTGGTAAAAACCTTTAAAGTTTAAATCTTGGGTTGGACCGGAGCAGGTCAAGAAACGAAGAAAATGGTCTTTTTTTATCCATCAAAAAAGGTGTTTATGGGGGTGCTTAACACGGTGGGATGGATGGAAGGCGTTATTATTATTCGGAAAAGGATGATGTCCAGGCATGGCCCAGAATACGCACCCAGGAGGGGTGTTAATGTGTTTAGTCGATTTTGGGGGGGGAGAGGGATAAATATTTATTGTCCGAATCCTTGATGCTATAATCTCGGGAAAGGGGTTTGGAAATGAATTTTTAAGCTTTTAAGAATTTGCTTTGGGGGATAGGAATCGGTTAAAATGTCAAGAGTTAAATTCTTGGCTGGGATAGTTGGGCCTGACTCTGTGCTAACTACCAGATCATGAGATAGGGAAAAAGGGGGAAATGGGTGACACTCTCTTGTGGGAGGAAGGGAGTGTCCAGATGGAAAGTGTAGAGGAAGTCAAGAGGAAGAGCCAGGGGAAAGAGAGTCGGTTTGGGAAGCGGTCTGGGTTTGAGGTCAAGCTTCGTTGTGTGAAGCTGCGGTTGGAAGAAGGGTTGCCGGTTTTGTTGTTGTGTAAGGAAGTGGGAGTTAGTAAAGAGACCCTGGGGCGGTGGGTAAGAGATTATCAGGAAAGAGGGGAAGCGGGTTTACGGAAGCAAGTTGGATCCTCGGGGGGCCGGCGGCTGGCCCATCGGCAGATGCCGCATTTCGCCGAGTGGGCGAAGTTCATGAAGCACGGCTTGGACCGGGAGATCGTGCGACACTCGACGACGAATTTTCACCCGCCAGATGCCGAGTGGCGGTAGGTGGCTGGATCTTGTGGAGAGCGGTACAGATCCGCAAGGAAACGGCGTGATGCTTTTTAAGAAATCATCAAAGGAGAAAAAATCTGGCAGAGACGCCTTCAGCACTCTTTCTATAGAGGCCAAGGGGGAAAGGCTGCCTTCGATTCTGATCCGTTTGATTTCGAAAATTAGAAACCATTTGGAAGAATTTCTATTTCTTGAGGCTGTTGCCCGCGAGGGGTTGAATCTCCTACAGGCCCACCGTTCCACCATCTTTATTTTCGACGAAAAGAACCAGATTTTCAAAGCTCAATGCTCCCTGGCCTCTGATGCCGCATATGAAACCATGGGCCAAACGGAAGAAAAGGAATTCGCCCGCAAGATGATTTCTTTCTCCAAACCGGATCTGGTGAGTCGCTCCAAGGGTTTTTTCAAGATTCTCAATCGTGAGTCGATCCCGGGCCAGATAACTTCGATGACGAGTGCGCTATTTTTTTCCAATGGGAAAACCGTGGGAGCGGTTCTGGCGATTCGTTTTCAGGCGAGGCCTCCCTTCAACGACTTCGACCACCAAGTCACTTCGTTGTTGGCGGATCTCATTTCTTTGAAGAAGGAAATGGAAACGACCGATAATCTTCGGAAAACCCATGAACGTTACCTGGACGATCTTTTGGTGAAGATGCAAACCCCTTTTCCTCTGGCCATCCCTATCCCGAAACAAAAAGAAGACCTACCCTCCGAGCCCGGCCAGCCCCAACCCAGTCCGGAGGAGTATGATTTGGGAGTCGAAGGGATTATCACTTTACAGGAGTCGGATCTGAAGAATCGACGCCAGGATGAACGCATTCGGACCATGGTACGGGTGGAATTCGAAGGCCATGATTTGGGCCTGACGGATAATTTGAGCCGCGGGGGCGCTTTTGTCCGTACTCTGACTCCTGCGGAATTGGGGGATGAATTCTCCATGCTGCTGCATTTAGGCGATGGGGGCGAACCGTTGAGAGTAAATTGTAAAGTGGTGTGGACCAATCAATTCGGGAGCGTAACGAAGGACTTGCAGCGGGGCATGGGGATCAAATTTCAAAAGCTTCCTTCGCAGGCGCGGACGCGAATAGACAGCTATATCCAGCAGCAAAAAGCCCATCGGCCTGTCGAATCACCTCAAAACGGGGAAAAGGCGGAATAAATATGGTCGTCCTCCAATTCCCGTTCAATCTCGGCAATCGGGACAACATCCCAATTTTCTTCTTCTGGCGAGGTCGGGAATTCTTTTAACAAATGACTTTGAGCCTTGGGAGTCAAATCTCTGAAATAAATTTCTACTGTTTTAGTCATAATTCCCCCCTTTCAATCCTTTTGAGCGAAATATCAGAAGAGGGTATCCTCCAGAATCTTCAGCGTCCCAGAGGATACCTCAAAGAATACACCTTAAAAGTCTTCTATCATTTCACCATTCCCAGTATCGCTCCTCCCACCTTCTGAAGGCGATAGCTCGCTTCAGCCGGCAATGCATCGAATTGAGCGGCTCGGGTATAGGCGTTTACCACATTGAACATGGTATTTCCCGCTTCCTGGTTCCAAGCCCATTCGACCGCATCTCTCTCCTTTTCTCCCAATTGGAATTGCTTGTTGAAACTCTCGATTGTTCCCAGCGGATTATCTACTTTGCTTTCAATGGAAATCCTAAACTGGTTCTTCTGTTTCCCCAATTCCAACGACACATTATCCAGCACCTTGGGAAATTCATTCAGGATCTTCAGGGAAACATGCCGGTAGGAAGCCGAGACTTCGGTTTTAGAGATCATTCCATTTGTGCAGATCAATCGCAAGACAAATGCGGAAATGGACAGAGACGCAAGACCTACCTCAGAATTGGAGATGGATACTCCAGGCGTCATCCTTTCCCCGTTCACCGAGAAAGCATGATTCCCATCCAGAATACTGACCAGCATAAATTCGGCGTCCAGATGACATTGGACTTGCGCCTCAGGGCCATACCCCAAGGAATCCAATCTTTCCAGAACCTCGAAATTATCCACGGGCTTGTACTTTGGAGTGAATACGGCCCTGACTTCCTCGCCATCAAACCGGAAGAACAGCTCCTCGTTCTTCTCTTTTTCGATCCAGTAATTCATGTTATAAGCCTGCATTTCCGGAGGACATTTCCTGAGATAATGAATTGGAATTCCAAGTCTCCATGCGATTGACTGCTGATCCAAAGGTCTCATCTGATGAGGTTCACCCGCTATTTTGACTGATTCAAGCTGGTCAAAGGAGATGTCCTTCACCGTAACCAGCTTATCGTGGCAGTTCATCGAAAGGTCATTGACTCTGTCAAAAACCTTTCCCAATGTGGTCATATTCTTATTCATAGGGCTCTCCTTTTTTATTTGTTTTGAAAGCACACTCTTGACATCTGGTTTTATCCCTGCACCCTTGGCAGACTTTCTTCTTATCAACGATCTTGGGAATGTAATCAAAGACTTCTTCTATCGCCTTGGTCATAGGCATATTCATAGCCCAGGCTAATCTTCTCAAGGTGCAGGAAGATTGGCCACTCAGTTCCGGCGTGTAGGCCACTCTGATACCCCCTTTAGTTTTCCCAGATATAAACGTTTCCGGGAAGAGTATCGACGATTGGTCCTACCTCTTCCTGGGTTAATTCTTCATCTTGGATATCCGGGTACTCCAAATTGATGATATATCCTGTATCCTCGGCAAATTCTCTGACCTTTTCTATCCCGAAGGTGATCAATTCAAGGTCGGCTTTGTCGCTGAAACGGCGTCTGACCTGAAATACTCCCCATCTTTCATAAACCAGTAGTCCGTATCTTCCCAAATGACCACCATTTTCAAGGACCATCGAGCCGAATATCTTGTCAATTCCAGGAACCTTGACTTTTAAATCTCTGGCCAGCCCCCTCCCCATAAAGAGCTTTCCTTCAGATGTCAGGAATGAACTGGCAGTAACAATCTTGATCCCAGGAGCACCCAGCATTGCTCCGGTTTTGAATAGGGGCATAATTCCTCCTCCTTTTCATCATTTCTCCAAATATCTTGTCGATCCCAACACTTTGACACTTAGACCCTTTTGCCAAAGGGAGAAGAATCCTCAAGGAGTTTCTTTTCGCGAAAGCTTTCATAATGGCCGTCATCCGCAACGATCACATGATCCAAGACCCTTATTTGAAAGAGATCTGCACACTTCCCAAGAGTAGTCGTCATACTAATATCCTCCGGGCTCGGCTCTGCATCTCCTGATGGGTGGTTGTGGATAAAAGCGATAGAGGCAGCGTTACTCAACAAGGCTGCCTTCATTACTTCTCTGGGAGAGATAACGGCTTTGTCCAGAGTGCCAATGCTTACCAGGTGGATGCAATTGATGAAATTCTTGGCATTCAGACAGACCAGAATGAACATCTCCCGGTCAGCGTTCTTCAGGAATTTGAGGCCCAGTTCAGCTAAATCTTCGGGTTTGCTGATGGGGTTCTTACCGTACTCGATGCTTCCATCCTTGACCATCTGGATTTTGACGATATCAATGTTAGTATTTGTCTCTTTCTGCATCGGTTCCTCCATTCCCATAAAGAGTCTAATTGTCAACTTTCTAGCGGGAAGCATTTATGGGCATACATATTCAGATATGCTCATTAAATATTGCTTGGGCACCCCTAGTATTCTCTTATGTAGAATTGGTGCATACCTGTCTATCACACCGTTCTTTACAATGAAACCGACGCAATAGAATGAATTGCAGATCCGATATAAACCATCCTTCATGCTATTTCTCCTTATGAAATCTGGGAGATGCACCTTTCACCTCCTGGCACATTATTCTTTACTGTAGGTGGGTCTTGGAGGCTCCCAGATGCTTGATTTATTCAGAGTTTCCGTCCTCTTGAGGAATCACTGGTCTTCCCAAGTCAAAGAGCGCAATGGATACTGGAAGTGAGATGGTCGGCTCAAGGTTCTGGATATCCTCTTCAACCATTATTCGGGTGCTTTTATAAGGAGATTTTTCGCTCCGTAAGCTGGTCAGAAGTAGGATCCCGGATTCGATTTTCTTCTTTTCAAAACCAATCTGTAATCTTAATAATCCCTCCAGGATCGCTTCATAAGCTGAAAAGCTCCCTTCGATGGCAATCCCTTTCTTGAAGCCCTTGAACCGGTATCTTCTCCCATCCAGGATGATCAAGGCTTCATCGTTCCTTCTCCACTCCATCTCATCCAGGGCCTGTCTCAAAAACTCTCCACGGTGAAGGGTCCCATAGAGGCAATCGCTGACATATTCCAAAGTAGCCTGGACATCCTTTTCCATCTTCTTGCTCTTCAAAATCTTATCTGCGTCTCGAAAATGCAGAAGTTCAAATGACATAGTCTTGCCTCCTTTTTGAAGGTATCTCTTTTAATGGACAGTAGGGAGGTTATGAAACAAGAATCCTTCATCTTGAAAATGTCTCTCCACTCTGGCCACGAATCCTTTCATGTCAGTCCTGAATTGACCAGCTCTCTCTGTCTTGACCCAAGGCCTTCCTTCTCTTCTGGCGATGAGGTAATCCTTTATGTCGTACATGCAGTTAATCTGGCTACCCTCCAGGATCTTTTTGAACAGGCTCTTGAATTGCTCATTGGTGAAGACCCCATCCCTGTAGATCATCCCGATGAATATGGTCACCCGAACGAAAGAGGATTCTCCAAAGTCCCAGCTTAAGGTCTTATCCTGGTATTTCAGACATCCAAACTTCTCGTTGCAGCCGAGATACCAGATATTGCAGTCTCCTGGAATCTTCTCGTAATTGTTATCCTCGTCCCCACACATACCAGCATCCCTCATCAGAAATTCATAAATCTCCTGTCCGGTGGCCACCCGGTTAAACATATCGAGGCTGAAGCAGTCGGTGAAAATCTTACAGTAGATGCTGACGAATGCCCTCTTTGGTTCTTCCATGAACCCTCCTTTCTCATACCCCGTAAACACGAATAGGGAAGGAGTTCGTTCCTTCCCTATCCTTGGATAACTTCTCTTTCCGATCTCTTTCCCAGGAGGCGTACAACTCGATGGGGACCGGCTTATTTCGTTCCCATGGCCTCGTCGATGAAGATAGATTTCTTGGCGGGGACTCCCAAGTAATTGAGGGAGTAGCTTAAATAAAGATGTTTCATGGCTCGCGAACAAGCGACGAAGGCGATTCTTCTTTCCTCTTCGATGTCTCCCTTTTTACTCGGACAGATTCCTTCCAGGAGCCCTATGACGAAGACCACTGGGAATTCCAAACCTTTGCTCTTGTGGACCGTCATCAAGGCCGTGCCTTCCTTGTCATTGGATGTTTCCTGTTCAAAACTGTCCGTGTATTCCAGGAAGGATTGAATATCCTTATATCTGGATGCTGACAATTGGAGCTGGTCGATGTTCTGGATTTTCACGTCATCCGGACTTGGGATGTCTTCATCTGAAATCCAGCGGTCGTAGTCCAAGGCGCCTCTTAGTAGACTGATCAAATCTGCCGGGTTCTGATTCTGGCTATCCTCAATCAGGGGGTCCAAGAGCTTTTTGAACTCCTTCATGAATTTCCTAAGATAAGGAACATCAATGGGCATAGACTTCAAGGCATCATAGAGATGTATCCCCCGTTTTTGAGCGAACTCCTCCAGATCCGAACTGAACTGGCGGCTAACGTATCGGTTGGGCACGTTGATCACGGTCATTAGGGCTTCGTCCCCCTGTTCGGAATCCGGGTTGACGATCAATCTTAGGTAATCCAGAAGCACTTTGACTTCAGACCGCCGGTAGAAGCCGACCCCATTTTCGATGTGGTAGGGGATCTTGAGTCTGGAGAACACTTCCTCGATTGTCCTTGATTGGAAATTAGCTCTGTAAAGGACAGCTATATCCTTGATCGCCGGATGGGAACTGAACAGTTTATAGACCTCAAACAGCAAATCATCGAAGTCCAGGAGCATTTTCTTGGTTTTTTGCAGATCGTAGGTCTCGTAGATATCAGATATTCGGGATCCGATCTTGTCCCCTTCATAGAGGTCCCGGAACTCATCCACGGTTATGAGGTTGTTCTTGGCCAGGCTGATCTCACCCAGCGCCATTCCTAAGGATACGTTCTTGATCCTGAGTTGCTTCAGAATGTTTCTCATGAATATCAGCTGGTCTTTTCCAGATAAGATCTCAAAGACCCTTCCTTCACTTTTAAGGACCCAGTAACAGAACGAGTGAAGAGTTGAGAGCATTACCCTTGAAGCTTGATCTCCCAATACAGGAATCAGTCTCGATCTCATTTCCTCAGCTGCGTTCCGGGTAAAGGTGAGGCCCAAGACTGATTCTGGTGCGATACCGTGATCCTTAACCAGCTTCCCGATCCGTTCCATCATGGTTCGGGTCTTGCCACTACCTGGAACCGCAATTACAGCACAGATCCCTTCCAAGAACGAAGCTGCCTCTTCCTGTTCCTCATTTAGCTCGGCCACATTTTCACCTCCATTTCCCTTTCAATTACCTTGATCGCCATGTGCAGCCTGAACATCTGGGCCACCACTTCATCAATCTCATAAACGGATCTGTCTCCCTGCATCAGATGAACCAACCTCTTTTGTTTCTCTTTCTGTAAGTCCAAAAGGAGCGACAATACCTGGCCATGTCCATGTCTCTTTAACAGGGTCTCCACATCCATGATCTTTTTGCTGGTCCCATTCTGGCGGACGGTCAGATAGGCTTGAGCATGCTGGATGGTTTCAGTGGTCATCTCATCCTCCCTCCAGATACTCGTCGCAAGGCTTCTTGAACCCGCAGTTCTTGCATTTCCAATGACCATCGTTCGGGACAAAGACCTCCTTGTGTATCCCATTCCAGACCTCTTTGATTTTCTTGATCGCTCTTCTTTCTTCCACTTCGCTTCGGGAAGTCCAGAACTGCTCGAACTTGGGCGTCTTCGTTTTTATCAGGCAGTCGAACTTGAGGAGGATTTCCCTATCCCTGTACCCATTTCCTTTGGCGGCAAGTTGATAGATGGTCAATTGGAGATTTTTGTCCGTTTCATCGTTGGAATAGGATCTCCCGGAAGTCTTGAAATCCGTAATGATGATTGTTCCGGACTCATCTTCCTCCAGAAGGTCGATATAGCCGATGATCGGGATATAGAGATCTGGAAGAGTTAGGATGAAAGGTTCCTCAACGGCAAAGACTTTGAACTCATTCTCGGGAAGTTTGTTGAACCAGGCAGTCAGAAGCTCTTTCCCTTCCAGGAGCAGAGTGGCAAAGTCTTTGCCTTCCGAATACTGAATGTCGCTGTTATCCTCGGCCAGTTCCCTCCAGAATCCTTCAAAACTTTCATGAATTTCTTTGAGGAGAAGTTTGGTCCCAACCATTCTTTGCTTGTAGAATTCAGCAAGAACAAGATGGACAGCAGATCCTAATTCCATGGCATCGGATCTAAATTCAGGTTTGATCTTGTCCACTCTCCCGAATCGGTACAACAACCCGCAATCAATGTAGTCATTGACAGAAGAGGCTGAAAGGTGAGGTTTTGCCCTGTACTCCGTCAAATCAAGCATTCCATACCTCCTTTGAAAACGCAGGACCTGCGTTTTTTAGACTCGAAAGGGACAGGAAATACACGTTTCCTGTCCCTGTGTTATTGATCTTTTAAATTGAAATGTGAGATTGAAATTCCGGCTATGCTGATTGCTGGAGGGTGCGGATGAACGCTGAGGCATTAGAAGAGGAGAGGTTTTCGAGAGGAACCCCATAGTTCTGCTGGGACATCTTCTCCAGTTCATCGACAGTTATACCCCTACGCCTTGATAAATTAAAGATGGCCGACTTCTGAGCGGAGGACATCTGGGGCGCAGGTTGGTCAGGTTTGGGTTCCGCTTTCGGACTCTTGGGTTTTGGTTCCTCTGTTTTGGCCTTTGCAGCAGCTCCTTTTCCCCCATTGGATCCATTGCCCTTGTCCACTTTGGCTTCTCCAGGTGAAGCAGGTTCTGGGGGTTTGGATTCCCCGGCAGTCTTGGGTTCTGGAGGTTTGGCTGTCTTTTGGGGAAAGGTCTTTTTAGGCTTATCTTTCCCGGATGCTTCTTCACCAATAACCTCATCCAGATCTCCTAATTCTTCGAGCATGGTATTCCCGATGTTTGTAAAACTTCTCAACGCTCTTCCAATTGCTCGGGTTGAGGCCATCCGGAGAAGGTGTTTGGAGACTTTAGAATTACAATTTATGAGGTTTGCGTCCCCTATGTCGCTGTATGTCTCACCGGATCTTGAGAGGACCACAGCTTTGCAAATTGCAAAATTCCCGTTATCCTTCGTTGGGAACTGCAGAGGCTCCACTTCGATCTTGATTAATCCTTTCTGATGGGCGAGATCCAATAGGCCGGCGTATTTGACAAATTCCCGACCTTCAATTTCCGTAATGAACCGTTCATCAAGCTTGGGTTTCTTCTTCTCCAAAAACTGGCCCTCTTCAACTTCTCCGTTGGGGACGCAATTCAAAACAGAACAGATATGTTTGCATTGAAAGAGGAAATTGTTCTTTGCCCCTTTCGCATAGTCCCCACAGGAGCACGAGAACTTTCCATTTCCATCCGGGGTGACTTTGTATAAAACCATTCCCTCCGAGCTCTCCACGAAGTAATTCCCGTTAGCCCGGAGGACTTTGAGGGCCTGACTTCTCTCGTTTCTTTTTTGAATATCCTTTTCGGTCATTCTTTTTTCCTCCATTCAATTTGTTTGTCTTTAATGAGTTTGAGTGCTTCAACGACTGCCCCTGCTATCAAAATGATCAACTCAATCGTTTTCTTGGTCATGCCCCGCTCCTCAACCCTCAAAATGGAATGTCATCTTCTTCTGCTTTACCCTCTTGAAAACCACGGCCATCAGTTTTTATAAACTCCAAAGTGTTTGCGATCAGCTGGAAAGTGCTTCTCTGTAAGCCCTCGTCTGTTTCCCATTTGTGGTGATCCAGGGTGCCAATTACTGCGATCCTCGCCCCCTTGTGGAGATACTTGTGGGTTACTTCCGCGAGTTTCTGGAAACAC
>Ga0315284_10008420_pt1 | contig 14732 bp, 10 predicted proteins | sample YL17G09_16_MG_FD_203696 | JGI IMG/M metagenome (GOLD analysis project Ga0315284, IMG submission 203696) | Sediment microbial communities from Yellowstone Lake, YNP, Wyoming, USA - YL17G09_16 | ecosystem: Environmental > Aquatic > Freshwater > Lake > Sediment | place: USA: Wyoming | collected... | reverse complement strand
GCTCCCCGCCACCGAGCCCACTACCGCTGACCCGGCAAACGCCGGAACTACGGCCAATGCCGCCCCAAGCACCGTCACCAAGGCTATCCGCATTCTCCACTTTTCGCTGAACATGATTGCTCCTCCTTTCAGATATGGGCGGGAAAACTCTCCCCACCTCGGTTCGTCGTGCCTGGTTTTCTGAGGCGGATAGACTTATATGATACCGTTGCTAACGATGTCAAGCGGTTTCTTTCATTCTTACGCTGGACAGTCCGCTCGAACAGTTATTACCAGAATGGGCGAAGCGCGGGGCCAAGAACCAGTCGGAGAGGATGCGGAGTCGTTGCAGGCACGCCGGCCGGAGACCCTTACCAGCAGAGCCCCTCAACACGCGCCCGGGGGGGAGTGGTGTAGGAAGGTAACCGCACCAGATCGATCAGGATGTGCCGCCGGTTCAACCTTCGGAGGATCGCGACAAACTCCGCATGATTTCCCGCCATGACGACGACCTCGCTCGAACGCAGGAGGTCCTGGGGGGATTTCGTCAACAAGTTCGGAAGCTCGGGAAGGCAGCTCTCGATGAAAGCCCGATTGGCGCCGATCAAACGTTCCGGCTCGACGCGCGGATCGAAGACTTTGACCTGCTTCTTCGCCTTGAGCAGGCCTTTCACGAGCGCACACGCCGGACTCTCGCGAAGATCATCGGTATCGGACTTGAAGACCAAGCCGAGAACTCCGATCTTATCCTTGCCGGTGGCCAGGACGAGTTCAATGGCCCGTTGCAGGTGACGCGAATTGCTCTCCAGGATGCTCGAGAGCAGTGGGATTTCCACCCCAGCGTTCTTTGCGTTCGAGCAGAGCGCCCGGAGATCCTTGGGCAAGCAGGGGCCACCGAAAGCAAACCCGGGTTTCAAGTAGAGTGGTGAAATGTTCAGCTTGCTATCAGCGACGAAAATCCGCATAACTTCGTGGCTGTCGATCTCGAGAGATTTGCAGATCGCTCCGACCTCGTTTGCAAAAGCGACTTTCAACGCGTGGAACGCGTTATCAGCATACTTCACCATTTCCGCCACTCTGAGGGACGTCACAAACAAAGGCGTCTTGACCGATCGCCAGAGTTCCACCAGCCGCCGGGCGCTGCGGGGCTCGAGCGCGCCGATCACGGTCTTGGGCGGGTGGAAGAAGTCATGAATCGACGAGCCTTCGCGCAGGAACTCGGGATGAAAACAGACACCGAAATCTCGTCCGGCCTCCTTGCGCGCGCTGCGTTCGAGCCGGGGAATGACCGCGCTTTCCATGGTTCCCGGCGGGACGGTACTCCGTACCACCACGGTGTGAAACCGCTTCGCGAAGCGGAGGGCGCGGCCGATTTCGCCCACGGCGTGCAGAACGTGGTCCAGGTCCGCTCCGCCCTCGGGGCGCGATGGTGTGCCCACGCACACCAGGGACAGGTCCGCACCCGCCACGGCTTCCTGTGACTGGTGCGTGGCCCGCAACATCCCGCCGCGAACGGCCCGCGAAACCAGATCCTCCATGCCCTTCTCCACCACGGGAGAGTGGCCTTCATTAATCATGCGCACTTTAGCCGGCGATAGATCGACTCCGCAGACGTGGTGACCCATGCGGGCCAGGCACGCCGCCGTGACGCTGCCTACGTAGCCCAACCCGAATACTGCGATGCGCTTTGGGTTCCCTCCGAGAATTGTCCGGCGGCGTTCAAAATGCCTTGCGCGCTGAGACATCAGATGGTTTTCCTCGAGGCGCAAATTCCCTTTAGCACCTCAATGAAAGCTTGCATCGCCGGCGTCAGGAACTTGTGTTTGACGCGCACGACGCCGACGGTGCGCGTCGGCTGCGGCGGGCCTAACTCGACCAGTCCCACGCCCGCGTGACGATAATGCGCCCGCGCCATCTCGGGCAGAAGGGTGATCCCCGCTCCCGCGGCGACCATTGCCACGAGCGTGTCAAACTGGCCTCCCTCAAAGACTACGCGGGGATTCAGACGTGAACGCTTGCAGATCTGCACCACATCGTCCCGGAAGCAATGGCCGTCCTTCAGCAAGAGGAATGGCTCCTGGGCCACCTCGCGAAGTGAAACGCGCCAAACGCCTCGCCGCCACAGTCGGTGCCGGGTGGGAACGGCCAACAACATCGCCTCGCTAAATAGCGGTTCCCCGAGAACGTCGGGGCGGCGAACCGGCAAGCTCAGCAGGGCCAGATCGAGTTCCCCGTCCACCAACTGGGCCAGCAGGGCATTCGTCAAATCCTCCCGGACGTTCACCGCAATACCGGGCCAGGCCCGGGCGAACGCTGCCAGAACCGGCGGCAACAAGTACGGAGCCAGTGTGGGGATCGCGCCCACCGAGACGCTTCCCCGCCGCAGCCCCAGCATCGACGCTGCTTCCTGTCGCGCCCCTTCGACTTCCGCAAGGACGCGCCGGGCGTGCTTCTGGAATTGTTCGCCAAGGCGCGTCAGCTTGATCTTGCGCCCCAAGCGATCGAAGAGCCGACCGCCCAGTTCGTCCTCTGCTTGCGGATCTGCTGGCTGAGCGACGGCTGGGCCACGTGTTCGTGCTGAGCGGCGCGGGTGAAGGAGCGGATGTTCGCCACCGCAAGGAATTAGCGGAGTGGGTGAAGCTCCATATGCGCCGCCTATAGAAACAATAGGAATAATATATTTGACCTATGGCTCGAGGCAAGGCAAACTTACAGTTCGCCAAGCGGCATAAGACATGAATTCAACCAGGACGCGCCGTCCTGAGTTCCCAGGCGCCCTTGGGGCGTAAGGAGGCAAGCAATGGCTCGAGTAGCCCGTGAAGTCGTCGAAAAAGCCGGCGTGGACCTGAACAAGCTGCTGGACTCGCTGGTCAAGAACGCATCGGCCGAACTCACCACCTATTACTATTACACCATCCTCCGTGTGAATCTGATTGGCCTAGATGGCGAGGGGCTGAAAGAAATCGTCGAAGACGCGCGCATCGAAGACCGCAATCACTTCGAGGCCCTGGTGCCGCGCATTTACGAACTGGGGGGCAAGCTACCCCGTAACATGAACGATTTCCACGACATCTCGGCATGCCCGCCGGCCTATCTGCCGGATAATCCCATGGATATCAAGGCCATGCTCGACGTTCTGGTCAAGGCGGAGCGATGCGCCGTCGCCGGCTATACGGCCATCTGCAACATGACCGCCGGCAAAGACCACCGAACCTACGATCTCGCCCTCGCCATTCTGCATGAGGAGATCGAGCACGAGGCCTGGTTCGCCGAGTACCTGGGAGAAGGTCCGTCGGGCCACTTCCGGCGGCAAGGGACAGGCTTTGAGCGGAACTCGCCTTACCTCAGAAAGTTTCTGCACGATTAAGGGAGCGCGAGGCTCCTTTCAAGGCCAGCCGCGTTCGAGCGGGGTCCGGCGTGGGGCCGGATCGTGCTCCCCACCGTCGGTCGCGCCCGGAGGGTTACTGAGGCTCGGGGCTGGCACTCTCAAGCAGCCGACGAATGGCAGCCGCCACACCATCCTTGGCACCGTAAACCGCCGAGCCAGCCACCAGAACGTCGGCTCCAGCCTCAACCACCAGCCGCGCCGTTTCGTCATTAATGCCACCGTCAACTTCCACTTCGCAGTGAAATCCGCGCTGCCGGATGGCATTGCGCACCTGACGAATTTTTCCGAGAGTTTCGGGGATGAACTCCTGGCCGCCGAAGCCGGGATTCACAGTCATAACCAGTACGAGCTGAACGCTGGCAAGAACTTCCGAGATGAGGATTGCAGGGGTGGAGGGGTTGATGGCGACGCCGGCCTTCTTCCCAAGCGAGTGAATCTGCTGGAGGGCGCGATGCAGGTGCGGAGTGGCTTCCTGGTGGACAATGATCGTATCCGCGCCCGCCTTGGCGAACTGCTCGATGAAGTCCTCCGGCGGCTCCACCATGAGATGAGCTTCGAGCGTCAGGCAAGTGAGCGGGCGCAGGCTCGCAACCGCTATCGCGCCGAAGGTAATGTTGGGCACAAACCGGCCGTCCATCACGTCGATCTGAACCCGGTCGGCGCCTGCTGCTTCGACCGCATGCACTTGCTCGCCCAAGCGAGTGAAATCCGCCGAAAGAATCGAAGGCACAATCTTGATCATCCCGTGCTCCTCGACGCGCTTGCCAGCAACCGCGCCGCCGCCCCGTCCACGTACCAGATGACCCGGCCATCCACCGATTTGATCCCCTGCGCGGGAAGTTGCTCCGGCACCAGCGGGCCTTCCAGGACCCGGCGCAGAGTTTCTGCTTTCTCCCCACCGGAAACAAGAAAAATGATTCGCACCGCGGCATTCAGGACAGGAAAGGTCAGCGTAATCCGGTGCGTCCCCACCTTCTCAACAAAGTTCGGCCGCACCCAGAGGTTTTCCTCCTCGAGCGCCGGCGAGCCGGGGAAGAGCGATGCGGTGTGCCCGTCCGGGCCCATCCCGAGGAAAACCACGTCCAGTCGCGGGAACCCACCTGCCCTGAGCTGAACCACCCGCTCCAGTTCAGTGGCGTATTGGCGCGAAGACTCTTCAAGATCCAGCTGTTCGGCGGCCAGACGATGGAAGGTCGTTCGCGGCACTGGGACACGAGCGAGCAAAGCCTCGCGAATCATCTTGAAATTGCTGTCAGGATGGTCGGGAGGTACGCAGCGTTCATCAACCTGGAACAGGTGGACATCCGGCCAGGAAATGCGGTCGGAATAAGCGCTGGTCCCCAACAACTCATACAGCCGCCGCGGGGTCGTTCCGCCCGAAAGCGCTGCGTGAAACCCTCCGGTCACGGAGATTCGGGTCGCCGCCGCTTCCACAAATAGCTCGGCCGCGGCGCGACTCAACTCCTCCAGGTTCGCACAAACACTGATTTCAGGCTTGGACATGAGTGGACTAATGCGCGATGTCCGGCTGCTCCCACGCGCGGCCATCGGCCGCAATGAAAGCATCGGCCTCCCCGGGACCCCAGCCACCGGATTCGTAGAACGCGAGGCCCTCCTCGCCGTCTTGCCTCCAGCGTTCCAAAATGGGATCCACAAGCTCCCAGGAGAGTTCCACCGCGTCCTCGCGATTGAAGAGCGTGGCATCCCCGAGCATACAATCCAGCAGCAGCGTCTCATACGCAGTGGGCGGTGAAACACCAAAAGACTCACCATAACGGAAATTCATGGTCACGGGCCGGATCTGCATGACCGGGCCGGGAAGCTTGGCGCTGAAGCGCAGCGACATGCCTTCATCCGGTTGGATGTGAACAGTGAGCAGGTTGGGCTCAATCCGATCACACGGCGTGCCCCGGAAAAGGAGATGTGGCACGCGGCGGAATTGGATTGAAATCTCGGAGGCTCGCTTGGCCATCCGTTTGCCCGAGCGAAGGTAAAACGGCACGTCCGCCCAACGCCAATCGTCGATATAGAACTTGAGCGCCGCAAAAGTCTCGGTCGTGGAATTCGGCGCAACCTTGGGTTCCGAGCGGTAGGCCGGAACCTTCTGGCCGCGCACCACGCCGTCCGCGTATTGGCCGCGCACGGCAAACTCATTGACCCGCTCGAACGGGATCGGCCGAATCGAGCGCAGCACTTTTGCCTTCTCGTCCCGCACTGCGGCCGCCTGAAACGTCGCGGGCGGCTCCATCGCCACCAGGCTCAGCAATTGCAGGACGTGGTTTTGGATCATGTCGCGGAGCAAGCCCGCCTCCTCGTAATACGAACCACGCTCTTCCACGCCCAAATCCTCGGCAACGGTAATCTGAACGTGGTCGATGTAGCGACGATTCCAAATCGGCTCGAAGACTCCATTGGCAAAGCGGAACACCAACAGGTTCTGAACGGTTTCTTTCCCGAGATAGTGGTCGATGCGATAGACCTGCTCCTCGTTGAAGACGCTCGTGACCGTGCGGTTAAGCCCCCGCGCGCTCGAAAGATCCCGTCCAAATGGCTTCTCAATGACAATCCGAGTCCAGTTGCGTTTGGGGTCTTCCGGCCGGGCGAGCCCGGCGGCTCCAAGCTGGTTGACGATCACCGGGAAAAAGCTGGGGGGCGTGGCAAGATAAAAGAGCCGGTTGCCGGAAGTCGCCCGCTCGCGGTCGAGCCGATCGAGCAGGCTCTTCAGTTGTTCGTAGGCCGCAGGCGCGCCGAAATTGCCCGACAGATAGAAGAGGCCTTGACCAAGCTGCTCGGGAAACGCGGCTCTCTCATCGGCGGAGATGTGAAGGAACTCCGTCACCGCCTGCTGCATCTTGTTGCGGAACTGCTCGTCGGTGAACTGCGTTCTGCCGCAGCCGATCACCGAGAATCCGGCGGGGAGTATTCGTTGACGGGATAGGTAGTAAAGTGCGGGGATGATCTTGCGTTCCGCCAAATCGCCGGAAGCTCCGAAGATCACCATCGCACACGGTTCCGGTGTGCGGCCGATGCGCGTCGTCTCGGGCAACGGGTTGAGAGGTGTGCTTGCCTCAGCCATGATTACGACCGCCTGGTCAGGAGGCGACTCACGGCCTTCCTGCGTCGAGTAGGTGCAAAGCGGGGGAACCCTCGGGTTGCTGGACTATGAGGAGCCCCGGGTTTCAACGAGATTCTTCAATGCGGCTTTTACCACGATCAAGAGGTGGTCCAGGCCGGCTTGAACTCCCTTCCCCAGGTGGAAGCGTACGACGCGCAGGTTCCGGCTTCGCAAGGATTGCAGGTCGCCGAGTGCCTGAGCTTGTTTCAGCACCGAGAAGCTGTAGGGCTCGCCGGGTACCGGGAGGTCGTTGCGGTCTTCACCCGTGATGATTATAAAGAGGCCATTCGCCGCGCCTCCCTTATGCAACTGGCCGGTTGAGTGCAAGTAGCGGGGGCCGAAGCCCGACGTCGTCGCCAGTCCCAGCCCGTTGCGCAGGCACATGCGGATCGCCTGCAAGGCCGCCCGGTGTCCGCTCGAGGGGTCCAGGTAGGGCAGAACCGCAACGTAATCGCCAGGTTGCCCGTGGGAAAGGAAAGCCGCAAGGCACTCCGGCATCGTCCGGGGTTCTTCCAGCACCATGGTGCCGCTGGGGCCGGTTCGCCGGGCGGCATCGCAATAGAACCTCACACCCTCCGACTCCGAGAGGTGAGTTTCTTCCTCGAATCCACCCATGGCGGAGAACTGCGCCAGCAGCCGGTTGGTGTTGTCTTTGCTCTCCTGGACGTTGGGCTGGTCGAAAGGATTGATCCCCAGCAACGCGCCGGCGGTCGCGGTAGCCACCTCCCAGCGGAAGAATTCCCGGCCCAGGTCGTGATTCCCCCAGAGCTCGATGCGGACCACCAAGTGGCCTGCCACTCCCAAGTTCCTCAGCATGCTTTCAATCTTCTTGTTGGTTTCGGATGCAAGCTTCATGTACACAAAAAGGCGGTCATTGCCATAAGCCGCCGGTGCCTCCAGGTGCTCGCGCACCACCGGAACCAGGCCCATCCCTTCCTTTCCGGTACTCTCGGCAATGAGCTGCTCCACCCAGTCTGCAAGAGTGTAGAAGCCGGGAGACATCACGAACGTCAACTTGTTGCGGCCGGCACGCGCTGCTTCGCCCAAGACCACTCCGAGCGAAACGCCGGGGTTTTCCTGAGCGCGGCCTTCGGGGCCGCAAGCCTGGGCCATTTCATTAGCTCGGGTGAGCAAAGCTCGAACGTCCACACCTGCCAGCGCAACGGGAACCATGCCGAAGTTTGAGAGCGCGGAGTATCGTCCACCGATATCCGGCTGGCCGTGGAACACTCTGCGGAAACCCTGCTCGTGCGCGCGGCTTTCGAGCGAAGTCCCCGGGTCGGTGATGGCCACGAAGTTCTCACCTGCCTGCTCGCCCTTCACGCGCTCAACGAGGTCACGGAAATATTTGTAGAAGCTCAGCGTTTCAACCGTGCCGCCGGATTTGCTTGACACCAGGTAAAGCGTTGTGGCCGGGTCCGCCACCCTCTCGATGCGGGCGACGCAAGCTGGAACCGTCGAGTCGAGGACGTGCAGTTCCAGGAATCCCGGCGCGGTTCCGAAAGTGGCCCGACAGACATCCGGGCAGAGACTGCTCCCGCCCATCCCCAAAACCACCGCGTGCTTGTATCCTGCATTTCGAACTTCATCAACGAAGGTCAGGAGTCCGTCCAACTGTTCCAGCATCAACTTCGGAACCGTCAGCCAGCCAAGCGATTTCTCGATGATGACCTGGTGCTCGGGCTCTGATTTCCAAAGGGAGGGCTCGCGCGCCCAGAGCCGCGTGGAGAATTTCTCCTCGTCGAGTCTGGCTAATGTGGCGCTGATCGCAGCGTCGAGCGTTGTCAAGATCATCCTCCGGCAGCCGAACGGACCCGGCAATCGGCCCAGGGGCCCTAGCGGCCCAACAGTTCCTTCGCCCTCTGAATGACGTTGGCGGCGGTAAAGCCGAACTTCTCCGCCAGGACTTTATACGGCGCCGACGCGCCATATCGCGTCATACCGATGACGGCGCCGTTCGGCCCGACATAGCGGTCCCAGCCCAGCGGCGCGGCGGCTTCAATCGCCAGGCGTCTCGTGACTTCCGGCGGCAAGACTTCGTCTCTGTAGGCCTGCGGCTGTTTTTCAAAGATGTCCCAGGACGGCAGACTCACCACACGGGCGGCAATCCCTTCCGCCGTCAACTTCTCGAAAGCCTCGAGGGCCACGGTGACTTCTGACCCGGAAGCGATGAGGATTATTTCCAGAACCTTTGCCGGAGCGTCCGCCAAGACATAGCCGCCCCGCGCCAGCTCCTCGGCGGAGGCGTATTTGCTTCGGTCAATCACCGGGAGCACCTGCCTCGTCAGCGCCAGCGCGACCGGCCCGCCGCGCCGCTCGATGGCCACGCGCCACGCCACCGCCGTCTCGTTAGCGTCCGCCGGGCGAATCAACATCAGGTTCAGGATGGCCCGTAATGCCGGGAGATGTTCAATGGGTTGATGAGTCGGCCCGTCTTCGCCCAGAAAAATGCTGTCGTGAGTGAACACGAAGATGGAATGCGCCTCCATCAGCGCGGCAATTCGAATGGAGGGCCGGGCATAATCGGAAAATATCATGAACGTCCCGCCATAAGGAATGAGCCCGCTCAAAGCCATGCCATTCAGGATGGCTCCCATGGCGTGCTCGCGCACTCCGAAGTGCAGGTTTCGCGCGGCGTAGTTCGACTTGGTGAAGTCGCCCAGGCCTTTCAGGTAGGTGTTGGTCGAAGGCGCCAGGTCGGCTGAGCCGCCGATGAGCAGCGGCAGGCTGGGCGCGATGGCGTTCAAGATTTTGCCCGACGCCTGGCGCGTGGCCATCGGGCCATCCGACGCTTTGAAAGAAGGGATTTTCGCCGTCCACCCTTCCGGGAGCTCGCCGCGCACGAAACACTCCCACTCCGCCGCGAGTTCGGGGAAAGCCTGCTGGTACGCCACCCAGCGCACCTGCCACTCCGCCTCGGCACGAGCCCCGCGCTCGATGGCTGCGCGGAAATGTGCGAGCGCCTCTTCCGGAATATGGAACTTCGGCTCCAAAGGCCAGCCATACGCCAGTTTCGTCAACTTCACTTCCTCTTCGCCCAGGGGCGCGCCGTGCGCTTCCGCCGTGTCCTGCGCGTGGGGGGCGCCGTAGGCAATGTGGGTGCGCACACAAATCAGCGCGGGCTGGCCCTTGTGGGCCTGCGCAGCCCGTATGGCGCCCCCAATCGCCTCGACGTCGTTCCCGTCCGCAAGCCTCTGGACAAACCAGCCGTAGGCCTCGAAGCGTTTCGGGACGTCTTCGGTAAACGCCAAATCGGTCGAGCCTTCGATCGAAATATGGTTGTCGTCGTAGAGATAGGTGAGGTTGTCGAGACCGAGATGGCCGGCCAGCGATGCCGCCTCAGACGCCACGCCTTCCATCAAGTCGCCGTCGCTCACGATTCCGTAGATGCGGTAGTCAACCAGTTCGTGTCCCGGCCGGTTGAAGAGCGTGGCAAGGTATTTCTGCGCCATCGCCATCCCGACTCCGGTCCCAAACCCCTGTCCGAGCGGCCCGGTGGTCATCTCGATGCCTTCGGCCAGGAGGTTTTCCGGATGCCCGGGCGTCTTGCTTCCCCACTGTCGAAACTGCTTCAGCTCGTCCAGCGCAAGGTCGTAGCCGGTCAGATGCAGCAAGCTGTAAAGAAGCATCGACCCATGGCCCGCCGAGAGGATAAAGCGATCACGATTCGGCCAGCGGGCATGGCGCGGGTTGTGCCGGAGGAAGCGCGTCCAGAGGACGTAGGCCATGGGCGCGGCACCCATCGGCATGCCCGGGTGGCCGGAGTTCGCCTTCTGCACGGCGTCCATGGCCAGGCAGCGGATGGTGTTGATGCAAAGCTGATCGAGTTGGGTCTGATTAAGAACGGTTCCTGGAGTCGCACGATCGGCGGGCAAGATATGAGTCCTCCATCGATGGAGTCACCGGCGCCGGATTCGCGGGCGGCCGAGCATCTTCAGATCCCTTCGCCTGGTTGCCGCCCCATTATTGATGCTATGCCGGCACGACCCGATACAAATCAAGCCAGCGATTATATATCTTTGCCGGACGGGATGGGCAGTGGGAAAACCACTGCGCGAGGGCAATCCGGCATGGGGCTTCGTTCGTCACTGCGTAAGCGGTTCTGGTATTCTATTGCGTTGCGATCATCTGAATTAATCGGAGAGGGAATCATGGCCAAAAAACATCTCGGAGTCATCGGCCTGGGCGTCATGGGCCGCAACCTGGCGCTTAACGCCGCGAGCAAGGGCTTCTCGGTTGCGGGCTTCGAGGCCGACGCGACCAAAGCTCAGCAAGTTGCCGCCGCGACGGCAGGCAAAGATATCACCGTTGCAGGATCGCTGGCGGAATTTGTGGACGCGCTCGAACCACCGCGGCGCATCTGGGCGATGGTGCCGGCAGGCGCGCCCGTCGATGCCGTGTTGCGCGACCTCCGGCCCTTGCTCGGCGCCGACGACATCGTCATTGACGGCGGCAATTCCCACTTCAAGGACACCGAACGACGGGCGAAGGACTGGGAGGCAGTCGGCTTGCGCTTCTTCGGTATGGGCGTGAGCGGCGGCGAGGAAGGCGCGCTGCACGGCCCCTGCCTCATGCCCGGAGGCCACGAGCCGTCTTACCGCCACCTCGAGCCGCTGCTGACCAAGATGGCAGCGCAAACGGATGAGGGCGCCTGCTGCGCTTACCTCGGCCCCGGTGGCGCCGGGCATTACGTGAAGATGGTTCACAACGGCATCGAATACGGCATCATGCAGACCATCTGCGAGGCTTACGACCTGATGCGCACCATCCCCGGCCTCAGTGGCATGGAAATGCACGATGTTTTTGCGGAATGGAACGCCGAGGAATTGAACTCCTTCTTGCTGGAGATCAGCGTCGTCGTCCTGAAAAAGCTCGATCCCGAGACGGGAAAGCCCCTGGTGGATCTCGTGCTCGACACCGCCGAGCAGAAAGGCACCGGCAAGTGGACGGCCCAGGACGCGCTTGATTTGGGCATCGCCGTGCCGACGCTCACCAGCGCCGTGCTCGCACGCATCGTCTCCGGACTCAAGGAGGAGCGCATGGCCGCCGCAGAAGTGCTGCGCGGGCCAAAACGCAATTTCGCGGGTGATAAGCAAGACTTTCTGGCGCGCCTGCGCGAGGCCTACGCGCTCTCCGTGATCGCCTGCTACGCGCAGGGTTTCGCGCAGATGCGGGCCGCATCGAAGGAGTACGGCTACAACCTCAAGTTTGCGGAAATCGCCCGCATTTGGCGCGGCGGGTGCATCATTCGCTCGAAGCTCCTCGAGCCGATACGCGCCGCCTTCAAGCGCAAGCCGGACTTGGTAAACCTGATGGTCGACCGCTACTTTCGCGGCCTCATCAACAAAACCGGCAAGAGCCTGCGTAAAACCTTGAAGCTGGCCGTCGATTATGGAGTGCCCTGCCCCGCGTTCTCAAACTCGTTGACCTATATCGACAGCTATCGTCAGGTTCGCCTGCCGGCCAACCTGCTCCAGGCTCAACGCGACTACTTCGGCGCGCACACCTACCGCCGTGTCGACAAGGAAGGAAAGTTCCACACCGAGTGGGACAAGTAGGTCGTCGATTGATAATTGCCGATTGGAGGGCGAGCTTTCCGATGACTAAACCTTGGGACCAAAACCTATCACGGGTGGCTCAGCGTCTTATCCGGCGCAGGATTTGCTCTTCTTCTTCCAGGATGACGGGATAGTTAGGGCCCAGTTTCCAAAGTCCGTTGAACTCGTAGTTGGCGCTCTCCTGGTCGCCGTTCGCCCCGAGCATCAGGCCGAGCCGGTAATGCGCCAGCGGCCAATCAGGTCTCAGACTTGTTGCCTTGCGCAACTCGGCGATGGCGTCATCGTGGTCGCGATTTCGAAATAGATCGACGCCTAACAGCAAGTGCGCCTCAGCGTCGCCAGGCCGCAAGCGCACGGCCTCGCGGAATGCTTCCAACCCTCCCACGAAATCGCGCTTGTCATCCAGCGCCATTCCCAGGTTGTAGTGCGCCTCGGCCAAGTCCGGCTGGAGGCGAATCGCGGAGCGATACTCCAGGATCGCTCCTGTCAGATCGGCTCGCCCCGTCAGCGCGTTGGCGAGGCCGTTGCGGGCTTCGGCGAAGTTCGGCTCCAGGCGAAGCGCTTCCTTGTACTCAACCATTCCCGCCTCCAACTGACCGGCCTGGTAGAGCGCGTTGCCGAGACAATAGTGAAGCGTGGAATCGTCCGCACGAGTGCGCAGCGCTTCGCGGTACTCGGCGATGGTCCCTCGAGATGTTTCCTCTCCCGCAGCAGTGCATAAGGGATGCTTCTCACCCCGTCCTGTTTCGTGGCGGGAGGAGGGTTGCTCTTTGACCGCCTGCGCTCCTTCGCCAGGCCGCTTTTCAGCCTGCGGAGGGATTGCCGACACCGTGCCCGCCCACAGTAGAACTATCAATGGGGCAGCAAATCTTGTCGCGCGCTCGAGTGCCATACCTGCGCTTTCGCCGGTCGCCCGGCAGAATTCTCCCCACGGGGCATTCTACGCCTGCATCCGCAGGAAGTCAGCGCGAGCACCCTGCCCGATGTTCAGCCAGATTGACGCCCCCAGGGGGTCTCTCCTCTCTCTCTCGAATTTGTCGCGCCCGCAAACATGCAATTTCCTTTCGCCGTGGCCGGAACTCATTTGATATAACTATGCGGCACTCCAACGATTGTCGGGGTGCTTTGCGAACCTTCGCGACGAGGTACAAAGATGCCTTTCATGAAAAATCACGTTCGGCTTGCACTGGTGCTTCTGATATTTGCCGCAGCCATTCCCCTGCGCGCCAAACATCCCATCACTTTTGATGACTTGATGAAGGTCCAGCGGATTTCCGATCCGCAGGTATCACCGGACGGCAAATGGGTCGCCTACGTCCAAGGCGTCGTGGATCTCGAGGCCAACAAGACCGCCCGGCACATCTGGCTGATTCCGACCGAAGGCGGCGAGCCGCGACAACTCACGCGCGGAGACGGCTCCGACACTAGGCCCCGGTGGTCGCCGGACGGCAAGTCTCTCGCCTTCATTTCTACGCGGGGCGGGAAATCGCAGGTGTGGATTATCCCGGTCGGCGGCGGCGAGGCTCGCCAAGTCACATCAATCTCCACCGAAGCCGATGGCGTGGTCTGGGCAAGTAAGGGCGATGCCCTGCTCTTCACTGCCAAAGTCCATCCCGACTGCGCTGACGACGACTGCAACCGGAAGCGCCTGGAAGAACGGGAGAAGAGCAAAGTCAAGGCGCAGATCATCGACGAATTACTCTTCCGTCATTGGGACGAGTACCGCGATGGCAAGTACACTCACCTCTTCGTTGTTTCCGCACAGGGCGGCAAGGCTCGAGACTTGACGCCGGGCGCGGTGGATTCGCCCACATTCTTCCTGAGTGGGCCGGATGGTTACGCGATCTCGCCGGACGGCACGGAAGTTTGCTTCACCTCAAATCGTCCGGGGGGCTCGCGCACCGCATGGAGTACCAACAACGATTTGTATGTTGTTCCAGCGTCGGGCGGCGAAGCCAAGCAAATCACCAAAGACAACCCCGGTTCCGACGCCTCACCGCAGTACTCGCCCGACGGCCGATACATCGCCTACACCTCGCAGGCGCGCGATGGCTACGAATCCGACCTGCTGCGCCTGCGCGTTTACGACCGCCAGACGGGCAAGGTGAAGGATCTCACACCGGGCTTCGATCAGTGGGTCGGCAGCTTCGCCTGGGCTTCCGACAGCGACACTATCTATTTTAACGCGCCCGAGCGCGGCCGGCAGCCGATCTTCAAAACATCAATGAGCAGGCCGAAAGTCGAAAGGGTGCTGGAAGGAATGAGCGAGGATTTCCAAATCACTCCTGATGGCAAATGGCTTATTTTCACGCGCAGCAGCCTGACACGGCCGTCGGAGGTCTATCGCGTCGCGATTGCAGGTGGAACGCCCACGCAGTTGACGCAGGCCAACAACGCGCTAATGGCCGAGCTCGATCTGAACGCCGTTGAAGACGTCACTACCAAGGGCGCGCTGGGGGCGCAGATTCACAGCCTGCTCGTTAAGCCGCCCGGGTTCGACGCGAGCCGGAAATACCCTGCCATCGTGCTTGTACACGGCGGGCCGCAGAGCGCCTGGGATGATGCCTGGGGCTACCGCTGGAACGCCCAGATGTTCGCCGCGCACGGCTACGTGGTGATCATGACCAACTTCCACGGGTCCACCGGCTACGGCCAGACGTTCGTCGAGCAGATTTCCGGCGACTGGGGCGGC
>Ga0315284_10008418_pt1 | contig 14733 bp, 12 predicted proteins | sample YL17G09_16_MG_FD_203696 | JGI IMG/M metagenome (GOLD analysis project Ga0315284, IMG submission 203696) | Sediment microbial communities from Yellowstone Lake, YNP, Wyoming, USA - YL17G09_16 | ecosystem: Environmental > Aquatic > Freshwater > Lake > Sediment | place: USA: Wyoming | collected... | reverse complement strand
TAGCCTCGCGCTCCTGCTGTGAAAATTCCTGCGCTGCTCACCTCGAGGTAGCGGGCCAGAAGACCGTTGAGCTCCGCCCTCGCCGCCCTCGCCGTCGAGCCCGCCGCCGCGCCCCGCGCGAGGAGGTCTCGGTCCGCTGTGGAGGCGACTGCCCTCAGGTACCCAGAGTTCATCTGCACGACCTCATGCGCGTCGGCCTCCGAGGCGGGGAGCAGCTGGCGGTGGGCAGCGAAGGCCGCGACGAGCGCCGGCTGGTCGGGGTCGTCGGCGGAAAACACCATGTCCTCGCTGGAGCCTCCGCCGCCGCCGCCTCCGCCTCCACCGCCGCCGCCGCCGCCTCGGAGGCCCCGCAGCTTGCGCCCACGGCGGTTCTCCATTGCTCCAAAGAAGAGAACGGGGAACGGGGGGGCCAGGCGAGGAGCTGGAGAAGCGCGTCTTTTCGATCTGTCGATCGATGCCAAAACAATGTTTTCGGTTTTTCGCTCTGCGATGCTCGCAACGGAAAAAAAGTCGAGCTCCTTCTCCTTCTTCTTCTGCGTTTTTACTTTTCCTCTTCTCGCTCTCCCCCCCCCCCCACGGCCCTCTCGCTCTCGCTCTCTTTTTGCTCTCTTGCTCTCTTTCCACGCCCGAGCGCTCACAAACCATCGAGACAGCAGTGCCCCAGTAACGTCGAAAGCATGTCGGCAGTGCCCGTGCGTCGGTTTTTCTTTCTGTTTTCCCTCCCCCCTTGGTCGACGATCGATGGTTTCTTTTTTGATGCCCATCGGCCTTGTGATGCTCTCTCTCTCTCTCTCCACGCCTTTTCCAACTCGCGAGATCTATCGCATCCGCGCTGCTCCTCCTCCGCGCATAACAAGGAAAACAGCCCCGAAAAGAGAAAAAAGGCAGCGAAAGAATCGAATCGATCTCGCGCTCCCTCCCACCACTGTCGCTCACGACCTCTTCCATCTTTCTCCTCCTCAACCTCTTGCGCTCCTCCGTCCCGCACACAGCCCCCTCCGCCGGCGGCAACACCAAGCCAACCGTCCCCCCCCTCGTCGACGACCCCGACCAACACCCTCGACGAGCCGATTCGTGCCACCTTCGCGCGAGACCTCAAGCGAGTGGGCGCCAACCTCGTGCTCGTCGCCGCACCGTTTGGCGGGCGCGCGCGCGACGCGCAGACCGCCGCGCTCCGCAACTGGGACCTCTGGGGCCCCATGACGTTCGCGCTGCTGCTGGCGATCGCGCTCTCGGCCGGATCGCCGAAGCCGGGGGCCGTCTTCAGCCTCGTGTTCGGGCTCTGCGCCGGGGGGGCGGTCGTCCTGACGGCCAACGTCGTGCTCCTCGGCGGCAACATCGGCTTCTTCCAGAGCCTGTGCCTCCTCGGCTACTGCCTCTTCCCCCTAGACGTGGCGGCGTTCGTCGCCGGGGCGGTGCCGATCACGGCGGTGAAGTGGGCGGCGGTCGCGGTCGGGCTCGCGTGGGCGTCGTGGGCCGCGGTGCCGTTCGTCGGCGGGTCGGTCCCCCCCGCGCGGAGGGCGCTGGCGGTGTACCCGCTGTTTTTGCTCTACGCCACGATGGGGTGGTTGGCGCTGGTCAAAGGTTGAATAATGAGACGAGGAGAGCATTCGGTTCGTTTCGTTTCGGCCGCTGTAAAATTCTAGGGGAGCGCGACGGCGCGGGAGAGAAAGAGGCGAAGGGATGGAAATTTTCAAAAGAAGAGATGGGAGAAGTTGATGGGAAATCACTTCCTTCGGCCGACGGCCCTGCCGTCGCACGTCGACGTCGATACAATCGACTTTTTTTTTGCGCTCGTCGATTATGGACGACCTCGCCGCCGCGGGGCAGGCGGTGGCCACGTCCCTCGCCCGGGCCGGAGAGAAAGCGCTGTCGTTCCTGCTCGGAGGGGACCAGACGGCGGCGAGGTCTCCACCGCGGCGCAGAATAGGCTCGACCGATGCCGGCGGCGATGTTTTCTCGCAAGCTGCTCCGTCGCCCGACGAGAAGAACTTCCGCAGGGGCTCCTCCGCAGGAGCCGGGCGATGGCCCCCGCCGCACCTCTACCGGCCCCGCCCGGGCAGCGGCGGCAGCGGCGGCGGCGGTTTTGGCGGAGGCGGAGCCAGCGCCGGCGGAAACTTATCTGCTGCCGCCGCCCCGCCCTCCCCTCCCTCCTCGACGACCTCCTCAGCCCGACGCCTGCCCTGGCACCTCCGCGCGCGGGAAGTCGCCCGCGCGCACGCCCCGGCCCTGCGCGAAGTTGCCGCCATGCGGTTCGCGTACGTGGATCCTGAATCGCGGTGGAGGCCCCGCAGCGGCGGAGGCGGGCGCGAAGAGGGGGAAGAAGATGCGGAGAGCGACGACGTCGCCGTCGTCGTCGTCGTGGCGGCGCACTTCCGCCCTCGCTCGGTCACGCGCAGGGAGGCGCTGCTGCACTCGGTCCTGGTTGCCGACGAGGTGCTCGGCGGAGGCAGCGACGACGACGACGACGACGCCGACGACGACGATGACGACGACGAAGTAGAAGAAGAAGAAGGGGACGACGGAGGAGGAGGAGGAGGTCGGAGGGGCACTCGGTCGGTCTCTGAGAGCGGCGGCGGCGGCGGCAGCGACACCGAGGAGCGGCAGCAGCAGCAGCAGCAGCAGCAGCCTCAGCCGCAGCATCCGCAGCCGCAGCAGCCGCAGCAACAGCAGCATCAGAGCCCCCCCCAAGGGAAACGGAAAAAGAAGAGGCGCCGCCCGAGGGACTTTGTCGTCGTCCTCTTCGGCGCCTCGGCCACCGTGCCGGCCCTCTCGTTCGACGCGCACTTCTTCTCGGAGCTCCACGCGGCGCTCCCGCCGGGGCACAGGGGGAGCCCGGGGGGGCGGATGAGGGCTCTCTACGTCGTTCACGCCGGATGGGGCCTGCGGGCGTGGCTCGCGGCGCTGCGGCTCTCGGAGCCGGCTGTCTACGGTCGCGTCGAGCTGGTCGCGTCGCTGCGGGACCTGGAGCGGCGGTTTGGCGCCGGCGGCGGGGGCGGCGGCGGCGGAGCGGGGGCGGGGAGGGTCCCGAGGCCGCCCGTGCACGTCCTGGCCGCGGACGAGAGGAGGGTCGCCGCCGCCGCCGCGGCCGGGCAGGTACTCTGAAGCAGAGAGAGAGAGAGAGAGAGAGAGAGTGTAATAGAGAGAAAGAGAGAGTGTAGGAGAGAGAGAAAGAGAGATGCCTTTTCTTCTTTCGAGAAGGTCGAGGTTGAAAAGGAAAAAAAAAAGTTTTCTCCTCTCACTTTTTTCCGCCTCGTCTTTGGCGACAAAAGCGCATCGGAACGAAAAAACAAAAACCCGTTTTTTCTCCATCGCCCTCGCTCTCCTTCCTCGCGCTTCTCACCCCCGCTTCTCACCCCCGCTTCTCGAGCGGCGCAAGAGAGTCTTCGCCGTGCCCCAGCGAGATGTTTGGCTCTTTCGCCGGAGCGAAACAGCAAAAAACCGCGCTCTCTGACACGGGTCGAAGCGGAACGATGGTCGAAGCAAACGACGACACCCTCGAGCCCGTCGCGGCACTCGACGACGACGACGTCCCCAAGTTCCCCATCGACGACCTCCCGAAGACCATCAACGACCTCCCGAAGGAGCTGCTCGTGTCGGTCTTTGAGGCGTTCGAGGACCAGACCTGGGTGAGGCTCACCTTCCCCTTGGTCTGCAAGGAATGGGCTGAGATTTACCGCTCGCGGGACGCGAGCCCTCTGCACGAGACGCTCGAGGTCGACTTCGAAAAAGAGGTCCAGGGAGCGGCGACGAGAGAGGGGGAGTGGGAGGAGGATTGGAGCGAGGAAATCGAGGAGGAGGAGGAGCGGGCTCCTCGCCGCCCTTCTGTCCACGCCTCGAGGTTCATCTCGTGGGCCGAGAGGCGCGCCGGCTCGGTGCGCAAGCTGCGCGTCAAGGGGGGATTCGGCACACAGTCCGAAGACTTCAGCTCGTGCAACTTGGGCAGGCTCGTCGCCGTCGCGGGGTCTTCTTTAACCGAACTTCGGATTGGTTGTGGCTTCTACGGTCTCCCCGTTCTCAAGCCTTTCTGGATGTCGCTGCGGAACTCCATCGTCCCCGCTGGCCGGCTGCGCTCGCTCGTCGTCGAGGGCATCGCCGACGCTTCCGAGTCCGACGTCGATCCCATCGGGCAGCTCGCGGGGAGCCTCGAGGAGCTGGTGCTGAATACTCGCGACTTCGGCGTTCCTGAGGCTTCCGCAGGCAGCGGTGGGGCCGGGCTGCCGCGCTTCCCCGAGTCTCTCTGCGGCCTCACGGAGCTGCGGCACCTCGAGCTGTTCGGTCACTCACAGATCAACGCGATTTCCGCCACCATTTCGTCTCTGAAAAATCTCGAAAGGCTCGCCCTCGGCTGGTGCCGCCTTTCTTCGCTGCCCAAAGAGCTGGGCGAGCTCTCCGGACTGACGAAACTCAACCTCTCAGGCAGCAGCAATCTAGGGAACGCGCCCCAAGACGCCACCTTCCCTGCAGAGCTCGGGAAGATGAAGTCTCTGCGAGTCCTCATCCTCTCCCACTGCGGCCTCCGCACCGTCCCTGCGTTTGTCGGCGAGCTCGAGTCGCTCGAGCTCCTCGATCTCTCCTACAACGACGTTCAGATCGACGCCACGCTCGACTCTCTGATCAAGGGATGCCCCCGCCTGCGTGAGGTGTGGCTGTGCTCAGGGCTCCATTCGGCAACTTGGACTCCGGCGACGCGGGCGCAGCTCGAAGTCTTCAAGGCGAGGCTGCGCGCGGAGAACCCGAACGCCAAAGTGATCCACGGGTGAGAAGCGGAGCGTTTTCCTCTCCTTTTCCTTTCCTTCGCGTTTTCTTTTTTGCACGCACTTTGTTGAGAGGGAACGAAGGTAGCGAGGGAGAGTTTTTATGTTGTGCTTTTGGCGCGGAGAAGAGAGAGAGAGTGGAGAAGAGAGAGAGAGAGAGAGAGAGAGAGAGAGAGAGAGAAGAGAGAGAAGAGAGAGGGAGATATGCTTTTTTTCTTCTTCTTCGAAATAGCAGTCTTTCCTGTTTCTTTCGCTCCCTCCTGTCTCTCTCGTCATGGAAAAGCTTCTTGCGTCTCAAGAAGAGGACTGCTTAGAAAATGTGCAAAGAAGAGGAAAAAAATGAGACTGTCTTTTCCTTTCTTTTTTGATTTTACTCGATTTTTTTTTCACCTCTCTTTCTCTTTCTCCATTCCCTTCTCAACTCTCTCTCTCACTCTGTCCCTTCCAACAAGACAACATAATCTGAATCAACGAAGAGCAATCTCAAATCGCCATCTGCCAGCCTCCGCCGCGGGACTTGGGCCTCGATGGCATCTGCTGCTCGAGCTGCTCGATTTCTCGCTCCTCCTCTCCTCCTCCTCCTCCCTCGCGCCTCTCGCTCGCCTCAAACGCCAGGGCGCGCAGCGCCTCGATCGTCGACTCGGGCAAGGAGGGCGGCTTGAAAGTGGCAGCGGCGGGGAACGTCGCGGAAGAAGAGGAGGCGAGGAAGACGCCGGTCGCCGAGGCGGACGCGGAAATCTCAAAGACGTTTCTGCCGCCGCTCTTCGAGGTCGCCTCCGCCGCGGGTCTTTTGCCCTCCCCTTCCTCTTCTTCCCTCTCCGCCTCCTCCGCTTCCTCGATCGCGGCGCGGAGCTCGTAGTCGAGCTGCTCGTACTCGCCGACGCCGGGGGAGCGCGGACGGGGCTGGACGTGCCTCTGCTGCTGTTGGAGGAAGGGCAGGCTCGGGATCCGCGAGACGCCCCCCGCCCCGTCTCCCCCGCCGCCGACCTCGGCCTCCTCTTCCTCAAACCTCCTCGCCCGCGCCGCTCCGCCCGCCGCGTGGGGCAGCGGCATTTCCCGCCCGACCTGCGTCCTCGCCCTCGCCGCCGCCGCCGCGTCGGCCCCGGGGTCCCTCGCCCCTCGCACGGGCCGCTCCTGTGCCACGAGCCTCGGCCGGAAGGTGCACTCCGCCAGCTCCTGCCGCTCGACGCGCTCCCGGGAGAGCTCCAGCTGCGCGCTCGCGGCCGCGGCATCGGCGGCCATCGCGCGCACGACGTCGACGCCCGCGGGCCTCCTCCCCGCGGCCTCGGCCAGCGCGACCGACTCGGGCAGGATGGCGGGCGCGAACGTCTCTGCCTCGTGGCCGCCGCAGCGGGCGTGGTGGCGGCTGGGGAGGGAGCCGGCGGCGGAGCCGGCGCAGCAGGCGCCGCCCGCCCGGCCCACCCCGCCCGAGGAGGAGGAGCCCCTCCTCGCCGCGCCCCGCGGCTGCAGGTAGGCCCTCGGCACCCCCGACCGCCGCACCACGGCCTCCATCAGCGCGGCGAACGCCGCCGCGTCGAGCAGGGCGGGGGGCGACGAGGCACCCGGGGCGGCGACGACGCCGGCGGCCTCGGCGAGCCGCGCGGCGGCCGCGACGTCGGCGGCGACCTCGGGGTCCATCGACGAGAGCAGCGCCGCGTCGGCCGCGGCCGCGGCGAGGTCGAGCGGCGGCAGCGCGTCGAGCGGGACAGGGGCGGCGGCAGCTGCTTCGCCTCCCCCTCCTCCCTGCCCGGGCGTCGCCGCAGCAGCGCTGCCCGAAGAGGAAGCCCCCAGCAGCCCGTTGCCGAGGTACCGGTGCACCTGGCGGAAGCGCCGGCCGCGCAGCCTCGCCATCATCTCCTGGCTCCTCGGGATCGCCCGCGCGCTCGAGGCCGCGGCCAGGGCCGCGTCGGCGCGCGCGACGGCGGCCGCCCTCCGGGCGTCGATGGCGCGCTGCTGCTGGAACAGGAAGTCGCCCACGGAGGTGTCCGAGGGGCGGAGCCGCTGCTGCCCGGAGCGGCGAGAGGCCGAGAGGTCCGCCGAGGGGTTCGAGGAGAGAGAAGAGCTCGGGACGTCGCTCGGGGGCCTCCCGACGCAAGGGGCGAAGAGGGGCCTCCCCGTGCGCGCGTCGACGGGCCTCCTCTCCGCGGCGTCGCGCTCGGCGGCGAGCCTGGCGTCGACGCGGGCGCGGCGGGCCAGCAGGCGCAGGGCGACCGCGGGAGGGTTCTCGCTCCTCCCCTTGCCGTCGCCGGCGGGGGCCGCCGCGGGCGCCCTCTCCGCCGTCGGCGCCCCGCGCGCGGCGTAAAAAGCCTCCTCCTCCTGCGCGGCACGCACCCTCCGCCGCTCGGCGTCGCGGTACAGGCTCTCGTACAGCGACGAGGCGCGGTCCTTGGCGGCGGAGGAGCACGAGGGATCGCCGCTTCCGGTCCCTCTGGCCTCGTCCCGCGCCGCGATGATCTTTTTCGTGCCGCGCGACACTGCCGGCGCGAAGGTGCACTCTGCGGCCTCGGCCTCGAGCCGCTCGTCACGCAGGCGCTCCAGCCGGTCCCGCTCCGCGGCCGTCCTCAGCGGCGTGGCCGAGAGCCTCTCCCAGGCGTTGCCGCCCCTCCTGGGAGCGGAGGCGCCGGCGGGGGCGGAGGGATCGGACGAGGAGCTTTTGTTCCTGAGGCGGGAGATGCTCGGCATCCACGTCGCGCCGTCGAGCTCGGCCTCCTCCTTCCTTGCGGCCGCCGTCTCGGCCGCGGCGGCCCGCGCCCGGATGCCTTCGAGCCCCTCGGCGTAGAGCCTGTGGGCGTAGCTCTCGTAGGGACCCTTGCTGCGCCCGCTGGCCAGCTGGGCCGAGACCCAGGTCATCTTGGGCGGGTGCTGCTGCTGTTGGCTGGAGGAGGAGGCGTTTGCGGCGCGGCGCGCCGCCGCCGCTGCTCCCCGGCGCGCGGCAGTGCCTCCTCCGGCGGAGGTCGCCGCCGCCGCAGCGGCAGCAGCAGCAGAGGGCGCGGCATGCTCGTTACGCACCGCGGCGGTGACGATGCCGACCTCCGCAGCGAGAGGGAGCGGAGGCGAGTCGGCAGCAGCGACGGCAGCCTCTTCTTCCTCTTCTTCTTCGTCAAAGTCAAAGTCGAAGCGCTTCCCCTGGAGAGCGGCGCTTTCTTCCGCCGTGGCCGCAGCGGCGAGCAGGGCTCTCGGCGGCGGGGGCAGCAGAATCGGGTTGGGTCCTCCTGCTGCTCCGATTCCTTCTTCGCCGCCGTGCGCAGCCCACGCGGCCGTCGCCGCCGCTGCCTCCATCGTCGTCCGCCTCCTCGACGCCGCCCTCGCCCTCCTCGCCGCGAGAAGGTTCTCCGCCAGGTGCGCCGCCAGCGGGGCGGCCACGGCCTCGGGGAGCCGGTGCTCGGCGCAGAAGGCCTCGGCAGCGGCCTCGACGTCGTCGCCGTCGGAGACGGTGACGGACTCGACGCGCCCTCCGCCGACGTCGACTGTGGTCAGCAGCACGAGCGGCGTCGGCGGGGAGGGGAAGGAGGAAGGCTGCTGCTGGTTGATGAAGCCTGATGCATCCGTGAGCGAGCGCCTGTTGATGCGGAAGTCGTCGTCCTCGTCCTCGGCCTCGGCGGCGGCGGCGGCAGCCTCGGCCTTTCCGGCAGGGCTCAGGTCAAAGTCTCTCTCTTCTTCGGCTCCTCCCCTTTTGCCGAAGCAGGCAGCGACGAGCCTCGAAGTCTTGCGCCCGGACGAGACGGCGGGCGAGGCCGACTTGCGGGAGGCTGCCGAGAGGACCGCGGCAGCAGAGGCAGACTTGGCGTTGTCGCTGGTGAGGTGGAGGGCACCGGCGTGGTCGGGGTCGTCGTCGATGACGGCAGCGTTGGCCGCGGCCGACGAGGGCCGATGCTGCTGCCTGCGCGGCCACGAAGGGGGCATGGCAGGTTTGCTCTTCTTGTCTGTGGTTTCGTGTCGCTTGAGAGGCGCGTTATCGCGTGAGTGGATGAGAGTTGAGCTCGTTGGGGAGGCGGCGGGAAAGAGAAAGAGAACAGGCTGCTGGGGAATGCACGAGGGCAGGGAGAGCGGCCAAGGGGCGGGGAGATTGCAGTTGAGATTCAAGTGTAACGCTCTTCGCCGCGCGGGGCCAGTTCTGGTCCCTTTGCTTCCCGTCCCGCGTGGGCTCGAGCACGAACAGGGTCTCGAATCGTCGCGCGTGGGCTCGGACGGCGCGTCAGTGGAGAAGAAGGCCGGCGAATGTGACCGTTTCGTTTTTTTTCTTTCTCTCGCGACGCGCGAATTGAGCTGTTGAAGGAAGAAACAAAACGAGTTCCCGAATTCGTCAGTCGCGCGGCTCTCGAGGGCGTTCGCAGTCCGGGGAAACGCACCTGCTGCGTACTGAAGCAGGAAAGATCTCACGCGTGAGTCGCGTGCCTTGGGAAAGGGACGAACGAGAGAGGGAGAGAGAGAAAGAGTGTGTGTCGAAAGTGCGGAGACAGACGACAACGACGACGCGATGAGAGGAAAAAAAAGAGGAAGAGTCTCGGTGCCTCGCAACGACCTCACTCGCTTTCTTTCTCTTTCTAAAAATAAAAGAAGAATAACAAAAAAGGCCCTATGCCCGCCCTCGCCGCCTCCCCGCCGTCGCCGTCGCGCAAGGTGAGAGACTAAAATCTGGCACGAAGGAGCGAGCGAGAGAGAGTGAGAGAGGGAGAGAGAGCCGCCTTGTCCCCTGCTTTCCCTCTGCTCTCCCACGCTCGCCCTCTCTGCCTTCCTCTCTCCCTTTTTCCACTCAGGCAGCGGAAGCAAAGGCGCCGCCCCCTCCCTTGACCGCCGCCGCCGCCCCGACGCTCGCGACAGACGCCGCCTCGCTCTCCGCCTTTGGCGGCCTCCTCCCCCGGGAACTCATCGTCTTTTCTCCGGGGTCCCTCTCCAGAGTCGCCGGGGTCGACGGCGAGGGCACCCTGTGGGTCGAGCTCGTGCTCGACGAAAACGAAATCGACGACGACGACGGCGGCGGCGGCAGCGGCAGCGGCGAGGGAGAGGGCCTCTCTCTCCGCTCGGCTCTGTCCCCGACAGCGCTCCGCCCCGGGGACGCGGTGATGAGGGCCCCCGAGCACGTCCGAATCGATTTCGAGGCAAGGACAGCGCGAAGGGACCAAAAGTCGCAGCAGAGGAGAGCCGAAGCGGCGGCAGCAGCGGCGGCGGCGGCGGCGTTGAAGGCTGAGCAAGCGAAGAAGCAAAAGGGCCGAGTCCGCCGATAAACGATGACGTTTCATTTTTGGTAAGCTCCCATTTCTCTCGAAAAGCACGCTTTCTTTGTTACATACGAGGAGAGTGCGTTATTGGAGGACAGGGGGGGTGAAAGCCGCGCAAAGGCAAGGAGAGACGCTTTTTATTTTTATCAACATTTTCTTTATTCTTTCTTTTTTTTTCTTGTTTTTTTTTTCTTATCCCTCAGCAAAGCAAAGGAGAAGAAACCTTTAGAGGTCGCGTTTTTTGTTTCATTTGGTGCTTAGTAGTTTCGGGCAATCCGCAGAGAGAGAACCTCCCCATCGTTGCGTTGTTTTTTGTATAGGTCAATCGGAATCGGCGAGTCGAAGCTGGGGAAAAAAACTAAAAGGGGGCGAAAGAAAGGAAAAAAAAACCTCTTTCAAGCCTCGGAAAGCCTCCGAAAAAAGAACCGCCCGTGCCGCCGGTTCGAGCTCCTCCGGGGCGCCTCCGACGCCTCCGCCGCCGCCCTTCCCGCCGGGCCTCGGCAGCGCGATCTCGATCTCGTGGTCCGTGGCAGAGTCCGCGCGCACAGGATTTTGACGACCACAAGAGAGAAGTGAAGTTTGACCCTCGTCTTCACTGAGTGACTCGTCCTTTTTTGGCTGACGCGCCCCCCTTTTACCAAAGGGAAAACTCCGTTCGCTGCAGTTGGCGCCGCCAGTCGTCGGTGAGACTTTCGATTGACACGGCGCGCGTGTCAAAAGCCATTAAAACAAAAAAAAATGAATCGGGAATTCTACAAGGGACAAACGGGAAAACTTGAGCGGGCCTACTTTTCTTCTTCTTTCCACGAAGCAAAACCGAAAACATCTCTCTTCCTCTCTATCCGGAGTTGACGCTCGAGCCGCACCTCTCCTTCATCACGCCATAGAGCTCCTTGGCCTGGAACAGCACCGGGAAAAAATGGATCTGCCCTTCGGGCTTAGTCTGCGTCTCCTTGAAGTAGACGAGGACGGGAAATTCCTTCGAAGGGAAAAACTCCCAGTTGACAAACGAGTCGTAGCTCCACTCGTTCTTGCCGCCGACGAACCTGTTCTCGGTCTCCGTGCCCTGGCCTGCTGCGATTTCTTCGGGCGTGTCTGCTCCCACGACCACCTCGAGGCTGCGAGGGCCGAACACGAACCTGACGCGCGAGGCCTGGACAGCCAAGAAGAGAGGCAGCACGGACGCGAACAGGAATCCGGGGACCTGGGAAGAGAGGGAGTCCCCCACAAGAGACACGTGGGCGAGGGCCGTGGCGGCGTTGAGTCCGAGCCAGACGGCCGGGATGCGGTACGAGGGTGCCGGGACGACGGTCGGGAGGGTCCTGGCTGGCTTCTTGGGGGCTTGGGAGAAGAGTTTGAACTGGAGTGGAGGTTGAGGGAGAGGGAAAAGAAACGAGGTCAGCGAAAATCCGACGCATCTTCGCTTCATTGGAGATTGAACTCTTTCCCGCTCCAAAGCTTCTCGCTTTCGTTTGCTCCGTTCATTTTCTTCTGTCTTTCAGCGCACTCTGCTTACCAGCGCAGTCGCCGGCGCGGGAGAGTTACTGCGAGAAGAAGCGCGGCGCGAGGGCTGCAGACGAGAGCGCAGCGACTTTTTCGAAGACGACGAGGGATCGATGATGATCGGCGTGGCGCTGCGGCAGATCGCCCTCGCGGCAACGGCGCCAGGAGCAGCCCGGCGCGGCGCCGCGCTCGCCGAGCAGCGGGACGAAAAAATCATGCTAGCCTGCATGGCGATACGCTAATTTGAGAGTCAGGAGACACGCCCGCGAGGAGGAGAGAGAAAGAAAGAAAAAGAAAAAAGTGTAGTTTTTTCAGTTCAGTTTTTTACACGTTTTCCCTCCTCTCTCTCTCTCGCACCCGCCTCCACAGCCCCAGCGGCGGCCTCACGCCGACCGCCGGGCACGCCAGGGACATCCACGCGGCCAGAGCGCAAGCAGCGCGAGAAGAAGAAGAAGAATGACTCGGGTCTGACGACGACGACGACGACGGCTGCGTTCCGCTCTCTCGTCCTCCTTGCTTGCCCTCTCCTCGTCCTTCCGTCGCCGCCGCCGCCGCCGCTGGAGCACAACTCGCCGTCGCCGCCATCATCATCTCCGCCACAGCCCCGGCGCTCGCACAGGCGTGAAGGGCCGCCCAGCACCCGCTTCTGGGAAGGAGGGGGTGCTCGGAGGGGGCAAGGGGGCCGGCGGCGCAGGGCGCTCCCGTCCCTGTCGCCGCCGAGGCCGCGGCGGCGAGCGAGCGCTCGAGGGCCTCGAGGGAGCAGAAAGAGGGGCCCGCCGCCGTCGCCGATGCTGCTGCCGCTGCCGCGCCTCTCACGAGCATCAGGGGCGCGCGGTAGCTTGCGCCGAAGCACACATGGAGCTCGACTCTCACCTGGGAGCCCTCCTGCTCCCTTCCGAAGCGAGGGAGCGTCGCCGCGTCCGCCTCGTCGTCCCAGCCATCTTTGTCTCCGCCCTCCTCCTCTTCTTCTCCTCCCTCTCCCCCTCCCTCTCCTCCGTGCAACGGCAAAGAGACCCCGGGGAGCAGTGGAGAAGCGGCAGACTCGCGGGACCTCGAGTGCGCCTCGAGGTACCCGCCTCCGAGGGCCGCCGCGAACCTCGAGGAGGAGGCCGAGGGGGCGACCCATCGCCACGCAACTGCTCCCTCCGCCCGCGCCTCCTCCGCCGCCGCCGCCTCCCAGGCCCAAGCGACCGCCCTGGCCGCCTCCTCGAACGTCTCCGCCGAGACTAGCGACGACTGCATTTCTGCCTCTCTCTCTCTGTCTCTCTCCCTCTCTCTCTCTCTCTCTCTCTCTCTCTCTCTCTCTCTCTCTCTCAAAGCCAGCCGATCGCCCTCAGCGCCGGCCGCGCCGCCCGGACTCTCTTTGCCGCGAGGCCGACGCAGAGAGCGAGGCACGCGTCCAAAATCGTCCACTTGAGCCAGGGCTCGAACTCGTCGAGGACCCAATCTATGGTCCTCCTGAGGAGCTTGGTGAGCCTGGCGAGGGAGCGTGAGGCGCTGGGCGCGAGCGAGGAGGCGACGAGCGCGGCGACAAAGAGGAAAGGGAGAGGCAGGGACTCGAGCGAGGAGATGATTGACTTTGCTGAGTTTGCCACAGCCCCTTTGCTGCTGCTGCTGCTGCTGCTTAGCTTGGCGTTCCGCGACGACGGCGATGAAAATGAGCTTGGTGACGCTATGGCTCCCGCTGCCGTGAAAGAGGCCATCCCGGAGAGGGAGAGAGGGAACGAGCTGGCTCTGTCTCAGCAGATCGAAGGTGAGGAAAGAGTGAGAGAGCGAGAGGGAAAAACAACGAAGAAGAAAAGCACATTTTTCTCGTTTGCCCCCCTGAAGGGTGCTCTTGCCTCGCCTGCGTGCTCTCGCAGAAATCGCATGTGCAGCACGAGATAGGCCCCCCTGTTGCTGCTTCTGTCAACGATGTCGCCGCCTCCAGCGGCTGCGAAGACGAAGCGTGAGATGAAGTCGAAGAGCTCGACGCCGCCATCAACGGCGCCATTGCTCCTCGTCCTCTTCCTCGTCGCCGTCATTCTGGCCTCTTCTCCTGCCTCCGCGGCCTCGCTCTGGCCCCGTCCTTCGAAGATGGTACGCAAACCCGTTATCATAACTCTCCCTGCCCGTGTCGAGCGAGAGAAAATAAAACGGAAGAGGGCACCGGAGGAGGATGCCGACCTCTCTTTGACGAACCTAAAAAAAAAACTCATGAACTCAGACCTCGACCGGCGCGACGCTCGAGCTCGACGGCCCGACCTTCTCCTTCGACGTCACGGGCTCCGACTCGGACCTGCTCCGCAGGGCCTTTGCCCGCTACGACGGGATCGTGTTCCGGACCCCGGCGTACCATTCTTCGACAGAGTCTTCGCCCTCGGAGGAGGGAAAAGGCACGAGGGAGGGGAAGAGAGAGGGAGCGCCGACGACATCAGCGGCGCGGGACCCGGCCCCGCGGATCGAGCGGCTGCGGGTCTCGGTCCTGTCGACCGACCAGTCGCTCTCCGTGGCGACGGACGAGAGCTACGAGCTGGTGGTCGACGCGCCCACGTCGCGGATCGAAGCCCCGACGGTTTTCGGCGCGCTGAGGGCGCTGGAGACGTTTGCGCAGCTCGTCGAGAGGGTCGACGGCGGCGAAAGTTCCGAAAACGTCGATGCTGCCGAGGACGACGAGGAGGCCGCCGCCGCCGACGACGGCGGAAACCAGCGACGGCGGAGGCACAAGCATCGCAAGCCCCACCGTCACCACCACCACAAGCATCATCGCCACCACAAAAGGAAGGGACACAAGCGCGACGTCGGCGCCTCGCGCTTCTTCGTGCCCGCCTCGTCCGTCTTCGACGTGCCGCGCTTCGCCCACCGTGGCACGCTCGTCGACTCTGCCCGCCATTTCCTACCTTTGGACGTCATCTTTTCCCATCTGGACGCCATGGAGGCGTCGAAGATGAACGTGCTCCACTGGCACCTCTCGGACGACCAGGCCTTCTCGGTCTCGCTTCCCGGGGCTCCCGAGCTCGCCGCAAAAGGCGGAGCGCTCGACGGGAGACTGATCTACTCCAGAGACGACGTCGCCGGCGTCGTCGCGGCGGCGCGCGAGCGCGGCATCCGGGTCATCCCGGAGCTCGACGCGCCGGCGCACAGCGGCTCTTGGAGCAAGGGGGCCCCCGAGGGGGCGACGATGCCGTGCTACGACGAGAGGACCGGGAGACCGCAAGAAGGTGCGTTTATTTCTTTTCCCTTGCCCCCCCCCCCCCCCGAGGGTGGGAATAAAC
>Ga0315284_10008417_pt1 | contig 14734 bp, 20 predicted proteins | sample YL17G09_16_MG_FD_203696 | JGI IMG/M metagenome (GOLD analysis project Ga0315284, IMG submission 203696) | Sediment microbial communities from Yellowstone Lake, YNP, Wyoming, USA - YL17G09_16 | ecosystem: Environmental > Aquatic > Freshwater > Lake > Sediment | place: USA: Wyoming | collected... | reverse complement strand
CTGTGATAGCAGTGAAAGGCTCGGGAGGAATCGCAGACAAAATCAAGGACGCTTTCTTGGATGATGATAGAGTAAAGAGAATCGTTGAGACTGAGCCGAATGATGCCGTGAAAACCGCCCGTAAAATGATTAAGTGATTTTTAGGTTTGCAATTCCCGTATTTAATCATGGCTGTAAGGGAAACATCTGTTGGAGGAGGGCCCCCAACACTTTTTAGGACTGACACCAAGCAGCTTGAGCAGTTAACTTTGCTGGAGATTAGGGCGGACAAGGGGTCCATAGGGCTCTTCGTAGACAAGGATGCGGCAGGAGTCCCCGTCGGCTACTTGATAGCGGCTGAGAGGGAGATGGTGAGGGCGGGCCAGAAGTTATCTCAATATATCCTAGTCAGAGGAAAGCGGGTCAGCGACCTGGACGTAGAAAGCATATATCAGCTAGATGACCCAGGGGAACTTAAGGTTATTGCCATATGCGCAGGCAAAGGGGCAAATACCCTGATGGAGCGGGGTAATTATATTGAAGCATTGGATATCCTGGAGGGTATCATGATACCCGCCGTTGAGAGGGAACATGAACTCCTGAAGAAACCCAATATCCAATTCAACTTAGCATCCATCGGGCTTTCTAAAACGGCTAGGAGATTGGGATTTAATCCGGTTCCATTAGATATCCAAAATGTATTGCGGCAGCCGACGCTTGAATCAGCAGTCACTGAGGTCGACAGGATGACTGTCGAATCCGCGTCAATTCTCTTGGGCATATGCATGTCAAGGATGGATGAATCAGCCCAAGGACCAGACATCATAAGACTTACAACACACACCATGCGCAAACTCGTGGAAACTATCCAGCGGCCGGAAGGTAGAAAGAGGGATTAGTTCTATTCCCCGATGATTTGCACCACGAGTTTCCTTTCCCTGCCTCTGGTGTCGCATTCTATGAACACTATCTGCTGCCAGGTGCCGAGGGTGAGGATGCCTTTGGTGAATGGTACCGTCAGGTCTGGGCCGAGGAGGGTCGCTTTCACATGTCCGGGGCCGTTGTCGTCGCCCCAGGTGGCGTGGTGGGCGTAGTCCCTGTCCTTGGGTGCGATACGTTCTAGAGCATTCGGAATGTCCTTTTTTAGGCCTGGCTCATATTCGACTGTCGATAGTGCGCCTGTGCTTCCTGGGCAGAATAGGACGACGATGCCTTCTCTCAGCCCCGTTTTGGTGACCAGGTCCTGGACTTGGTTGGTGAGGTCACTCATGCCCCCATTGGCCTTGGTCTCTATCCTCAGTTCTCCGGTTGCGACTGTCATATTATCCTGGCTTTCTCGTTGTTTATTTTAGTCTCGATGACTTTGCCCTTGAGTTTAGCCCATGCCTTCCTTATGTCTTTCCCATCTCCTCTTGTGAGTGCGACTACCGCGGGGCCGGTGCCTGATACGCCTGCTGCGATTGCGCCCTCTTCGATGGCGCGCAGTGCCGGCTCCGGGCTCTGCTTGTAAGCCAGCGAGTGTAGGAGTCCGTTGAGTGTTATCGCCTGGTAGATGCGGCCTGCCCTCGCCTGCTCCCAGACTAGGTCTACTTCCTTCATCAGGGTCTTGACTTTTTTCACGTCGATTTTGCCAGAGTAGATTTTGCCTTCAGGCAGGAAGATGAGGGCTTTTAGGGTCTCTTCCATGCCGCCGCGGTAGATTATCCTGCGGTTGAGGTTGTCTGTTATGGTGTATCCGCCGTAGTATGCTGCTGATGCGTCGTCGAGGGCGCCTGTGACCGTCACCTTAGCGTCGAATGCGGCTTCTATTCCGAGGTTGATGAGTTCCTCGTCGCTGACTCGCACCCCGTCGATTATTAGGCGTTGGTCATAGCGGGTTTTGCTCATGCGCTGGGCCCCTATTTCCCCGCGTTCTTGGGCTATGGCTCCGGCAGTAGCGAGCACTATCGCATTGGCTGCGACGCTTGAGCTCTTGAGGCCTGCTGCGAGGGGGATGTTGGATTCTGTGGTGACTTTCGCGCCCTTGAATTTGACGTCGTACCGTTTGAGGGTGCGTTTGAGTGCAGCTTCCGCCAGGACCTTCCCGACGTTCTTTTTTCCGTTGACTATCGACTCGACTTTGCGGGTGTCGTTCAACTCTACGGTCGTCCTGTTCTCAAGTCCTATGCCGTAGGCTGCTCCCTTGCCTGTGGCGAAGCCTGTTATTATTGTCGCCGCCCCATGACATAGTGCTGTTGCTTTCACTGTCGCTATAAATAAGGATGTGGGAGTATTTAATTAATATGGTGTCTAGGGCTCACGTGTGGGTAGGCGGACGTGTCCATGGCGTTTTCTTCCGCCATAGCGCCAAGGATAGGGCGTTGTCTGAGGGAGTTTACGGTTGGGTCCGTAACACGGATGATGGACGTGTTGAGGCTGTGTTCGAAGGCGACCCAGTGGCGATTAAGAGGGTGCTCGAGTGGTGCAGGAAGGGGCCTGAGGGTGCTGTGGTCGATGACGTCGAGGTCAAGTGGGATGAGGAGCCTGAGCTCCTGAGTGGGTTCTACGTCAGGCATTGAGTCTTATAGGTTATATGGATTTCAGGTTTCTGGGGTATTTATATAGCAGTTACAATTATGTTACAGTATTATGGTTTGAGGTGAAAAATGGCAAGCAGAATTAAAATAATGGAACATCCGATAGCACACAATGAAGTCAACAACGAAGACAGGATAGTGTTTCTGGTCGTAGGCGTTGTGGTGACTGTGCTGGTGTTCTGGGCCATGAAGGTCTTAAGCATCTGAAGTTTTTCCCTCTGTATTATATTATATCTTTTTCTAATATTCTTTATCTTTGATAGTGTCTAGTATCCGCCTAAATCCAACCTATTGGGCAGTTGTAGGCTGTCTACGTGGACGTGGGTGACGAGTATCAGCTGACCTTGCTCTGCTATCTTGTTAAGTGATTCCCCCAGCATCTCCCTGTGGGCTTCATCTAGGCTGCCAAACGGCTCATCTAGTATAAGGAGCCTTATCGGGGACATTAGGTCTATTAGGGCGAGTCGTAGGGCGAGCGCGAGTTGGACGCGCTCCCCACCGGAAATCTGTTCGAGTGTTATGTCTCCGGCGTTGGTCCTGAAGATTAGGTTGTAGTCTCTGTCGAAGCTGACGTCGACGTATCTTGGGTTCTGGTTGAACCGTTTGAAGTGGCTGGTGATGGTGGCGTTGAGGCTGCGTATGAAACTCTCGCGCAGGTATTTCACAAGTCCCCTGTCCCTGTGGAAGACGTCCCTTGCAGCCTTCAAGACCTCGGTTTTTCGTTTGGCTTTAGCGTGGTTTTCCTTAAGTGAGACGTAGTCTGTTAGTTTCTCTCGAGTCTCCTTCAATTCTGATTGCGTCTGTTTGAGGCTCAGTTCCGCGACTTTAAGATTTGATTCCGCCTTGAACCTGGCGTCAGACACTATGTCGCGTTCCATTGAGGCGCTCTGGGCTACATCCTCACTGTATGTGACAGAGGATATCTTCGACGCTATCTCCGCCCCCCTTGAGGCTACCTTATGGAGCCTTTCTTCTGCCTCGCTGATTTTAGAGCGTACGTTCTGCGCCTCCGCAACCTCTGACGTGAGCGATTGAATGTTCCCTTCTATCCTCTTTAGCTGATTGTACTTGGACTCTATGGAGTCTAGGGGCTCACCGTCGTAACCTGCCCCCGTTAGAGTGGCTTGGAGGCTCTGTTGGCTGTCTAGGAGGGCCACAGCCTGCATCTCCTTCTCCTGAAGCTCCCTTGTTAGGTTCCCGGCTTCTGCCTCACCCAGTCGCATGCTATTGACCTTCGATTCCACCGAAGCATATGCGGCTTTGATTTCATCGACTTCAGCAGCGAGAGCCTTCCTCTTCTCTTCTGTTGAGGCTATCCTGTACGCTGACTCGGTCTTCTCCTTTTCTACGGTGAATGCGTTGAGTTTCTGGCCGCACCTTGGGCATTTGGCTTCTGTCTCGAGTGTGCCAAGTTGGGCGTAGAATTCCGCCTCCCGCCTCAGGTCAGCTGACACCGCAGCGTACTCGTCTTCGATGGTTTTCAGGCGTTTCTTGAGGTCATTGTAGGAGCTTTCAGCCCCGGGTTTGGCTTTGAGCGTCTCATGAAGTTGTGTAAGACGCTCGCGTTTTGGGATTATGTCTGACATAGCCTGCAGTTTTCCGTCGACGACATTCAGCTGATGCAGCGTCTCCCGTATTAGACCGTACCTTACAAGGCCCTTCTGCTGCGAGAGTAGGGCATCCAACTGTGTTTTTTTCTCATTCAACTGGGTGAGCCTCTGTGTGAGCGACTCCAACTCCTTGCTTGTGGAAGCCTCTTCGATTTTGACCTTGTTTGCCTCGCTCTTCAGTTGGTCTAGGGTGCGTTTAGCATCCTGAAGCGACCTGAGCCGGGTTTCGGCTGCAGTCAACTTTTGTTTGAGCGTTTCAAGTTCATTTGATATCGACTTGATTTTCCGCTCACCCTCATCGTTTGACCCCGTTAAATCCGCTATTTTCGCCTTGAACGCTTCTTCGGCGTTATCTGGGTATTTGCCGGTCAGAGCCTCCAGGGCCAACTCATTCGCCTCCGATTCTGTGACATCAGTCTGAGCAGCCACCCAGACACGCTCCAGACGGTCGAGGCCGAATAGCCTGTCCATCTCCACCTTCCCGTCCCGGCCTGAGAGTTGGTCGAGTATGGTCGTGAGCCCTCCCTGCGGGATATACAGTAGTTTATCGAGCACATCCTCGGATAGCATCTCGCCCAGTCGAGCGTATACGCTTGATTGGTTGTCTGCGACTAGGACTCCATCCTGTATCATCTGGGCAGTGGATGGTTTATCGACGTAGAGTTTCTTCTCGACCACGTATTCCCTCCCGTCACAGGTGAACCTGAGGCTCACCCTCGCGCTGCGCCCTCCATTGCGAACCTTCCCGGCATACCCGCGTGCTGTTTCCCTGAAGATGAAGCGTACAGCAGAGAGTATGCTGCTCTTGCCTGTGCCGTTGCGGCCCTCAATCTGCAGGCCCTGACTCAAGTCTGCCTTAAGCCTCTCGTGGCAGCCCCAGTCCTCAAGCTCGAGCGTTAGGAGACGCATCAGAATGAATAGCACTTCAGGGAATATATTACCGCCGCTTCCTCTTCCGCGTATGTATATTCCTGCGGATTTGCCACCTGAATCGGTCCTTGACTTTAGCAAGCGCGCGGTCTATCATGGGTATGTCGACCTTCTTGGACTCGATGTAGGAGAGGGCATTGGAGACGGTCGCTGTGTCCTGCATGAGGCGCCGCATGGTGTCCCGCGTCCACATCCTGTTATCCGCAATCTCGTTGCGCATAGCCTCCCTCAACGCAGTGAGCCTCGCCCTCGTGTAGAGTCTCATCGATGCGTTTAACCTGCCAGGCCGGCGGATTGGCCGGCTCATCTGGCGGAATGCCTCATTCAGGCGCTCTGAGTCGACGCGGATGGAGACGTAGTCGTTGTAGGTGAGCATCTTCTTGAGGTCTGGCCTCATCCTCGCGAGGTCCATCTCGAAGTAGTAGCGTAGGGTGCTTAGTACCCCCATGTCGTTTAGCCTGCGGGAGGATGTGATGACGTAGAAGTCAGCGAAGTAGCGCGTCTGACCTATCTTACGGAGGCGGTAGCTGAAGTCTATGTCCTCAAGCGGCACGTCCATGAAGCCGCCAAGCCGGCGAAACGCCTTGGCGTTGACGAAGGTGTTGAATCCAGGGAGGGTCGCCATGCCCATGCGGTCTCTGAACTGTAGGTAGGAGTTGGTGACCTGCTCCGCGAATATGAGCCTGCTTTCAGGATTCGAGAACCTGAAGCTTGCGGAGAAGCCGATGAGAGCGGGGTTAGCCTGGAATTTCCACACCCCACGCTCGATGTAGTCTGGGGGCAGGAGGGTGTCTGCGTCCACGAAGAGCAGGTACTTCCCGCGGGCATCTGATGCGCCGGTGTTCCTCTGCACTGCAACGCTTCTTACCTGCGATATTATCACCTTGTCCGCGTATTTCCTGGCTATCTTGCGAGTGGTGTCCTCGCTTTTTCCATCGCAGACTATAATCTCGTACTTGAGGCTCGTCTTTTGGGACGCTATGGACTTGAGGCAGGGGCCTATGTACTTCTCCTCGTTCAATGCCGGCACGATAACGGAAACGTCCATTTGTTGGTACAATAATTGCATTTGCTGCTTTAAACTTAGATTGCGATATCTATTTATGCGTATGTTGATTGTGGCCACAGTCATATTGGCCTTAGGCTGCCTCACCCCCTCCGGGATGAGGTTCGAGTACAGGAGCGTTTACGTGAAGTATACCATAGTCGGGGGGCCTGTGATGCCAGAGCAGTTCACCACAGAGTATTTTGTAAACAACACTTACGTTTCATACATGCGGGCTTACCCTAATGGGACAGCCTCGAAGTTCAGGGAGGGGAGCGCCAACATGGACGACGCCCGCGCTCTCGGTGAGACCATAGTGTCCGCCGGGGTGTTCGGGATGTCGAGTGAATACAGGCCTAAGGTTGCACTCAGCGGGGATGAACCTAATGCCGTGCTTTTTGTGAGCATCGACGGCCGCAACAAGACCGTGGCCCTTAGACCGTATATCGAGGAGTTTGTGCCAGGAAACCTTCAGAGGATCATCTTTGGCGTGAAGAACCTAGCTATGAGACCATAGTCTTAATTGACGCTGTGAACCAGTAACTTCGCTGTTCTCCCGTTTGCTTCCCCCACCCATAGTAGGTTGACTTGCTGGTTGAAGAGGCTGAGGCTGCTTCCACAGGATATCTGGAAGTCCGATTTCAGGTCGCCCTTTGATACCGCGAGGGTGACTACGCCCCCTTCGAATGAACGGACTGTCATATTCATCCCATTATAGACTGTCGATGATGAGCCGTCTACGAGGAGTGCCTTCGCATTACTAAAGCGGGTGTAGTCTCTGCCGCAGTAGCGTACGCCACTGTGAGATGAGTACTCGTCTGAGTCGCTCTTTACCCAGATGAGCACGTTGGCGCCTGGGAGGCGTGTGTCTATGACACCAACCTCCAGACCATTATAGTATGCGATGTCACCTTCCCTGAGGTCCATGAGGAGGAAGTCAGTGTCCGACGCCATGGATATTTTCACACGGTCCGACTGTAGGCTGTCGAGACTCAACCAGTATCCAGCGTATGTCCTGTTCTCAAGCCCGCCACCAAGGAGCATCGCAGTGGCATTAGGTGGTGTATGCTTCTTGACGAAATCACTCTCCTTCAGGTAGGCTGTGAAGCCAATCCCTGGGCCAGGCCGTAGTATGCCAAGTTCCATGTTGTCGATTAGCGTGGAGTTGGTGAAGGTTATGGTCCCCCACTTGTTGTCTGATGTGTTGTAGTCTATGGTGTAGTAGTCCACGCCCCGGACGGTCTCAGAGCCTGTGAGGTAGAATGAACTGTTCTCCCACGTCGTGTACTCCCTGGTATTGAGGATTAGTGTGACTGTCGTTGTCGTTGACGCCGTGATCATCGTGTACGTCGTCGTGGTTGATGAGGTGGTTGTCGAGACGAGGCCGCTCAAGTCGTCTACGTTGGCGATGGGTGGGGATTTGTGTGTCGTCGTGGTGTAGAGCGTCGTGGGGACTGTTATCGTGAGTTTCTCGCCCTCAGATGCCACACCCATCTTCACGCCGCTCTCGTTTGAGGTGCATCCTGATGAGAGCAACACTGCGACCAACAGTAGGGTGACTGCTTTCATGATTAGATAATTAGTCGAGGCAGTAAAAAATAGGTCGTATGTTGCCCTAGTCCTTGCCCATGAATCTGCGGAACATCGGGCTCATGTCGGCCATCTGCTCACGCTGTATGTCCTCGTATAAGCGGTAGATTATGCCGACAGTCAGGAGGATGCCTGTGCCCGAGCCTAATGCGCCCATCAGGTCCGCGGTGGTGGAGAGTAGGCCTACGCCGACGCTGCTGATTATGGTCAGCTGCGGGATGTATTTGTCCAGGACAGTCTTGATTATCCTCTTGTCCGGGCGGAACCCGGGTATCTTCATTCCGCTGTCGTCTATCTGCTTGGCCATGCTTTCGCTGTCCAAGCCCGTGGTCTGGACCCAGAACTGCCCGAACAGCACGCACATGCCGCAGAATATGATGGTGTATATGAGCAGGTGCACGAACATGAGCGGGTCGGAGAGCTGGTACCAGTTCTGCGGCTGCAGTATCTGGTAGAGGTTCCCTAGGGTCAGGTATTTGGCTATCTCGTAGACGATGTTCTGGAAGAAAGACATGTTCGCAGGGACGATGCTTGAGTTCACGTCTACGCCGACGAGGCCGGTCCACATCCTCAGGTTCATCAGGAGCGCCGAGGCGAGTATGACCGGGATGTTGCTGACGTAGAAGAATCTCAGCGGTATCCTACCGCCCACTCCGCGTATGCTGCCGTATGAGAGGGGAATCTCTATCTTCATGGCTTCGCAGTATACGACGACTGCGAAGACGAGGATTGTGGCGAAGATGGGCGCAAGTAGGGTGAAGTCCATGTTACCTACCATCATCTGTGCGAGGAAGTTCGGTATGTATCCTGCGTAGGCTCCGCCAGAGGACGTGAGGGGATTTATTGTACCGGTGATTATCTGGTGTGACACTCCGCCTGCGATGAAGAGCGAAATGCCTGAGCCGATGCCCCATTTTGAGACGACCTCGTCCATGTACATCAGGAGGATCGAACCCAACGCTATCTGGAATATCGTGAATATGACGATCGGCTCAGCCATCTTCTGCATGAATGGGAGGTCTGCCTGTCCCACCATGTTGGTCGCGATGACGAGGGCACCAGCCTCGAATATTGCGATTAGGACAGTGAGCATCTTCTGCGCGCCCTGGAAGAGCGCCTTACCCTCCTTCACCTTGAGGTCTATCTTTATCATGTCCGCCCCGACGAGGAGCTGGAGTATGATGGATGCCGTGACTATGGGGCCGATTCCAACTGACGTGAGCGTGCCTATGCTTGAGGCGAATATCATCGTCATCTGCTCGAATCCGCGTATGTGCTCAGAGAGTGTCTCAGGAGTTACGCCGTACGGGTAGATGACGCCCATGACGAAGAATAAAACGAGGACTATGGACGTCCAGATGAGCTTCTCCTTGAACGGCACCTTCCGTTCGGGAATCTTTACTTCAGGGAGGTACTTCAGCAGAGGTCTTACGAACTCTATATCCATCTAACCACCTGTTTCTCCTGCATCCCCTGACTCCCCATCACTCGCCTCGACTTTGCCGCCGAGAGCCTCTATCTTCTCCTTGGCCTTGGCTGAGCATTTGGCGACCTTCACTTCCAACTTGACCTTCACCTTCCCCGTCCCCAGGAGCTTGGTGAATTCAGACTGCGTCAAATCCAGTGAGTATGAGTTCCCTGACTTCTTCGCAAGGCCTGATTCCACGAGTTTTGCTATGTTCTCGCTTATGAACCCGACGTTTATGGTCGTGTCACATTCCACCTGGCTTTGGGGCCTCTTGAATCCCCTGCCGCCGAAGTAGTCTGGGAAGTATTTTGAGATGTAACTCCACTTGTGTTTCTTGCTCCCCGCCATCCCGTGGCCGCCGCGGTTTCCTGCTCCACGGTGTTTCTGGGTTATGCCCCACCCGTGGCTCCTTGAGCCTCGGAAGTGCCTTGTTCTGCGGTCTCTGTGGGCCATTAAAGCATCCTCTCGATTAAATCCTTGATTTTTTCTTTTCTGTATCCGAGCGCGCCGCCTACGCTGTAGGGTTTCTTTATGCCCTTGCGCTCGAAGCCTTTCCTCGGCGGGTTGAGCCTGAACACGCTCTTGAGTCCTGCGACGTCCTTCATCTTCGCCTCGCCTTTGACTATTGCAGCGGCGAGCGCACTTATATCCTGGAATTTGCTGTTCGCCTTTACGTAGGCGTCTGTGACGGGCTTGTCTCCGGTTATCTTCCCCCTTGCCTTGATTAGTTTAGCTAGGGTCTTCTCGTCGACTTCACCCCAGGTGATGTAGTCTTTGACCTTGAACACCATGCCGTTGAGTTCCGCGCGGTCAGGTACTAGGGTGCAGTACATCTTCCTCGTTAGCCCGAGGAACCTCATGGTCTCGGATATGTCATCTTTTACGTTGACCCTGCCCCTGACGCGTATCGCAGCGACTATCCCGCTCATGATGATACCTCATCTGCAGGCGCGTGCGGCTTGGACGCGCCCTTCACTATCTTCAGGCGCTCCTCGTCCTTCTTGCTGATTTTGACGTAGTTGGTGTTCTCGAGTGCGTCAACCACCGCATGCGCGAAATTTAGTCCGCTCCTCGTGTGACCTTCAGTGAGCACCCAAACGTCGGTGATTCCTGCAAGAGTCAGTATCGTCTTTGCGACCTGCCCGCTCACTATGCCCACACCCCTCGGGGCTGGCATGAGGGTTACTGTGACGCTGCCTGACTTTCCTTTGACTTTGAAAGGTACCGTGTGGGGTTTGCCGCAGCCACACTCCCAACTTCCGCAGCCGCGCTTTAGCTCCCTTATGTTGAGTTTCGCGCGCTCGATGCTCTTTCTTATGGTGGTGCCTGCTTCCTTACCCTTGGCTTCGCCGACGCCGACGTAACCGTCACCGTTTCCTACTGATGTGACGACCCTGAAGCGCATCCTGCGCCCGGAGTCGGTGACACGCTGTACCCTGCCTACATTGATGACTTCCTCCATGAGGCCAGGCAATAGTCTGTCGACTATTCCCACTTCCTTAATGGGAGCTGATTCTGACAGTACCTCGTGGATGGTCGCAAGTTCCCCCTCGTAGACCCTCTTCCCTAGCTGCGTCTTTGGGACCCATTCGACCGCTTGATTGTACTCATCAAACAAAGCAGGCTTCGCTCTCTTGTCCTTGATTAGGTCCTTCTTTATCTTCTCCTTGAGTTGGACTTCGTCCTCGGCTTCGTCGACTATGACTGCGCCTGCGACCTCGGGTATGACGTCCTCTTCGACCTTGACTTCTGCTTCCGCCTCATCTATCACTGCTTCCTTGACACTCATCTTCTTTTTCTCGGCGGGTGTTTCCTTTGGGTTTTCAGCCATTTTATCACTTGCTTGGTTTTAGTATATTCTGCTTCATTGAAGCGAAGTCCTTCTCTATGTCCTTGGACTTTTGAACGTAAGAGCTCAGCGTCTTGCCGGTTATACGCTCCTCGGCGGGGAATATCTCCTCATCGGCTGGCGACTCGACACCCGAGTCTATAAGACCCTTCAGTGTCGCGTAAATCCTCGAGCCCTTCACCTGGGGGAACAATCCCGTATCCAATATAGCCTTCTTAACGCCTTTGGCCTTACCGCGGCTTCCGCATAGTAGCCCAGTAAGGTAAGCTGCCGGAGTGCTTGATGTGCTGTGTTTCCAGCCCATCTTGACAAGTTCAGCTGATGTGGCGTGAGCGATGACCTTGTCGCCATCCTCGGTGTAGTCCACAAGCTGCGCAATCATGTGCTTGTTGCTCGGCCTCACCACGAACCTCGTGATCCTGCTCTTTAGGAGGTTGAGCCTTCTCTTGTAGTTGGTCTTCTGCTCCCTCTTCCTCCTGTATTTCACGCTGTATGTTGCGCCTGTGGCCATTACTCTTCCATCCTCTCTATCTGTTCTTTTAGGTGCCTCCTGCTCGAAAACAGGTTGCCTTTAGCTTGACGGTATAGTTTGCGGTATTTGGTCGCGGTTAGTTCATTGCTTTGTCGCATCTTCTTGAGTTCGTCGCGTATCGCCCTTATCTTGTTTATCCACTTTCGCTTCGATGGCGTCCTCGCCTTTGCGGTTCCGCTGCGGCGTCCTGCGCCCTTGCTCCTGCCCTTCTGCCTCTGTTTCTGGCGGACTCTTGCGCGTCCGCGGCTTATGCCGGTGACAGCCTTCTCGGCGATTGCGCCTGATTTCACGAGCGAGCGGATGTCGTCTTTCGTGAGAGCCTCCTGGACTTCCTCAAGACGTTCAGGGTTGAATCTGACCCTCGTTTCCCCGATTCCCATAACCTGGGCTGCGAGCCTACGTTGGCTGTTGAGGTTCATGCCTCACCCCTCCTTGGGTTCAATATGGTTATGTTGTGCTTGTTCGCTTCCTCGATTATCATGTTCCTCTTCCTGCGGCCTACCGCTGATGCGATTACCGCGGCGTGTGTTTTCGGGTTTATCCCCTTGAGTCCGTCTGCGTTGAATACCCTGACTGCCCTGAAGCCCCAGTGTAGTTCTGATTCCGCTCTCGGCTTCTTGTAGCCGATTGAGGGTGAGTTGCCTTTGCCCCTCTTCTTCTCGAGCTTCTTGCTGTCGATACCGGTTGGGGCCCTCCACTTCTGGTCTAGCTTCTTGTATCTCATGAACTCCTGCCTGTGGAATGCGGGCTTACTCTTACTTGAGCCTACAACGCTCTTGTCAGGTAGGTTCTTGATTTTGACTGCAGAGAATATTTTCTCCTGCTTCACTTCCTTCTTGACTTTCCTCTCCTTCACCTTGGACTTTGGCTTCTCCTTCACCTGCGGCTTCTCCTTATCAGCCTTCTCCTCCTTCGGTGCTGTCTCCACTTTGGCCTTCGCCTTAGATTGGGTTGCGTGAGTCTCGTGAGATTTAGTTTGGGCCTTATCCTGTGCTGGCTTCTCATGCGCTGGCTTTTCGTGGGCTGCTGGCTTCTTGTGCTCGCTCTTCTGAGCGGGCTTCTTGTGCTCTGCCTTAGCCTCTGCTGGCTTCTTCGCCGCCGCCTTTTGCTTTGTTGTTTTTACTTCCGCCATTTTACACCACTGGCTGCCCTGCTTTCTCGATGATGTACACGCCGTCCTGGAAGACGCGTGAGTCGAAGTTCTTTATCCTCGTCATCTGCTCGACGTTCGCCGCAGTCTGGCCGACCTTCTCCTTGTCGATGCCGGTGACTGTGACCTCGTTGCCCTTCACCTCGACTTTAACGCCCTCGAGGATTACAGTCCGCCTTGGGGACTTCTCGCCGAGGAAGTTGTCTACTATCACTTCCTGACCTTTTACCTGCACCTTCATCGGGAAGTGCGAGTAGACAATCCTTAGCTTGTACGTGTAACCTTCTGTGACGCCTTTCATCATGTTCTTTATGTGGCCTGCTATCGTCCCCATAATCGCCATCTGTTTCTTGAGCGGGAAACGCTTGCTTTTAGCGTTGATCTTGATTTTATTGCCCCCAGGGGTGATGTTCACGAAGTCTTCCATGAAACGCCTTGAGAGTGAGCCTTTCTTCCCAGACACTGTTATGTTACGGCCTCTAGCCTCAACTTTGACGCCGTCTATGACGTCGAATTCCAGCTCCCCTTCGTGCTTCTTCTCTGCCATCTTCTAGTATGCGTACGCTATTAGCCTGCCGCCTAAGCCCTTCCCTTTGGCTTCGTCGTGGCTCATGATGCCCTTCGGCGTCGAGACTACCAGGAGCCCGAAACCTTGGGCTGGGAGGTAACGCTTCTCCCACTTGTCGAATTCGCTGATTTTCACAGGGAACCTTGGTTTTATGACCCCACAGTCGTTGATTTGCCGCACCAATTTGACTTTGACCTCACCGCCCCTGCGGTTGTCAGCGACCTCAAGCTCGCCTACATACCCCCTCTCCTGGAATATCTTCAGGACACTAAGGAGGAGTTTGCTCTTCGGCCTGAGGACGCAGTCGCCCTTACCGGTGTTCTCAGCGTTCTTGATGGTTGATATCGCATCGTTTAGTGGGTCGTGCCTCATTTTTACCTCTGCGGCTTCTCCTTCCGCCCGTGTACGAGCTCGTTCAAGGAGATGTCGTTGACTTTAATGACCTTATAACGCACGCCGGATAAATCGCCCATGGAACGGCCTTTACGACCGCCAAGACCCTCGATTAGAACCTGGTCGTGCTCATCTATGAATGTGATAGCCCTGTTTCTTGGCGCGAAGGCGGTGACTTGCCTTCCGTTCTTGATTAACTGAACTCTCACGCACTTTCTGATTGCGGAGTTGGGTTGCTTAGCCTCGATACCCACCTTCTCAAGTACGATGCCCCTGCCCTGCGGTGCACCCTCAAGCGGGTCGTGCTTCTGCTTAAGCTTCAGCACCCTCCTGCTGTAGTCCGATTTGGCCCAGCGGAAATGCTTGCGCGTGTCCTGCAGCTTCTTGGCTGCGAATTCGCCTTTGCCCATTTTAAATAAGAGATTATTTCAGCCGGTCTTGGAGAGGGCAGTCTTGGAACCCCACACACAGCGTGGGCCACCAATTTACCAACCCATAAAAACGGTATATCTATAATAACACTTGGCTATAAAAACCCAAGTATTAGGTATCACTTTAGGGGTTATGGCCCCAATGAGTATTTATCATGTGCTTGTGATTCTATTTCATGCGCCTTTTGGTTTTGGTTGGATTGTTCATTATGGTATGCGGTTGTATCGGCGAGGGTGAGCCTCCGCAAGTTATTGTTGCAGCCACTTCATCGACGACTGGTACTACCTTACGTTATATCGAGCCTGATTATCTGCGGCCTACCACTTCAACTTCCTCGACTACGGTTAAGTCGACTACCACGTACACGACATCGTCGACGTCATCCACGACCACATCCACGACCGTGAACCCGTTTGGGAGTATTTTTGACAGGGTTGCGGCGAGGAAGCCGAATGTGTCCGTGTTGAATCCGACGTCAGTGAACGATAATGACAACTACAAGCCCACGACGACGAGCATCGAAGGCATCACCGGATTGCACAATCAGACAATCCACATCAGCGAATGCAATGGGTTCATAACAACCGGCGGCTGCGGGATAGGGAACGAAAC
>Ga0315284_10008416_pt1 | contig 14735 bp, 7 predicted proteins | sample YL17G09_16_MG_FD_203696 | JGI IMG/M metagenome (GOLD analysis project Ga0315284, IMG submission 203696) | Sediment microbial communities from Yellowstone Lake, YNP, Wyoming, USA - YL17G09_16 | ecosystem: Environmental > Aquatic > Freshwater > Lake > Sediment | place: USA: Wyoming | collected... | reverse complement strand
GGAAATTCATGCGGCGCAGAAGGTTCTGGACGCTTCGGTCCCACGACTTAAACCTATGACGCCCTTCACTACGACCTAGCGCACGTAAATTATCCCCCCGACCTATAGCCCTCTGGTTCTGACAAATCAAGTTTCACAGCCTCAAGCTGTGATGTAGACTCTCTCACTTGTGGTGGTACAAAATCTCGGTCAGCACAACTCGAGATCTCTGAGCCTAAGCAATGGCTGGACCACTTACCCAACTTGATCAGAATTGGAGGGCGATTCTTGAATCTGAGGGCTGCCCCCCTATCCTAGGTTTGGTTCCCTTATCTGAAGACGATTGCCAGAGAGTCTCCTCGGTAGTGCAGCTGGCCCTTGAGAAATTCTCCCACCAGATCCCAGTCAAGGTCCTGCAAGAACTTATCATCCGCTATCCGGCGATCATGGTCCTGTGGCTAGCCCGTAAAGCAGGGGACGCTTACGACCTCGGGACTTTCTGGGAAAACTTCGAGGACGCCATAGGAGTCCGGATTCATCCAGTTGAAAGGCCGGCTGTCGCTGAGTTGTTCCGTGACACCAGCTCGAAAGTAATGGGCCACTACGTTGCACCGAGGGAGATAGGCGCCTTCAGGTATGTGGCGACTTTTCTTTTTCAAGCGGGGCTACCGCTCTGTCACTGCGGTCGTTTTGCTGGCCTGGCACGCCAAGTCGAGCGACGGTTTGGCTTACCTGACTTGGAGTCTACGGAAGCCGGCGCGGAGCTTCGCGACCATATCTTGGTGTGCGCGGGAACCCTCCCCGTTCCAATGCTGAAGCGTGCTCTGCGTGGTCCCGCCGGCCCTTTGATCTGCCAGGCAGCCTTGAGAGTGATCATCGAGGGGGACTACCAGGGCATAAGCCCTGCTTTGGGCCAAGAGCTCGCTCGGGCGTTTGCGAATCAGAGTGGGGGGCAATTGCGGCGGTCTGCCCGGCAGCCGTTTCTGCGCCTGGGGGAAGACCTGACGTCTTTGGAAGTTGTCGGGCCACGGCAGGATGAGAGAATTGTCGGCAACTCGGGATTAACTTGGATGGTTAACGGAAAGTCCTTTGCAGCGCCGGCTTTTGACGAGTTTGTGTACCCAGTTCGGGACCAGAACCCGATTAGAGTTGACCTACGCGGCCTTAGGGGCGGTGTCACAGCCTCTAGGTCTTTCGTTATTCGCTTACCTGACCGGGAACCCCCTTTCATCATGTTCGACCAGGAAACTCGGCGCGCGCAACGGGATGAGAAAGGCCGCGTCCTACTACTTCCGTGCGGGACCTACTATCTCCTGCACTCGCAGGACTATCGGTTGTTTCCCCCATGTGACAAATATGACTGGGCAGACGGTGAAAGGACTCTGTCGTCGCTGGAAGTGCACCCTGACTCAGAAATCAGGCTCACGGGTTCTGAGGATTGGGTATTCCGTGCAGCTCAAGACCCGTTTGTGGAAATACGGGCTCAATCCCTATCGACTGATGACAAGTTGCACATCCACTACGGTTGGGACAACCTGCCGAGGGTGTGGATCCCAGCCGAGGCATATCGGATCCGGAAGGATGCATGGTCTCTTCAGGTTTCTTCAGGTGAGCTTCAGTACAGTTGTGAACTCCCCGAAGGTCGATCACTAAGCAGTATGATGTGCTCAGAGCCTGAGGGTAAGACATTCCTGAACAGGCTGAGTCCCGGACTGCACGAACTTCACATCAGCATCCTTTATCGCCAGAAGCGCCAATTCGCTCAATCACAATGGTTGTGGATTGGGCTTGAGGCTTACCGCGCGGGTGAAACGTTCCATCTTTCAGCTAGCCCGCAAAACTTGGTGCCGGAGGATTGCCTGGGATTTGAAATAGCTCCCTCGGTAATCCGCCACAGCCGTGATGAATATCGTCAACACCGGCTCGCTTTCGACGTTGGTGGCGTGGTCAAGCACTTCCACTGGTCTCAACGGGGCATCTTTCTGGAATCTTTCGAGAAAACGGCCGGACGCAGAATCGAGCCGGCGGCGCATCAATTGGGTGCAACATTCTCCGCTTCAACAGACTCGACAAGATGGCTAAGAGTTTGGTGCGTCCCGTCAATGAATGTGGAATTGCTGACGAACGGCCGCGTCTCACATCGGGTGTCATCAGTTCCCGACCGAGCGCTCCTCGATGTGAGCTTGGCCCAACTTTCGGCGGCGTATCCAGATGGGGGCACTGTCTCGCTACGCTGGGGCGACCAAGAGACAACAATCGCCAAGTTCGCTCGTCTACTTGTTCCCAGCAAGATTCAATGCATAGATACCCGCGACTCTCAGGAGATGAGTTTTGTCTTTCGAGAAGATGTTAATTGGACGAAACTGCATATAAGCGAGCTTGTTTCGGGCTGCGTTATTGCGAGCCCAGGAATACCCCTTGATGGGCCCGGGAGCGGCGTCTTTTCCAGTGAGCACTACCCCGAGGTCAAATGTGGTCGGGTTTTCAATCATGAGAACTCCGAAGCTGGTGGCGTCTGTACCGTAAGCCTAAGAGTCCCTCGCAGAGGCTGGGCCCCTGGAATCTGGTTCATCGAACTTGAAGTACGCCGACACGGAGCATCTGATTGGCAAAGAATCACTAGCCTGAAAGGGCAGCGAGTTCCGATCCTCGTTGTGGCGTTCAATGAGCAAACGGATAAGCAGGACTTGCTCTTCGATATACTTCATGCAGCTTACTGCAAGAATGACGTTGACCTACAAGCGTCCCTGGACCATGCCGAGGCCGCGCAACACCAGCACGAGCTTCTCGAACTGTTGTCGCAAGTTCTGTACATCATCCATGGCGGCTTCGCCCCAGAGGTTCAAGCGAGGTTTGATTGGTTGGAAGTCCTGTTCAATGCGCTTGGGCGACACTTAGGCAAGGGGCTTCTGAGGTCTAATCAAGAGGTTGCGACTAGGCTTTTGAACTTGGCCGCATATGAAGGTGATGTCTCGGGAGCTGTCGAACCGCTCCTAAAGAGACCCTCTCTATTTGTGACGATACCAAGCCTGCTGGCGTTATCCGCGGAGCACTATTCGCAAGTTTCCACAACTCATCAGCTTGGGAGAGCACTCCAATGGTGCGGACGGATCTCGTCTTCTGATTTCGTCTTCGAAGCATTCCGTGACCTGATTGATCAGGTGTTCCGGGATTCGAAACTATCTCCACCCGATATCTTCACGACCCTCCGACACTTCCAGAACTTCGCGCAGGTTGTTCAAGCGAGCGAAGGAGCGTTGGATACAACGGACTTCTCCCATTTTGACTACGCCAGATACATCACTCATACGATTGGGCGGATAGAAGTCGTGGAACCCCAACCCGAATGGGAGGCGGACATCGCCCTGGGGCGAGCCCATGCGCTTTGGGCACTTGGCCAGTTGGGGGCACGTCTTGCGGAGGCGCCTGACAATCCTGAGCTAGGAGCCGTCAACGCTCTGCTCAGTAAAGCTCCCTTGCTTCGAGGCTGGCTAAGACAAGCTTTGGATTCACATTACAGGATCATGCCCCATGACCGGTGGAATGAACCATGGCTATCCTTCACGGTTCCTGAGCACGATTTCATGGGGAATTGTGTTCAATTCTCCTCTGTCTTTGCTTTGGCGGCGCGAGCATGTGGATCAGGGTGGCTGGAATTCGATGACTTAATGGGATTTCTGTTGAGGCAGGCACACGGAGTGCCGAAGTCAGAAAAGACGCTGGCTTCTCTTGTCAGCCTGGCACCGGAGCTTCTGGGTTTCTATCTTATGTTCTGGGAGCTTATGATAAGGACATATCCCCATGAATGACGCTCCGCGCGAACATAATCCCATCGTTGTTGGCCAACACATAGAATCGGCGGTGCGCAATTACCTAAAGTCCGCGTTGCCCATTAGCCACCGATATCCGCGCCTCCGGGGCGAGATTGCACGGGCGCTAGAAGAACCAGAGCTTCTCTTGAAAGGCCCATTTGTTGAAGCACTGCCAGACTTCACCAAGGGCTCGTCGATAGAAACGTTAGCGCAAGGCGATGCCCCACTTCTACACCACGAGTTCTCCAGGCTTCCTTCTCAAGAGCTCAAACGGCCCCTTCATCGACATCAGGAGGAAGCGTTAGAGGCTGTTATTCGTCATCAGCAAAGTGTTGTTGTTGTCACAGGGACTAGCAGCGGCAAGACGGAGTGCTTTCTCTATCCCATTTTGAACTCCCTATTGAGGGAATCTGACCTGTCTCGCCCAGGTGTCCGGGCTTTGCTTGTTTATCCACTCAACGCGCTTGCCAACGACCAGCTGTATAAGCGGCTCGTTCCGCTGTTCATTCACCTTTTTCAGGATGCGGGCATTAAGGTTGGTCGATATACGGGCCTGACACGCCAGGGCTTGACACGTGCCCAAGCTGAACAAGAGATACTCAGTTCGGATTCACTATTTGCGGAGAAGTTCGGCTGGAAGCACATACCCTCTGGCTGGCTCCTGACAAGGGAAGAAATGCTCGCGACGCCGCCGCATATCCTCATTACGAATTATGCGATGCTGGAGCATCTCCTCCTTTTTCCCAAGAACGCTCCCTTGTTCAAGCAACCTTCCCTCCGCTTTCTTGTCCTAGATGAGGTTCATTCTTATACCGGGGCGCAAGCCAGCGAAGTGGCCTTCCTCATTCGGAAACTGCGACGCAGGCTCAATTTGTGTCCTGAAGACACTCTCTGTATTGGGACGAGTGCCAGCTTCCCGGGAGGGGGAGAGGCAGATAGACAGATTCTTCGGTTTGCGGAAGACCTGTTTGGCAGAGAGTTTTCCCGAATCATTCGCGGGAATAGGCAGGAACATTCGCTGCTGCGTGAGGAAAAGGAAGAACCGTTCTCTTTGCCACCTGAGGCGTGGATCGGCTTGGGCAAGATACTGAGCTTCCTACGCTCAGATGGGTCAGAGGCTGTAAGGGTTTACAACCAGTCGCTTTCCAAGTTGAACATACCTGGGACCGCGCTCAATCGCCTGAGTGCAAACGGTGGTGAAAGTGAGCTGCCTTCGGCATTGGCAAGGATATTCGCTGCAAATAAAGAGATCAGGATGGTGGCACGGATCCTGTCTGAGGCTGGGGCAGTCGGATTCCGCCCTCTCGCAAAACTGACTTTCCCCACTGAAAACCAATCTGAAGCAGCATTGGCTGGTCTAATAGCCGTTGGAATCCGTGCACGGTTGTCTCCTGACGATTTCTCCTTGTTGCCTGCTCGTCACCACTTCTTCACAAACGGCATTGATAACATTACCTTGAGACTGGTCTCTGACGAGATGGAAGGGTTTACCGAAGCGCATCTGGGGAGCCAATATGAGCAAGATGGCAACAAATACTATCGACTCCTCGTGTGCCGGAAGTGTGGTCAACCATTCGTTGAGGGTTTTGTCGCCGGTCAGCATCTGCTTCCTCGGCCCAGCGAGGGCAGCTCTTCCGTTCGGCACGTTTTTTGGCTTGGACATTACGAAATCCAGGTCGAAGACGAAGAGGACGTCATGACCGAAGCTACGGACCAAGCCGTAGCCTACTGGAATGTCAATCCTTCTACCGGCGAAATCAATCCCACAGCAGGCCCATATTTGAGACTCCGTTTGGTAGAGCTAAGCAAAGATGATGAAAGTGGTAATCGCTACCTCCGAAAATGTCCGGCTTGTGGAGGCACGGCGGGGACAGATGCGGAAGTCGTGACGGGATTCCATCCGGGTGGTTTCGCACTCTCAACGGTCATCGCCGACGCGTTGTACCAGCAACTCCCCCCGGGACCCACCGCTTTTTCTCTCCCGGGGAGAGGGACGCGGCTGTTGGTCTTTTCTGACAACCGCCAAGACGCAGCTTTTTTTGCGCCCTATTTCCAACGCACCAATCAGGATATTCTGCTGCGCTGGGCTACGATGCGGTCATTTACCGAAACGCCCGGTAGGCAGACCCTCAACTCTCTCGCCGATAACGTCCACAGTTTGCTTTCCCAGGGCATGAGTTTCGTCGATGCAGCGGGTGAAGTGTTTGATGTGTCCGAGGACTTCGGCAATTTTCTTCGGGGCCGACTCGCGGCGGAATTCTGTCTCCCCGTCGGCCGCCGGACGTCCTTGGAAGCTCTTGGTCTGGTTCGCACAACGTTTGATGCTACGAAGTTGCCCCGCGCGACCGAGCAATTTGCGGAGTGCTTGCCGGTCTCCCTTCAACACCATGCGGAGGCCCTTCTTCACATTCTCTTGGAGACTATGCGTCGGGCGCGCTGCATCTCACAACCACCTAACGTGAGCCTTGAATCGACCCATGTGTGGGGAGAGGATTTTGCACGGAGAAATCTGCGGTTTCAGTTGCAGGGTACTTCACTAAATGCGCGCTTTGGCTGGCTTCCAGCAGTCAGCGACCGCGGCCGGCTCTTTCATAACCGCCGGAGCTACTTTTTGAAAGAGCAACTTGGGCTGGCTGACCATGACCGGATCTTAGGCGAAGCCTTCCAAGCTCTCCGAGCTCACGGACTGATCATTACCGGTGCGGGCGCGTTTGTGTTGGACGTCCGCCGAATGATTTTCACTGATGGCCGTTTGACTACTCTATATCGATGTAATTCATGCGGCTGGAGACAATTCGATAGCGTAAACGGCAAGTGCCCAGCGTTCCGCTGCCACGGCGAACTTGAGAAAGTCTCCGATGAAGAGAGAGCGCGCGAACAAGTGGAGAGCCACTACTTTCGACTCTACACGCAAGAGGATTACGCTGGCCTTGTTGCCAAGGAGCATACAGCAGCAATCAACAACCGCATACGGGAGCAATTGGAGCGTGACTTCAAGATCGGTAATCTGAATGTCTTGAGCTGCTCAACAACGATGGAACTGGGGGTTGATATTGGTGAACTTGAAGCCGTCTTCTGCCGAAATGTTCCGCCGGGTGTCCACAATTATCAACAGCGAACTGGGCGCGCCGGACGCCGTGCACAAGCAGCACCGGTCTGCGTGACATTCGCACAGAACCGCAACTACGATCAGGCAGAATACCGCCGCGCACAGGATTACCTCACGCGAACACCCAAGGTTCCATTCGTGCATTTGGGGAACGAGACGTTACTTCGTCGCCATCAGTTCTCCGTTCTCTTGGGTGGCCTGCTCAAGCATCGTAATGTCGGCCAGGTCGGAGGCGCCCCAACACTTGCGGACTTTTTTGGCAGCCAATTCTCAAAACCCGATCAGGAGAGATTCTTACGCGAGGCAGAGGAATATTCCCACTCGGAGGAGGGCAAGCGGCGCATCGAAGAGGCTCAAGACCTGGCCCGGAATCTCCCTGGTTCTCTCGGCATAAGGGATGAAGTGCTTGTAACTGAATTCATGAAGGAGTTGGAGGAATGCTGCGATTGGTACGGCGAACGTTGGCGGTACTACTATGGAAAGTTTATGGAGACCGCAGGTGAGATTCAACGGGCAAAAGAGAATCGCTTTTGGGGCATACAGACTGAGAGGTGGCAGAGTCAACTAATCGTAAACCAGTTCACACGGCTTGGATTCCTCCCAACTTATTCATTTCCTGTCAACAGCGTGCAACTCGAGGTTCTTCGAGGTGATAGGCCACAGGGACACCAACAACCGTGGGAAGAAGACATTCTGCTCGTTCGTGACGCTCGCATGGGAATCAGCGAATACGCTCCTGGCGCATAAGTAGTTGCCGCCGGCCGTGTATGGGAATCTTACGGCATTGGTCATTACCCGCGCCATTTCATGCCTACACGATTTTATCGCGAGTGTCCGACATGTGGGCACGTTGAAGTCGCTGAGGAGCGCGTCGAGTTTGCGCCGACCTGCCCCAAATGCCATCAGAGTATTCCTACTTCCCGAATCCGACCGTTCATCGAGCCCAAGAGTTTCGTTACTTCGTGTGCCAAACCCAACGGCGCCGACCCTGGCCTTACCAGACTGCGACCGCCCGGGGCCCAGGAGGCCCGCTTATTGAGTTCGGCGGAGGAGGCAGCCTTCGTTCAGAACCCCACAAATGTGCGTCACACGAGTTGGGCCTATCAGGACGCCAAGCACGGACGCATGTTTGTGGTCAATCGGGGCCGCGGGTTCGGGTTTCTTCGGTGTGATTGCGGTTTTGCAACAGTGTTAAAGAATCCGTTTGAGCACAAAAAGAAGCTTCAGAATCAGGGGCACCGGACGCTTACGACCTGCCCTGCACTCTGAAGAAATTCACAGTGGAGGACTTGGCACACGAGTTTCGCACAGATGTCCTCCAGATACGAATCGACGACCCGATTCTCGCTCCGAGCGATTTGTCGAACGACGAGCGGGTGGGTTGGCTTAACGCGTTTGTGAGGACGCTCTCCGAGGCCGTTCGCCTAGCCTGCGCGCAACTCCTTGGGATTGACCAGCGCGAACTCTCGGCTACCGTACGCAACCGCATGTTTCAGCATCCTGAGGTGATTCTATTTGACGGCGTCCCCGGGGGGGCTGGGTACTGCCGAATGCTCCTAGTTCGGCACTCGATGCGTGAAATACTTATGACTACCTTGCGTATCCTTGCGTGTCCCGCTGAATGTAGTTACTCATGCCGCGTCTGCCTCCAGGACTACGACAACCAGATTCACTGGGAAAAGCTGAATCGGAAGCCTGTGCTTACCTGGCTCGCTAAGCTATTGGCTGAGACAGGGCCAGCGAATGTTGTTGCCTGAATTAGGGGCTACATCTCTTTGAATCGCTGCCTCCCTGACCTGGTCCCCTTTCTCCGTCCGAAATCATATGCCATTTCGTGCGGATTCACGGGAGCAGGTCAGTCCTGGAAGCGCGGGTCGGAGCGCCAGGGGACGACTAGGGGAAGTTCTCCACTAAGACCAACTCTGCGGTCACGGGCCGGTCTCCCGCGAAGAGAGTCCACTGCTCGTCGGGAAAAAAGGTTGGCCACTCGCGGGTGTCATGTCCCTCATAGCTCTACAGATCCCCAGCCTGGCTGCTCTGGATTAATGGTCGCCCACCCGGAAGTTATTCTCGGGCTGTTCGCTTCATCTCCCACCAGTCCGATATTGTCCGAGTGCGCCGTCACCTGTCTGTAATCTCTCGCGCCGCAGAGCAATCAGTAAGCACATGGCGACTACTCGTTACTGATGCCAGGCCGGAGGGAGTCCAGTCCGCTTTCAAAGCGCAGTCGTCCTCTTTTCCGGGAAGGGCGTTTCCCAGGACCAATCCGGCTTGGGCGGTCAGAAGGGCTGTTCTCCCTTGGGCCAAGGAACCAGTCGATTCCGCGACTGTGCAGGTGCGCGCGGAAGTCACATTATGGGGGCGCACAAGAAACAGGGGCGAGCCACACACCGCGGGCGACCTTACGGTGGGAAATTCATGCGGCGCAGGAGGTCCTGAAAGCGTGGGTTGAGGGGGGAACCAGGGCAAAAACTATACCTTAACGGACCTCAATCAACCGGCTCATTTCCGCTGAAGTCGGACAGGGTGGACACCTGCGACCCTTGATGGGGGATTCGGCGACGGCATGCTCGGCCTCGAATTCTCTCAAAGAGGGCTTAGGTTCGTGCAGGGTGTGGAAACTGCGCAAGGCAGATTTTCATTTTGTGTGGAACCCGGGCGGAGACGAACCGTGCTCCGGCTCAGTTCATTTGGTTCCGCTCCTCCGTGCGGTTACCCAGCGGCGGGACGAGCTGCGGGAGGCGTCGACGAGACTTTCCAACTCGCCTCGTCGAAGTAGAGCACGCGGCCTTCGCGGTAAGATTGCACCGACATGGAAATCAGCACCTGGGCGCGGGCGCCGGTTTCGACATCCAGCGTCGGCTTCTGGCGCGAGCGCACGCACTCGAGGAAATTCTCGATGTGCTTTCCGGTGGGATCGTCGTTTTCCGCCTGCTCGACGGGAATCTGAACTTCCTCGGCGCCCCAGCGCGCCTTGTATTCGTCGCTGATGGCCCTCTTCTCGGGCCGCACGGTGATGTAGGGAGTGGACTCCTCAAACTTGCCGTGCTCGACCATCACCACGGTCCCCTCGTGCCCACGAATCAGGCCGGGAATATGCTGGGAGTTTGCCATCGAGGAAGTCAGCACCACGGAATGCCCCGCCGCATACTCGCCGATCAGGTGGAAGGTGTCCGGAACGTCGCGGCCGTCCTTGAAAATATAGTTGCCGCCGCCCGCCATGACCCGGGTAGGGAACTGCGCCTGGCCCCAGCAGATGTTGAGGGGCGCGGCCACGTGGTAGAAGAGGTCGGTGGCGGTTCCGCCGGAGTAGTCCCAGTACTTGCGGAAGCGGAAGAAGCGATCCGCATCCCAGGGGCGCTGCGGGGCGGGGCCCAGCCACGTTTTCCAGTCGATGTAGTCGTCTCCCTTCCCGTCGGGGCCGGCGTTGGGGTCGATGGGCCAGTTCCACTCGCCTCGAGTCGAGTTGCGGTGATAGGAGCCCTGGCTCATGATCATCTGGCCGATTCGGCCTTCGGCGATGACCTGGCGGGCCTTGTGCCACTGGTCGGCGGAGGTGGTCTGTGAGCCGACCTGCAACACGCGGTTCTTCTCCTTCACTTTCTCCACGAGTTGCCGGGCCTCCTCGATGGTGTGGGTCATGGGCTTCTCGAGATAGACGTCCTTGCCGCGATCCATCGCCTCGAGCGCGATCTTCGCATGCCAGTGGTCGGGCGTGGCGATCACCGCCGCGTCCACGTCGCTGCGGCTGAGAACCTCGCGATAGTCGAGGGTGCCGTCGCACTGGAAGTCCTTCTTCCCGTCACTGACGCGCTTCTGCCAGACATCGCAGACGGCAACGATGCGGCATTGGCCCGTCTTCTGCCCGATTTTCCAGTACTCGCTCGCCAGGTCGCTGCCACGACCGCCGATCCCGATATGGGCCACGTTGATGCGGTCATTCGGGCTGGGAACTCTTCCGCCGGCGGCGAACGCCATTCCCGCGGGTGCCAGTGCGGCGCCGACGCCGGCCACACCCTTCATGAACTCTCTGCGATTCAATGAATCCTTTATCCCTGCCATTTTAGCCTCCTTCCCAGCGCAACAAACCGCCGGTCAAAGTGCCAAGCGGGTTATAGTCTACCCTATTCTTTCAGGGAGTGTGGTGTGGGCCCTTGAAGTGAGACAACCAGTCAAGACACTACTTATCACTAAATGGTAAGACCTTCCTTTGTTCCCGGCAAGCGATCCGCCCTCGTGTGCACTCCTGGGCCTGGTGCGGGGACGAAACGGTCATTGTCACGGAAGCTTGTTTCTCGGGCACAATCCTGTTTGGGTTGTGCGGAGGGCTGCTTTCGCCGTCTACAAACGCAGAATTTGCCTTTTGACACCCTGGCTCTCCAACGCAGCCGAGAGGCCGAAATCCGAACCGCGGCTGAACCCTGTGCGCTAGAATCGGGGAGTACTTTCCGAGTCCGCCGTGATCCAGGCACTATCGCCAAGGTGAAAGCGCCGACCACATCTGCGGCTTTCCAACCACTAGCCCATGTGGCTTCATGGTTCGCCGCATCGCGGCAATCACACTCTCAAGAGATATGCAGTTTTTGTGTTTCTTGAAAGGCTGTTGAAGAGCCGCAAATCCGAGGGCGGAAGTTGCGCTACCAGCTAGGGCGCTTCCCAGTCCAGGGCATAGATCCCGGAGACGCTCGTGTCGCGGGAGAGCACCGGGGAATCGTCGGGGGACAGCCCTACCCAGAACAAGGTGTCCCCAAACAATTTTCTGCGTTCCTCGGGGCCAAGGATTTCTTCCCACTTTCGATCGCGTATCTGAAAGCGCAGTACGCTGAATCCTTCACCGGCCAGGTCGCCCAGGAGCACGAGAGACTTTCCATCGCGTGACCAATTCGGGTAATCGAAGCCGCCTTTGGATGCGGCCACCTCCGTCCGCTTGTGACTCTTGTAGTCGTACAACACGAGCTTCTGCCCCTGATCCGCGAGCGCGGCGATGTACCGTCCGTCGTATGACCACCGGGGAGAAACTAGCCCTTCGGAGTCAGGTAAGGTCGAGACTTGCCGCGTGCTGAAGTCGAAGAGCTGGAGGGCGATGGGTCCCGTAACGGGGTCTGGAGATCGCCCGAACAGCAACTGATTTCCATCCGGGGACCACTCTGGGTCGAACTCCTCGCGGTCGCCCGGGATGAGTTGTTCCGGGTTGCCGCCGTCAGCCGAAATCACAAAGATCTTGATGGGTCTGCCTGGCATTTGACCCTCGAATGCCAGGCGTTTCCCGTCTGGCGACCAACGCGGTGCCCACCACCCTGAGGGAGTGAACGTCAACTGGCGGCGCTCGCTGCCGTCCAGCTTGCACCTCCAGAGAAAGTAGTCCACGCTCGCATACGCTACCCACTCACCGTCCCTTGAGAATTCCACCTGATGGGGCGAAATCCCCAAGAGATACGGGACGAACTGACGCGACTGGAAGTCGTATCGCATCAATTCGCGGCGACTGACCATGCCTTGCACGAAGATCTTCTTCCCGTCGAGGCTTGAAACGGGCATACCGAACACGATGGGACCTCTGGCGCTGGCCAACAGCACCGGGTTGAGCCGGACCCTGCGGAGGAACCCACCCTTCTCCCGCATCGCGTACAAGCCTCCGTCCGTGCTGAACAGAGACGTAATCGCGGTGAAATGAAAGTATTTTCCGTCGGGTGTCCACTCCCCACAGCACTCGACTCCCTTTTTGATCCACTCAGGGTGCAGGCGATGAAGGTTGCTGCCATCGGCCGAGAACTCCCAGAACACACTGGTTGCGTCCTTGAATAAATTGAAGCCCACGCGGCGCCCATCCGGCGACCAACCCACAGTGTGTATCTCGCCTGCCGGGACGGTCACAAGCTTCCGTGTCTCAGTTCCGTCATTCCTGGTAACGTAAAAGTCAGAGCCTTTATTAAAGAGAATCCTCTGCTTGTCCGGAGACCACATTGCACCAAGGGACACAACATCGCCAACCCGCCGGGGAGAGCCGCCCAGGATGGGCAGAATCCAAATCGGCCCTTCTCCCCCACGCCGACCGGTGAACTCTGTGACAAGAAGTTCGAAACGCTCGGGATCGATGCCAGTTACCATGGCAGATCGGAAAGGCATCGGAATGATAACTGCTTCCCCACCCGCGATGGAGGCCTGCTTGATGACCCAACGGTCGCCGATTGGATCCGTGAAGTAAATTCGCGTGCCATCGGTTACGAACCCGATCCAATACTGGCCGTGATGCGTCGCAGTAATAAGCCTGGTGCCGGTGATGCGCGGCGGTGGCAACGGGCGCATGAGCCAGTAGAACGCGAGGGCGAGCGTGATGGCAGCGAGGCCCGCGGCGAGCGCGACGAGTCGGCGCCTTCGCAGGCGCAGGTCTGTGACCTGCCCGCGGGCGGGTCTGAGACCTGCCCCTACGGCAACCAAGTCGGTGCGGAGGTCGGCAGCGGATTGGTAGCGCTGGTCGCGGTTCTTCTCCAATGCCTTCCGGATGATTCCTTCCAGCTTGGCCGGCAGGACAGGATTCAGTTCGGTGGCTGGCGAGGGCGACTGCGTCACAATCGCTTGTTCCACCTCGGCGGCTGTCTCGCCCGCGAATGGTTGCCGACCGGTGGCCATTTCGTAAAGCACGGCGCCGAAGCTGAAAAGATCGGTGCGCGTATCCAGCTCTTCGCGGTGTACCTGCTCCGGCGACATGTAGGCGGGCGTGCCCACTGCCACACCGGTCCGGGTGATCGAATCATGGATCGAGCTTGCCGTCGCGGACGAGGGCGTGACGAGTTCCGGCGACTGGCTCGCGCTCGACTCCAGCGCGCGCTCGTGAAGCAGCTTCGCCAAGCCAAAGTCGAGGATCTTCGCCTGCCCGCTCTCGGTTACAAAGATATTCGCTGGCTTGATGTCGCGATGGATGATGCCTTTCGCGTGCGCGGCCGCGAGCCCGTCGGCGATCTGCATAGCCAAGTCGAGCAGCGTGTCCGCGGGTAGGGGAGGGCTCTGCCCTCCCGCAGGAGCGTTGAGTGCTCCCCTACCAATCAATTGCTTCAATGTCTGCCCTTGGAGCAACGGCATGACGATGAATGGTCGGCCCGCGTGCTCGCCCGTGTCGTGAATGGTGCAGATGTTGGGATGATCGAGTGCCGAGGCCGCCCGCGCTTCGCGTTCGAACCGCTCTAGTGCCCGGCGGTCACTCGCCAGTTCCGCCGGGAGAAACTTGATCGCCACCTGCCGTCCGAGCTTCGGGTCCTCCGCCCGGTAAACCACTCCCATGCCCCCGCCGCCCAGCCGCTCCAGCACGCGAAACCGGCTCACTGTCTGGCCTGTTATCTCGGCGTCGGATTCGAACTGTTGTGATGGCTCTCGAACCGCCCCTACTTGCAGCGCCGGTGGGGACACTGGTTCTGCAGCTGGAGATGCGGGGGCAACGGTCGCGTCAGCCCAGTCAACCTTCCCCATGAACCTGTACCCGTGCCGGGGTAGGGTCTCGATGTAGCGCGGCTCGTCCGCCGAGTCACACAGCGCCTCGCGTAGGCGTTTCACTGCCGCATTGATGCTGTGTTCGAACTCGACGATCGTGTCGTGGGGCCACAGCTTCTTCTGCAATTCCTCGCGCGTAATCAGTTCGCCTGGGCGCTCGAGCAGCATCGTGAGCACTTCGATGGGCTGCCCGGCCAGCTTCACCTTCACCCCGTGCTTATGCAGTTCATGGGTGCGGAGGTCTAGTACTTAGTTGCACTAGTAAGCGTTATATGTCAGACTGCCGCCATGAGCAAACAAGCGGCAGTGATTTCTCTTGATGCGGAGGAAGACAAAATCCTTCGGCAGTG
>Ga0315284_10008415_pt1 | contig 14736 bp, 12 predicted proteins | sample YL17G09_16_MG_FD_203696 | JGI IMG/M metagenome (GOLD analysis project Ga0315284, IMG submission 203696) | Sediment microbial communities from Yellowstone Lake, YNP, Wyoming, USA - YL17G09_16 | ecosystem: Environmental > Aquatic > Freshwater > Lake > Sediment | place: USA: Wyoming | collected... | reverse complement strand
GTGGACCGCTTGGCCCCGTTTCGGCTGGCGCAGGCGTGGGACAACGTCGGCCTCCTGTTGGGCGACGCGGCCTGGCCGGTCCGGCGCGTGCTCGTCAGCCTCGACGTCACGGAAGCGGTCTGCGACGAGGCCGAGCGGCTCGAGGCCGACTGCCTCCTCGCGCATCACCCGTTCCTGTTCAAGGACGTCAGCCGCGTGACGGCCGAGACGCGCGCGGGGCGGTTCGCGCTTCGTCTGGCGGCGGGTCGGCGGGCGGTCATCGCAGCCCATACGAACCTGGACGCGGCCCAAGGGGGCCTCTGCGACCTCCTGGCCGAACGCGCAGGCCTCGCGGATCTCGAGCCGCTGCGCGCGGAACCGCTCGAACGGACCTACAAGGTCGTCGTCTTCGTCCCGGCGGGGGATCTGGAATCGGTGCGCCTTGCGGCGTTCGACGCCGGGGCAGGGCGGATCGGGGCGTACACCGAATGCAGTTTCGCGGCCGAGGGGGAGGGGACCTTCTTTGCGGGCGAGGGAACCAGCCCGTCCGTCGGCCCCGCCTCCGCCGAGGCTACGGCGGGCAGGGCACGGGGCGGTCGCAGCGCCGTCCCGGAGCACCGCTTGGAGGTCCTCGCGGCGGAAAGCCGCGTCGGGGCGGTCGTGGCGGCTATCGGGCGGGCCCATTCCTACGAGACCCCGGCCATCGACGTGTATCCCCTGAAGGACCTGCCGGGCGAGGCGGGCCTGGGCCGCGTGGGCCGGCTAAAGAAACCGAAGACGGTCGGCCAATTGGCCGATGATATCAAAAGAGCGCTCGGCCTCTCGTGCGTTCAAGTCGCCGGCGAGCGGTCCGCGCGCGTCGAGCGCGTAGCCGTCAACACCGGAAGCGGGAGCGGCCTGGTGGAGGCGGTCCGCGCGGCCGGGTGCCAGGCGTACCTGGCGGGCGAACTCAAGTACCACGAGGCCGAGTCACTTGCGGCCGAGGGAATTGCGGTTATCCTGGGCGGGCACTACGAGACGGAGCGCGTGCCGCTCGAAGATTGGACGCCGCGGCTGGCCGAGGCGGTGGACGTGGAGGTGCAGTTGTCGGAGTCGGAGCGCGGGACGCTCCGGCCGGCGTAGAAACGGGCCGGCGAAAGGGCCGAGGGTCGAATGGCGCCGCTCATCTATCCCCTGGCGAGCGGGAGTTTGGGGAACGCGCTCCTGGTGGCGTCGGGGCGGACGCGCCTCTTGGTGGATTTCGGGATCGGCCGGCGGCGAGCGGTCGCGGCCATGCAGGCGGCCGGGATCGAGCCGGAGACAATCGACGCGCTCCTCGTAACGCACACGCACGGGGACCATTTCTCGCAGGCGGCGGTGGGCTGGTGCCTGGCGTACAGCATCCGCGTGTTCTCGACGGCAACGAACCTCGCCCATTTGGCGAGCGCGATGCCCGGCTTTCGGCGGCTCGGGCGGGCGGGGCTCCTGGAAACGCTCGACCCCGGCGCGCCGGGGGTCGCGATCGGCGACGCGGCGGTCGAAGGCTTCCTCGTGCCGCACGATTCCCCGGGCGACTGCCTGGGATTCCGCATCACGCTGGGCGGCCGGCGCGGGCGGCGCGTCGTCACGGTGGCAACGGACCTCGGGCACGTGCCGGATGAGTGCTTCGACCGCTTCGCCGACGCGGATGCCGTGGTCCTCGAATCGAATCACGACCCCGTGATGCTTGCCCGGAGCGGCCGGCCGATGGACCTCATCAAGCGGATCGCCGGACCGAACGGGCACCTCTCGAACCAGGATTGCGGCCGGGCGGTCGGGGAAATCGTCAAGCGGTCGCGTCGGCGGCGCGTGCGGCACGTGGTGCTCGCGCACCTATCGAGGGACTGCAACCGTCCGGCGCTCGCGCTGGAGGCCCAGGCGCACCTGGCGCAGAAAGCGAAGCCGGTGCATCTGGCGGCGGCGAGCCAGTTCGAGCCCGGGCCGATGCTTGTGCTCTGAACACAAGTGGTGCGCTGAAACACGAAGCCCAGGGATTGCAATCCCTGGGCTTATTACGCGCCGTGGCGCCGCCCTCGCCGTCATTTCGTCGGATCGAGGATGCGGCCGAAGAAGAGAATCGCACCGGTCTTCGTATCCCGGATGAGGAAGAGGAACGGATGGTCGGCGCGGAAGACGGGCGGCGGCTCCGGCATGGACATCACGCCCACTACAACGCCGGTGGCCGCGGCCGCCTCGGTCCCTTCCTCGTTCACGTCCACGAACGCCTTGTGGACGACGGCCGAGATGAAGAGGTCCTTCTTGCCGCTCATGCCGGAGAAGTCGGCCCGGCCCGAGTCGAAGGCGTCGGCCATGCCCATCGCGACGAGGGGATCCTTGAGGGAGAACTCGGCGGTGGTCTTGAAGCGCGGCAGGGCGACCTGGACTTCCCGCCGGCGGAGCCCCGCGCAAGTCCCTTCCAGCATGTTCGGCGTCAGTGCTGCTTCGAGCCCTTCGATGCCGTCCTTCGACTTAGGCAGCAGGACGACCATCGCGAGCCGATCGCCCTGGTACGCGAGTTCCAGGGCGTGCATCTCGCCGCCGTCGAAGTAACCGAACTCCGCCGTCTGGCGCATCAGGGGCGCGGCGACCTTCGTTTCGGGCGTGACGAAGAAATCCTCGTCGCGCGTAAGTTTCTTGTCGAACTCGCTCGCCCACTTGCCCTTGAAATAGATGGCGTTCGTGAGGACGAGGCGGGTCATCGCGTCGAGGACGCCGGGCTTCAGGAGGTCCTTGATCTTGTCTCGCGTCTCGCGTTCGACCCACGCGTTAATGGTTTTGCGGGAGCCTTCGGTGTCGGCGACGAAGTCCAGTGGCTCCAGCCCCGCGCTGTAACTTGTGTCAAGCAACTGGAGGAAGTCGGGCAGAAACTTGTACCCCTTCTGCCCCCAGAGGCGGTTGGCGACCACCAGGTCGAAGGCGCCCTTGGCACCGGTGGCGTTGAGGTCCTTCTGAAGCGTGGCATAGGCGACATGAATCGCTCCGCCGGAGGCCGGCAGGCAAAGGGTCTTGGCCATCTGGTCGGCCGTCTCGCCGCGCGCGCCGGCGTAGGTCATCGTGAGGGCCGTCGAGATCGAGTAGGGCGAAAGAAAGAGGTTCCCCTCCGCGCCCTTGAGCCGCGCGTAAAGGTCAAAGGCGAACCGGTTACATCCCTCGGCCACCTTGGCCACATCCTCCGCCTGCGCAGTCCCGGCGCGCCGGGACGGAGGGGCGGTCGGCTTTTTCTCGACCGCCCACGCCCCGCCCGCAAGAACCAGCACCATCGCCATCCCGACCGCAATGCGTTTCATGGCTTGCCTCCGCACCCTGGTTGCGCTTGTTAGACATCCGACCGTCCAGCCGGTTCCACTTTAACATAGCGCGGCAGCGAATGTGACAGGATTTTCCGGCACGTGTCCGCGTGCTTCCCAAGGCCGAGAAAGAGGTCGATCGGGGCCCGTCTGCTGGGCGGCGGCCTTTCGCCCGCCGCCGAACGCCCCGGCGCCCTGCATCCGGCGCACGCGGTCCTTTCACCGCAAACGGGTCTTGCTTGCCCCAGGTCCCCATGCTATCATGACCCCCGGACACCGAATCGGAGAGACGACATGAGCGAAAACCTGCGAGTTCTGGTCGTCGGGTGCGGCACCCAGGGGGGGCATCACGCACGGGCGTATCATCGCCTCAAGGGCTTCGAAATCGTCGGTCTCGTCGACCGGGACCCGGCGAATCGCGCGCGGCTGGCGGAGGAACTCGGCGGCCCGCCGCAATTCGACGACTACGAGTCGGCCCTGGCTGCGGTGAAGCCCGGCGGGGTGTCCATCTCAACCTGGCCGGACACGCACGGCCGGTTCGCCCTTCAGGCGCTCAAGGCCGGGGCGCACGTGTTCATCGAAAAGCCCCTGGCCGAGACGGTCGAGGAGGCCCAGGCCGTGGTGCGCCTGGCCCGGCGGAAGGGGCTCAAGGTGCTGATCGGCTACATCCTTCAGCATCACCCGACGTGGATCCGGTTCATCGAGGTGGCCCGGACGCTGGGCAAGCCGCTCGTCATGCGGATGAACCTGAACCAGCAGAGCGTCGGGGCGGCGTGGAAAGTCCACAAGCGCCTCATGGACACGATGTCTCCGATCGTCGATTGCGGCGTCCACTACGTGGACGTGATGTGCCAGATGACGCTCGCGAAGCCGGTGCGGGTCCAGGCCATCGGGGCGCGATTGAGCGACGAGATTTCCCGCGACATGTACAACTACGGCCAACTGCAGGTCGTCTTTGACGACGGATCGGTCGGGTGGTACGAGGCGGGTTGGGGCCCGATGATGAGCGAGGAGGCGTTTTTCGTCAAGGACGTCATCGGACCGAAGGGGTGCGCGAGCATCGTCGCCGCTACGGCGAAAGAGAAGGGGACCTCGGCCGACATCGATTCCCACACCCAAGCGAATGCGCTGCAGGTCCACCTGGCGGAGAGCACGCCCGCCGGCACTTTTGCCAAACCCGACCGGGTGCTCGACACCCCCGACGAGCCGGACCACCAGGGCCTGTGCGACCGCGAGCAGGCGTACTGGCTGAGGGCGATCCGGGAGGACCTGGACCTTGCCGAGCACTATGAGGCCGCCGTGAACAGCCTGCGGGTCGTCCTGGCAGCCGACAAGTCGGTCCGCACCGGACGCGTGGTAAACCTCAAGTAGTCCGCCGCCCCCGTCGTGCCGTCGCTATCAAGCGTCGTCGTGGTCACCTCCGGCGGATCCGGCGCGAATCCTCGCTTGCAGATCCCGTGCGGGAATGAAGACGTACTCCCGGCCCCTCTTCCGCTGGTCCAAAAAGCCCGAACGGGCCAGATCATACAGGTCGTGTCTGGCCGTCATGAGACTGATGCGATGAGAGGTAGCATGCGAACGGCATGTGTAGAGCGCCCCGGCGTGCCTGAGAGCGTGGTGTAGCAGGGCCAACTGGCGGTGGTTGAAGCCCTCCTTCCCCTTGAGCAGTCGAATCATCTCGGATGCCTCTCGCTGCTTACGCTCGAGGTACTCTTTCAATTGCTCAAGTCCCCTGCGGAGGGCCTTCAGGTGGTACACGATGAAGTACGTGGCGTCGCCCTCATCCGTCTCTGCATAGAGGAACGCATTCCGATACTGAGCGGGCGCTTCCAAGAGGACGGTTGATATGGACACGAACTCCATGAGCCAGTAGCCGGACTTGAGCATGTACCAGTAGAACAGGGCCCGTGCCGTTCGGCCGTTGCCGTCGCAATAGGGATGTTCGTAAGCCAGCCAGAAATGGAGCAGGATGGCGCGGACGATGGGATGGACGAAGGGCTTGTCGCCGACGTCGTTGGCGAACGCGCAGAGGCGTTCGAGGCGTTCCGGCAGCGACTCGGCCGGGGGCGGAACGTGAAGGACGGCGCCATCGCTCTCGTCCACCACGCGTACGAACTCATCCGCTCGGCGGAATCTCCCCGCGGCGTCTGGTTTGTCGAGGGTCCCCTCGGTGATGCCACGCTGGATCTCGTGGATGGTCGCGACAGTGAGTGGCTGTTTCGTCAGATCGCTGAGGCGGCGGATCGTCCGGTAGTTGTTGAGCACCATTTGTTCGTAAAGGTTCGCCGGCTTGCGGCCGGCGCGCAGCAACTCCTTGCCCTGCTGAAGCGTGATCGCGGCGCCTTCCAGTTGGCTCGACGTGATGGCTTCCTGCATCAGCGAGTTGACGAGATACCTGTCGCGGTCCACCACGTCCGGGGTGGACGGTTCCAGAACCTCCAACTGGGCGCCCGCATAGTGTTCCACAAACTGAAGGTCGCGAAGCACACCGTCGGGCATGCCGTAGGAGAAAGTCTGGCCCTCAGGCGAAACCGGGGGAAACGACCTAGCACCGCTCTGTCGCCTAAGCCTCAGCAGTCGCCACACGTCTTCGAGTTCAGCCCCCTCGGGCGCGGTGAACTTGTACCGGAAGTCGTCCCAGTGAAGATACTCTTGCTCCGCCTGTTCGAGGATCGCGCGGACTGGCGGCGACGAGACCATAGAAAGCCACACCTTCGGCCTTTGTAGTAGGTCTTGCCAGGACGGAGGCTTTTGAGGAAATCGCATGCAAAGCCCTCCAAAGGCCAGCCGAACCGGTTCAGAAAACCTTGTGCATGGCACCACCAAGGCCGAATTGCCAAATTGTGCCAGACTAACAGTTAGTATAGCACAAACTGGCAGATTGTCAAGCCCTTCCTGGCAAATAGAGAGATACAGGGGGGCACCTACCGCGAGCGTTTCTTGCGGTCTTTCTTCTTGCGCTTGGAACGCTGCCGCTTCTTCCGGTGGTGGCCGCCGAAAAGGTCGATCTGGGCCATCTGCTGGGCGGCGGCCTTTCGGCCCCCGCCGAAGGTGCCCGCCCCCTGCATCTGGCGCACGAGGTCCTTCACCTGGCCGAATGATTTCACGAGCCCCGCGACGTCCTGCGGTTCCATCCCGCAGCCGCGCGCGATCCGCCGGCGTCGCGAGGCGTCGATGAGGTCGGGCTTCGCGCGTTCCCGGAGGGTCATCGAGTGGATGATCGCCTCGGTCTGGTCGAGTTCCTTGTCGTCCACCGGCAGGTCCTTCAGGGCCGACCCCATCCCGGGGACCATCGCGAGGATTTCCTTCAGGGGCCCCATGCGGCGCATCTGCTTGATTTGCTTCAGGAAATCGTCGAGGCCGAACTCCGCCGTGCGGAGTTTTTCCTGCATGCGGGCGGCTTCCTCGGCGTCGACGGCGGCGTGGGCCTTTTCGACCAGGCTCACAACGTCGCCCATGCCGAGGATCCGGCTGGCCATCCGGTCCGGATGAAACTCCTCCAGGCGATCGAGTTTCTCGCCGACGCCGACGAACTTGATGGGCTTGCCCGTGACCGCCTTGACGCTCAAGGCCGCCCCGCCGCGCGCGTCGCCGTCCAGTTTCGTCAGGATCACGGCCGACAGTTCCAGCGCCGCGTTGAACTCTTTGGCGCTGGTGACGGCGTCCTGGCCGGTCATCGCGTCGCAGACGAGGTAAATCTGGTGGGGCTGGACGGCCTTGGCGATCGCCTTGGCCTCGTCCATCATCGCCCGGTCCACGTGGAGCCGGCCGGCGGTGTCCACGATCACGACGTCGGCATCCTCGCGCTTCGCCTCCGCCACGCCGTTCTTCGCGATCCGCACGGGATCGCCGATGCCCTCGCTGTAAACCGGCACGTCCACCTGCGAGCCGACAACGAGGAGTTGCTCGACGGCCGCGGGGCGATGGCAGTCGCACGCCACGAGCATCGGCCGGTGACCCTCGTCGCGGATCCGGCGCGCGAGTTTCGCGGCCGTCGTCGTTTTGCCGGAACCCTGAAGGCCCGCGAGCATCAGCACCGTCGGGCCGGGCGAGGCGTAGGGGATCTTCGAATCCACGGGCCCCATCAGGCGGACCATCTCGTCGTGGATGACCTTGACGAAGACCTGGTCGGGGCGGAGGGTCTTGAGGACTTCCTGGCCGATCGCCTTGGTGCGGACCTCTTCGATGAAGTCGCGTGCGACCTGGTAGTTGACGTCGGCTTCGAGGAGGGCCGTGCGGACCTCGCCGAGGGCGTCCTGGATGTTGGCTTCGGTGAGGCGTCCGCGGCCGGAGAGGCTGCGGAGGATGCCGCCGAGTTTTTCGCTCAGGTTTTCGAACATGGCCGTCAGTGTAGCGGCGCCGGGGGCAGGGTTCAAGCCCGCAGGGCGGCGCATGCGCTGGGGCGGAGGGCCTTGAGGTTCCGATCCAACGCCACAGCAGAGAACGCGGAGAAAGGCTTGGCAAGAAGCAAGCGGCCGCGGCAGGCAGGCCGCGGCGCCACCCCGGGCATTTTGCCGTTTACCACGGGTTTTTCTTTCGCCTCTTTGCCGTCTCCGCGGTTAAATGAGGGGCGCCAAACTCACGTGCAAGGAGACGCGCATGCCGAAGCACTTCTTCGCCGCCGCCGCGCTGCTGGTGTCAGTCGTATGCCTCGCCGGTGCCGCCCGGGCCGCCGACCAGGAGCGCACCTGCTCCATGGGCCGCAAGTATTACCTCTACACGCCCGACGACCTCGACAAGGCCCGGACGTACTGGCTGGTCGTGGGCGTCCACGGCGCCAACGGCAACGGCAGGGGTGCTGCGGGCATGGCGGGGTGGGTCAAGAAGGGCAACGTCATCGTGGTCGGCCCGAGTTTTCCTGACGGGTACCAGGGGCTGATGCACGATACCGACAAGCAATTGCAGGGCATCTTTGCGGACCTTCAGAAGGAGTTCCACCTGTACCCGAAGTTGTTCATCTACGGATTCTCGGGCGGGTCGCAGTTTGCGCACCGCTTTGCGATGAAGTACCCGGAACAGGTGATCGGTTGCTCCGCGCATTCCGGCGGTACGTGGACCGACAGCATCAACGCGAAGGCCGCGGCCGTGCCGTTTGCGATCTCGTGCGGCGAGGCTGATACGGCCGTGCATGGGCCGATGGGCCGCCTGGAGTGGTGCCGGAAGTTCGCGGGCAAACTCCAGGCCGCCGACTTCTACTTCAAGGTCCGCTTCTGGCCCGGCGTGGGGCACAGCCCCTCGGGCGGCAGTTCGCGGATGACCGAAGACTGCTTTGTCCTCTCGACCACGGGCATGCACAAGGACGAGCGGCAGAAGGTCCAGGCCGAGATCGATGCCATCAAGCCGCTCGTGGACGGCGGCCGGTTTGCCGAGGCGCTCGAGCAGATCAAGGAACTTGCGCCGCCCAGGACTGCGGTGCCGCCGCGCCCGGGATCGGCGCGGCCGGGCCCCACCCGGCCGGCGCCGACGAAGGCCCGGCCGGAAGAGCCGAAACCGGCGCCGGCGGGGCCCCAACCGGAGCCGCCTAAGGATGCGGCCGCCAAACCGGCCGCGGCCGATGAGGGCACTCACCTGGCCGGCCTCCAGGAGAATGCCTACGGGTGGCACGAAAACGCGCCGGGCACGGCCGCGCTGGCCGTGATGCGCCGCTTCTACATCGAGGAACAGACCCAGGTGTTCGCGGCGCAGATCGAGAAGGCGGCGCTGGAGAAGATTGCGGCCACTGAGAGTGCCCCGCCCGCCGATGCCGCTGCGCAACTCGATGCCCTCGCCAGGACGTTCGCCGGCCAGCGAACCGTCATGGCGGCCATCGGCAAGGCCCGCGCCAAGGCGGCCAGGCCGCCGGCCGCGAAGTGATCGCCGGCGCGGCGCTTGGCGACCGTTTCATAACCTGTGCTGAGCCATCGGGCAGCGTAGGGGCGGCCCTGCGTGGCCGCCCGGCCCGACGGCGGGGCGACCACACAGGGTCGCCCCTACGAAGACGCACCGGACGGGTTCTGAAACAGTTTCTCAGTGCAAAAACCCGCCGCGGCTGAGCACGTTAAGCACCAGCGTGTCCACCGGCACGCTCGTAGGCGCCTCGGCGCCCGTGTTCTTCACGGCCGCCTTGACGCAGGCAAAGGGCACGCCCTCGTACAGGGCGATCGTCTCGGTGCGGCCGCTCTTGCGCTTGAGTTCGAGCGCCTTGCCCACGCCAAGCGTGTCCTTGACGTCGATGGCGCGGACCGTTTCGACCGGGTCGGCCGCGTCGCCCGTGCGGCCGCCCTCGACGAACTTCCGGGCGCCCGTCTCGCCGCCGAGGCGGACGCCCGCCTCGGCCGTGAACGCGCCGTCCTTGGGGTCGCACGTCACCCGCAGGAGGCCATTGGCCAGCGTCCACGCGCCGCCTGCCTGTTTGGCCGCGACGGCGGCCCGGGCCGCGTGGCCCGTGGCGGCGATCAGCAAGGTTGCCACAACGATTCGGAGGGAGGTGCGGAATCCGCTGCTCATCGGGATGCTCCTTTCCTGCGTTCCACGGGCCGCCGATTGTAACCTGCCATCCCTGCCTTGCAAGACCCGCGTGATGCGGCTAGAATCGGCGATGGCATTTGCAAAGCGAGGCGCTCGGGGAAGGACCATGTTCGGCCTCCTGGATTTCTTTCGGCGCGACGCCCCGAAGCGCACGCCCCGGCAGGAAATCGGCCGTGCGGGCGAACGGGCCGCCGAGCGGTTCCTCCGGAAGCACGGCCACCGGATCCTCGCGCGGAACGTTGCCTATCGCCAGGGCGAGGTGGACTTGGTGACGCTGGAAAAACGGAGCAGGACGGTCTGCTTCGTCGAGGTTCGCAGCCTGACCGTCGCCGAGGGCGAGACCCCGGCCATCCGGCCCGAGGAGACGGTCGGCCGGGCGAAGCGGCGGCGGGTGATCTCGGCCGCCAAAATGTTCCTGGCCGAGCGCCGAGCCCTTGAGCGGGCCGTGCGATTCGACGTTGTCGCCGTCGAGTTCCGGGGCGAGGACCGCCGCCGGCCCGAGATTCGGCATTATCCGGGCGCCTTCGACGCGACGGGAAGGTAGAGCGACCGTGCGAAGGCGGCGAAGGTTTAGCCGCCGCGCTTGCGCGGCGCGTGTTTCGGCAAGAGGCGCACAGCATGCCCGAACCCGCGATTGACACCCACGCCCACGTCCACTTCGACCGCCTGGAGGGCGACCTCGTGGGCGTCCTCGAGCGCGCCCGCGCGGCCGGCGTCGTGAAGATCATCAACGTCGGCACCGAGCCGGCCGAGAACCCGCGGGTCGTCGAACTTGCGGAGCGCGAGCCGATGCTTTATGCAGCCGTCGGTTTCCATCCGCACGAGGCCGCCAAGATCAAGGCCGTGGACTGGCCCGTCCTGGAGGACCTCGCCCGGCGCGACCGGGTGGTCGCGCTCGGCGAGTTCGGCCTGGATTACCATTACGAGCATTCGCCGCGCGCGGTCCAGAAAGAGGTTTTTGCCGGGGGGGTGCGCCTCGCGCGACGTCTGGGAAAACCCCTCATCGTCCACACGCGCGAGGCCGACGCCGACACGCTTGCTGTCCTCGACGACGCCGCCGAGGGCGAGATGCCGGCCGGCGTCTTCCACTGTTTCACCGGCGCGGCCGACTTCGCCGAGGAGGCCCTCGCGCGGGGCTTCTACGTCTCCTTCTCCGGCATCGTGACCTTCCCGAACGCCAAGGAGGTCCGGGCGGCGGCCCGAATCGTGCCGCTCGAGCGAGTCCTCGTGGAGACCGACGCGCCGTATTGCGCCCCTGCCCCGATGCGCGGGAAGACGAACGAGCCCGCCTACGTCGTCCATGTCCTGCGGTTCCTGGCGGAACTGTACGGCCTCGCGGAGAACGACCTGAGACGCATCACGACGCGCAACGCGGCGCACCTGTTCGGCCTGCCGCTCGAGGCGGGCGGCTCGTGCTTCGTCTACCCCATTCGCCGCAGCCTCTACGTCAACGTCACGAACGAGTGCTCGAACCGGTGCCGCTTCTGCCCGCGGAGCGGCGGGGAACTCGTCGTCAAGGGCCACGACCTTCGCCTCGCGCGCGAGCCGTCGGCCGGCGACATCCTGAAGGCCCTTCGCGATGCGCGCCTCGAGGATTACGATGAGGTCGTTTTCTGCGGTTTCGGGGAACCGACGCTCCGGCTGGAGGATATCCGCAAGGTCGGCAAAGAGGTCCGCTCGCGGTGGAAGAAGAAGGTCCGCCTGGACACGAACGGCCAGGGGTCGGCCATTCACGGCCGCGACATCGTCCCGGACCTGGCGGAGTTTGTGGATGCCGTGAGCGTCAGCCTGAACGCCGCGGACGCGGCTGTCTACGAGCGGCTCTGCCGGCCGACGATCCCGAACGCCTTCGAGGCGGTCCTGGCCTTCATTCGCCGCGCGAAGGAAATGATTCCGAGCGTGCGCGCGACGGCCGTCGCCGTCCCCGGCCTGGATTTGGAAACTGTGCGCCGTTTGGCCGAGCAGGATCTCGGCGTCGCCTTCCACGTCCGGGCGTATAACGTGGTAGGGTGAACAGTGCGGTGTCGTCGCACGGATTGCAAGCAATCCGTGGCACCCCCAAGGGGCGGACGGCAGGCAATCCGCGGCGGGCCAGCAATCCTGTTTGACCGATGCGCGGGGGGCGGGTATCATCGCTTGCCGGAAACGCGAAGCGGGCGAGGAGGCGTGCTTTGAGCACGATGCCGGAGGTCCAGGAGCGGCTCGACCGCTTCAGCGAGACCTACGTTAAGATCGCCCAGGAAGTCGGCCGCGTGATCGTCGGCCACGAGGAGATCCTCGATGGGGTTCTCCTCTGTCTGCTGACGGGCGGACACGCAATCCTCGAAGGGGTCCCCGGCATCGGAAAGACGCTCCTGGTACGGACGCTCGCGCGGGCGCTGGACCTGGAGTTCCGGCGGATCCAGTTCACGCCCGACCTCATGCCGGCCGACATCACCGGCACGAACATCATCGTCGAGATGCCGGACGGCCGGCGCGACTGGGAATTCCGCCCCGGCCCGATCTTCGGGAACCTTATCCTGGCGGACGAGATCAACCGCGCGACGCCGAAGACCCAGTCGGCCCTCCTGGAAGCCATGCAGGAGCGGAGCGTCACGGTAGCCCGCACGACGCACCGGCTCTCGGAACCGTTCTTCGTCCTCGCGACGCAGAACCCCCTGGAGATGGAGGGGACGTACCCCCTGCCCGAGGCGCAACTCGACCGCTTCGCCCTGAAACTCCTGATGGCCGTCCCGAGCCGGGCGGAGATCTCCGAAATCGTGGACCGCACGACCGGCGCCGAAGTGCCCGAGGCTTGGCGCGTCGCCGACGCCAAAGCCATCCTCGAGATGCGAGACCTGGTGCGTCAGGTGCCCGTCGCGTCGCACGTCCGTGATTATACGAGCGCGCTCGTGTTGGCGACGCACCCGGCGGCCGAGGGCGCCTCGCCCATGGCTGGGAAGTTCGTCCGCTACGGCGCGAGCCCGCGCGGAGCCCAGGCGATCATCCTGGGCGGCAAGGTGCTGGCGCTTCGCGACGGGCGCTACAACGTCGCGTTCGAGGACGTTCGCCGGATGGCCCCCGCTGCCTTGCGACACCGCCTTATCCTCAACTTCGAGGGCGAGGCCGAGGGCGTCCGGCCCGACGCCGTCATCCGGGACGTCCTCGCGCACGTGCCCGAACCCGAAGAGTGAGTCTCACCGCAGAGGCGCGGAGAACGCAGAGAACAGCCTTTTTGGGCAAAAGAAATAGGGAGATGACCTAAAGTCGCTCTAAAAGAATATCTTTTCTCTGCGCCCTCTGCGCCTCTGCGGTGAGGACAGCAAGATGGCCGACGACCTGTTTGATTCCGAATTTCTCGCGCGGCTGGAATACCTGAGGATCGTCGCGCGCCGCCTCTTTGCCGGCACCAGCGCCGGCTCGCGCTCCGGCCGGCGCACGGGGCCCGGCCTCGAATTTTCGGAGCACCGGGCGTACGTCCCGGGCGACGATTTTCGCCACATCGACTGGGCCGCCTTCGGCCGGCTCGAGCGGCTCCTTTTGCGCCTCTGCCAGCAGGAAGAGGACCTCTCGGTCTACTTTCTCATGGACGCGTCGGCCTCGATGGCGACCGGCCGGCCGCCGAAATTCGACTACGCCCGGCGCCTGACGGCCGCGCTCGGCTACGTGGGCCTCGCGAGCCTGGAGCGCGTCGAAATCTTCGCCGTCAGCGCCGAAGGCGTCCGGGGGCGCCTGGCGGCCGGTCGTGGGAAGAGCCACCTTTTGGGCGTCCTGGATTTTCTTCGCCGCCTCTCCTGCGAGGGGCCGACGGACCTGACCGGGGCGGTTGCGGCCTTCCTGCCCCATGCCGCCAAGCCGGGGCTGGCGATTCTCGTCTCGGACCTTTTCGACCCGGCTTCGCCATCCCTCCGCAGGATGCTGCGCAGGCGGGACGCTGTGCCTGCGCAGCATCCTGCGGAGGGGCGAAGCCCGGCGGGGTACGAGCGGGCCTTCCTCGCCCTCCAGGCGAACGGCTTCGAGCCGTGGTGCCTCCACGTGACGGACCGCGCGGACCTCGCGCCGGACGGCCTTGGCGACCTGGCGGTCGAGGACGCAGAGACGGGCGAGACGATGGGCGTGCACCTCGGGCCCGAGATGCGCGAGCGGCTCGCGGCCGAGGCTCGGCGCTTCGGCGAAGAGGTCCGCGCCTGGTGCACGGACCGCGGCATCGGCTATGCCGCCGCCCCGACCGACCTCGCCGTGGACGCGCTCGTTCTGGACGTTCTTCGCCGCGGAGGCCTGGTCAGGTGAGCGCGAGGTCGACCGGCATGGCCCGCGTGATGCGCGCGAGTTCCTCCGTCGGCACTTCGAGCAGGGCGTCCACATCGCCCCCGCCGCAATAGACCACGTCCACCTCGAGCACCTTCGGGTCAATGTACGCGGGCACGTCGGTCTTCAGCGGGAACGGCGGGACGGCCCCGACGGGATAGCCGGTCACGCGCAGGACGTCGTCGGCCTTGGCGAGGCTCATGTGTTTCGCCCCGGCCGCGCGGCAGAGTTTCTTTCGGTCCAGCCGCTGGTCGCCGCGAAGGATGCAAAGCACGAATCGCCCGTCGGAAAGGTGCGCAAGGAGCGACTTGGCGATGTGCTTTAGGTCGGTCCCGAGGGCCCGCGCGGCCTCCTCGGCCGTGTGGGTGTTCTCGGGCATCGCGAGGACGCGGGCCCGCAGGCCGTTGGCCGCGGCAAACTCCCGCACGGTAACGCTCGAGCACGTCATGGAGGCCTCGTAGCGTAAGGGGCGGAAGCCGTTTTACGGCTCTGGATCACGGGAATCAACGAAATCCCGGGCCCGAAACGGCGGGCTTAGCCCGCATATTTCATGAGTGCTACGCGGCGGCCCGGCACGGGGTACGGTGGGCGGAAGGGTGGCTGCGGAGGCTGAGATTCCGGCCTGGGCGCGCAACACCCCCTTACCCCCATGAACCGC